>ERZ779799.256-NODE-256-length-19238-cov-3.463171_pt1 | contig 19238 bp, 12 predicted proteins | sample MGYA00511253_ERZ779799 | MGnify/ENA primary metagenome ERZ779799 (study PRJEB29588, sample SAMEA2159541) | human gut metagenome | biome: human gut; feature: human-associated habitat; material: faeces | place: Denmark | collected 2008/2010 ...
TAGCACATTATTGAATTATTAACGAACTATTGTTATATAGAATGTTTTAGAAATTGGGTGTACCTTTGACGGGGTCTCTGTTTCCTGTTGGAAACCTCTTTTCGTGAATGCGTTGACCATTCTTGCTCCAAACGAGAAATCTTTCCACCTGTATTTTGCTCCGAAATAATCGAAACGTATGTCGCGGCAGAATGTGCGTCCGTCAAGGCTGTAACGTGGGGCAACGGTATAGTTGGCATAGACTGTCCAATTCCCGAAGTAGGCGTTTGCGCTGATACTTGCCCATACCTTGTTCAGTGAGTTGTACTCCGCCTTGTCAGACACGTTGTATTTATCCCAACCGACAGATGCCGACAATGTGAGGTGGTTGAACAGATTTTGATAACTTAAATCCAACTGCGTACTGATATTGTCGGTGTAATTCCCATTTTCCGTCTTGTTGATAAACATTTGGTAATACCTGCTTGAAGGGTTATCATCGTAATACCACACAGAGTTTAATGAATTGTCTGTGCGGCTGTAGCTGCCCCATCCCGTTGCATAGAAATTTCCGGTATTATACCTTACGTATAAGCGGTGTCGCTGGTAGGTGCTTGGCTTTATGTATAAATTTCCCATTTGTAGCGATATGTCGTCAATGGTATGTACGTCATCATTCATCGCCGACAATGGTGGCATATCCGGACTGTACATATAGAGGTAATTAGCACTCCAATGTTTGTCTATCTTGAAATTGAGAGTTCCTAACGCTTTGAACTTCAAGTAATGTTCACTGCCAGACAGTCCGGTATTATGAAAATATTTTCCGCCAACGCTAAAAGTATATCCCAACTTGTTCCATTTTCCTGCGAGATCACCATAAAAGTAGAGGTTATCCCTTGTCTGACGGTCGGGAGTAAACTCAGCGCCATTTTCTGAATACTTGTTTTCAGCGTGGTTCCGTCTGTAATTGACGCCATAGCGTGTGTCAACCTTTCCGATTTTCAAGGAATACAAAGCTTCTAATGCCGCAGCCCAACTGTCGTTACTCGTGAGATTTATTTGGTTGAAATCAGTTCCGCTGTCATATTTATAGTGCATTTCTCTTGAATAATCTCCACTTGAAATCGTACCCATAGCATTTAGTTCCAAAGATTGCGTTTGGCTGAAATTTTTGCGGAAGTATAGGTCGAGTGTCGGAGAGTGTGATTTAGACTTGTTTGGATTGAACTTTTCGTATCTACTCTTGGCATCACCGATAATTTCCTCCATTATATTATAGTTTCGGTTGTTCCCATCATACGCTCGGAAACTGAGACGAGCCGCCAACATTGTATTCAAGTCATACATATATGTATAGCCTAAAGAAACATTGTTACTGAAATCTCTCATGGAAGAAGGTTGCCCTATTTGATTGCGATAAATAATGTTTTCTCTGCCTATGTATTGTTCTTGAGCATCAGAATACTGCTTGGTGTTTTTTTGCCAAGTGTTGCCGTAGTTGATGGACCATTCCGATTTCTTGTAATAATAAGTTCCCGCAATTGTCGCAATAGAGCGTAACGATGTGACTGCTTCATCAAGTTCCACCATTATTGTTCCGCCTTCCTGACGAGGTTTCATTATAAAGTTGATAACTCCTGACACTCCACGGTCAGCATATCTGATATCTGGCGTGTTGCGGTACTCAATCCTTAAAATGTCGTGTTGATTAAGTGACTGTACTTTTGATAAGGACTCTTCTTTGCCATTCACTTGAAATACCACACCGCCACCATCTACAGACACTCTTTTAAGAGCCTCATTTACTTGTAACCCCGGCATTTTAACCTTCATTTCACTCAAAAGATTCAGCGTTTCCGAGGCTCTGTTCAATTCCGCCAATGTCGGAATCAGCACATATTTGTCGGCTTTTTCTATAACATTGTCAGCACTGACCACCACTTCACCAAGCATAGTACTCTTAGGTGATAATTTGATTTCTCCCAAATCCAAATCACCTTCATTGATGTTCACAGTGATTTTTTGCGACTCATATCCCATATAGCTGAGACCGACAAAAGCTTCGGTAACGTTCAGGTCTTTAAGAGAGAACCAGCCATTTCCATTTGTCGTGGAACTCATAAGTACTTTTGCTGAATCATTTATCAGAGTCACATATACACCAAGAAGCGGTTCTTTTGTTTGTTCGTCTATTACGACACCTGAGACACTATGTGCTTTTCCAAGAATAGCCATTAATAATGATACTATAACTATCGATATCCTCTTATACATACTCATATTTTTTAGCCTTGTAAAGTTGAATGCTATGCTCTATTGCATCTAAGGCAACTCGAAGATTAAACAAGCAAGTGCAATATTACAAATAATTTCTGCATTAGCAAAATTCCGTCTGCTTTTTGCACTTCGAATTTTAATATAGGAAACAAAACACCACAAAAATTAGTTGCAGGCCACCACAAAAGTTAGCTGCAATACAAATCAATTCATAGCATTAAACATTCACTATATTATTGCTTACATACCGGCGTCAAAATCATACCGCCTGCTTGAAGGACTGAAATCCTACGACACGGCTGAGAACTGGCGGAACAATGCACCGAAAGCATCGCGCAGCTCGCGTTTTTCCGCCAACTGCTCGCTCAGTTGCTTCGCCTTCGAATAAATCGCCTCGGCAAAACTCGTGTCACCGTTGCTCATCGCCGTTGCAAAGTCGCAGCCAAGAGTGGCTCCGGCATTGCTGTACTCATAAAGCGTCCATAAGCGGCAGGCGGCATCGTCGCCTCTTTCAGCACGACATTTTTCCACCGCCATAAGCACGGCGTTGTCCACATCCGCCATTGCGGGCAGGTCGCCCGAAGCGCATGCCGTCTGTCGAAGAAGAGCAAACAATTGCGCGTCGCCTTCAAGCGTGTCAGCCTTCAGCGTGCGCTCACTCATTTCCTGCAAAATTGTTTTGTAAGTATTTTTCATTATCGGATTTATTGAGAGTTAGATTTATCGTACATTGCAAATATATTAATTCAAATCTATTTCACGCAACAATTACAGCGTGCTTTTTTGTTAAAATTACCTAATCCAACACTCTTTTACCCAATGGTTTCATCACCTCGCCACGTCTTCTGATTAAAGATTGTTAATTACGCATCACGCGTCTTGGTCTATGCCGGAAACGTTGTAATTTTACTATTTAAAATGCTTATGAATATGAAAAATGCTATAATCGTAGGCGCCACTTCGGGTATCGGTCTTGAGGTGGCACGCATAATGCGGAGCGAGGGCGTCAACATAGGGGTGGCTGGCCGCAGAGAGGACAGGCTGCGCAAGTTTGCCGAAGAAGGCGGCAACGTTGTGTGGCAACGCATCGACGTGACCGACGAAAACGCAGGCGGGCTGCTCGTTGATTTGGCGGAGCGCATGGGCGGTGTCGACACCATCCTGCTCGTTTCTGGGATAGGAAACCAGAACCGCGACCTCGACCCGGGCATAGAAATCGCAACGGCAGAAACAAACGTTGTGGGATTCACCCGTATGATCGATGCGGCATTCAACTATCTGAAAAGCCATGGTGGCGGACACATCGGCGCCGTAAGCTCGATTGCCGGGACTAAAGGGCTGGGCATCGCCCCAGCATACTCTGCCACAAAACGCTTTCAAAACACTTACATACAATGCTTGGCGCAACTGTCGGCAATGACTCGCGCCAACATCTCGTTCACCGACATCCGTCCGGGATTTGTCGACACCGACCTGCTGAGGTCGGGCAACTACCCGATGCTTATGCGCCCGGAAAAGACCGCACGGATGATTGTCGACGCCTTGCGCCGTAAAAAACGTGTGGCAACAATCGACTGGCGATACCGCTTGCTCGTGGCGGTATGGAGAATGATTCCCGACTGCATCTGGGAAAGAGCGGAAATTCAAACAAAACAATAAAATAATAGAAATGAAAAAACTTTTTGCAACAATCATCGTTGCGTCAACGGCTGCGGTGGGCTTTGCCGCCACTCCGTTGTGGATGCGCGATGTGAAAATCTCGCCCGACGGAAAGCAGATTGCATTCTGCTACAAGGGCGACATCTACAAAGTTGCCTCTACTGGAGGCTCTGCCGTGCGGCTAACATCGCACGACTCATACGAGTCGGTGCCTGTATGGTCGCCCGACGGAAAGCAGATTGCTTTTGCCAGCGACCGATACGGCAACAACGATGTGTTTATTATGAATGCCGACGGCGGTTCGGCAGTGCGTCTGACCACAAAGTCGGGAGGTGAAGCGCCTGAGGCTTTCTCTCCCGATGGAAAATATGTCTATTTCTCAGCCAACAATCAGAAACCTGCGGCAAGTGCGCTGTTCCCCGACGTGTTGCTTGAGCTGTACAAAGTGCCAGCCACTGGCGGACGCCAGGAGCAGGCTCTCCCTACTCCTGCCGAATGCCTGTCGTTTGCCAAAGACGGCAGCATGTTTGTATATCAGGACCGCAAGGGCTATGAAGACGTATGGCGCAAACATCACACGTCGTCTGTGACACGCGACATCTGGGCATACGACACCAAAACCGGCAAGCACACCAACCTGACGGCTCATGCCGGAGAGGATTTGTGCCCGGCTTTGTCGGCCGACGGCAGCACGGTGTATTTCCTCAGTGAGCGCAATGGTGGCTCGATGAACGTATACTCTATGCCGCTCGCAAACCCGGCGGCATTGACAAAGATTTCCGACTTCAGCACTCATCCGGTGCGCTTCCTCAGCGTTGCCGACAACGGCACGATGTGCTACACCTACGACGGAGCCATCTACACTCAGCTAAACGGTGAGAAACCGGCGCTCGTCGACATCGACATTGTGCGCGACGACGTTGACCTGCCGTCAAGCCTGTCGTTCACAAACGGTGCTACTTCGGCAAGCGTGTCGCCCGATGGCAAGCAGGTGGCTTTCACCGTGCGCGGCAATGTGTTTGTGACATCGGTGGAATATGGCACAACAAAACAAATAACCAACACAGTGGAGGGTGAGGCCGACGTTGACTTCGGCGCCGACAACCGTTCGCTCGTATATGCCAGCGAACGCAACGGGCATTGGGGGCTTTACACGGCTCGCATAAAACGCTCCGACGACCTCAACTTCCCTAATGCAACTCTAATCGACGAGCAGCCGCTGCTCGCCGACTCTCTCGCCGACCGCCAGAATCCGAAATTCTCGCCCGACGGAAAAGAGGTGGCTTTCATCGAGGATGAATGCCGGCTTATGGTGGTCAACGTGGCCACTAAAGCTGTGCGGCAGGTGACCGACGGTTCGGAATGGTTTATGGGTGGCTTCAACTATGCTTGGTCGCCAGATGGAAAATGGTTCTCGCTTGAAATCATCGGCAACGGACACGACCCTTATTCCGACGTGGCTATCGTAAAGGCTGACGGATCGGAGAAGCCGGTAAACCTGACTGGCAGCGGATACTTCAGCTCGCAGCCAAGATGGGTGCTCGATGGAAACGCTGTGCTTTTCCTCACAGACCGCTACGGCATGCGCAGCCATGCTTCGTGGGGTTCGCTCAACGACGTGATGCTTGTGTTTATGAACAAGGACGCCTACGACAAATTCCGACTTAGCAAGGAGGATTACGAATTGCAGAAGGAATTGGAAAAGGAGCAGAAGAAAAATGCCGAAAAGGCTGACACCGACAAGAAAAAAGGCAAAAAGGAAGACGACAAGAAGGCTGACAAGAAAGAAGAGAAAAAAGACATTGACGTGCAACTTGACGGCATCGAGGACCGTATTGTGCGCATCACGCCAAACTCTTCCGAAATTGCCGATGCCATCGTCGATGCCGATGGAGAAAGCCTGTACTACCTGTCGGCTTTCGAGGAGGGTTACGACCTTTGGAAACTCGACTTGCGCAAAAAGAGCACGGAATGCCTGAAGAAACTCGACACGTCGTCGGCTCAGTTCGACGTGCAGAAAGACGGCAAGTGCATTTTCATTCTCGGCTCACGCATAATGCAGAAACTCACCGTGGCTTCCGACAAGATGGAACGCATCAGCTACAAGGCTGAGATGAAGATGGATTTGGCAAAGGAACGCGAATATATGTTTGACCACGTTTGCCGCCAGGAGGCCCGCCATTTCTACCGCACTGACATGCACGGTGTGGACTGGCCGATGATGACAGCTGCATACCGCAAGTTCCTGCCTCACATCAACAACAACGCCGACTTTGCCGAGCTGCTCAGCGAAATGCTCGGTGAGCTAAACGTGTCGCACACGGGTGGCAGATACCGTGCCGGTGCCCGTGGAGAAGCCACTGCCAACTTAGGTCTGTTCTACGACCTTTCGTATGAAGGAAAGGGCGTGAAAATCGACGAGGTGATTGCCGGAGGTCCTTTCGACAACGCGTCTTCAAAGGTGAAGAAGGGATGCATTATCGAGAAAATCAACGGACAGGAAATTTCTGCCGACACCGACTTCTATGCGCTGCTCGCCGGGCTGACCGGAGAGAAGGTGCTGATTTCGCTTTCCAATGGCGGCAAGCAGTGGGACGAGGTGGTGAAACCTATCTCTGACGGCGCTTGCGGTGCTTTGCTCTACCGCCGATGGATCAAACAACGCGCCGCCGACGTGGACCGCTGGTCAAACGGCCGCTTGGGATACGTACATATCGAATCAATGGACGACAACAGTTTCCGTACAGTGTACTCTGACGTGCTTGGTAAATACAACAAGAAGGAGGGCATCGTGATCGACACCCGTTTCAATGGTGGCGGACGCCTCCACGAAGATATCGAAATTCTGTTCAGCGGAACAAAATATCTCACTCAGGTGTACCGCGGAAGAGAAGCGTGCGACATGCCGAGCCGCCGATGGAACAAACCTTCAATCATGGTGCAGGGCGAGGCCAACTATTCCAACGCTCACGGAACGCCTTGGGTATACAAACACATGCGTCTCGGCAAACTTGTCGGCGCTCCGGTGCCTGGCACCATGACAAGCGTTTGGTGGGAACGTCTGCAGGACTCTTCGCTGATTTTCGGCACTCCGGTCATCGGATATCGCACCGCGGAAGGAAATTACCTTGAGAACTCGCAACTGGAGCCCGACATCTATGTGCTGAACTCTCCTGAGGACGCTGCCAATGGTTTGGACGCACAACTGAAAGCTGCGGTCGACGAGCTCCTTCGCGAACTCGACGCAAAAAAATAAGCCCTAACACGGCTTGACTAAAACAAGCGGATGCGACACCTCTCGCATCCGCTTATCCTTTAATATTGCGAACGTTGCGACAAAAAAACTCCGTAAATGTTTGCCGTATGGAAAAATATGCGTACATTTGCACGCCATTACAGAAGTCGCCTTTACCAGCGGCGCGTAACTTTGTAATAATAAAAAAGATATAGAAATGAAAAAAGACATTCATCCATCAAACTATCGCGAGGTTGTTTTCAAAGATATGTCGAACGGCGAAACTTTCATCACTCGCTCGACTGTCGCTGCTAAGGAGACAATCGAAATCGACGGCGTTACTTACCCGCTCGTAAAACTCGAAATCACGAGTTCTTCTCACCCTTTCTTCACTGGTAAGCAGAAATTGGTCGACACAGCCGGCCGCGTAGACAAGTTCATGAGCCGCTACGGAAACCGTCTCAAGAAATAAGGTTCAGAAGAACATCAAAATATCCTCAAAACAAAACAACAAAGCAGGGACAGCCTCTTCGGCAGTCCCTGCTTTGTTGTCTAACGCACACTTATGCACACAAGATGCCCTATCCGTAAGGTCTGGCTGTTTTCATCATAAGCCAAGGTATGTTTTCAACGCCTCGACATATTCTTCAAAAGCCTTTCTTCCATCGTAAGTAATTGAGCATGTCGTCCTGGGACGCTTGCCCGACATTCCCTTTTCAATAGAAATATATCCCGCGGTAGACAGCTTTTCAAGCTGAACGCTGAGATTGCCGGCTGTAGATTCGGTTTTCTCCTTGAGATAAACGAAATCTGCCTCTTCAACATTCATCAGTATGGAAATTACAGCAAGACGGAGTTGCGAGTGCAGAAGCGGATTCAGTTCTTTCATTTTTCTTTTCGTGCCTTATGGTTGAGAATATGGCCGGGAATTATCATCATCGCCACAAACGCGATTATAAACAATGGCATATACCATGATGCATAAAGCTCTACATCCCCGGCGATGCATGCCTCCGTAAATAAGCCTGCAAACAATCCTATCGCACCTCCAACAATAAGCGTTGTCTCTTTGAAAACAATTCCCTGGGCAACCTCGGCGAAGGGAACGATTATCAGAGCGAACGCCAACATCATAGGCCATGCGTCAATTCCTTTGACAAGCAGAAATGCGAGGCAGATGGCTGTGGCGGCGATTGCACTGAAGCCGACTGTAGACCAAATGCGGGATGTGAGTGTGTCGGAATAACTTTTTACCCCTTTTTCAATCTGTTGTTTCTTTGCCTTTATCGGAGCAACGATGCCTCCAATAATCCAAACAAGAAACCATAGCCAGTTCCACACAGGATTTTGTGTAATCACGAGGAGTATCCATATCAACGCAGAAACGGCAACTGTCAGGTAGCCAAACAGCAGCAAAATGCGTCCATCGCCAATATAGCGTTGCTTAGTAAGTGCTATCATCGAAGTTATCACTTCGAGACTTTCTCTTTCGGTGAGTTTTCTGTCTTCCATTTTATGAAAAATTTGATGGTTAATACTTGGTTTATAAAATAAACCATTTGGCTTTGAAAAAAGAGCGGTCTCGCCTGTCCGCCCTTGAGTCGAGTGCAAATTTAATTTGGTTTATATTATAAACCAAATTTTTCAGAGAAAATTCATTGACAGTGCGCCTATTTCCAGCTTGTGTGGCAGAGGCGCACTGCAACCTTCTTCATCTATGCATTAACCTTATTCCACTATAATTTTCCGAACGTTTGACGGATTAGCGTTCCGAACAGGGCGCAAAATATATATTCCAGGCGTCAAACCAGAGATTTCCGCTTCTTGCATATTCGTCCGTATGCAGACGCCCATAATATCAAAGACATCATAATTTGTGTCGCCATCGGAAACGACATCTTCCACACCACTGTCATCACCGACAACAAACGTTCCCTCAAACAACGAAATCAAGCCTTCCGTATCCGATGCCGCTCGGATTCTATAGCGGTAACTGCCGTCATCCAGCGATGAGACATCAAAACCTATGCGTTTGGTTGCTGCCTCTCTATTTGCACTGGCTGTTCTTATACTCTTTATGAGTGAAAGAGTCTGCGACTTAACTACTTCTCCATTTTTAAAAGCCTCAAACTCATAGTAGTCGGCACTCTCATCCACTGGAAGCGTAAGCACTCGTTCGCGGCCCTCTGTTTACACTTTCACAAAAGCCTCCACTGTCTCATCCTCGACAATCTCAAATTTATTCCATGCATCCGACGCTTCATAATACTTCTTGGCTCCAACCGGCACACGGATTCGCGGATTGCTTTTTGTTATAAACACATCATTCGGCAGCATTTTTGGCGGACAAATCCAATGTGCGGTCACTTCTGTCAGCGACCCTTTTACAAATGTATACGCTCCAATATAAGAAACCGAACCTGGGATATCGATGGTCTTGAGTCCGTCAAGATACATCATGGAATTTCCGTAAAGCACCTGCAATGATGCCGGAAAAACGAATTCAGTCAATTTCGGACACCCCTCCATCGCGCTGAAAAATCTCAATCGCGAATTTTCAGGGAATGTCACTGTCTGCAGTTCCATGCAATATTTAAAATCATCAACCACATATTTTACAGAGGATGGGAAGGCTACCGAAACAACTTTCGAATTGTTAAACGCGCCTTCAGTTCTGACCAACTTATATTCTTTCCCATTATAACTAACCGTTTCAGGCAATACTATATCTCCTGAATATTGTCCCTCGTTTGGTGGTAGCAGAACGGCTTTGTTGCCGCGCAATCGATACCGCAGTCCTGCAATATCGGCATAAATGGTTGCCTCTTCAACCGGCATCTCATCCAATGAGAAAAAACACCACGGCTTTGTCAATCTATAGGTGGGGAGGGAGCCTGACGGCACGTGTATCTCTACAGGTGTCGGACACATAGAGCCTTTATAATCCACATCGTTATAACCCGACAACTCCAAGATATTCAACGGAGTATTGACAGGTCTTTTCCACTTCAAAAACAAATCCTTGATATTCGTTGCAAGTGACAAATCTCCCATACGCCACACTGTCGACGGTATCACAAGATCTGCAAATGCTCCACAAAATGCCCTCACTCCGATTTCCTGCAAACCTTCAGGCAGCCGGAAATGATCCGGGACTACCTGTCCTCTATTTTTGCAGAAGAACATAAACCCATAATCCTCTATCACTTTCAATTGTTAGTCTTCTTCTATTTCAATATCGTCAATTACTGCCGATTCGAATGCTCTTTTTTCTACCACTTCAACAGTTTTGGGTATAAACACCTTGTCCAATTCCATGCAGGCGGCAAACGCTCTCCTTCCTATCGACTTGACTGTATATTCTCTTCCGTCCACTTTTATAGACGACGGTATGATTATACGTCCTTGGTATGTAGAATTAAGTTCGTTTTTGGCAACTACCCTTGCTGCCATGGCTCCAGGGTCGAGAACGTAATATATCCCGTCAACACATATTACTCCATCATCGACCGGATCATCCAAGCCTCCTGTGCCGGAGACTTCAACATTTGTCTGATTTCCTTCTCTATCACAAAGCGCAGCCAGCATGTCGTCCGGTTTTTGCATTCTCCCGACTGCACAGTCACTTGCTTGTTCTTTTGAGTTCGGATTTACAGCTGCTGCCTCCATATAACAAGACAACATCAGCATCGCCAACAGCATTGCCGGCAATAGTCTTCTTCTGTGGTACTTATTGGTAATCATAATTACTTGTATTATGTGTTAAATGAAATCCTTAAAAGATTATTATGTCTAAGCAAAATATCCACTACGTTTACAAATTTATAGTCACAAACCACCCTTTACAAATGTTTTGTTGGTTAAAATTCATTAAATATGTTTTTAAACACACTTTTCCTATCCTTTATATCTCACTTAGGCACAACGCAATGACTATGATATAAAAAACAATTACAGAATCAAGCAAACCGCTATCGAAGAGCGATTCCTTACGCACAACAAACATTGCGAGGGAGCATGTCGGCAACCGCATGCTCCCTCGCTATATGTTTTGTAGACTCGTTACTCTCCCCACTTCTTCGGCTGCCATACGGAACCTTCGCGGAAGTGCTGGATGGGTAGGTCTTGAGTGGTGTAAACCACATAGAAGCGATTATGCCTTACCAATCCACCCTCGTAGAAAACCCAGCTTTTGCCTGACCGGTCGCCGGCATACCAGTTCCAATTCTTCTTATCCCAAAACTGGTTGAACTTGTTTTCTTCCGTTTCTGTGGCATTCATGCGCAGCTCACTTCCGCCAGTCGATGAGATAATCACGTCGTGGTTGTCGATATTGGCGAAACCTATGGCGGTAATCTTCTTCGACGGGTCGATGTCTACGCCCTCGTCATAGTACTTCACAAAAAGATAGTTGTTGTCGAGCGCTCCATCCATATCATGATCAGCATGCACGCCTCGCGGAATGTAGTATTTTCCACCGTTGAAGTCTTTGGCTGTTCCCTCTTGACAGAACACGGCATCCACGATGCCTAAGCATTTGTCGCTTGGCGCCAACGCATAATAGATATACTTGTCGTCATTGTCTGTAGCGTCTATATAATGATGGCAAGTCGGCTCGAATGCATATCCATTTTCACACGGAGCATTGGCGTTTGCCATGACGGGATAATAAGTCAAGTAGTTGTTCTGATCGTTCGGGTCTTGCGCAACAAAGGGTGTTGGTTCTCCATTCTTATGCCCGTTCGAGCCGCTCTTGATCATGATGTCTGCCAACACCAATCTCGACTTTGCCCGCTGCACCACCTGTTTAGAGTCGAGGTAGTCGTCTTTGGCGTTGAGCAACTCGCTGTAGTTGTTCAGCAGACGGGTAACTGCCTCAATGTCGGCTTCTGTTTTATCCGTAACCACTTGGTCGTAGGTAAACGCTATCTGACCAACCAGCTCTTCGATAGGATACAGACGGCAGAGGGTGTTGTCTTTATCATCGCTGCTCACGTTGTAGCCAATGAGCGCCCACTTACTGTCGGAACCGTCGGTATTGAAGCCGTCGAGCCACTTCTGCGGATCGTCGATGGCAAGGTCGCCTCCGGTAGAGGTTTGCAGGGATACTGCCTTGCTAGCTTTCTCGTAGTTCTCGTTTTGGTAAGCCACGTCGAAATGTCCCTCCGCATAGTCGCTATGGGCATTCGCATAGATATCTTTCCACGTCTTGCCGGTGCTTGTTGGTTTGCTGCGCGAGAGGCTGCCCTGCGCGTCAAAGCCAACGCTATATTCATAAACGTTCTCCTGACGGCCGTAGATATAGATGTTGTAGCCGCCAAACGAGCCTTGCGTGATAATGTCGGTGCCCCAGTCGTCGTAGAATGCGGTCGTATTGATGTTGTCTACGTTCAAAGCTCTGACAAAGGTGGGCGAAAGCAGTGCCAGCAAGGCGGGGTCTTTCTTCTCCTGCTCGAAGGCCGACATATTCATGCGCACCTCCGACATCTTCACGCGATACAGATTCAGATAGTATTCGTATGACTCGCTTGTGGAGAGGCTTCCGCTCACTCCAAGGTCAAACGAGCCTGTCCAGACATAGGAGGGCTTCTTTTTCAGCATAGAGGTCAATTGTCTTTCATATTCCGCGTCTCCCAGAAAATCCTTAATATCCTTCAATATGCCTTTTTCTGAAGATGTCAGACCTTTCTTTCGTGTCTTCTTAAACGATGCTCCCACATTGACCGACCAGTCCTCCATAGTCTTCTCGTAGCTGTCGCCCGAGAATTCAAGCATCGAGAACTGTTTTTGCGTGGTGTTGGCGGTCAGATACTCCTCGCCAAGCTTGCTGATTTGGTCATAAAGGAGCACGCTGCCAAGCGTGTTGCCTACCGGACCGTAGCAGCGGGTTCCCTTGCCCAACACTTCGCTGTAAACGGAGGTGATGGCATCTCCGGATTTTGTCGTGGCACCTTTCTGTCGGAGCACCATCAACACGGTGCGTGCCTCCTCTGGAAACTCTTTGGGTATAATCTTTACCGGAATAACCACAAATGGCTTGTCGAGTGCTTTCTGCATTTGGGCAACGGCACACCACTTGCCGTCATTGCGTTGCTCGCAGTTGAATTTAACGTACTCGTTCTGCGCCGTCTCTATGTCCACCATGCGCAAAACGCTCAACGGCAAGGCTCGACTGTCCTCGTCTCCCTCTTCTATTATATGTATAAGCACACTGCCGGCCACATCATTTGTCCCTTGCGGCACATATTCTTCGATTCCTACCTCTCCTTTCAGGACTCCATCATCCTGGCATCCAGTCAAGCAAAATAGTCCACTTAGAATCGACAGCGATGCCACCGAATTTTTCAGATACTTTATTCGCATAATTCTGTTTTTTAGTATTGATAAATATTGCGTGAAAGTATATAAAAAAAGCATCGGAGACGTGCTAAAACCACAAAATCAGGTGTCAATTCTACAATTCAGACGTTTTCGAACGGTTTGTGGCTACCTTCATCAAGTATTCGCTGGGCAAAGAGCCTGTGTATTTCTTGAAGCTTCTCAATGCAGTTTCTTTCGACCGGAAGCCAACGAGGAAGAAAGCGTCCTGCACACTCTTCACCTTGCCATCTTCCGCAATGCGACAGAAAGCCTGCACTCTGTGGCGGTTAATCAGATCGGCAAAGTTGACGTAGCCTGCCTCCTGTATGGCTTGGGCAAGATAACTGCGGTTGGTGCCCAACATCTGAGCCAGACTGGCAACGGTGAGGTCTGGGTTTTTCCACACTTTCTCCTCTTCAAGCAAATGATTTAGCCGAATGACAAGAGGATTTTCTTCTTCCTCCGACGGCGAGCATGACTTTACAGGTTCTACTGGCAATTCGGTGGGACAATCCGATGGGAGGCAAAAGCGAGCGAACAGTTCCTCATAAGTCACTATCATAGCCAGCGTGAGGCAAACAAACAGATGCACCACACTGACCGACGCACTGCGAGTCAGCATAAACACGGCATAGAGAGCGGAAATAAGCAGAATGGTGTACGTATAATGCCTTATCCAACGCAAACGGACGCGGCTCTTCATCCAGTTATAGGGGATGACGTGGAGCAGCAGGGCGGATGGAAGAATGATTCCGAAAAGAAGAATAAGACGCCAATAGACATTCGGCTCTCCGATGTGGGCAAGCATATCGCCAAACGTCTGCAACTGACGGAGCTTAATTCCTGACAGATAAAAAATGACTCCAATTAATATGGCTGGCAACAACAGCATGAACAATCGCCGTGCATTGAGCCATCCCGGACGAATCACCTCTATAGGATATAAACAAAGCAGCGTCACCATAAGCAATCCACCAACCAAATTCACAGGCTGAAGTACTCCCGACGGCACCAACTGCCCGTCCACAAAGGCGTGGCTGGAGAACAACAACGCCAAAAACATCCATACAAAACTGAGGGTAAGCCGCGACCGGTCGCCATCGCACCGGCGCATCCATAGAATAAAAGCACATAAGGCAAACGCACACGAAGCACTGCCTAACACAAATTGCATTAGCGCCATTTTTCGGCTCCTCCTGTCGCCTGTAGTGAAGGTGTTAATTCATAGTTCATCATTTAGCTCCTTTTCAAGGCAAAGATAAGTATTTTTTCCAACGAAACAAGCTATCCCCAAGGAAAACCGCCGAAGTGCGGTTTAATACGTTAGCACTGGGTTGGCCCGCCTACCCCGTGACACCAGTGGCACACGCAACTACCGCCGAAGTGCGGTTGTAGAAAGATGTTGCGTGGAGAAAACCGCCGAAGAGCGGTTTCATACGCTAGCACGGGGTTGGCTCGCCTACCCCGTGACATCAATCCATTCGCATCTACCGCCGAAGAGCGGTTGTAGAAACGTCATCCCAGCAAAACTACCCCGTGACACCTATTTCTATCTATTGCACGAAAGGCGGAGCCCGAGGTTGATGCCTCGAGAGCCTGGAGCGCTGTGGCCACGGTCCGACACACGACAGCACCCCGCATCGAAATAGCAGCTGCCACCACGGAACACACGGCTGAAACCAGATGACGGTCCCTGCGGGTCGCTCTGTGAGGACGACTGATAGTCTCCATACCAATCGCTGCACCACTCATAAATGTTGCCGCTCATGTCGTAGACGCCAAGCTCGTTGGCTTGCTCCGTGGCTACAGGATGCGTCCCTCCGCTATTGCCACCATTCCACGCCACCGAGTCGATGTTGTTGCCTCCGGCATACTTATAGCCACGGCTCTTACGCCCGCCCCGGGCGGCATATTCCCACTCCGCCTCCGTGGGCAGGCGGAACTGCTTTCCCGTCAATTGGTTCAATTTCTGAATAAATTCCTGGCAGTCGTTCCACGACACACATTCAACAGGAAAATTGTCGCCTTTGTGATTGGATGGGTTGCTGCCCATCACGGCTTTCCACAACGCCTGCGTCACTTCGGTCTGCCCGATGTAGTAGTCGCTGAGCGTCACCTCATGTGCCGGCTTTTCATCTTCATCCGTATCGCTGTCCTGCTCAGAGGTCGCGCCCATCGTAAACGTGCCGCCCTCAACAGGCACCATCGTGAACTTGACACCGTTGACCGTGAATGTCTGGTTGCCGAAGTCGCGGAACGCCATCCTAAGCGGTGCGCCTGCCGATGTGATGTCTAAATCGCGCACGTCAATAATGTCGCCGCCGCGCATCGCCGAGACAGAATGATGCCCGAAGCCGACTACCGCAGTCAGCGGTGTCGTACCGAGTTCTTTGCCGTCGACTATTATCTGCATTCCCGGCTTCTCCGACGTGAACTGCACGCTGCGTCCCGTCGTCAGCTTCACCGACAGCGACGCCTCCTTGCCCTCCTCCACGGAAAACTGCTGCTGGAGGTCGGCACAGCCCGATTTCTTCAACACGAGCGTATGGCTGCCAACGAGCAGTCGCTCCACAACGTTTGGCGTGACGCCATACTGCTTGCCGTCAATCCAAATCTCGGCGTCCATCGGGTCGCTGTCGACAGAGGCAGAGCCATAGATGGGCTGCGGTGTGAGCTGTACTGTCTGCGCCCGACCGGCAACGACTTCCAGCTGACGGCGAGCGTCGCGGTGGCCCGCCATCGACACCACGATGTCGCACAGTCCCTCGCCCTGACGCCACGACAACGTTCCGCTGCCCTTGCGGTCGCCGTCGACGGTCACCACTGCTCCCTGCGGAGCCTGCACCGTTATCTCGGCGAAGCGGGCGGCGAGCGTCACCGCCACGTTGGCTGTCTGCCCGTCGGCGACACTGACATTGCGCCGCTCCACGGCATATTGTGGAGCCTGAAGGCGCAACGAGTGGCTTCCGGAGGCTATGCGGTCAAGCGTCAGGGGCGTCTGCCCCACCTGCTTCTCGTCGAGAAATACCAACGCGCCCGACGGTGTCGACGTCACCGTCACCGAGCCGAATGCCGGGCGCAGCGCGAACTGCAGCTCCTTGCGCGGCTGGTCGACGGTCACCATTCCAGCCTCGTCGTGATAGAGCGGCAGCGAGAGGCGGTAGGGCACCTCGTCGCCGATTGCCAGCTTGCGGCGGAACGGCGTGACCTCGCCGGTCGACTCGTTGTTGAGCCACACCTCCGCGCCCTGCGGCTCACTGTTGATAATCAGGAATCCCGAGCGCTGCTGCGTCGAGGCTGCCTGCACCGGCGCTCCGGCGGTGCGGAGTTTCAACAGATAGACCGTGGCCTCCTTCAGCGCGCCGGTAGGGAAATAGTAGTCGCGCACAGGCTCATAGTCCTGGTGCATAATGGTGATTTTCTTTACCCTCGGCTGCACATAGACCCACACTTCACCGATTTTCTGTTCAGTCTTGACCACCTGTATCACACCGGTGTCGAAGCCGAACCCCGTCTGCGTGGTCTCCACCTTAATCAGCGCGCATGTCTGCCCGTTGGGGTCGGTCACCGGATGCGTCACCCTGGCGTCCATATCCATCGGCCTCTCCTCGAAGCCTGCCACACTCATTGTCTGCGCCACGGCAGCAACTGCAGCCAGCGCGATTATCGAGAAAATAGCAATCAGTCGTTTCATTTGTCTTCAGTCTGTTTAATTGTTAGAAATCGGCGGGCGAGACCACTCCGAAATTCGGGTCGGGCTGTTCCTGCCATGTGCGCACATGAATGACCGGCTGGTCCGGGTTTGTAAGGTCGAAAATCAGGGTCAGGTAGCCGGTGTCGCCATAGTTGGAAGAGTAGTAGTCCTGCTTTATCTCGATGCCGTAGCGCTCCACGCCCTTCTGCAGCTGGTAGATGCGGTTTTGCGAGAAGTGGAGGTTTATGTAGTCCTTTGACTGGAACTGGCGGCGCAGGTTGCGCAGGAACTCCCGTTTTGTCAACTGCGTGAACTGCACGCGGTGGTTGTTCATATACCCCTCCTTGTTGAGCTGCGGAGCCACCTGCAGCCGCTTCCCGAGCACGATGACCGCGTTGTCGTCGAAGACCTTGTCGAGATATTCCAGATTCTTCGTGGCGTAAGCTGTGCGGTAGTCCTCGAGGAATCCCACGATGCGCGTGCGCGACTTCTCCGACCAGTCAAGATGTCCAAGCACCACGTCGTTCATCGCCTCGCGTCCGAGTCCCATGGCTACATGCGTGATTTGCTTGGAGTTTGAGTCGATGTAGAACGAGAGCTTCTCGTTGAATACACGTCCGCGGTTGAATCGGCAGCTCACCGGCAGTCCGCGGCACACCACACAGTCGCCGTCGGCGAAATAGTCGAGGTGGATGTCGTCCATCAGAGTCACTTTGCCGTAGCCCATCAGCTTGCTGAACTCCTCCCAGCCTTCGGCGGTGAACTTCTTGCGGCACTGCTCTATAGAACCCGACCGCAACGCCTGCATCACGGGCTTCATAACCGCCGTGCCCAACGTGCCCATATCGGGGAGCGCCAATGGCGACTGCATCGAGCCGTTGACGTCCGTCGAGGTGCTTTCTGCCGGCGACGCGGCGCCGTCGAGGGCCACGCGATGGTATGCCCGGCGGTAGACCGCAGGCTTCATGGCTCCTACCACAGCCTCCACCTCAGAGTCGTTGCGCGACAGTCCGCGGAATTCGTATTCCAGCTTCAGCTGCACGGCGTCCATCGCCATGCCCGGGCGCAGCTCCACCAAGCCTTTGCCATCGAGGATGCTGTAGACAGGGCTGTTGTCCACGCCGTCGAAATAAGTATAGTCCATGGACCGCACCGGTCGGCCGTCGTAGGTTGCTGTAATCTCATAAGTATTGTCGGCCGTACGCCTCGACTGCACTTTCACCTTGCCCATCACGTCATCTATCCGCGTGGGCAGCCATGCCAGCAACGAGCGTTCCTGACCGTCGACAAAAATCTTTGCCTCATTGGGATAGCGCAGGCTCTTCACGAGGCAATAGCTCCAGTAGTAATAGCGCAAGGTGTCGTCAATCTGTCCGTTTTTCAGGGCCTCGTCGGCATTGCCGACAAACTCTTTCGCCTTTGCCACGCGCGACTCGAAGATGCGGTCGATTTCCGACTTGGCGATGTAGAGAAACACCGAAGCGTCGGGCTCCGGTTTCAGCACTATGGTCTTGACATTGGTCAGCGTAGCAGTTGAGTAACTGCGGATAATAGACTGGTATTCAGCGTCGGATGTAACATTTCCGTCCTGATTCAGCTCACGCTCCTTCGAAGTGAAGTCGCTATGGACCGTGACCGAAATCTTCTGAATCAAATCGGCAAGTGCGGCTTCCTTCGCCGCCTGAAGCGTCACTCCTCCGCCCTCACCGTAAAGGTAGCTGCTGTTGCGCTTTATGCCGTCGACGCCCTGAGCCGTCACTGTCAGTGCCATCGTAATGATTATACACAACGCAAGTGTCAGTCTTTTCATAACAACATCCTAATTTTAAAGCTATTTACAAAAGTACCTAATATTCCCAAAACGAGCAAATTGAATTGGCGCATAGTTTTGATATTTTGCGGATGGCAACCAATCCATTCGCATCTACCGCCCTCATCATCGGTTTGCGCCAACGGCGCAATGCAAAAAACCGCCCATCGCCATCGGTTTGCGCCAACGGCGCAATGCAAAAAACCGCCGAAGAGCGGTTT
>ERZ779799.274-NODE-274-length-18426-cov-24.503783_pt1 | contig 18426 bp, 10 predicted proteins | sample MGYA00511253_ERZ779799 | MGnify/ENA primary metagenome ERZ779799 (study PRJEB29588, sample SAMEA2159541) | human gut metagenome | biome: human gut; feature: human-associated habitat; material: faeces | place: Denmark | collected 2008/2010 ...
AGAGAATGTTGAGAGCCATTGAGCGCAGGCAAATCAACCTTGTCATCACGAAAGACCTCAGCCGACTGGGGCGGAACTATCTGCAAACCGGGCATTTGATTGAGGACTTTTTCCCAAGAAACGGTGTCCGCTATATCGCCATGAATGACGGTATCGACACCCTGCGGGATAACAACGATATTGCCCCGTTCAAGAATATCCTGAACGAGATGTACAGCAAGGATATTTCCAAGAAAGTCCATTCCTCTTATCTTCTGAAAGCGCAGAAAGGACAGTTTACCGGGTGTCTTGCCCCGTTTGGGTATCGGAAAGACCCGGAGGACAAAAACCATCTGCTCATTGACGAGGAAACCGCCCCGATTGTGCGGCTGATTTTCGGATATGCCCTGAACGGTCATGGTCCGAACTATATCCGCAGACGGCTGGAGGAAGAAAAAATCCCCTGCCCCACATGGTGGAACCGGGAACGGGGGCTTCGCAATACCCGCACCAAATGGGAAAAGAAAGACCCGGAAAACGGGCGGTATATGTGGGACTTCTCCGTTATCAAAGACCTTTTGATGAATCCCGTCTACACCGGGGCGATTGCTTCCCAGAAAAAGGACTACCGTTTCAAAATCGGCACGATTGGGGAAAAGAAGCCGGAGGACTGGATTGTGGTGGAGGGACAGCATGAACCGCTGATTGACCGCATGAGCTTTGACATTGTGCAGAACAAGCTGAAATCCCGCCAGCGTCCGGGGCAGACCAATGAAATCAGCCTGTTTGCCGGACTGATAAAATGCGGCGAGTGTGGGAAGTCGCTGACGGTACGCTACACAAACGCAAAACATCCCCAGCAGATTTATTCCTGCAAGACCTACAATGCCTTTGGAAAGAACCACTGCACCCAGCATCGGATTGACTATGACACCCTTTACAGCCATGTGCTGCGGAAAATCCGGGAATGTGCCAGAGCTGCCCTGATGGACGGGGAAGCGGTTGCCGACCGCCTGACCAATACCTGTGAAGCCGAGCAGCGGGAACAGCGGGAAGCAATGGAACGCTCCCTCACAAGGGACGAGGAACGGATTGAGGTTCTGGACAAAATGGTAATGCGGCTTTATGAGGATATGATTGCAGGGCGTATCAGTGAGCAGAATTTCAACACCATGCTGGAAAAGACACAGACCGAGCAGACGGAGCTTAAAACAAAAGTGTCCGAGGGCAGAAAGCGGCTGTCCGATGAAGTCCAGCTTGCCAATGACGCAAAACAATGGGTGGAAGCCATTCAGGAATACGCCAACATCACAGAGCTGGACGCAGCCACCCTCAACCGCTTAATCAAAGAAATCGTCGTGCATGAGCGCATTGACGAAGATAAAACAAGACACATTTCTATCGAAATTCATTTTAATCTCAAACCCATCCCGGAGGTGGAACAGGTCACTGCCTGACCTGTCCCGCCGGGACGGTTCTCTTAAAAACACCATATAGATTTTTTGTACGCCGCCGCCCGCCATCGAGCAGAGTTTTACACCTAATTGGGGATAAAACAGCTTATGAGTGGCGGTGGCATCATCATTGTGGCACAGACGGTAATCCCACAGCTTACCACACTGTTCTCATAATTCATGGGCGGGATCATTGATAAGATTACTGAATTCATAAAGGAACTGTTGCAGGGATGGGTGCTGACAAACTTTGAAACCATGTTTACCGATGTCAATGACAAGGTAGGCACGATTGCAGGGGAGGTCAGCAAAACTCCCAGCACTTGGAACTCCGGTATTTTTGATATGATAAAAACCCTGTCCGACAACGTGATGATTCCCATAGCGGGAATGATCATCAGCTTTGTACTCGTCTATGAGCTTATTTCCATGGTCATTGACAAAAATAACCTGCATGACTTCAATACAGCCATTTTTATCCGCTTTTTTATGAAAGCGTGTATTGCAGTCATGCTTCTTAGCAAGACTTTTGACATTGTAATGGCAGTATTTGATGTGGGAAGCCATATCGTAAATTCTGCCGCATCAGCGATTACCGGAAGTACCAGTATTGATGTTTCAAGTACGCTGCAGACGATGTTCAATGAGCAGTTTTCGGAGATGAGCATAGGCGAGCTGTTAGGACTGGGGATGGAGACCATGATCGTCAGTTTATGTATGAAAATCATGTCAGTCCTTATCACCGTCATTCTTTATGGGCGAATGATTGAAATATATCTTTATGTATCAGTAGCACCTGTTCCCTGTGCAACCGTAACCAACCGGGAATGGGGAACGATAGGAACTAATTATTTTAAGGGACTTTGTGCATTGGCATTTCAGGGCTTTTTTATGATGGTGTGCGTCGCAATCTATGCGGTGCTGGTGGCAGGTGTGGCAGTAGCCGACAACCTGCATACGGCACTCTGGTCGGTGGCAGCATATACTGTGATTTTATGTTTTTCCCTGTTTAAGACAGGTTCGCTGTCAAAATCTATCTGGAATGCGCACTAAGGGAGGAACGACATGGCAATATCTGTGCAGGTGCCAAAAGATTTGTCCGGTATCAAGACAAAAGTGGCACTGAACTTGACAAAGAGACAGATCATCTGTTTCAGCGGTGCGGCAGTAGCCGGGATACCCTTGTATTTTTTAACCAAGGGACTGATCGGAACATCAGCCGCATCACTTCTTATGATGGGAGCAATGCTTCCGTTCTTCTTTTTTGCGATGTATGAGAAAAACGGGTTTCCGGCGGAGAAGATTTTGTATTTTATGCTCCGGCAGAAGATACTCACACCGGGCATAAGACCATACCGGTCAGAGAACTTATACAAGCAGTTGGAAGAAAAAGAAAAATTACGAAGGGAGGTTCGTTATCTTGAAGAAAAAGCAAAAGGCAGAACCGGAAAGCCGCAGAAAAAGCAGTTATAAAGGCAATAGCAGGAACAACAGTAAAAGTGGCGGTCTTACCTTTTCAGAAAAGAAGCGTCTTATACAGTTAAAGCATATTTTATCGGGAAAGAGCATTGAGAAAGAAAAGCCGACTACCGCACAAAGGACGATCACTTTTGAAAAGATGTTCCGTGACGGTATCTGTCAGGTCAGCCACCGTTATTATACAAAGATGGTGGAATTTTTTGATATAAACTATGAGCTTCTGGAAGTGGATGACCAGGCGGACATACTGGCACAGTACAGCAAGCTTATCAATTATTTTGATCCGTCTGTGAGGTTTGAACTGGTGCTTTTCAACAGGCAGGTCAACGAGCAGATGCTTACAGAACAGTTTGACATTCCGTGGCAGGAGGATGATTTTAACGACATCCGTGAGGAATACACGGAGATGTTAAAGAAGCAGGCGGCAAAGGGCAACAACGGTATCATCAAATCAAAATATCTGATTTTTGGTGTAGAAAGCAACGGCTACAAGGAAGCCAAGAGCCGCCTTAACAACATTGAAAAAGATGTAATACGGAACTTAAACAACATAGGAACCCTTGCGAGGGGACTGGACGGAAAGGAAAGACTGCGCATCCTGCATGAATATTTTAATCAGGATACCATGGAGCCTTTCCGTTTTTCATTTAAGGATTTGGCAGAATCCGGTAAGTCGGTCAAGGACTATATTGCACCGCCGGGATTTGATTTCCGCTATCCGAACCGCTTTAAGTCAGGGAATATGTATGGCTGTGTGTCCTATCTGGATATTATCGCACCGAAGTTTACGGACGAGCTGATCAAGCATCTTCTGGATATTGATGCTAATCTTACGATTTCCATGCACATGCAGACGGAAGATCCGGTAAAGGCAATCAAGAAGTTAAAAGCGGTCATTTCCAATATCCAGAAGATGAAGATTGAGGAGCAGAAAAAGGCAGTCCGAAGCGGTTACGATATGGATATTCTTCCAACAGACATCGTGACTTATGAAAAGGACACGCTGGAATTTCTCGATGATTTGAATACGAGCAACCAGAAGATGATCAACATGACATTCCTTATTACCTGTTATGGCAGAACCAAGCGGGAACTGGAGAGCTTAATGCAGAGAGTGTCCGGTATTATTCAGCAGGCAAACTGTGACCTCAGATGTTTACAGTATTTGCAGGAGCAGGGCCTTATGGCATCTGCACCGATTGGGTGCAATGAAACCGGAATTGAGCGTACTCTTTCCACAAAAAGCACCGCAATCTTAGTACCATTCTGCACGCAGGAATTATTTATGCCTGCTCCGGCAATCTATTACGGGTTAAATGCACTCAGCAACAACATGATCATGGCAGACCGCAAAAGGCTCCGTACACCAAACGGAGTTATCTTAGGAACACCCGGAAGTGGTAAGAGTTTTAGTGCAAAGCGTGAGATTTTAAGCTGTTTTCTTATCACAAAGGACGACATTATTATCTGCGATCCGGAGGGCGAGTATTTTGCACTTGTAGCTGCACTTCATGGACAGGTGGTAAAACTTGCCACCAATTCCAAAGACTATCTGAACCCTATGGATATTCAATTGAGCCATAAGGGGGATAAGGAAGCATTAAAACTGAAATCTGATTTTATCATAACATTATGTGACCTGATCGCAGGTGGCAAGGACGGTCTGGAGAACGATGAGAAAGGTATCATCGACGAATGTATCCGTCATATTTATGACAAGTATTTTGAAAATCCGGTGCCGGAAAATATGCCGCTGCTGGAAGATTTATATGATGCCCTGTTAGCACACAAAAATCCAAAGGCGGAGCGTATCGCAAACAGCCTTGTGCTGTATGTGCATGGTTCCCAGAATTACTTCAACCACCATACCAACGTAGACAGCGGCAATCGTATCATGTGCTTTGACATCAGAGATTTGGGAAACCAGTTGAAAGAGCTGGGTATGTTAATCGTGCAGGATGCGGTTTGGAACAGGGTATCGCAGAACAGGGAGCGAAAGATTGCTACCCGTTATTACTGTGATGAGTTCCACCTTCTTCTGAAGGAGAAGCAGACAGCTATTTATTCCGTGGAAATCTGGAAGCGTTTCAGAAAATGGGGCGGTATTCCGACAGGTTTGACGCAGAACGTGGGCGATTTTCTTCGTTCTGAGGAGATTGAAGGTATTTTGGGTAACAGCGATTTTGTGTATCTGTTAAATCAGAATGCCAAAGATCAGGCAATTCTCGCTGATAAGCTGGGACTTTCTGATAAGCAGCTTTCCTATGTCACCAACTCCGAGCCGGGAAGTGGTCTGATACTGTTTGACAATGTGGTAATTCCATTTGTAGACAAATATCCGACAGACACCAAGACTTACAGAATTATGAATACCAAGCCGGAGGAATCGGTGCAGAAGGAGGACGCAGTGTAAATGGCAGAAAAAAGACAGAAGAAGCAGGCGGCAAAGGCATTTGAAAAAGAGACATTTTCCAAAGATAAGGAAGTGACTGGAGTAAAACATATAGAACACAGGCAGGACAACACCTTTTCTGTGGAAAACCAGTTTAGTGCCAGCGAGAAGCCTGTGAGCAATCTGCCAAGGGATGCGAACCATGGCAGTCGTACAGGAAAAGCAACTTCTGGTCACAGCGTCCAGAAGTCAGAGTTTAATACTGGGACAGAATACAGGAAAAATAATAAGAAAAAATATTACCGACAGCAACAACAGGACACTTCTGGTCACAGCGTCCAGAAGTCGGAAGCCGAAGCGGAAAAGACATTCTTAAAGGAAAACAGCTTTATCAATGAGGAAAACGGTAATGCTACAAATTTCCATACAGAGGACGCAGACAGTTTTCAGGACAATTACCACGTTAGAAATACCTACCAACGGTCTGAGGAAAAAGGAAAATATCACAAAAGGCGTGTGCAGAGAGAACATGCACACAGAGAGCGTGCAAAGTCAGAAAATGCAAAGCAGTCCGATTATGGAGATCTTCAGACAAAGGACGCCACATTTTCGCAGGGGCAGGCGGACGAATTTACAGACCAAAAAGTACAGAAGGCTTTTGATAAGTCGGAAAAGAACCGCCGAAAGTTGCAGAAAGCAAAGGACAAGATGCCGACAAAGCGGCAGTATGAGATGAAGCGTGTCTTTGATGAACAGACCGGAAAAGCAAAGTATGTTGTGGTTCCGGTGGATGTGGAGAAGCCATTTAAACCGGATGGACTGGGAAAAACTGCGGTTCACAAGCTCCAGACCGAAAATATGTATTTTGTGCATCGCAAGATTGCAGAGACAGAAAAGGATAATTCTGCTGTGGAGGGCGCACACAAGACGGAACAGCGAGCCGAGGATATTTACCACTATATGAAGTATCACCGCAAGAGCAAGGCACAGAGAAAGCGTGACCGCTTAGAGCGATTGCACAAAAAACAGGTTACAGCGGATATGAAGCTGGAGTATGAGAAATTCATCAGTGAAAATCCACATCTAAAGGGCAACAGTCCAAAGAAGCAGTTGCAAAGGCAGCTACAGAAACAGCGCATCAAGCGTGAGTATGCCAAGGCAAGGCGGGTAGGAGCAGAAGCCAAGACTGCAAAGGAAACATTTACAAAGACAGCCAATGCTGCAACCGGGATTGCAAAGAAGTTACAGGAAATTGCCACGAAAAATAAAACACTGATTATCACAGTGGGTATTTTTGCACTTCTGCTCATTATGATCATGTCGGCACTATCAAGCTGCGGTTCCATGTTTACCGGAACTGTGACAACAACGATGGCAAGCACATATCTTAGCCTTCCGGCAGAGATTGATGCAGCAGATTTATCTTTTACAGAAAAGGAAATGGAGCTGCAAAATAAGATTGACCGGATTGAAACTGATTATCCGGGATATGATGAATACGATTATAACCTTGGTGCAATCGGGCATGATCCGTACACACTGATCAGTTATCTTTCCGCAGTCCATACGGAATTTACTGCCGCAGGAATAGAGAGTGAGATTCAGGAATTATTTGATGCCATGTATTCACTCACTACCGAGGAAGTAGAGGAAACACGGACAAGGACAGTCACAAAGACCGGAACCAGAATAGTAACAAATCCGGACGGGACTACCCGTACCGAGGAATACGAGTATGAGGAGGAAGAAGAATATACCGTAACAATTCTTCGTGTCACACTTACGGTCACACCGCTTGAGAGCATTGTAGCCGGACGCATGGACAGCGAACAGACGGAAATTTTTGGAGCCTATACGGAGACAAAAGGCGGCTTACAGGTCTTTGCTTCTCCGGTTGATTATTACTGGTATTACTATATCAGCAGTTATTATGGCTACCGGAAAAATCCAAACACCGGAGCCGAGGAGCTTCACAGGGGTGTGGATATAGCGGTGCCGACAGGAACGTTTGTATATGCGGCACATGATGGAACGGTAACAGAAGCAACTTACGATTCCTATTATGGAAATTATGTGGTGATTACGGACAGTAAGGGATATACCACAAAATATGCCCACATGGACAGCTTAAATGTGTCCGCAGGGCAGAGTGTAAAAAAAGGTGACAATATAGGCAAAAGCGGAAATACAGGAAGCAGTACCGGAAGCCACCTTCATATCGAATGTCTGTATAACGGGGAATATTATAACCCGTTATTTTATTTTGAAGCAGGAGAACAGACCATTTATGGAGAAACAACGGGCGGCACCGGAGGAGGAACCAGCAATGTGATACCGCCGGAATCCTATGATGATGTAACCGTACAGACGCTTATGCGTGAAGCAAACAGGTATCTGGGAATGCCATATACTTTTGGCGGCACAGCTCCGGCTAGTTTTGACTGTTCCGGTTTTGTATGCTGGGTATTTTCAAACAGTGGCGTACATAACCTGCCAAGAACCACAGCACAGGGCATTTATGACCAGTGTACTCCGGTATCAGCGGCAGATGCAAAGCCAGGGGACATTATATTTTTTACAGGAACCTATAATGCAGGACGTCCGGTTACACACGTTGGTATCTACTGTGGAAACGGTACGATGGTGCATTGCGGTGATCCAATTCAGTACACATCAATCAATACTTCTTACTGGCAGAGCCATTTCTATGGTTTTGGAAGATTGAATTAGCGAAGGGAGGAATTATTTTTGTCAGTAGAACGAATCAATTCACAGCTTAAAAAGGTCAGAGAGCAGATAGCACAGCTACAGGCAAAGGAAAAAGACCTTGCAGAACAGAAACAGATGGCGGAGGATGCCGAAGCCATGAAGATCATACGAAAATATAAAATCTCATCGGAGCGTTTGCAGATGTTAAACAAGCTCAGTGAGGATGAAGTCAGAAATTTATTACAGAAACGGGAACAGGAAAAGGAGGTTTCAATCAATGAAAAACAGGAAATTATCGGCTAGGGCGGTAGTGTCCCTTATGCTGTCGGCAATACTTTTTTGTATGCCGATTGGGGCATTTTTTGCCAACAGGACAAATACGATAGAGGTTCATGCGGAGGATACTGCCGAGCAGAAAACGGAAAGTGCAAGTGACGCAGAAAATACAGTTACACCCGGCAATGGCAGGGAAGAAAATTCAGGAACAGATACCGGAGAGGGAAAGACGGAAAATTCCACAGAAGGCACAACAGAAGATTCGTCTGAAGAAACACAGCCTGCCGCAAAATGCACCTGCAAAGAAAAGTGCAGCCAGTATGCGGTGGATGAAGATTGTGAGGTGTGTGCAAAGAACTATAAGGAATGTACCTATATCAATCCGAGCGTAAAAATCACAATCAATACACCTTCTGGGTGGCATAACGATACCACTAAGGTGATAGTCAAAGTAGAAGATACGATAGTTTCCGGTAATTTTACCGTTCAGACAGTAAAGGCGAAAGTCGGGCAGAATGGAAGCTGGACAGATATTACCGAGGATATGTACATAGAGATTTCCGAAAACAGCACTATTTATGTGCAGGTCACAGACCAGAAGGGCAAGACCTATGAGAAAAATCGCTATATCAAGTGCTTTGATTTTACGAAGCCTACCTTAAATGCGGCAGTCAGCGATGGTCTATTGAGTATTCAGGCACATGATACGGATTCCGGTATCAAGGCAATCTATGTCAATGGCTATGAGTTTACCGACCATACGAATGGTGCTTTGAATATCCGTCTGCAACAGTTTGATGCAGGATATCAGTATTTCACGATTTCAGCCATGGATAATGCAGGAAATACCTCAGAAATCTATAAAACAGCCAATCCGTATTACACCGATCCGGAAAACAAGGACAGCAATGAAAAAGATCCGGCACAGCAGCTCCCGGTGGATGCGTCAGCAACCAAGCCTAGCTCTGCAACCGCACAGGTTACAGACCATACCAAGACAGACAGCAATGGAAATACTGTTTCCCAAACAGGCAGTGGAACAACTTCAAGCAGTACAGGAACATCAGCCAAGCAGTCCCCGAGTACGGGAGATACTTCTAAGGATACCGACCAGAGCAGTGACAGCCAGACTTCTGAAAAAGGCAAGGAATTTTATACAATCCAGACTGCATCAGAAAAGGTATTTTATCTGGTGATTGATCGTGACGGGGAAGATGAAAAGGTATATTTCCTTACCGAAGTCAGTGAAAATGACCTGTTAAATACCACAACGGATAACAGCGAGACACTTCCGAAAAATTCAGCAGCATTGGAATCTGCAATTCCTACCAAAGACAGTGCATTGTCAAATAATAATGCAGATACCACAGGAGAGAAAAAACAGGGAACGGAAAGTGTTGAGGGCAGTACCGAAGAAAGCACGGAGGATACAAGTAAGCCGAAAGAGGATACCGCAAAAGCAGATGGTTCCGGCTTTACATATATTTTAATAGGCATTGCTGCGGTAGCTGTGATCGGAGTGGTATATGTTGTGAAGTCTAAGAAGAAAAAGGAAAACTTCATTGATGAGGATGAAGATGAGGACGAGCTTGACGAGGACTATGATTATGAGGACGAGGACGAAGCCGAGCAGGATTCCGACGAAGCATTCATAAATGGTGGTGATGATACAGAATCAGTAGACACAGACGAGAATGACAATGAAGATAACAACAACGAGAATGACGAAGAAGATGGGGAGGAATAGAGATGGAGCTTGTAATTGCAGAGAAGCCGAGTGTGGCACAGAGCATTGCGGCGGTTCTTGGTGCCACACAGCGTAAGGACGGATATTTGGAAGGCAATGAGTATCTGGTATCATGGTGTGTGGGACATCTGGTAGAACTGGCACAGCCGGAAAGCTATGAGGAAGCATGGAAGAAATGGAGCTATGAGAGCCTTCCGATCATTCCGCAGGAATGGCAGCATGAAGTGAAAAGTGATACAAAAGCACAGTATCAGATTTTGAAAAAGCTCATGCATGATGACAGGGTAGATGCCGTTGTATGTGCTACCGATGCTGGAAGGGAGGGTGAGCTGATCTTTCGCCTGACCTACAACATGGCAGGGTGCAGAAAACCGATGAAGCGGTTATGGATTTCTTCCATGGAGGAAAGTGCTATCCGTGACGGCTTCCATAATCTTCGCCCAGGCAGCGACTATGATAACTTGTATCATTCAGCATTATGCAGGCAGGAAGCAGACTGGCTTGTGGGTATCAATGGGACAAGACTTTTTACGGTATTATATGGCGGTAAGGCATTGAAGGTTGGCAGAGTGCAGACACCGACACTTGCCATGCTGGTGGATCGTGAAAGTAAAATCATGAATTTCAAGAAAGAAGCCTATTATATGGCTCATATCATGGAAAATGGTCTGGATGCTGTATCGGAGCATATCAGTGATAAAACGGAAGCAGAGAGGATTGCAGGAGCCTGTGAAAACGGACAGGCTCTTGTCACTTCCGTGGTAAAGGAAGAAAAGTGGGTGGCACCGCCGAAGCTCTATGACCTTACCACACTCCAGAGGGATGCAAACCGTCTGTTTGGCTTTACTGCCAAGCAGACATTGGAATATACGCAGAGCCTTTATGAGAAAAAGTTAGTAACATATCCGAGAACAGACAGCCAGTACCTTTCCGATGACATGGAAGGTACTGCAAAAAATGTGATCGAAGCGATTTTCAATTCTCTGTTATTTGAGCAGAATATCATGTTCAATCCAGATATTAAAAGAATTTTGAACAGCAAGAAAGTTACGGACCACCATGCAATCATTCCGACCATGGAGATCATCAAACAGGACTTAAAGGTGATTCCTGAGAGTGAAATGAAGATCCTTTCATTATGTGCGAACCGTCTGCTGTGTGCAACCGGGGAGAAGCACATTTATAATTCCACAAAGGCAGAGCTTACCTGCAACGAGATTGTGTTTAAGGTATCCGGTAAGGAAGTATGGAAAAATGGATGGAAGGAATTTGATGATTTCTTCAAAAATTCCTATAAGACCACAGAGGATAAATCGGATGCCGAGGAAGAAAAGAAGCTGCCGGAGCTTCGTGAGGGCATGATGATTGCAGTGGAGCAGACAAAGGTTTCCGAGCATTTCACACAGCCACCGAAGCATTATACTGAAGATTCCCTTTTGTCGGCAATGGAGCGAGCCGGAGCAGAGGATATGGGTGATGAGGTGGAGAGAAAAGGACTTGGCACACCTGCCACCAGAGCCGATATCATAGAAAAGTTGGTAAAAGACGGATTTGTGAAACGTGAGAAAAAGCAGATGATCCCGACAGAGGACGGAATGAAGCTGATCACGATACTTCCGGATGTAGTAAAATCTCCGAAACTGACCGCTGACTGGGAGAATAAGCTTACTCTTGTATCCAAAGGAGAAGTTGCTGCAGAACAGTTTATGTCAGGTATTGAAGCAATGGTAACTGATCTTGTAAAGACCTATCACAGCGTTAGTGATGAACATAAAGCCATGTTTGGCACAGGCAAGGGTGGACAAGAAGTGCTAGGCAAATGCCCGAAGTGTGGTGCTGATGTAGTCAAGGGAAAATTCGGAGCGTATTGTACCGGGAAATGTGGCATGAATGTCGGCAAGGCACTTGGGGTAACACTTTCCGATACACAGGTCAAGAGCCTGCTTCAAGGGAAAAAGATACTTGTAAAAGGTCTGAAGGGCAAGAAAGGCAGCTACGATGCTTATTTGATTCCAGAGAGGATAGAGGAGTTTTCTTACACGAAGGACGGTAAAGAAATCAAGGGATTACAGTATAAATTTAAGATGGAATTTCCACCGAAAAAGGACAAATAGAAGAAAACAATTCCAAAATAATTTGTAAGATTTTGTCGAAAACTGTCATGTATATAGTGAAGGGAGGACTTTGGCATGAATAAGGAAAAAGAAATAGATATGCTGAAAGAAAAACTTGACTATTATACGTTGGTAGCAACCGATGAGGAATTTGATGCCGAGGAAGTTATAAAAATTGTAAAAAGGCTGGAAGAACTTGAACCGACAGAAGCACCGGAAAAATCTGTCGATGAATTTTTGGACGATTTCTGGAAATATTGCGAGGAACGAGAAAGGGAGGAAAAAATACTAGAAGAATTTCGGAAGCAGAAATAGCTGTATCTATGATGAAAAAAGTGTGGTATTATGAGAGAAAGAAATTTACAAATCGGAAGTTGACAAGGAGTTTTGATAGCGTGAAAAAAATATTTCTTAAAATTGTGATAGGGGTTGTTCTTGTTTGTATTTTATTTGTTTGTTTTCTTTATACGAACAATGAGATCGGCGTGACTTCATCTAAGCTGGAGGCAGATATTCGTTCGTCGCAGAAGATTAAGGATGATTGGACGGTCGATGGAAGCGTTTCCAGCACGATGGCTGCATATATTTCTTACCCTCAGGATTTGAGTGACCATTCTTTTTCCGTCTATGTCAACCGCCCTGGTCTTTCCTTTGGATACTTTTTCCGTGGGGGTGGAAACCTTTCGGGGGTTCAAAGAGGAATTGCCGAGTACACCGTAGAAGGATATAATGAGCGAGCATTTATTTCTATGAATCAGCAACAGGTAACACAGCTTGAAATAGATGACGGCAACACAATTCAAGTGCTTGACATTGACAGCAATAAACCTTTTGCGATTGTTTTGCCTATAAATGCGGGAACCATTACATTCTATGATGTGAATGGCAATACTGTGGAATACTGGAACAATTCTCTTTGACAACTTCAAGTTTGTCGGTGCAACACTAATACCACACATAACTAAAATAACAACACAGCGTCAGAGCGTATGGGAAAACCTGTACGCTCTAATTTTTTATCAAAAAATGGAGGAAAACACATGGAAGAAACAAATGTAACAATGACAGCAGAGGAAATGCAGGGTGAGCCTGCGGCAAAGGAAAATGAGACAAAGGCGGAGAAGTTTATCCGTATTGGTGAGTACCGCATGAATAAGGCGGTGGATGCTATTGGCAGACTGGAGAATCTTGCAAATCGGGGTTCCTACGAATATACACAGGAACAGGTAGATGCTATGTTTCAGGCATTAGAGGGGAGGGTTGCGGAAGTTAAGGCGAGATTTACGCCTAAGAAAGCGGCTGAGAGTAAGACTTTCAGCTTTGGTACAACAGAATAGGAATGTAACGGGAAGTAAGGGAAAGGCAGTCATGTAGTGTATGTGGCTGCCTTTTTGTCGTATCTATGACAGGAAGGAGAACTGTGTGAGAAAATATGATTTTATATCGGCTCTGGCAAAAGAGACAGCAGCCGAGGTTGTCAAAAATCGTGAGGAATGGATGAAATACCTGACTACAGCGGCAAGGCTGTATAAGTATCCGTTCCGGGAACAGCTTTTGATCTATGCACAAAGACCGGACGCAACAGCGTGTGCTTCCATAGAACTGTGGAATGAGCGGATGCACTGCTGGGTAAACAAAGGGGCAAAGGGTATTGCACTTCTGGACGAGGACGAAGCACATGGCAAGCGTCTGAAATATGTTTTTGATGTTTCAGATGTCCATGCGGCAAGGAGAATCGGACGGTATCCGGAACTCTGGGAATTACATGAGGAACATAAGGAAGATGTAATTAAGCGTCTAGAGCAGACTTATGGTGCTACCGATGATAAGAAGCTGTTTGAAGAAAGACTTATTGAGATAGCTGAGAGGATTGCGGCAGATTATTATGAGGAATTGTTGCCGGATTTGCAGTACATGATCGAGGGCAGCTTCCTAGAAGGACTGGACGAGCAGAATGTCGGTATCCGTTTAAGAGATACTTTATCTGAGAGTATTTCTTTTACACTTTTATCTGCCTGCGGTGCAGATATGCAGGAGTATGGTTCGGAGTTTGCTTTCGATTTTATCCATGAATTTAATTCCATGAACACCCTTGCGGTACTTGGAGATGCAGCTAATGAACTTGCAAAACCGGTACTTTTAGAAATTGGAAGAACCATAAGGGCATATAACAGAAGCCACGAACAGGAACAAACAGAAAATTTAACGCAGAAAGGACTTGCAAATACTTCTGAAATAGACTACAATGCGTTAAAGCGTGAAAGCGAGAGCGGACATGAGGAATATAGTGACAACAATCCAAACAGCGTAGAAAGGGGCAATAGCGATGAATCTGACATACGAAAAGAACGGGGATTATCTGATCCCGACATTACAGGCGGACATTCAGCCGGAGGGAACCGTAACGAAGTACGGAATGATGAGGGAGACTTATCTGAAGGAGAACCACAGGGGCGTGTACTCAGCGTTTCTTCTGAAAGGGACATTGAAAGAACACCTACTGACAATCCAGAAGCAGGCAGAGGAGAGAATGGAGAAGCTGACAAGCCAGATGGCGGCAACCGAGGGAGTGACAGAACAGCTCAAGGAAACCGATCAGATGCTCTGGGTAGCGAAGATGAACAGCATTCGAAACCGAGCAGAGGAAGTGGTTCTGGGAGAACTGGTTTACAGTCTGTAGCAGACACAGATGATCTTCTCCGGGGAGAAGCACCGGAACCCACCTTTACACAACTCAGCCTGTTTCCTTCTTTTGAGGAGCAGGTCGGAACAGTCGCAGCAGCGGAAGCAAGTATGAAATATACCATGCCCGCTGCTTTTTCTTTGCCACAGAATGAGCTTGAAACCATTCTTCGCAGTGGTGGAGGAAAACAACACAGCAGAAAGCGTATCTTTGCAAAGTACACAGAGGGCAGAAATGCCGAGCAGATGGTGGATTTTCTGAAAAATGAGTACGGACAGACCGGAAAAGGTTTTGAAATCAATGGAAATCCCGTATCAGTGTGGTTCGATGAACATGGTATGAGTGTCGGCTATGGAACACAGGCAAAGGAAACACCACTTGTTACTATGAGTTGGGAAGAGGTAGAGAACCATATCCGCTCTATGATTGAAAATGGCACTTATATGAGTGCGAGTGAAGCATTTCTCGTGGATACGCAGGAGCGGAACCGTGTTGCTAATCAGATATTTTTCTTTCTTCGGGATGGCATGGATGAGATACCGGAAGAACTTGGATTAAAAGCCGGAAACTATCCGGAGAGTGAAGCAAAACTCATGGAACTTCTTTCTACCCATGAGGGCAGGGAACAGCTTAAAAATATTTTGGAAGATGCGGCAAACCGCCTTGCTTCTGGAGAAGCAGAATTAAAATGGCGGCATGTGAAATCACCGGAATATCTGTTATCGGAGATAGCAGACCTTGACAGAGAAAGGCTGGAATTTCCATTGCCAGATACTGTGGAAGTAGCACAGGAAGATTTTATTACACAGGATGAGATTGACTATGCACTAGGCAGGGGAAGCGGCTATGAGCATGGAGCTTTCCGCATCTATGAGTATTTCATGGAAGGACATGACCAGAAGGAAGCGGTAGCCTTTCTGAAAAAAGAATATGGCATTGGTGGTGGTTCCGGCGGACTGCCGGGTAATGATGATTCCCATAATGAACATGATGGAAAAGGTATCCGTCTGGAGAAAGGCAGTTATGGCAATCCGTATGCAAAAGTGCTTCTGAACTGGAATGTTGTAGAGAAAAGGCTTCGTGAGCTGATCAAAGAGGACAAATACTTATCTCCACAGGGAAAGGAAAACTATAAGGCTTACAAGGAAGAACAGGCAGAAAAAGCAAGACAGCGTGAGCTTTCTCGTCTGGAGCATGGACAGCGGTTAGAGTGTAAGAAAGACATTGATGCACTGATTGCTGAGAAATTCAATGGTTTTGTTCTTCCGAGGAATACCGCAGATGAGATCATAGATAAATATGGCATTGACTGTGTGGAATTTGTTCTTGCAAATACGGTTACGCATTTTGATTATGATGGTCGTTTTTCACGGAACAATAAGGACTGGGCAAAGGACATTGTTGCGGAAAATGAGTGGGAGAACAACGATCTGATTCTAAGCTCACATCCGGCAGTGCTGGACGGATTTACCAATCAGGCGAGAAGATATATCAATGTGATTCGGGAAAAAGAAAAGGAAGCACAGCAAAAGATCACGATTGATGGATATGAGTGTGTTCTGGTTGATGAGTGGGGCAGTGAAAAAGAGAAATATCTGCTTGGAAATGACATTGAGGACAGCAGTTTTTATTATGCACAGGTCAATGGGAAATCCTTTGAATACGACCATAAGCCGGAGCGTGGCGAGGTAGAAGATGATTATATCAATGCTTTGGCAGAGGAAGATATTGACAGGCACGAAGCAGAAGTGTTTTCACGCTTTGATGGGACGGATGGTATCGCTGAGCCGGATGAAACTGAGCCACAACAAGAATTTTCACAAGAGAAATCGCAGAAATTATCATGGCATGTGGTACATGATGCAGATGATGAATATGGAAATCCGACACAGTGGAGTGCCACCTTATCAGAGGGAGTATTTCTTTGGATTGATAAGGAAGTGGACGGATATGCTATTTATGATACGGCAGACACCACCCGTCCGGCATTGGAGACATTTTCGACTTTGCAGGAAGCAATGGACTGGGGGAATGAGCTTGCAGAAAGTGGCAGGGAAGCAGAGACGGAGTTCTCTGATGAAAGGGAACAGACCGAAGATGAACTGGACAACATAGACACGCAGGCTGCCCGTGAGCGTCTGGAGAATGGAGAAGCAGAGCAAGAGACTGAAGATATGCTGTCGCAGGTGCTTACCGGAGATTGGGAGCCGCTTACACCTTCGGCAGAGGAGAATAAGACTGTACAGGAAAGATCTGTGGCTGCACCGGATAAAAGCAACGCTGTCAATTTCCATATCAGCGATGACCGCTTGGGTGAAGGCTCTCCAAAAGAAAAATTCCAGAGAAATGTTGCGGCAATTAAGTTGTTGGAGCAGATCGAAGGTGAAAACAGATATGCTACACCGGAAGAACAGCAGATTTTATCCCAGTATGTCGGCTGGGGTGGTCTTGCCGATGCGTTTGACGAGAGCAAATCAAACTGGTCAGCAGAATATCACCAGTTAAAGGAACTGTTATCGCCGGAGGAGTACCGCATGGCAAGGGAGAGTACCTTGAATGCCCATTACACAAGTCCGGTCATTATCCGCCAGATGTACGAAACATTGGAGAAAATGGGATTTTCCAAAGGGAATATACTGGAGCCTTCCATGGGCATCGGCAACTTTTTTGGTATGATGCCGGATTCCATGAAAGAGAGCAGGCTTTACGGAGTAGAGCTTGACAGTATCACAGGACGCATTGCAAAGCAGCTTTATCCGCAGGCAGATGTGCAGATCAAAGGATTTGAAAAGACCGATTATCCGAACGATTTCTTTGATGTGGCAATCGGAAATGTACCTTTTGGTCAGTATAAGGTGGCAGATAAGCAGTATGATAAAAATAATTTCCTGATCCATGATTATTTCTTTGCAAAGACATTGGATAAGGTGCGTCCCGGAGGTGTGGTTGCTTTTATCACAAGCAAGGGAACCATGGACAAGGCAAGTCCGGAAGTCAGAAGATACCTTGCACAAAGAGCAGACCTGCTTGGTGCAGTGAGACTTCCGAATACCGCATTTAAGGCAAATGCAGGAACCGAGGTCACTTCGGATATTTTATTTTTCCAGAAGCGTGACCGCATGGTGGAGCGTGAGCCGGACTGGGTACATCTGGGAGAGGACGCAAATGGCATTACAATGAACGCTTACTTTGCAGAGCACCCGGAGCAGATCGTAGGAAAGATGGAAATGGTATCCGGTCCTTATGGCATGGAAAGCACCTGTAAGGCAGATGACAGCAGCCCATTTGAGGAGCAGTTAGCGAAAGCACTTCAAAATATTACAGGACAGATTGATACGATTGATCTGGATGAGGAGCTTGCGGATGACATGAGCAGGCAGAGTATTCCGGCTGATCCGTCCGTTAAGAATTTCAGCTATACCGTAGTCGATAACGAGGCATATTACCGTGAAAACTCTGTGATGAAGCCTGTGGAAGTATCGGACACCGCAAAAGAGCGTATCAAGGGCATGGTGGCAATCCGTAACTGTACACATGAGCTGATTGATATGCAGCTTGAGGAATACTCCGATGTAACAATTAAGGAAAAGCAG
>ERZ779799.328-NODE-328-length-16687-cov-3.307961_pt1 | contig 16687 bp, 10 predicted proteins | sample MGYA00511253_ERZ779799 | MGnify/ENA primary metagenome ERZ779799 (study PRJEB29588, sample SAMEA2159541) | human gut metagenome | biome: human gut; feature: human-associated habitat; material: faeces | place: Denmark | collected 2008/2010 ...
TGCGCCATCGGCAGGTTCAGCCGGGGGAAGGGAACGGTGTTCCATTGCGCACCGGCACGTGCCGTTACGTCCAGCTTGCCCCACGAGCCGAGCCAGAAGCGCTTGCGGATGCTGGCTTCCGTCAGGTTGAAGTTATACTCTCCACCCAGCACGCCCTTGAATCCGGCGGTGTGGGAGAGGGTGAAGGTGGGCGCATCCAGCGATACGGGTACGCGGCGCTGCTTGGTGTTGACAAACGTCTCACCGGGGGCATAACGCAGGGTCAGACCCAGTTCGGTGGTGGTGATGTCGTGCACCAGTGTGTTCTTCTCGTCCCACTCGCCGGGAGTGGTTCCGTTGTTCTTCCAGTATTGCAGCATGCCGGCAGGCTGGTCGTTGCGGTGGCGTGCCATGGCCTTGACGGAGAAGCCGGTGTTGGTCTCCAGTTCGTAGGTGAGGGTGGCGTCGCGCATGTACGACATCTGGTCTACGGTGGTCCATTTCCAGCCGACGAACATATTGTCCTTGTCCGTTGCCAGATACTTGTCCATGGGAGACATCACGTCGTAGGTGTACTGGAAGGCGAGGTAGTGCTTGGGGAATTCCCAAAGGACGTATTCGCGCTTGTTGAAGGAGTAGGCGGCCTGTCCGGAGTAGAACCATTTCTTGTCCCGCGTGCCGTAGGCCCCGTAACCGCTGAAACTCCAGTGAGGATGCAGGTTGCCGGTGGTCATGCCGCTGAGACGGAAGCGGGTGCCGTTCACGTAGTTACTGGTGATCATAGTGTTGATGGGTCCGAAGTCGAACTTGCTGGGGTGCTTTTTGCTGCCCGTCTCCACGAAGTTCTCTATCAGCGCCTTTGCACCGAAAATGACGTATTTGAAGCCCGGTATCTGCTCGATGCGGTTCATGAATACGTCCATGGAGCTTTCCTTCTTGGTGAGTGGCACCTGACGCACTTTGGCCCAGTATTCGTCGCTCTTGGCAAGCATGTTGGCTTCCTTGATGACGTTCCCTTTCAGGCGGAAAAGACGGGGTTCTATCTCGTCGAATTTATAGTCGCTGTACTTGGTGGTGCGCTGCACTTCCAGTCCTTGTATGCCTTTCATCAGGGCGAGCTCTACGGTCATGTCGTCGTCGGTGAGCACCCAGTTGCTGTCGGGCAGTTGCTCAAACTGCTGCACGATGTCGAGGTTCTCCACGAAGTTGACGCCTGTCTTTTTGGGCAGGTTCATAATGGCTTTCTTTACGGCGTAGGTGGAGTCTTTCACCACGTACAGGTGTCCGGTGAAGCCGAAGTCCTGTGAGTTCTGGGGCACGAAAGTGAGGTGGACGCATTCTTGCTTGTCCACCATGAGCGTGTCCATCAAGTAGTATTTGTAGAAGTTGATGGCTCCGCGACCGATGGGGCTGACGAAGCGGCGTTGCAGCAGGCGGATGTCGTCATCGTAGATGTTGACGTCGGAAAAGACGTCGGTGAGGATCGTGCCCAGCATATCGCCTGTATTGAAGAATTCTTCGATGCCGCTGGAGTTCATACCCTCGATAATGGTCTTTTCGCTTTTGGGATTCTTACGGTAGATGGTCTTGGAGGAGGTCTCCTTAATGGAGATGGGCAGGATCATCTTGTTGGTTTTGGGCGATACCTCCACCTGATCCTTGAAGAAGGAGAATTTCTTGTAGATGCCTTTCTCCATTTTCTCCGGCGTGACGTCGTTGACGGACATCTTCATCTTCTCGTACTTCTGGTACTGGTAATAGTCGTTCTCCTCCAGCTTCAGGGCTTTCTTGTTCTCGATGACTTTCTTCATGAACTCTACGGCAGGGTTGTTCTTGCGCGAGTACTTCTCTTTCTTGGGCTTGACAACAACCTCGGAGAGCATCACGTCGGCAGGAGCCAGCTCCACGTTGAGTACTTTTGTGCCGGGGGCGAATTTCACTTTTTTGGTGATGTAACCTATGGCGGAGAATGTCAGTTCATTCCAGCCTTTACGAGTCTCTACCTGATATTCTCCCTCTGCATTGGAGATGCCTCCCACGCCTTTTCCTTCATATTGTACGGTGATGTACATCAGCGGTTCGTGGGTGAGGGAGTCTGTTATGACCCCTTTTATCTGCGCCGACACACCGGTGGAGACGGATAACAGAAGCAGGAGAAGCAGAGCTATGCTATATATTTGTTTCATACATTTCATAATCAATTTGCAAAGTTAGCAATTTGCAGTTAATCAAGAAGCAAATATTTTTTAAAGAATAAGAGGGATACTTAAGAGAGAGCGAGAGCTTTTCTATATCTTTTCTCCGTTTATCAACGTCTGTACGATGCGCTCGGCTGTACGTCCGTCCCAGCGGTCGGGCAGGGTGGTGTGTTTCCAGTCGCCATGCAGCAGTTTGTCGAGAGCGGCGGAGAGGGCAATGGAGTTCTCCCCGACGAGCTCATTGGTTCCGAAACGCCACGTTTCCGGGTGTTCGGCGTAGGTGTTGAGCGTGATGCAGGGCACATCGAGGAAAGTGGCTTCTTCGGCAATGTTGCCGGAGTCGGTCACGATGCCCTTGGCCTGGTTGATGAGGAAGCCGAAGTGCAGATAGCTCTGGGGCGGCAGGATGTGCAGGTGGGGCATGTCAAGCCCCAGTGATTTTATGGCGCGTTCCACGTAGGGATGCATGGGGGCCACGACAGGCATGTCGCCAGCCTTCGCTGCCAGCGTCTGCATCAGGGAACAGAGTACGGCTTTCTTTTCCAGCAGGTCGTGGCGGTTCAGGGTGAGCAAGAGGTAGTTTCCCTTGCGCAGTCCGAGGGTGGAGAACCATAGCGGCTGCATCAGGCGGTGGCGGTTGTAGCGGATGGTGTCGATGAGTATATTGCCCACGTAGTGGATGTATTCCGGTATCATCCCTTCTTGGTTGAGGTTGCGGTTGGCCACCATTCCGGCAGTGAAGAGGTAGTCGGAAATGGCGTCTACGATCGTGCGGTTCACCTCACGCGGCATATTCATATCGAACGAACGCGTACCGGCAATGACATGGGCTACCTTCAGACCGCGCTTCTTGGCTACGATGGCGCAGCTCATGGTGGCGGTCATGTCGTCCACCACCAGCACTACTTGGGCGGGATGTCCGTTGAGTTCCTCTTCGAATGCGAGCATAATGGAAGCCGCCACCCGCGAATGGTCGCGTCCGCTGATGCCCAAGTAAGCGTCGGGCTTAGGCATGGCGAGGTCGGAAAAGAGCGAGGCATCCAAAGTGGTGTCGTCCTGAGGACCGGTGTAGACTATGCGATAGGATATGTTTTTACCCGCTTCTCTGGCTGCGTCTATGGCGCGGCACAGGGGGGCAATCTTCATGAAGTTGGGACGTGCGCCCGATACGATGGTTATTTTCATTGCTCATATAAATTGGTGAGACAAAAATACATTTTCTTAGGGAAATTATTTGTTACTTTGCAAAAAAAGAAATCCTTTCATGCCTACATTTGTTCAGATACTCGACTTTATTGGCACATTTGCCTTTGCCATCAGCGGCATACGCCTTGCTTCGGCGAAGCGCTTCGACTGGTTCGGCGCTTATGTGGTGGGGTTCGTAACAGCCATTGGAGGCGGTACGATACGTGATCTCCTGCTGGATGTCACTCCCGGCTGGATGACAGATCCTATTTATCTGATATGTACCGGACTGGCCTTGCTGTGGGTTATCTTCTTCGGGAAGCACCTCATACACCTGCACAACACGTTCTTCATCTTCGATACTATCGGCTTGGCACTGTTTACGGTGGTGGGAGTGGGCAAAAGCCTCTCTCTGGGCTATCCCTTCTGGGTGGCAATCATCATGGGCAGCATTACCGGAGCTGCGGGGGGCGTGATACGCGATGTCTTCATCAATGAAATTCCTCTCATATTCCGTAAAGAGATTTATGCAATGGCATGCGTGGTGGGCGGTACGGCCTACTGGATATGCGAGCTGGCGGGCATGCACTCCTACGGTTGCCAGGTGATAGGCGGGATGTCTGTGTTCATCACCCGTATCCTTGCTGTGAAATATAAGATATGTCTGCCCATACTCTCCGGAAACGACGGGGAGGAAGAGGGGAAAGAAAGCTGACTTTTAGATGCCTTTTCCGGTGCTTGTGTTTGCCTGTAATGACGGTGTGCTTTCATTACAGGCAAACATTTCTTGTGACCCCAACCTGTGTTCTTCTCTTCATAGGGCCTGTTTTTATTTATCTTATGGTAATATTACTATAATTTAGCGCTAAAATCACCTCTCACGCCCGTTTATGTTGTTTCCGCATCGCCTGAAAACTGCCAAAACAGGGGGTAATATCTGTCAAATGTTAGTTTTCACCCCAAAGACTACCCGTATTCCATCCCTCCTGATTCGGAAATTTCCGTATACTTGCAACCACTAAACCTAAACGAATATTAACCATAAAAAAAATTAGCAAAGTATGAACACTTACAGTTTTAGAAAAGATTTGCTTGCTGTGCAAGAAGAACTGCTTCGCTTTGCATACAAATTGACGTCCGATCGGGAAGAAGCGAATGATTTGTTGCAGGAGACCTCTCTTAAAGCCTTGGATAATGAAGACAAATACGAGCCCGATACCAATTTTAAAGGTTGGATGTACACCATTATGCGTAACATCTTTATCAATAACTACCGCAAGATAGTACGTGAGCAGACGTTCGTCGACCAGACCGACAACCTGTACCACCTGAGCCTGCCGCAAGATTCCGGCTTTGCCAGCACCGAAGGAGCTTACGACCTGAAGGAAATGCACCGCATCGTCAATTCATTGCCACGTGATTATAAAGTGCCGTTTTCCATGCACGTCTCCGGATTTAAGTACCGCGAGATAGCCGAACGCCTGGGACTGCCTCTTGGAACAGTAAAAAGCCGCATCTTCTTCACAAGACAGAAGCTGCAGGAGGAATTGAAGGATTTCATTTGATAAATTAAGAATTAGAAAACTTTTAATGCTTGATTTACTAAATGATATAAAACATATCTTTTGAGTGAATAATTATAGGATTATTTTGACTATATGTCAGAATAATCCTTTATATTTGTATATACCAAGTTAACCTGATGAACAAATCGTAAATTACCTGTTGCAATGAAAAAAGAAATCAAATTCAGTCTTGTTTACCGCGATATGTGGCAGTCGTCCGGTAAATATCAGCCGAGAGTGGATCAGTTGGTGCGCATCGCCCCGCTGATTATCGAAATGGGATGCTTTGCCCGCGTCGAGACCAACGGCGGAGCTTTCGAGCAAGTGAACCTTCTCTATGGCGAGAACCCGAATAAAGCGGTTCGTGCCTTTACCCAACCCTTCAAGGATGCAGGCATACAGACCCATATGCTCGACCGCGGGCTGAATGCGTTGCGCATGTATCCCGTACCCGCCGACGTGCGCCGCCTGATGTACAAGGTGAAACATGCGCAAGGCGTGGACATCACCCGCATCTTCTGCGGACTGAACGAAACGCGCAACATCATCCCTTCCATCCGTTATGCACTCGAAGCCGGAATGATTCCACAGGCAACGCTCTGCATCACCCATTCGCCTGTGCACACAGTGGAGTATTATGCCCGCATAGCCGACCAACTCATTGAGGCCGGAGCCCCCGAAATCTGCTTGAAAGACATGGCGGGCATCGGTCGTCCGGGGATGCTGGGAGAACTGACGAAGACAATCAAAGAAAGGCATCCCGACGTATTGATACAGTATCATGGGCATAGCGGACCGGGACTTTCGATGGCTTCCATCCTCGAAGTCTGCGAGAACGGCGCCGATATCATAGATGTGGCCATGGAACCCATGTCGTGGGGAAAGGTGCACCCGGATGTTATTTCCGTACAGGCAATGTTGCGCGATAAGGGTTTCCAAGTGCCCGACATCAACATGAAAGCCTACATGAAAGCTCGTGCCATGACGCAGGAGTTTATAGATGACTTTCTCGGCTATTTTATGGATCCCACCAACAAGCATATGTCGTCCCTGCTCTTGAAATGCGGGCTTCCGGGCGGCATGATGGGCTCTATGATGGCAGATTTGAAAGGTGTACATTCCGGCATCAATATGATACTGAAAGGTAAGAACCAGCCCGAACTCAGCATAGACGACCTGCTGGTGATGCTCTTTGATGAAGTGGAATATGTATGGCCCAAACTGGGGTATCCGCCTTTGGTAACTCCGTTCAGCCAGTACGTCAAGAATGTGGCGCTGATGAACGTGATGCAACTGGTGAAAGGTGAAGAGCGCTGGACAATGATCGACAATCATACCTGGGACATGATTCTGGGCAAGAGTGGCCGCTTGCCGGGCGAACTGGCTCCTGAAATCATTGAACTTGCCAAATCCAAAGGTTACGAGTTTGTCGATACCGACCCGCAATCCAACTATCCGGACGCTTTGGACGACTACCGTAAAGAAATGGACGAGAACGGCTGGGAATATGGCGAGGACGATGAGGAGCTTTTTGAACTGGCCATGCACGACCGGCAATATCGTGACTATAAGTCGGGTGTTGCCAAGAAGCGTTTCCAAGATGAACTGGAACGTGTCAAGGATGCATCTATGATGAAGAACGGATATTCGGAAGAGGAAATAAAGAAACTGAAACGGGCCAAAGCAGACCCTATCATAGCTCCGTCCAAAGGACAGGTGCTTTGGGAGGTTTCGGTAGAAGGGCCGTCGGCAGCACCGTTCATCGGACGCAAGTATCAGCATGACGAGGTGTTCTGTTATCTCTCCACCCCTTGGGGAGAATACGAAAAGGTGATGACCGGATTTACCGGTCGTGTTGTGGAAATATGTGCCCAGCAAGGCGCCAATGTCAATAAAGGAGATGTGATAGCATATATCCAAAGAAGCGATATCTTTGCGTAAGTAAAAGAATAAGTGAAAAGGACCGTATCATTGCCCTCCGAAAGGGAGGGAGGATACGGCCCTTTTATATTTACCTTTTACAAGTTGCGGCTTTCCCCGGCGCTCATTTCTGCTTTTGCACATCTTTCTCTTCCAAATGTCTTTCTATCACTTCTTTAAGTTCCTCTTGCTTGTAGGGCTTTGTCAGGAACTCATTGCATCCGGCCTTCAGGGCTGCTTGCCTGTCACACTCGTAGGCATAGGCGGTGAGGGCGATAATGGGTATTTTGGGCGAAAGTTCACGAATGATTTTCGTAGCATCCAGACCGTCGAGGTTGGGCATCTTCATATCCATCAGGATGAGGTCGGGATGCAGCTCTTCAAACATTGTTACGGCCTCCATACCGTCCCTGGCACGTTCCAAATGGTATGACTTTCCCAAAATGGCCCTGACGAGAATATAATTGCTGTCTGTATCTTCCGCCACCAGTATGGTGGGAAGACCGGGCTTTGAGGAATCATGGGGCTGTTCGGAGCCTTGATGCTCTTCGCCGGAAAGGGAAGCATTGTTTTCCTTTTGGGCATAGGTTGGGGCGTTGACGCCCGATTTATGTATGTCGGCATGCTTGTCTGCTGTTGCTTCTTGTTTCTCAGGCAGGGTAAAGGTGAAGGTGGTTCCTTTGCCCATTTCCGAGCTGGCAGAGATTGTGCCGCCCAACCGTTCAATAATGGTTTTGCAGATGGACAATCCCAGTCCTGTGCCTTGTGCGAAGCTATTCATCTTGACGAAACGTTCAAAGACCTTGTCCAACTTGCCGGCTTCGATGCCGATGCCGGTGTCGCTGACGTGGAACTCTATCCCGTCTCCTTTGCGGCGATACCCATAGCTGACTCTACCCTGGGTGGTGAATTTAAAGGCATTTCCGATAAGGTTGGATATCACCTGGAAGATGCGGTTCTTGTCTCCTTCGATGGTTATCTCTTCGTCCGAAGGCTCGTAGATGAGTTTCACCCCCTGCGGACAGCGGAACTTCAGCGCATCGTATATCTCCCTGCAGAGTGAATGTAGGCGGACGGGAGTGATGGTGAACTCCACTATGCCTGCTTCAATCTTGGAAAGGTCGAGAATCTCGTTGATTAGTTGCAGCAGCCGTTCGTTGTTGGCTTCCACAATGTCGTAGAAGCTTTTCCGTTCTTCGGCATCGGTGCTTTCGGCAATGATTCTGGAGAAGCCTACAATAGCATTGAGCGGGGTGCGTATTTCGTGGCTCATGTTGGCAAGGAAGGCGGACTTCAATTGGTCGGAAGCCTCTGCTTTTTCTTTGGCAACGAGGAGTTCCTGCTTCATCCGTTCCATTTCGGTGATATCCCATTCGATGCTCAGCAGGATAGGGGAGAAGTCTTTGCTCTCGATGCGCATTTTCCGTTTGTCGAGGATGATGGATTTGCCGTTTTGGTCGTACTCCTCGGTGATCCAATGCTTTTCGATGCCGGTTTCGGCTATTTCCATGTCCTGCTTTCTCTTTTTCTGTGCGGTGTCAAAGGGGTAGAAGTCGAAATCGTCTTTGCCCAACGCTTCCTTCATGGGAATGTTCCGGTTGTACGATTCACGATTACGGTATAAGTACTTGAAATTGTTTTTGATGTCTTTCACAACGATGCCTGCCGGAAGGTTCTCGATGGTCTTGTCCATCACTTGGCTGAACCGTTTGATCTGTTGCTCGTCTTTGATGCGCTGCGTGATGTCTTTTCCGAACGCCCACAGGCTGTATTCGCCTTCGTCGCTTGTCACCCAAAAGGCATTGCCTTCCATGGCCAGTACTTCCGGGTGGAGGGGCAGAGGGTTGTAGAAGATGAAACCTTTGCGTTGGCTTCCTTTGGGTATGGACGCTTTTATTCTGTTCCACTCTTCCTCGCTGCGTGCGTGCGAGTTCACCTGATAGATTTTCAGTTGGGTGATGTCATCTGTCAGTCCGATGTTGTGGTGCTGCCTGAAGAAGCGGTTGGCAAATATGAGGGTTCCGTCTTCGTGGGCGGCAAAGATGTCTTCGGTGGCGTTGTTGATGGCATGCGTCAGCAGGGTGATGTCATTGCGCCGCTGCTGGATATCGGTGATGTTCTGTATGTATCCTTCGAGGACTGTGTGTCCACCGGGGCGTTTCTCGCAGGAGAAGGTCTTTTGGCGGATATAGAACACTTTTTGCCGGAAGTGGATGCGATACTCCACGCTTTCTTTCATGTCTCCTTGCAGGTTCTCGTCGAGCCATTTGCAGAATATCTCCCTGTCTTCGGGCAGTATGTGTGTTATGTAGCTGTCGAGTGAGACGGTCTGTTGTTCCTCATCGAGCGTGATGTCGGAGTATCCGGAGTAGCAGATGCATTCCTTGCCGGAGTCGTACCACCACCTTCCGATGAGCGCTACTTTCTGTATTTCGTTCAGCTCGTAATTCTTCTTTTCCAACTCCAGTTTGCGCTGGCTTCGTTCTGTGATGTCGCGATATTGGCAGAGCACCATATCTTCGTAGGGGCGCATGATGCACTTGAAGAAGTAGGTCTTGCTGTCGGTGGCAAGCTCATAGTTCCGGCTGGAGACTTCTCCTCGCAGAAGCACTTTCTTGAACTCCGGGTAGATTTGCCGGTAAGTGGAGGGTGGAAGCAGCTGGAGTAGGTTCTTGTCCAGCAACTGGTCTTCTGTCAGAAACCATAGGTTGACGTTGTGCACTGCGATGTCCACGCAAACTCCGTCCCGATCCAGTAGGATCATGGTGTCTGACGTCAAGTTCAACAGCTTTTCGGCATTCTCTGCCTTTTTCAGGATGTTTTTCATTTTTCTATCGGTTAAGCTCTTTGTGCCTTTTCCCATGCGCCATTGGTCTGTCCCCGGCGTTTGTACAGGTAGCTGAAGCCACGTATAACGTTGATATTCATAAAAAGGAAATAGTAGGGAATAAAAAGTATCTTGTTTTTGATACGTTTCTTAGACAGATAATATCCCCAGCTCGCCATGAGGTAGAACAATGTTTGCAAGAGCCAGATGACGGCATAGAACAAAGGAGAGTCTGTCGTAAAAATAAGAATTGTGTTCAGAGGAAGTAATGAGAATAGTAAAACAGGTGTCAGCGACCACCGTAGTACGCGGTGGGAGATGTATTGGAAACAAAATGTGCCGTAGCGCAACGGGTTGAGCAGTGTGCGCAGGCGCCAGACGGACTGTAAACCGCCGGCAGCGATCCGCACTTTCCGTTTTTCCTCTTCGTGCATGTCTGCCGAACCGCTTTCGGTGGCATAGGCATCGGCACAATAGGCGATGGTGTATCCGCGCATCACGATGCGCAGGGAGAGGATGAAATCGTCCAGCAAGGTGTCCGCAGGCATTTCCTCGAACAGTTCGCGGCGGATGGCGAACAGCTCGCCGGCTGCTCCTACTGCGGAGTAGAGGCGGGCATCGAGTTTCTTGAGAGCGGATTCGTATTTCCAGTAGAGGCCCTCGCCACCGGATGCGGCGTTGTCTTTGGCCTGTACGGCGATGCGCTTTTCTCCTGCCACGCAGCCCACTTTGGGGGTGGCAAAGGCATGTACTATTTCGCGCAATGCTTCGCGGTTGAGGTGTGTGTTGGCATCGGTGAAGACAACGAGCGGTGTGGTTACGAAGCGGATTCCCCGGTTCAGCGCAGCGGTTTTTCCCTGCCGTTGGGGCTGGTGGAGTACGGTGGCTTGCGGCCAGTGCGAAAGGCGTTCGTTGGTACGGTCGTTGCTGCCGTCCGTCACCCAAAGTATATGCAGTTTGTCGGCAGGATAGTCCAGAGCAAGGCAGTTGCGCATTTTCTCATCTACGACGTCTTCTTCGTTGTAGGCGGCGATGAACAGCGTCAGGTCGGGGAGGAAGTCATCTGCCGGTGGGGGTGTGGCGGCTGTTTTGCGAAAACATTCCTTCAGTTTGACAAGGGCATAGAGGATCATGCCATAACCTATATATGTATAGAACACAATGAATAAGCCGATCCAAAAGATGATTTCGAGAGCCCCCATCAGTATTAGAATATAAATAATTATCTTTCAGTAATTTGAGATTAACGTCCAAAGATATGTATAATCTTTTAGTGCTGCAAGGGAAAGGAGGAATATATTGTTGATTTATGGTGAGCGGTTAATCATCAATCATCAAATTGCCAATGTCAATCACAGAATTGTCAATGTTAATTACAGAATTGTCAATGTCAATCACAGAATAATCCTTTTTCTTAAAAAGCCTCGGTCATGTTGAAGTAGAACAATGTTTGGTTGTTTACTGTGTTTTTACCCAAATCCAGACGCACGTTCATACGGGGCTGCACTTCGATGCGCAGGCCTACGCCATAGTTGGGCAGTACACCTTCAATCTTGCCCATGGTGGGGCCCATGAAGCCGCATCCGGTCCATGCCACGAAGCCGATGTGGTGCAGCATGCGCTTCATCCAGTTGCTCCGGTCGGTATTTATCATCTGGCGGTATTCGGCCATGATGACATGAGAGGATTTGTCACGATATTGTCCCATGTAGTAGCCGCGCAGGTCGAAGGGAGTGCCGGTCAGTGAATATTGGGTGAGGGGGACGTTGCCGAACACGTTTTTGCTTTGCGCTGTCCAGGCGAGCACCTTGCGGCGGCCTACGGACTTGTACTGGCGGTAGTCCATTTCCAGTCGGTAGAAGTTGTTGTCGCTGCCAAACGCCTTGCTGTACATCATACCCCGGAAGTCAAGGTAGACGCCTTTGTAAGCGTTGGCGGGGATATCGCGGCTGTCGTAGGTGAGGAGGAAGCCCAGGCCGGAGTTGAAGTTCTTGTAACCGCTTGCCGTACCGCCGGCTGCCACGTAGTCGGGTTCTTCTATGAGATGTTTGGCGGGATCGGTGATTTTGTCGTAGTTGATGTCCACTTGGGGGCCGGCAAACACGTTGCTTTCGCCCAAACGGAACAGAAACCAGGGATTGATTTGTATGCCGCTGTAACGATATTTGCTGGTGCTGTCGCTACGGATGTAATTCTTGTTCGTATTGTAGCCTATGCCGTAGAAGTTGTCTTCAGTGTTCTTGTAGACGAATTTTCCGAAGATGCGGAAGCGGTCGCCTTTAAAGAAGAGTTGCGGTTTCACCATCAGGTTGACGCCGCCCTTGAACATATAGGCTATGGACATCGGCAGCACCGAACGCAGTTGTGTGGTGTCGCCGGGATTCATACGGAAGGTCATCAGGGCGCTTCCGCCTATCAGCGCACCGAAGTCGGGTGTATAGCTTGGGCCACCCAATATGTTGTAATGGAAATTTCTGCGAGCCACCCTTTGTTTGCGCAGTTCCTTTTTGCTCAGTGCGGGAGTTGTGTCGTTGGTAACCGTAGGGGACTGTTCTTGTGCTGAAACACTTACAGTTGTCAGTATAATAGTAAATATACCCAGTATATATCTTTTCATATCGTACGAATGTGGCTGCAAAGAAAACTATTTTATTTGAATCGGTTTTTAGAAGAATAGATAATAAATCTAAAGAGGGCGCTAAAATTATCAAAAAAGACATTACATTTGCCTTTTCATCGGTCTCGTGGTACGGAAAAATCCGTTCCGTAAGGTGAATTTGTTTGCCTTGCGGGATGAGACGGATCATCTCACGAGATGATTTTTGGGGGCTCGTGGGATGAATTTGTTTCTTATATCAATATACATAATACATACATATATACATCTTGACATGAATAAACGTTTTTTATCTGTAATTGTTTTCGGCACCGCACTGCTTTCGGTGCAGGCACAGGACGGCCAAGGCGGAATCACTTCTGCCATGCTCAGTCAAATCCAGCAAAGCTATCAAGGGACGGCGTCCGACAAGGCGCTGCGCAATGCCATTGGCAACAACGACATCCGCAAGTTGGCGCTCAATCAGGAGAACATGCAGGGCATGGATACCCATTTCTCCATTAAGGTGGACTCCAAAGGCATCACCGACCAGAAGTCCTCAGGGCGTTGCTGGCTCTTCACAGGGCTGAATGTGATGCGTGCCAAAGCCCTTGCACGCTATGGTTTCCGGTCTTTCGAGTTCTCGGAGATATATCCTTTCTTTTGGGACCAGCTGGAGAAGTCCAACCTTTTTCTGCAAGGCATCATCGATACTGCGGAAAAGCCGTTGGACGACAAAACAGTGGAGTGGCTGCTGAAACATCCGTTGAGTGACGGAGGCACATTCACCGGAGTGGCGGATATCGTTTCCAAATACGGCCTTGTGCCCAAGTGTGCCATGCCGGAGACCAACAGTAGCGAGAACACCGCCCGTATGGCCAATCTCATTTCTCTGAAGCTGAAGGAATACGCCCTCCGGCTTCGTGATCTTGCTGCCAAAGGCGCCAAGCCTGCCGCCCTGGAGAAGGAGAAAACCGCCATGCTCGGCACTGTTTACCGCATGCTGGTGCTGAACCTGGGCGTTCCGCCTACGGAGTTCGACTACGTGCGCACCGACGCACAAGGCAACCCGGTGGAGACGGAACATCACACCCCGATGTCTTTCCTTGAGAAGTATGGCGACAAACAACTGCTCACCAACTACGTGATGCTGATGAACGATCCCAGCCGCGAGTATTACAAATGCTATGAGATTGACTACGACCGCCACCGCTACGACGGCAAGAACTGGACTTACGTCAACCTGCCCGTAGAGGACATCAAGCAAATGGCCATTGCTTCTCTGAAAGACAGCACCATGATGTATTTCTCCTGCGACGTGGGTAAGTTCCTGAACTCGGAACGCGGCCTGCTTGATGTGAAAAATTATGACTACGAATCACTCATGGGAACCACCTTCGGAATGGATAAGAAGCAACGCATTCAGACCTTCTCCAGCGGCTCCTCGCATGCCATGACGCTGATGGCTGTGGATTTGGATAAAGACGGGAAGCCGGTCAAATGGATGGTTGAGAATAGTTGGGGCGCCGACAGCGGCTATAAAGGCCACCTCATCATGACGGACAACTGGTTCGACGAATATATGTTCCGTCTGGTAGTGGAAACCAAATATGTCCCCGCTCAAATAATGGAACTTTTCAAACAAAAACCTGTCCGCCTGCCGGCATGGGACCCGATGTTCGCAGAAGAAAAAGATTAGTGGTTAGTGATTAGCGATCTCTCCGTCCTAATCGCTATTCACTCTTCTCGTGTTCGTTAACGAAAGGAATTACGGAAATTTCTCCGTAATTCCTTTCTTTTTTGCTACTTATTCACATTCTTTTTTGCTACTTTTGCGGGCAAATTAATGAAACCATTATTTTATATAAACGCATGGCAAATGTAATTAAGTTACGCAAAGGCCTTGACATCAACCTGAAAGGCAAAGCTGCCGAAGAGTTTATGTCTGTGAAAGAGCCGGGATTTTACTCGTTGGTGCCCGATGATTTTACAGGTATCACTCCGAAAGTGGTGGTGAAAGAACAGGAGTATGTAATGGCCGGGGGACCCTTGTTTATCGACAAGAATCATCCTGAATTGAAATTTGTTTCGCCCGTAAGCGGCGTAGTGACGAGCGTGGAACGCGGTGCACGTCGTAAGGTGCTGAACATCGTGGTAGAGGCTGCCGCTGAGCAGGACTACGAGGAATTCGGCAAGATGGATCCGTCCAAGATGAGTGCGCAGGAAGTGAAGGAAGCATTGCTGCAAGCCGGTATGTTCGCTTTCATCCGCCAACGTCCGTATGATGTGATCGCCGATCCGACGGTGACTCCGAAGGCAATCTTCATTTCTGCTTTCGACAGCAATCCGTTGGCTCCCGACTTCGAGTTCGTCTTGAAAGGCGAGGAAGCAAACTTCCAGACAGGACTTGACGCTTTGGCCCGAATGGCAAAGACGTACCTGAGTATCAGTGTAAAACAAAAATCAGCCGCACTCGTACAGGCAAAGAACGTTACCGTTACTGCATTCGACGGTCCTAATCCGGCTGGTAACGTAGGTGTACAAATCAACCACATCTCTCCCGTAGTGAAAGGCGAGACGGTATGGACCATCGGTGCGGAAGCCGTAATCTTCATCGGCCGTTTGATGAACACCGGTCGCGTGAATTTCACCCGTACCGTAGCCGTAACAGGCAGCGAAGTGCTGAAACCCGCTTACTGCAAATTGCAGGTAGGAGCGTTGCGTGCCGATGTCTTCAAGGGTAACGTAACCACCGATAAAGACCTGCGCTACATCAGCGGCAACGTGCTGACAGGCAAGAAGATTGCCGCCAACGGTTTCCTCGGCGCTTTCGACAGCCAGCTCACCGTAATCCCCGAAGGAGATGAAATCCACGAAATGCTGGGCTGGATTATGCCGCGCTTCAATCAGTTCAGTGTCAACCGTTCTTATTTCAGTTGGCTGATGGGCAAGAAAGAATATGTGATCGACGCCCGCATCAAGGGTGGCGAACGTCATATGATTATGTCGGGCGAGTACGACCGCGTATTCCCTATGGACATTTTCCCCGAATATCTGTTGAAGGCCATTATTGCAGGAGACATCGACCGCATGGAGGCTTTGGGCATCTACGAAGTAGCTCCTGAGGACTTTGCACTTTGCGAATTCGTATGTTCTTCCAAAGTGGAAATCCAACGCATTGTTCGTGCCGGTCTCGACATGCTTCGTGCCGAAATGGCGTAAACTAATTATGAATGATAAATTTATGAATTATGAATTGCGCCAAAAGGCAGTTCGCCGATTTATAACTTTAGAATTCAAAATTTAAAATTCAAAATTCAAAACTATAAATGAAAGCGTTAAGAAATTATCTCGACAAGATAAAGCCGAACTTTGAAGAGGGCGGCAAATTCCACGCATTTCGTTCGGTGTTCGACGGCTTCGAGACATTCCTGTTCGTGCCCAACGCCACTGCGAAATCGGGAACGCATATTCACGACTCCATCGATAGCAAACGCATCATGTCGATGGTGGTTATTGCGTTGATACCGGCGCTGCTGTTCGGTATGTATAACGTAGGTTACCAGCATTTCCACGCTACCGGGGCAACCGGCAGTTTCATCGAAATGTTTGCTTACGGTTTTCTGGCTGTATTGCCTAAAATCATTGTATCATACGTAGTGGGTCTGGGCATTGAGTTCGTTGTGGCTCAGTGGAAGAAGGAAGAAATTCAGGAAGGTTTCCTTGTTTCGGGTATCCTGATTCCGATGATTGTGCCGGTGGACTGTCCGTTGTGGATTCTGGCTGTAGCCACTGCATTCTCCGTAATCTTTGCCAAGGAAGTATTCGGCGGTACGGGTATGAACGTGTTCAACGTTGCCCTGATTACGCGTGCTTTCCTGTTCTTTGCCTATCCAACGAAGATGTCCGGTGATGCCGTTTGGGTATCGGGCGACAGCATCTTCGGTTTGGGACAGACGGTAGATGGTCTGACGGTAGCTACTCCGTTGGGTGCAGCCGCTACCTCGGGCGCCGTTCCGGAATTCTCTTGGGACATGGTGACCGGCCTTATTCCGGGTTCTATCGGTGAGACAAGCGTAATTGCCATCGCTCTGGGTGCCATTTTGCTGTTGTGGACGGGCATTGCAAGCTGGAAGACGATGTTTTCCGTATTCGTAGGTGGCGCCTTCATGGCATGGGTATTCAATACAATCGGTCCCGACACCCCGATGGCACAGATGCCTTGGTACGAACACCTCGTGCTGGGTGGTTTCTGCTTCGGTGCCGTGTTCATGGCTACCGACCCCGTTACATCGGCACGTACAGAGACCGGTAAGTATATCTTCGGATTCCTGATTGGTGTCATGGCTATCATTATCCGTGTGCTCAACCCTGGTTATCCCGAAGGTATGATGCTTGCCATCCTGCTGATGAATAT
>ERZ779799.340-NODE-340-length-16331-cov-8.942369_pt1 | contig 16331 bp, 17 predicted proteins | sample MGYA00511253_ERZ779799 | MGnify/ENA primary metagenome ERZ779799 (study PRJEB29588, sample SAMEA2159541) | human gut metagenome | biome: human gut; feature: human-associated habitat; material: faeces | place: Denmark | collected 2008/2010 ...
CGGATCCTCCGGCATCACCATGATCGGCTTCTGCTGCTCGGCCTTGATGATCTCCTCGGAGCAGTACTTCTTGTTGACCACCAGGCGGAACATGAAGTTCTCAAACCACTCGTTGGTCATGATCAGGCAGCCGTTCTGTCCGTAGCTGGCGCCCCAGCTGTTCTCCACCTTCCATTTCTTCGGCTGGCCGTTCTCGTCGAGATCGACGGCCACGAGCGTCATGGCGTGGGTAGAACCGCTGTCGAAGGTGCTGATACGGTCGGCCTTGTCCATGGGGAAGGTTGTTCCGTAGAGCGATCCGTAGTCGTAGTTGTCCATGGCGAGGTAGCCGCGCTTGCGGTCGAGCTGCTTACCTACGTCGTAGCTGGAGTACATCTTCGTGCTGTCCTTGAGTGAGGCGATGGCGAGCTTGGCAATCTCCTCCACGGGCAGGTTGAGATACTTCCAGTTGTGGCCGTCGTAGGTGTGGCGGTCATACTCCACCTCGTAGGTCTTCCAGTAGGGACGGCGCGGGTCGTTCATCACCATCACGAAGGTGCCGTTGAGCGGATGGCCCACGGTCTCGTCGTAGAACTCCTTCGGGGTGTACTTGCGGGGCTTGCCCACGGTCTTGCCGTTCTTGTCCTTGAAGGCGTAGGTGAACTCCTTCACCGGGTTGCCCAGCGAGACGGTCAGCATGTGATAGACCGTGCCGAGCATCTCAGTCTTGCGGGCCTGAATGTCGCGCTTCGACTTCTTGGCAGCCACCATCTTGCGCAGCTCCAAACCAAACTCGCGCAACTTCGAGGAGATCAGCTCCGCCATACGCGAGGTGTTCTCTGCGGAGTAGGGCTCCGGCATGGCCTCCATCGGCACGACACCATACTTCTCTGCCAGGTCGGCAGCACCACAGAACGTACCGCCGTCGTTGAGCGGATTTTTGAAGAAGAACTGCACGCGCTGGTCGTCAATGGGTTTGTCGGCGCAGTCGATCACGCCCTGCAGCATCAGGTTGGCCTTCTCCAGCTGGTCGTAGAAGGAGAGATAGACCTGACTGTACTCCACGCGGATGCTGTCCTTGTGCAGACGGGCGAAGTTGGCACGCAGCACGTTGAGGCCCGAGAACAGCCAGCAGCGTCCCGAACTCTTCTGGTTGTGGATGCTCTGTGCGGGGGTCTCCACGCTGAAGTAGGTGTCCAGACGGCCCTGCTCCTTGAAGTTCAAGGCCAAGTCGTCGATCTTGTTGGTTGCCAGCGCATTGCTGATCACGCGGTCACTACTCTGAACGCCATTGCGCTCGATCTGTGTGAGCATCTCGCTGGAGATGCCGCCACCCTTAGTCGGCGTCTGCGCATGGCCCTGCATCGTGAGGCAGAGAAGAGCCGCCGCTAAAATTTGGTTCTTTCTCATACTTTGGTTGGTTGTTTCCCCGCCCCACATCCGCACTTGCCGATGGGGGCGGGGAGATAGATATTAGGAATTGCTATTTTATTGTATTTCTCAAAATCTTGTTGTTTCTCTCTCAAAGCCGTTAGGTCCCTTGAACCTCAGGCCCCGAAGTCCTACTTCTCGAGGTCGTAGGCGTGCTTCGGGTAGTCGATGGTGTAGTGAAGACCGCGACTTTCCTTTCGCTCGATGGCCTGTCGTGTGATGAGGTAGCCGACGTTGATCATGTTGCGCAGCTCGCAGATGTCCTTCGTCGCTTTTACGCGTTTGAAGAGGGCTTCCGTCTCCTCATAGAGCAAGTCGAGGCGGTCCCATGCGCGCTTCAGTCGCAGGTCGGAGCGGACAATGCCGACATAGTTGGACATCACCTGTCCCACCTCCTTGATGCTCTGTGTGATGAGCACTTTTTCCTCGTTGGTCATCGTGCCCTCGTCGTTCCACTCCGGCACACGGTCATTCCAATCGTAGCCGTCCACCACCTGCAGGCTGTGCTTGGCTGCTGCGTCCGCATAGACCACGGCCTCTATCAGCGAGTTGCTGGCCAGTCGGTTGCCACCGTGCAGTCCCGTGCAGGAACACTCGCCCAGGGCATAGAGACGATGGATGGAACTCTCGCCGTTGAGATCCACCTTGATGCCGCCACACATATAGTGGGCCGCCGGGCGCACGGGGATCATCTCCTTCGTGATGTCAATGCCGATGCTGAGACATTTCTGGTAGATGTTGGGGAAGTGCTGGCGCGTCTCCTCCGGGTCCTTGTGGGTCACGTCGAGGCAGACATGGTCCAGGCCGTGCGTCTTCATCTCCTTGTCGATGGCCCGCGCCACGATGTCGCGGGGGGCCAGGGAGAGGCGTTCGTCATATTTCTCCATGAAGGTCTCGCCCGTGGGCAATTTCAGAATGCCGCCGTAGCCGCGCATGGCCTCGGTGATGAGGTAGGCCGGATGGGTCTCACCCGGATGGTAGAGCGACGTGGGGTGAAACTGTACGAACTCCATGTCCTTCACCGTGCCCTTGGCGCGATAGACCATGGCCTCGCCGTCGCCCGTGGCGATGATGGGATTGGTCGTCGTCTGATACACCGCTCCGCAACCGCCCGTACACATCAGCGTCACGCGGCTCAGATAGGTGTCCACCTTCTGGGTCTCCGGATTGAGCACGTAGGCTCCGTAGCACTCGATGTCGGGCGTACGCCGCGTCACCTCGATGCCGAGGTGGTGCTGCGTGATGATCTCCACTGCGAAGTGGTTCTCCTTGATCTCGATGCGCGGATGGTTGCGGCAGGCTTCCATCAGGGCGCGCTGGATCTCGGCGCCCGTGTCGTCGGCATGGTGCAGGATGCGAAACTCGCTGTGGCCGCCCTCGCGGTGGAGGTCAAAACTGCCGTCCTCCTTGCGGTCAAACTGGGTGCCCCATTCGACCAGCTCCTGGATCTGTGCTGGCGCGTTGCGCACCACCTGCTCCACGGCTTTGCGGTCGGAGATATAGTCACCTGCTATCATGGTGTCCTTGATGTGCTTGTCAAAGTCATCTACGGCGAGGTTCGTCACCGAAGCCACACCGCCCTGCGCGAACGAGGTGTTGGCCTCGTCGAGCGTCGTCTTGCAAATCATGCAAACCCTTCCCTTGTGCGCCTTGGCTATCTTCAAGGCATAGCTCATTCCGGCGATACCAGCGCCGATGATCAGGAAATCGTATTTATGAATCATTTCTAAGCAAACAGTTGTGCTCCCTATGGGGAGCGGAATAACGTTTCGCCCGCAAAATTACTCATTTATTGGCAGATGGGCGAATGTTTCTCCCGATTTTTGTGCTTAGTTCCTTTGTGACGGCAGGAAGTTGCATGTTTTTTGAGAATTTATCGCCCAAGGCGAGGAGTAGATCTATTTTTCTTGGATCGAAATGGGAGTGGCTCCCCATTTTTTTCGTACCTTTGCAGTCGAACTATGACAAGAGTATTTCATCATCGACTCACGCTGGGCGAACTGTGCGGCATCCTGCTCCTCGCCCTTGCCTCGCTCTATTGCTTTTGGTTCGGCACGTGGCCCATGGCTGTGCTTGGCGCGCTGCTTGTGGCCGTGGCCGTGCGGGGCATCGACCGTGGCATCCATACCGACTATGCCCTCGACGACGACCAACTGACCACGCAGAGTGGCAGGATAGGGCGCCAACGGGGACAGGCCATCCCATTGCAGACTATCACGGCACTTCGCCGTATGCCCCGCCACCTGCTCACGGGCAGCTATGTGATGGTGGAGCATGGCGACCACAACATCAGTATCTTCACCCCGGAGAACGAAGCCTCGTTTGTCGAGGCAGTCGGCAAGCGTGTCTCTCTTGCCAAGAACACTTGCCAAGAAAAAGAAACAGAATCTTAATCTTAAAAACCTACAAAAAACAATGACAAGTATTCGTAGAAAACTTTTCTTCCTTTTGGCCGCCCTGCTGGCTCTGCCCATGCAGGCGCAGGTCAATCTCGTCTATGTTGATAGTGCCCGCGTGGCTCGTCTCCTGGCCGAGGACGCCGGGCTGGTGGCAGCCCCCGTCGCCGAAGTGGCCGACACCGATACGGTTCCTTTGGCGGACCGTCCCGTCGTAGCTGATGGCGCCGATTTCGACCGCCTTTGGACCGACCGTTTTGCCGACCGCATGGCCGCCATCATCGAGGATCCACTGCTTCAAAGCACCCAAATGGCGGTGATGGTCTGGGACCTCAGTGCCGACCAGTGTGTCTATCGCTTCAACGAGGCCCAGCGGATGCGCCCGGCCTCCGTCCAGAAGTGTGTCACCGCCATCACGGCCCTAGACCGCCTGGGCGTGGACTATCAGTTTTCCACGCGCCTCTACTGCCGTGGTGACATCGACTCCACGGGCGTGCTCCACGGTTCGCTCTATTGTGTCGGTGGCATGGACCCCCTCTTTGGCGACGCCAATATGCGCGCCTTCGTCCGTGCGCTGCGTGAAAAAGGCATCCGTCGTATCACGGGCGACCTGCTGGCCGACAAGTCGATGAAGGACGACAAACCGATGGGAGAGGGCTGGTGCTGGGACGACGACGATAGCAATCCGCCGCTCTCGCCCCTGCTCTACAACCGTCGCGACCGCTTCCTGGCCGAACTCTCTTCGCGCCTGCGAGCGGCCGGCATTGTCCTGGAGGGAACGCTGGACGATGCCACGCTCCCCGCAGGATCCACGCTGCTGGCCGAGGAGACCCACGACCTCACGCGGGTGTTGCAGCGGATGATGAAGAAGAGCGACAACCTCCATGCCGAGTCGGTCTTCTACCAGTTGGCCAAGAGCACGGGTGTGCGGCGTGCCGGTGCGCGCCAGGGCCGACAGGTGATCAACCAGGTGGTGCGTGCGGCAGGCCTTGATCCTGCGCAGTACTACGCGGCCGATGGTTGTGGCCTCTCGCTCTACAATTATGTCACGGCCGACCTCCTCGTCCACCTCTTGCGCCTCAATTACCATAACACGGCGGCCTACGAGGCCCTGCTTCCCACGCTGCCCATCGCCGGACGCGACGGCACGCTCCGCAAGCGGCTTCGTGGCACGGCGGCCGATAGCAATGTGCGGGCCAAGACGGGCACGGTGACGAGTGTCAAGACGCTTGCAGGATTCTGCACGGCCAGCAATGGCCACCGCCTGGCCTTCTGCATCCTCAACCAGGGGACCATCCGCGCCAGCCAGGCCAATGGGCTGCAGGACCGCATCTGCCGGGCGATGTGTGAGTAGGACCGATAATAACTTTCAGAAACCATCAACCAAATACCCTATATATAATGACTAAGATCGTAGAAAGAATAGCCGCGCTCCGCCAGGTGATGGAGCGCGAGGGACTGGGGGCTTTCATCTTCCCCAGCACAGATGCACACAATAGTGAGTATGTCGCCGACCACTGGAAGGGCCGCGAGTGGATCTCAGGCTTCAATGGTTCGGCCGGCACGGTCGTCGTCACGATGGATGCTGCCGCGCTCTGGACCGACTCCCGCTACTTCCTTGCTGCCGAGGAGCAACTCCGCGGCACAGGTATCATGCTGATGAAACTCAAGGTGGAGGGCACGCCGACGATCACCGACTGGCTGGCCGAACAACTCCGTGGGACCTCCCATCCTGTGGTGGGTCTCGACGGATGGGTCAATGGCACGGACGAGGTGCAGAGAATGCAGGCCTTCTTCCAGGGCTACGATATCCAGGTGCGTACCGATTTCGACCCGCTCAACGAGATTTGGACGGACCGTCCCTCCATCCCGACAGCGAAGGTGGAGCTCCATCCCCTGGAGTTTGCTGGCGAGACGACGGAGAGCAAATTCGCCCGCATCCGTGAGTCGTTGCGCAGTTGTGATGCCGAGGCCATGCTCGTCTCAGCCCTCGACGACATTGCCTGGACTTTGAACCTGCGTGGCTCCGACGTCTATTGCAATCCTGTCTTCGTCTCCTACTTGATGATAGATCAGGAAAGTGCCACGCTCTTTGTCAACGAGGAGAAACTCGACGACGCGGTGCGTCGCTACCTCTCCGACCTTGGCGTGGCGGTGCAATCCTATGTTGCCGTGGCCGACTACCTGCGGTCTCATGCCTTCGGGGGCGGCCTGCTGTTGGACAGTGTGAAGACTTGCTATTATCTCGCCTCCTGCGCCCTCGAGAAGTCGGTGGTGAGGTTTGTCCCGTCGCCTATCCCCGCCATGAAGGCGGTCAAGAACGAAGCCGAGATAGCGGGCTACCGCCGTGCCATGACGCGCGACGGCGTGGCGATGGTGAAGTTCCTGCGCTGGCTTCAGCCTGCTGTGGAGGCAGGAGAACAGACGGAGATTTCCCTCGACAAGAAACTCACGGCCCTGCGTGCGGAGCAAGATCTCTTCCGTGGCATTTCCTTCGATACCATTGTGGGCTATGAGGCCCATGGTGCTATCGTCCACTACGAGGCCACTCCCGAGACGGATATCCCCGTGGAGCCCCGTGGCTTGGTCTTGATCGATAGTGGCGCGCAGTATCAGGACGGCACGACCGATATCACGCGCACGATAGCTTTGGGTCCCGTCACGGAAGAGCAGCGCCGCGTCTATACGCTGGTGCTCAAGGGCCATATCCAGTTGGAGTTGGCGAAGTTCCCCGATGGTTGCAGTGGCACGCAGATCGACGCCTTGGCACGCGAACCGCTATGGCGCGCGGGGCTCAACTACCTCCACGGCACGGGCCACGGCGTAGGTTCCTATCTCAATGTCCATGAGGGGCCCCACCAGGTGCGCATGGAGTATATGCCGGCTGCCTTGCGTGCGGGAATGACCGTCACCAACGAGCCGGGCATCTATCTGTCCGACCGCTTTGGTGTGCGCATTGAAAACACGTGCTTGATCAAGGACTATATGGAGACCGAACTGGGCCGATTCCTGCAGATGGAGTCGCTGACGCTCTGTCCGATAGACCTTGCGCCCGTCGATTGCTCTCTCCTCACCGCCGAGGAGAAGCAGTGGCTCAACGCCTACCATCAGATGGTCTGCGAGAAGCTCGCTCCCCATCTCGATGGCGAAGACTTGGCCTGGCTCCAGGATCATTGCAAGCCCATCGAGGCGTAACCTTAGGTCTTGTCTCAGAAACCATGGCAATGTTGTCTCGATTGCGACGTGGCGTGTTGTGGATGAGCCGGGCTAAGTATTGCCGTGGCTTCGGCATACAGTCGCCCTGGTCCTACCACTTCGTCCGCTATGTCGTCAATGAGCACTATCCCTACTATGCCTACGACGACCTCCGCCCCCTGTTCCCGCATCTCTCAAAGCGGGAACGGAGGGTCTGCGAACTCTACCTCCGTATCGCCAACCACCAGCAGGCCGACGAGGCCGTGCTGGTGGGCGATGTCTCGGAGGCCAAGCGGGCCTACCTTCATGCGGGTTGCCTTCGGATGGCGTTTTCTTCGATGGGGGAGGGGGCTTGCTCACTTACTGAGGATTCCTTCTCGCTGGCTGTCGTGGCCCATGGACAGGATATGGAGCAGCAGGTCTTGTCGCTCATCAGCCGGGCCACAGATGCTTCCCTACTCATCGTGGAGGGCATCCACCGCAATGGAGAGACCCGCCGCAGCTGGGCGCGCATCTTGCAAGACAAGCGAGTGCGCGTCAGTTTCGACCTCTACTATTGTGGCCTTCTCTTCTTCGATAAGAAGAAGTATAAGCAGCACTATAAGATCAACTTTTAGTGCAAGAGGATCCCGTGTGCCCCCAGAATTCGTGGCTATTTCTATGGATATGGGTAGTTATTCCTGCTTATATGGGTAGTTATTTCAACTTTGTTTGCAGTGTGTGCGAAAAAATACGCCATAGCGCTTGCAGTTCAAATAAAATATAGTATATTTGCACGCAAATTTTTATAAACTTAAAGACAGAAGACTATGTATTGGACTCTTGAATTGGCTTCAAAGCTGGAAGACGCGCCATGGCCCGCAACAAAGGATGAGCTGATAGACTATGCCACACGATCGGGCGTACCTCTGGAGGTGCTCGAGAACCTGCAGGAGATCGAGGACGAAGGAGAGGTTTATGAGGGCATAGAGGATATTTGGCCCGACTACCCCACCAAGGAGGACTTCCTCTTCAACGAGGACGAGTACTAATCGTTCATCGATTACGATTATCAGTATAAGATAATGGAACTGAGCCATATAGGTGATTTCTTATGAAATTCCTATATGGCTTTTTGCCGTCTTTTACCGCCAATTTTACCGTTCTAATGACCTTATTTTACATAATTAAATGATCAATAATCGGTATATCCTGAAATTCTTTCTTTTCTGATCGGTTAATTTCATCTTTTCTTCTCTTATTATTCTCCTTACTTCATACTAAAATCATCTGAAGTTTATAAAAAAGGAGTGATATGATAAACTTTTCTACTATCTTCGCGTACATAGTGCCATAATTAATAAAAAGGTATTTTAATATGGGAAGAATTTCAAGACTTTATCCGAAAGGACGATTGAGACTGCGTATACCAAAGATGGTGCAGTCTGGTAAAAAGTATCCATTGTATATAGAATACAATTGGCATGCTGATTCTATTCGTAAATCAACTGGTATAAGTGTGTCAGTAAAGGAATGGAATGAGAAAGGCTATTGCGGTATTGGTGAAATACGTGCCACGACTGATATTGACTATAAGTATTATAATCATGCTCTTCATAAGCGTATCGAAGACATAGATGTGAAGATACATAAGTATTATGAAATGCATCAACATATTACTTGTGATGTGATTCGATCTTTTCTCGAAGACAATGACAATGCTTTGCGACCTGATGAAGGAAAAGACTTCATAGAGTTTGCTAAAGAGTTGATGGAAAGACGTTATGAGAAAGGTAAGATAGGTTTCAGTATTTGCAAGAATGGTATTTCATATCTCAATCAGTTTGAGGAATACCTGTTGCTTGAACACAAAGGTACACATGGTGAGCATAAGGAATTCATTTATGTCTCAGATATTAGTGAAGACTTATTGCTTGACTTCCGTAAGTATCGACTCTTGGCAAAAAAGAAAGCAACAACAGTCAACAAGACTCTATGTCCGATTCTTCAGGCGTGTGAATATGCTTGTCAGTTAGGTTATATCTCTCATCAGCTTAATGCATCTCTCCAGGACTTGTATATGAAAGAAGAGGACCGGCTTGATGAAGAAGAGAGGAATATCAAGTATCTCACTGAAGAGAGACTTGCTGAGTTAGTTTCCGTTTATAATACCATCGAACAGCCTCGACGAAAAGAGTTTTTGGAGATGTGGCTGTTTGCCTTCCATGCTTGCGGTATGCGAATGGTTGATGTGATGACGCTCCGATGGAAAGACATTGATTTCAACAAGAATTTCATCAGTAAAATACAAGTCAAGACGAGAAACCGAAATACCATACCTTTGAGTGAACCACTCATTCGTATTCTTGAAAAATGGAAGGGTAGAAACAAAGTCTTTGTTTTTGATCTATTGCCAGAGAACTTCGATATAAATGACCATGAGGCGATATACCGTCGTAGAAATTCCTGGAATAATACCATCAATACTTCGCTTCGCTGTATATCTCATGATTTAAAATGGAATCAAGACTTGACTTTCCATGTATCAAGACACACTTGGGCAGTTTTAGCGCTTGCACACGGAGCTGAAATCAGTGAGATAAGCAGATTGTTAGGTCACGCTTCAACAGGCGTCACAGAGCGAGTTTATGCAGAATTCTTGCCAGACAACCTTGCGACTTTAGTAAGCAAACTTGGCTTCTGCTTCATTCCTGATATGAATGCCAAACAAAAGAAGGTGGTATCACGCTAAACAGAGTGATACCACCTTCGATCAAATTTGTAGCCTTTATAGTCGAAACTATCAGAATATCTTGTAGTCCTTGCCAGTAAGATTAGAAATTGGCTTGAATAAACGCAATAGAATGAGCCCTATCACGATAAATGCTATTCTGACTATTACTGAACCACCCATAGTATAAAACCGTGCCATACGAGGAAAATGGGTGAGCACATGAGGGCTACGATGATTAGGCACATTAGAGCTGCTAGAAATGTTTTTGGTCCCATACGTCAATAATCTAATGGAGCTATGAAATGATCATCAGGCAGGTCGTGAAAATACTTGCCATCTGCATCATTAGTCACATATGTTTCGTTTTCTGGATCTTCTGTAGCGAAATAGATTTCCAAATCCTTGAAACGATTTTTGAGAAGAACGCGGAAGTCAGTAATCAATGCGAGTTCTTCCGCTTCTATATAGAGAAAGCCTTCTGAAAGTTAGCATTTCTTGATATTACCACAGAGATTGCAAGTCCCATAGTCCACACCAAGAGCTAAGATGATGTTTCCTTCCCAATCATCGGCCTCGTCTTCTTCCATAGCAGGGCGTTCTTTCTGTATGAAAGTCTGATAGAGGTCATATATCTCTTGCAACTCTTCTTGATTTCCCACAATGTGGTAGCGTACTTTTATATTATGCATTTGTGATGCTATGAAATCTTCTAACTCTTTCTCCATATTTCGTCAGTCAATCTTATAGTTATACAAAAATCTGAGACTGTCACCACTTATTTCGAAAGCTACGATGTCGTGAGCATACTCATTGCTTCCTACCTTGGCAGATAGGAAGAATATGTATGAGCGACTGCCGTATTCATCGTCGATACTTACTATCTTTCGTACCTCATGGTGGCTGTAGTCGTCCTTTGGGTGGGCGAGACGCAGCAGAGGGCGATGCTCTTCGTGCAGCTTGCCATCTTCTGATTTGAATTTCACCACACAATCTATGTCGGGTGCAGTTCCGCCTTCGCCAGTGTCATGCCAGATGGCTGTCACGAGACTGTCGTCAGAGACTATTGTATGGTAAATCTCGGTAGAGTCAGACTTACCATAGCTCTTATCGAGACTTGTATCGGAAGACTTGTTCAAACATGAAGAGCATATAGACAATGCCAACAAGGCTATGCTACAAAGCTGGAGTATCCTTTTCACATTCCTCATAGTTTCCATTAGACATATATGCCCGTCTCAGACGTTCGTCTTCAAAATCACTCGTAAACATACATTCTGCCAAAACCTCACCATCATCCTCTGCGTATTCGGGGTCGAACACAAGTCCTGGGAGAGTAAGCGGTTCTTCCTGTCCATATATGTACGAACCGATATAGACGTATTCCTTAGAAGGCTCTACCTTATCTTTATCTAAAAATACATCTCTTTCGCGTGCAAAATCAGAGTACTCGTCTTCGTATCCTTCAAAATCGTTTAGTTCCCAAACAAAGCAAAGCTCGTACATCAACCATTCGAAGAAGAAACGTTCGTTGTTTGCTTCAACAAAGTGGCTATGCGTATCCTCTTGATAAAACATAGGATATAACTTCGGCTCAAACATCCAATTCTGACTTACTTCTTTGACAGTTTCCAGAATTTGCTCTTTGATGTGCTTGCTCCAAAGGCTGTCAACGCGATAGGCATTGTCTTTCTTTACTTTCAGATATATTTTCATTTTCTTTTCGTTTAGACCTTTTATTCTGATGGAGGGAAAATCTGATTGATTACGATTTTATTGTTGTCGTCAAGATACACTCCGTCTATATCACAAGAAACAGAGACAAAATCATAATCGTCTCTATTACTTGAATAGCAACCCATTCTTTCCCAAAATTCCTCGTGGAAGGCTTTCATTATCTTCTCGTATAGGTCGGGAGCCTTCTCCTGCAACCAAGGGTCGAACTTCTCCCAATAGTCCTCTTCCTCCACATCATGAAGAATGGTGTCTTGGGCTTCTTTCCATAATGCAAGCAACTTATCCGCTTCCTCGTCAGAGAATTTGACAGTAGCTCCGTTATTATCCCAATTTATATATATTTCTACATTAATCTCTTTCATTGTCAGTTGTATTGTTTAGTTACTTTATGATTGATGACTTGCCAGCCACTCTTTTGCAAGAGTGGTGGCAAATGTATAGAAGTCTTTCACGTGAGCATCTGACCATAGCTCTTCGTTGTTTTGAAGAAACTCCAGCAGTTGTTCTCTCAACTCTTGGTCCTCAGTCCTTTCAAGAACCACTCTGATGAGTGTAAGTACACCGTCGTCACCCCAATTTTTGCGTATCATATTCTTCGTCGTTTAGTTGTTTTCTTTTTTACGGATCTCTTGCAGAATAGCCTGGCGCATCCACCATACGGCATACGAGGCAAACTTGAAGCCACGCGACTTGTCGAACTTGTGGCTGGCACGTAACATTCCGTAACGACTGGCAGCAATGAGTTCTTCGTCAGAGAGTCCCTTGCCCACATACTGCTTTGCTACTGCCTTGACAAAGACAGAACCGAGTTCTGCCAACTCGTTCTCCGCATTGGAGTCGCCCTGCTGGATGAGGTCGATAAGACGCAAAGCCTCATCGTTGTCGATGATAGGCTTCTTTTCACTGTTTGTTGTTTCGTTTTTGTTCACCATATTTCTTAATGTTTAAAAATGTTGTCGCGCGAAATTTACCCTGTTTTTCTGAAATAAAAAAATCAGACCATAGAAAATCAACAAAAATTAACTTTTTGTTGCAATCTTAGTTGCAATCATGTCTTATTCAAAGATAGTGCCAACGAGCGCCATGAGAACTTGTTCTCAGATGGCCGAGTGCAGCCTATCTTATTCAAAGATAGTGCCAACGAGAGTCTCTGTCTATTCTTTCGGAGTTATAAGACTATTGAAGTCGCGAGTCTCAAACTGAGCGGACTCATAGCCTTGGATGTTGAAGTCCGGATAATGGTTGTACTTGTTCTTTGGCACTATAATCTTTTCGAGAGATGTGCAGCCAATGAGCATCGTTGCGTTTATTTCACCAGCACAGCATGTCAATGACGGCTGCTCAAACTCAATCGTCTTTAGTGAAGTGCAGTCGGCAAACGCCATTCGCTCCACAATCTTCACATTCTTGTTTAGATATACAGACTCCAGATGCTTGCAATAAGCAAAGGCTCTGTCAAAAATCCAACAATAGTGGTCATTGTTTATCACGATGTTGAGACTTTTCAGTCCGGAATTTCTGAACGCAGACTTGTCGATAATTCTCAGGTGACTTGGAATGTTTATCTGTTCCAAAGCTTTGCAGCTAGCAAAGGCACCTTCCCAAATTTTACCTAAAGTCTCAGGTAAGGAAATTTCCTTCAGATTTTCACAATGAGCGAAACTCTCAGTTCCGATGAGTTCTACTCCAGGCATTGTTATCTTGAAGAGCTTTATGCAGCTTGCGAAAGCTCTTGTGCCCAAGTAGATAACTGATGCAGGCAATACCACATCATGAAGATTGTCAAGTCCTTGGCATGCTTCATCGCAAATAGCCTTCACACCGTCTTTCACTTCAAGGTACTCTGGATTGCCGAGTACTTTCAACAAGCGAAATCCGTCCTCGCTGTAGATTGGTCCGGAAGCCTTGTTGCCTTTGGCTTCCTTGATCATTGCCTGATCTTCTTTTGTCAATCTCATTTTTATTGTATTTTTTAGTTGAATTAATAACAGAACAGTGAGTATTGAACTTACATATCTTCTGTAGTATTCGTATTCTTTACTTATATTGTCATAACTCTATTTTGCTTAAGTGAATAAAACTGGGTGCAAAGGTAATGCTTTTTTGCCTTTGCACCAAGTTTCTTTATTCGGAAGAACCGGAATGTGATGCCGGAAAATCAGGAATGGTGTAATTATCGTAGAGTTATATATATGGTTTTTATAGGTGTGCATTTACCCTTATTGTCCTTCTTGCACAATATCTTGATGCTATAATCGCCTTTTCTGACGTCATCTTTGTTTGGTATTTGGGGCTCAGTCATATTTAAACCATTCCAGTTTACCCCTTTTGCCATATACAATTTCTTTGAAATAGCCATGAAGGTTGCCTTGAGCTTTGAGGCTAAGCTGCCTTCTTCTCCATTCTTATCAAGAAGACTGTTTGCCCATGCTGGCACAAGTACAATATTCCAGAAGTTGGTGTAGTAGCGAGGGTCGTATGCTCGTCCCCACAAATGAGAGATGATATAGTTCTGGAAGATGTTATCTTTGCCTGCTCCAACAGTAAATCCTGTTTTGTTAGAGATGAGAGATCTGACGAAGTCATTACCGTCTTTCGAAAGCGTGACAGGAATTTTTATGTTACCCTCTATATAATAGATATTTCCGCCCATTTCTGAGTGGGAGTAACCTTCTTCTGCATCCTTGTCATTTTTGGTGGTTTTACGGGCAGGTAAAGGAGTGGTTTTGTTTTCCAAGTCCTCGATAAGTTTATTCATTCTTTCTGCAACAATATCAGGATCAAAGAAATAAGACTGTTCAATAGCCCATTTTATGAATTTATCTTCGCCAATTTCATTAGCCAAAGCAACACTGCCATCAATCTTTGCCAACATCGGCTTGTTGATAGCATTTCTATAGGTATTGTTGTTGTATGTACCTTTAACTTTAAGACCATAGGTTGGTCTCTAAGTATTTACGGAATAGCTTCAGGGCTGAGCACTTATCATTAAAAGTGTTCGTTCCGGTCATGGCAATAATTGCTTTCTTAAATTTTTCTGCAATATAGCTCATTCCATCTACAATAGTTTTGGCATACAAATAATCACCTTCTTTGAGCAAAGAGTCGACTGCTTCTATGAAGTCATAGCTCTTTGTAGGGTGTAGTATAGCATTCTTTGCGAATTGTGACACCGCGTATTCGTATCCCTCCTTTTTTACGTTCCATGGATAATTTTTCAAGTATTCGCAAATATCTTTCTGAACACTTTTCAGATTTGATACATAATTACGCGTAATGCCCTGTCCTTTATACCATTTCTCAAACTCGATAAGAGCAGTAAAGGTGTTGTTGTTTGTTGAATTTGCCATAATTTAATATCATTAAAATGTTAATATTATTTATATAAAAGTATTATTCTTCACTCACTTCCATCAGCTTCTCCCACAGCTTCACCATGGCCAGCGTGTCGAGGCAGCAATAGTCGAGTAGTGCTCGGCGAGCTTTCTTTTGGGCTTCTGGCTCCATAAACTGTATCTGAGGATAAATGCTCATTGCCTCGCCGCCATTCTGAACACCACCACTGAGGTTGTGGTAGTCGAGTTCGGGATCATCGGGGAACAATGCCGGGAGCACCTTCTTGATGGAGAACGAACCGTTCATAGCTGGCAGGTAATAATAGCCGGCACGGAACGGATCGAGAAGATCCACAATGTGGGATTCTATGTTGAGAAGATGTGGCGCCAGGTCGGGGAATGCCTCTACCAGTTCCTTCAGACGAGTACACTCGAAAGCCTTGTTGTAGGCTGTGGTGCAGACGTTGAGCGGGATGTCCTTGCAGAGTTGCTCGGCTAGAGCACGGCGAGGGTCTTCGCCCGATATGCCGAGAAATTCACGATGCTTCAATTCGCCTCCTTCATGCTCGATGTAATGAAGCGAATACTGAAATGTGACCTGCTGGTATGGATGCGTGCCCTGATACTTCGGTATCACGGTCTGCTCGGTCTCGAAGTCGAGGAAATAAAGCGGATAGGAGAGCTTCTTCTGTCTCATATCTTCCAACGACAGACGGCCTTCGTTCATGTGCTCCAATGCCTTCTTGAAAGACATGCGGTACAGGTTGAAGACTGATGGCGAAGGTATGACATTGCGACTGCAATAGTTCCAGAACGAACAGGCGTATGGCTTTTTGCAGTATTCTGCCAAATCCTGCTTGGGTTCTCCTCCTTCGAGCACCTTCTTTGCAGCCTTTACCAGGGCTGGCACCTTGATATATTCGTTGGCAACCGCCTCGCTGATATCGTTTATGCGGAAGAATCCCTTTACATCGAGTTTGCCGTCAAGTACATATTCGTTATCGATGTTTACAAGATAAGTGCCAGTTATGGTAAGCCCGCAGTTGGTGAGCACATATTTCTGATATGCCACATCCTGTGCATATACTTCCAGCTCCTTCAGGTCGGTGCTGCTTTTCACCTCGTATATGGCATAGCCTTGGGGTGTCTTGTGTAGCAGGTCGACGGCGCAATAGCATCCGTCGTATATAAAGGCAGCCTCAGCAATGTTGTCCGCACCTTCGGCAAGGGCTTTCTGTGTGGCTGCAGCCATCGCTCCAAGATCGAGACGCTGTGTTTCGTCGGCAGCCGTCTTATAAACGGTAACTTCCACGAAATCACCGAACAGACGCTTAGCCAGTTCGCCCACTTCGGACCCTGCGTCGAAACGTGCCTGCGTCAACGGGTCTATCTCAATTTCTTCAGGTTTATACATCTTTAGCCACAATGCCTTGGGGCATTGGCAATAAGTGATGTATTTTGACTTTGATAAATTTGCCATAGGCTTTTATATATTTATTCAAGTTTCGCAAGTTAATAAAATATAACGTAACTACCTAAAACAAAAGG
>ERZ779799.343-NODE-343-length-16254-cov-3.581209_pt1 | contig 16254 bp, 14 predicted proteins | sample MGYA00511253_ERZ779799 | MGnify/ENA primary metagenome ERZ779799 (study PRJEB29588, sample SAMEA2159541) | human gut metagenome | biome: human gut; feature: human-associated habitat; material: faeces | place: Denmark | collected 2008/2010 ...
AAAAGGCCGTTCACGCACCGCGTGAACGGCCTTTTTTATGGGCTGTGGCTGCGCCGCTTTGTGCCGGGGCAGGAGCAAAAATCAGAGGCTTTCTTATCGCACTTTGGAGGCAATATGTCTGCGGTACACGTTCAGCCCCGATTTCTTCAGCACGTCTGAGATGTGGTCTATGCGCTGTTTCTGGGAAGTGGCGGCATCTGCGCTGTTGTCTTCAGTCATGCTGATGCTTCCTTGACCTACAACAGGAAGATACTCGTCCCAATACACAGGCACTTGATGGGTTCTGCCGTCGCCGCCCCATTTTGAAATGTAGGTGAGACGCTTTTCAGTCCGGTATCCATGGGCAAAGACGGTGATTGTGGTCGAGCCGTCGGAGTCCTTGTGGGCCTTGGTCTTGAGGATATTGTCGGTTACACACTGCGGGTGTTTGAAATACGCCTGACCCCAGAAGTTCGCAAGAGCCTCGTGTTCCCAGAATGCGCTTTGGCGCTGCATGTGGCTTCCATAAATGTCCTGTCGCGACCTTATCTGCTGGTACATCGGCACGCAGAGCAATGGAGCCAGAGAGAAATATACGGCGCGGAAGAGGCGTGCGTTGATGTCGTGGAAGTCATGCTCCGCTTGGTCGTAGTCAAAGTGTTGATATTGGCGCGGGTTCATGTCAAGGTCGATGGCTTGTATGTGGTCGGGAATGATGGTGTTTATCATGTGGTCCTTGACAAAATCGAAATCGTCGCCATAGCCCACGTCATCGTCTTGAAGCAACTTGAGCATATTGGCTTGGGCAAGTGGCGTGAAGAGCAGGGCAAACTGCTGGTTGTCGTTGCGGTTGCTGGTGTCGAACGCCACTTCGAAATCCTCGTTTGTCATCATGGCATAGTCGCCTTTGCTGAGATTGCGTGCCTTGTTGTGCAACTTTAGCCTGTGCCATCTGTATGACAGCGACCCTTTGCAACTGGCAAGCCCGTTCTTCTTGCGGTAGAACGTGAGGTTGGGGGCTGCCACATTGCCATATATAAGCCGTGTCTTCTCGTAATATCCGGGATAGGGGGCTGTGACGCTGGCAGTGAGGGTCTGGGAATGGTGTTCGGTCTTCATCTTGCCGTCTGAGCCATATTCGCGTGTGGTCCAATAGATGGTTTTGTGGCCGTAATATGTCTTTGTGCCCATCTCCATCTTGCGCGTGCGGCAAAGCACGAACGGATTGCCGTTGATAAGGCCGGAATGGGAGTAGACAACCGAACGCACGGCATTGAATGTGTCGTCCCACCCATATACCTGACGCAGGTCGGCGAGGCGTTGCTCGGTGAAGTAAGGATCGAATTCAAGCCGAGGCACGGTCTCGGTCATCATGCGCGTCAGCACATCCCAGTCGTACAGGCGATTTAATGGCGCCATCTGCTCCCATGCCTCGTCCTTGTGTTGCGCGATGGTCTGCTTCAGGTCGCCGCGTTCAGCCTTCAGCCTTTTGAGGCGTGGATGAATCACGGATAAGAGCAAGATGACAGCAGCCAATACCGACAACAATACAGCGGTGGCGATTGCCGGGCTCATCGTGCCGTAATCTTTGCAGATGACAAAAATTCCTATGGCTGCGCAGCACCAAAGAATGACGCATAAGAACGTTGTCCAGCCGATGCGTGATTTCACCGCGCCGAGCGACTTCTCTGCGTCGTACAGCAAACGGCACGTCTGTCGGTTGGCGTCAACGTCCACCTGGGCTTCCTTCGCCAGTTGGGCAAATGTGTCTTTCGCTACCTGCTCGAAGCGGGGCTGAAACGTGTTTACATATTCATCGAGCGGGTCATAGATGTCGTCTGTCATCACCGTCGATTAAAAGAATTTGCTGCGAGCCATCTCGCGGGTCTCGGCAGAGGCGGTAAACGGGATTCTTGTCGTGTAGCCTTGACGGGCTGCGACAATCATCTTGGTAGGCCAAGCGAAGATGTCGGTGTTCCATTGGGTCACCCTGCTGTTGTATACCGTGCGGGCAGCCGTGATTTCACGCTGCAGATAGCTGTTCTGCTGCATGGCGTCGGCTATCGCCTGGTGGGCTTTCAGTTCGGGATAGGCTTCAACTTGAGGAAACAGCCGTCCGCAAGCCATATTCAGCTGGCTGTTTACGTCGCTGCGGTTGGCGTCGTTGATTTTCCCTCCGCGCAATGCAGCCACAGCCTTCATCACGTCCTTGTCAAGGTCTACGGCGCGGTCCACAATTCCTACAACATTCTGAAGTATCTGCACCCGCTGTTCGAGGTAGTTGTCGATGTTTGACGCTTCGGCTTGGATGCGCTGTTCGAGTTGCTGGAAGTAGTTGCGTGCGGAAATTTTCATAAAGATGAATATCACTCCCGGCAATATGCCGCACACGCAGCCAATCAGAGCCACCATTTCCGGCGATTCGAGCTTGTTGCCCATAAAGGACACATAAAGTAATGTCAGAACCGGAATTGTCACCCATAGGGCAATCTCAAATAGAGTTGATTTGAATGTGATTGTCACCGGGAGTTGGCGGTCTATGACATGGATGTCGCGTCCGTTGTCATTGATTGGTCCCTGAGTTTCGTCTAATAGATTTGCCATAGTAAAGATGGTTTATTGGTTGGTTAATTAAAAAAACAGTTGCAATGATTGCATGGCAAAAAGCCACAGTTATAAGGCAAATGTATAGATTTATATTCATATTGACAAGCGTTTTACGCATATTTTTGTGACTGAAAAAAGCGGTATAGGAATTCCTATGCCGCTTATATTCAATGCTTGAAGCTGAGCGAGTCAGCTTGTGGGCTTTTTAGTATTCGTCCTCGTTGATGAGGGGTAAGGCTTAATGAGTTTCAAGTGATATTAGTCTTTCAGACATCCTATCGGAACTACATACACGCCATCTTCACGCCGTATGGCATACTTAGTTGTGCCTGTAAGAATCATAAGAAACGATGGCGCTTTCATCTTTGTCGTGTCGATTTTAGCGGCAAGGCGTTTCAAATTCTTCGCCCCTTCTTCTATGTTTTTCTCACCACCTAATTTTATTTCTATCAGTCCATAGCTGCCGTTTCTCAAATGCAAGACGGCATCACACTCCAATCCCTTACTGTCTCGATAATGGTAGATGGAGCCTTCCAGTGCATCAGCATAGATCCTTAAGTCTCTGACACACATAGACTCAAAGAATAGGCCCATAGTGCTAAGGTCGTTTATGAGGTCGTTGGGACCGATACCCAATGCTGCAATTCCAATCGAAGGGTCGGAGAAATACCGGGTTTCAGAACTTCTTATTGCCGTTTTACTTCTCAAATTAGGATTCCAAGCAAGTGAATCTTCTAATACAAATATTTTTTTCAGGGCTTCTATGTATGAAGCTATCGTAAGACGATTGGCTGAAGCTGTATCATTGTTCTCAATGTCAGCACAAATGGTATTGACTGAAATTTGTGCACATTGATTTCTTGCGATTGAACGGAGAATCCTTTTGGCTCTTTCAGTATCACGCTTTACATTATCAACACGTGATATGTCGTTGTTGACAACGGCTTCATAATATCTGTACGCCATATCCAATGCCACTTCTTTGTTTATAGTGGTGGCTTTTGGCCATCCTCCACGACAAATGAGCCATGCTATAGAGTCTATATTGAGATTGTTGGTTCCAAAAATATCCACACCAGGCTTGCTGAACAAATCCCCTAAGCTAACTTCACCTGTAGATTCTCCTGACTCGTAAAGGCTCATAGTTCTCATCGTCAACCATGCAAACCTACCTGTACCGGAGTGGTGTATCTTATCCGTATCGGTAGGTACGGCAGAGCCTGTGAAAATAAACTGTCCTTCTTCGTCTCTATGGTCAACCTCAAAACGGGCGGCATCCCATAGTTGTGGCGCAAGTTGCCATTCGTCTATCAAGCGTGGTGTAGCACCGGCAAGAAGTTTCGTGGGGGATAGTCTTGCCAATTCTACATTTTGCTCCATATATTCAGGGTCATCCATATACACGACACTTTTTGCCTGTTGTTCGGCTGTTGTTGTCTTGCCACACCATTTAGGGCCTTGTATCAGAACTGCGCCGACTCCCATAAGTCTGCGTCTTAACATTCCGTCTGCTATGCGAGGTCTGTATTGTTTCATATCCCTTGTCGTTTTGATTCTCTGGACAAAGTTACAAATAAACTATTGAAAATGAATGGACTTTATCGTAAAATATACCAGATGTGCTATTTTTGTTATATCATTTGTTCCAAGTCTATTATACCAAATGTCCTTTTTCGCTATGCCATTTGTGCCTTTATCCTTTATTGTATAGCAAGGGAATCTTTCATGACGCATCGCTTTGCATTAATTTTCTGCAACGGGGCGCACAGGCATAGGGGACGTTCGGCTTGCACTGCCTTTGGAGGTAAAAGAACGGAAAAAGCGGTATAGGAATGTTGTCGCAATTCCTATACCGCTTATATTCAATGCTCGAAGCTGAGCAAGTCAGCTTGTGGGCTTTTTAGTATTCGTCTTCGTTAAAGAGATACGAGTAACTTGTTTATCAGAAAGTTAGCTTAATTTTCCGAAAATGCGACAAGCAAACTATGCTATAAAAGGCGATAAAATGCTATTGAAGGTCTTTATTTATTTCATTTTTGTTGATTGGCTGTAGCTGTATTAATTGATAACGGTCTTTAATCCTCCAATGATTAAGTATAAATTCTTCGATTCTTTGTTTATCTTGTTCAGAGAACCAACTGAATTCCCATTTACAATCTTGAGGCGTATTTCTCTCTATCCAATCTATGTAGTTTTCATCAACAGGAGAAAGCGATAGTCCATACACATGAACAAATTCCACATTTGAAAGTATATCAGGCAATTCGTTATGCTTGAATATGTGCTCATACGGATTCTTCTGATATTTTGATAGTTCCAAACATGTTTGATCTACATCAACACCATCAAACATTCCTCCATAAATATATTTGTTATGGCCAAATATCAACTTATCATGTTTAGATGCTCTGCCATGAATATGTAAGACCCTATCATCCGGAATCTTATAAAGCCATTCAATAGTATCAGTATAATTGAAATTGATAAAGAAGGAATCATCCTTCTCAATAGAGGTGTATTGGGGGTCGGTAATCATACTTTGACAATCAGCAATCCAACGTTCAAAACAGTATTGTAAAATATCAAGGAAACCTCGAAGCCGACTTGCGCAAGTAGACTCTATATGTAGGTCTGGCACTAAACTTGTGGAATTTAGATGATTATTTCGTTCTTCGATTTGTTTAATGATTTCTTCCGCAGATTTTTCAGGAGGAGTGAAATTGCGAACATATTGATGGATATCAAGTTCTCCGAGATTTACTTCAAAATTATTCCACCATTTACCATCCATATTATAAGCCGCTTTCATATTTTCATAAACAAAAATATATTTGTGTTCAAGCCAATGCTTAAAATCCGAATAGCTTGTATGGAGCCCTGTAAAAAGGTCAAATCCATTTCCAATAATATAAAGATGTTTCATTTTAATAATCCACAATCTAAATTCAAAACTTAATAGTGTAATTTACCAATGCAAGTGATAGTGCAGTTTATAATGTTCGCATTTCGGATAGATTCGTAATTTACGGAGGTTTATTAATCAGTATTCCATCTGTTGCCTTCGTCTCCATCATAAGCATCCAATGCATCTGGTAAATTCCCGTAAGGATAGTAACCAGTACCAAGATTATGCTCTGATTGAACTTCATTGTAATATTCAATACATTCCGATTCGACTATTAATCCATAATGATCTATTTTAAATCGATATTCACTATTTTTTAAGTCTTTGAGCACAGTGGCATATCCATTGACAAACAGATTATATCCTTTTTTATCTTGATACTCAGGGTTTATAACAACTTCTCCGTTTTGATTCAAAAATCCGATGAGGCCATTATGTTTAAATCCATAGGTGTTTTCTCCCGCTTCAAATATTCTCTCATATCTGGTGTCTTTAATTTCGGTTCCGTCAAGATGAAAGAGAGTGCAATAGTCTTTCCTATAAGCTATGAGACGATTGCCGTTGCATAATGTCAACTCATTATAATTGTTTTCAATTAGTATATCACCTTTTGTGTTCAATAAACCTTTATATTGGCAACTTGAGCCATATAGTTTTAATTTATCAAATATTGTATTTGATGGAGCTGCTTTAATTTTGTCAGGTTGTATTGTTTGACCAAAAATGATAAACGAACCCTTGTCAAATCCATGCGCATCATGAAGAACGCCATAAATCCTACGACCTTCTATCTTTAGAAAGTCAGATGCAACTGGATTACCAACAAAATCCAGATGTTCAATTTGGTAACATAACTCATCAAATTCTTCTTTGGAACGGATAGGTGTATATTTCATATTCAAAGAATATCTTTACAAATGTGATAATAGAACTTATGGCTTTGCATACAGTTCATCTGTTCTGATGATAGAGATTGTGCAATTGGAACCATGTTTTGTGAACCCTCAAAATCTTCTCTGTAATGGGGACAAGACACAGCACAATATGGAGAAGGTTTTCGTGGCAAGTTGTGTTTTTTGAATAAAACACATAACCGTTCTCTCCCAGAGTCCTGCTTGCTGAATTTGCATAAGAAACAATTGCGAATTTTAACTCCTCGTTTAGAAAATTCTTGAAAAATCTCTTTGAATGGAGTTGCTATCTCGGTTATGTAATAATGGACATTGGATGGTAACATCTTGCTTACTTCATAACAGTGGCAATCAAATGACCGGAACAGGCCTTGGCTATTTAACCAAAATGCTATTGTGTTTTTGCGACTAAAGCAGTCTTCATACTCATCAAAGCTGCCGATTGGGTTAAATGATTCTACTTTATTAAAATTATATAATGTGATATTTCTGTCGTTAGAATAGCTATAATTGTAATGCTCATCCCTTACAGCCGTTAACTTACAGTTGCTGACTATATTGTCAATTTGTTCTTCTGATTGAATTGGAATTTCAATAATACGAACACCATCCTTGATTTTGTCCTCTGTGCATTTATGAGTAACCATAATTTCAATTAGCACAGGAGGTGTCTTGGGGTTTGTAGATGATGTTAAAAGCAAGTCTGCTCTGTATTGGTGGTAGGTTGCCTCTATCTCGCAGGAATCATAATATCTACGCAAATCGAATACAACCGGTTTTTCACCTTCACATTTGGGAAAACCAATGAACGGACATTCTAAAGAGCAAATTGCCTTAGCATTGTAGGAAAGCAAGAAATGCTCGGAAGCAAGAAATGCCTCTCTTATCTTGATTTTCGCTAACTTATGAAGGTATGATTCATAAGAACAATTCCCCGCATTTTTATGAACGAAATGCCATCTGCGCACTTTGCCCATATGCGGATTCATCAATTCTCCACATATAGGGCAAAAATATTTTTCGTTTCGTTTAGCAGTTGAAACATTGATTAAATCGCCGCTTGAATTATTAGCGTAGCTATAATTTTGAGAGAGGATTTTTGACATATTATGATTTCTTATTTTTCAAAAATGTCGTGCGAGCCAAGGGCTTGCAATTGCAAATTTATCAAATTTTGTGAGAATCTCGCTATTAGGGATAGGTAAATTTTATCTTTTGCTTCCCATATTTCGTTAAAAAAGCGGTATGGACATTCCTTCGGGAAATCTCCATACCGCTTATATTCGTACGCTTTAAGCTGAAGCTTGTGGGCTTTTTAGTATTCGTTCTCGTTGATGAGGGGTAAGGCGTAATGAGTTTCAAGTTATTATACCGTTGCGTCAGCCTTTTCGATCATTTTATTTCGTAGTGAAAGACCGTAAAAAGCAAAACTGTGACCCTGTTACAGCCCATAAAGACAATGCTATACTCTACTCTGTAAATGATGGGGTCAATAGGAAGTCATAAATGCTGACTATCTGTATACCATTCTCGTCACTCCATGTTTTTGTATGTTCCCCCACCACTATTATCTTTCGGAAAGAATCATCTACAAGTTTCAGAGAACGTTTCTCTTGTTCCATCTTTTCCACATCTGGCATTTTGTAGGCAGACTGAATATAGATACGCTCACACCCCTTATTACAAACAAAATCGACTTCAAGTGTTACACGTTGCTGCTTGCCTGCCTCATTTCTGACACGATGAAAGATATTGCCAACATCAACAAGCCAGCCGCGCATACGCATTTCATTGTAAATGACATTCTCCATAATATGCGTTGTCTCGTTTTGGTGGAATGAAAGAATCGCATTGCGTAAACCTATGTCTTGATAATAGTATTTGCAAAGAGCACCAATATACTTTCTCCCTTTGATGTCATACCGTTCAGACTTCTCTATCAAGAATGAGTCTTGCATATATCCCAAATACGTGGAAATGGTCTTAACACTGAGACCCTGTGCCTTACTGACAGACTTGAATGTATTTGCTATATTCTGCGCATTAACTGGTGCACCGATACTTGATGCCACTATCTTTGAGAGTCCTTCAAACTCTGCTTTCATTTCTATAGGATTTCTCTCGTATATGTCTCTAAGGTACACGGTGCGATACAGACGACGCAAAAAGTCTGCTTTCTTGTCGTCACCAACTTGTGTGAGAAGTTGTGGTAGACCTCCAAACATCAGATATTCAGCCCATCCTTCTTCCTTTGAACCTTCATAAACAGACATAAACTCCGCAAACGACAAAGGCCAAATATGAATTTCATCACCTCTGCCACGGAATTCCGTAACCACATCTGACGAAAGAAAGCGAGAGTTTGAGCCAGTGACATATACATCCGCTCCTTCTGTCACCGATAGTGTTGAAAGAACCTCTACAAAGTCACTGATTTCCTGCACTTCATCAATGATTATATAATAAGTAGAGTCGTCCTTCATTTCTTTTTCAACCCAATCAAGCAAAAAGTCTGGGTCTTTAAAGTTCTTGTTCTTACGACTTTCCATATCAATGATTATGATATGGTCTTCTGCAACTTTCTCATTAAGCAAATGCTGGCGAAAGAGTTTCTTTAGTAGGAAAGACTTACCAGAACGGCGTAGTCCAGTGACTATTTTAATCAGTCCATTCCCTTTTGAACGTACTAATTGGTCGATGTATTTACTTCTGCTTACTATCATATACTTCCAAATAATGTCACTTGTGACAAAATTAGAAAGCAAAGGTAGTGCTTTTTGTTTGAAAATTAGTATAATATCGCTGGTAAATATGTTCCCATTTCAGTTTATGTGATTACATTCACCATACGCATTCCAATAAACTACTGTAAGCCCCTGCAGGTAGATACCTGACGCGACTTGCGCTTCAGCAATTGAAGTAAACTTCATTGCGCTCGGCTTGCACTGTCTTTGGCGGCAAAAGAACGGAAAAAGCGGTATAGGAATGTTGTCGTACAATTCCTATACCGCTTATATTCAATGCTCGAAGCTGAGCAAGTCAGCTTGTGGGCTTTTTAGTATTCGTCCTCGTTGAAGAAGAAATCTTCCTTACTTGGATAGTCAGGCCAAATGTCTTCGATGCATTCATACACTTCGCCTTCATCTTCCATTTCCTGAAGGTTTTCGATAACTTCGAGCGGAGCACCAGAACGCATGGCGTAGTCGATAAGTTCTTCTCTGGTTGCTGGCCAGGGCGCATCTTCAAGCTTTGATGCGAGTTCAAGAGTCCAATACATAATTCTATCGTTTTTAATCTGCGTTTTTTTTATTGAGACTGCAAAGATAGTAAAAAAACAAATTTCAAATAGAATGCGGGTTTAAATTTAGTTAAAAACCTGTCAATTGCTTGTTTATTTGCAATCCTTGTCCCAAAAAATCTCTTCAATCTGGTTGTGGATGTTGTTGAAGCGTGCAAGAACGAAGAAATAGTCGCTCAGACGGTTGAGGTATGTCAGCACGTTCTGGTCCACATCGTGCTCGTTGGCGAGAGTCACAACGCGGCGTTCGCAGCGGCGTGCCACGGTGCGGCAAATCTGCGCGCGCGAAGAGATGCGGCTGCCACCGGGAAGCACAAAATTGCGGAGAGGTGGCAGTTCGGCGTCGAGCAGGTCTATCTGATGCTCGATGTTGGCTATATCGTCATCGTCAAGTCCCATTGCCTTTGTGCCTGGGGCGGTCTCGGTGGCGAGATACGCTCCGATGTTGAAGAGTTTGTTTTGAATTACGCGTAGGAAACTTTTGATGTCCGACGGCACGTTGTGCAGGTTGTCGAGCAGTCCGATGTGTGCGTTCAGCTCATCGACTGTGCCATACGCTTCAAGGCGCACGTCGTCTTTCGACACGCGCTTGCCGCCTACGAGCGACGTTGTCCCTTTGTCGCCGGTGGCTGTGTAAACAATACTTTTCTTTACCATAATATCAACGGTTTAGTTGTTGCAGTTTTTCTATCGCTTCCTCCGCGCTTCCCACGAGCTCCACCAATGCGACAGCCTCCGGAGCGGCAAGGCGCTGCTCCACAAGCGACTGCAGCTGGTTGTAGAGTTGGTCGAACACGCCGTCTACGTTCACCAGCAGGATGCGTTTCGAGAAGTTCCGGCTCACGGTGAGGGAGGCGAGGGTGCTCATCACCTCGTCGATTGTGCCGATGCCTCCGGGGAGCGCGACGAATATTTGTCCCAGCTCAATCATACGCGCTTTGCGCTCGCTGAGGTCGAGAGTGTATATCATCTCGTCGACAACGGGATCCGACAGCTGCCGGAACACTTCCGGAATCACACCAGTGACCGTTGCGCCGTGCTGTTTGGCAGTGGCTGCGAGGATGTGCATCTGTCCGGCGTTGCTGCCTCCGTAGATCAGACGTGCGTTCATCTCGCCGATGCCCTTGCCAATGGCGCTGACGGCATTGGTGAAGTTGTCGCTGAGGTCAGATTTTGAGGAAAGGTAGACTGTTATGTTCATGCGTATGATGTCGTTTTTATTTTGATTTCTTTGATTTCTTCGAGGCCTTTCGCGAGTCGGATTTTTTCTTAGACTTTTTGACAGTGCTCACCACGTCGCCCTCTTTGTTGACAGAGGTTGCGGCGGCCTTCTTGTCGGCCTCGTTGCCTACGATTGCAAAGTCGAGCTGCTTCTTGTTGAGGTCGGCGCGCGCCACTTGCACGGTGAGCTTGTCGCCGAGCTGGTATACGTGTTTCTTGCGGCGCCCGATGAGGCAATAGTTCTTCTCGTCAAACTCGTAGTAGTCGTCGTCGAGGTCGCGGATAGGCACCATACCCTCGCATTTGTTCTCGTCGAGTTCCACGTAGATTCCCCATTCCGTCACGCCCGACACCGAGCCTTCGTAGATTTGTCCCAGTCGGTCTTTCATGAATTCCACCTGCTTGTATTTGATGGAAGCGCGTTCGGCGTTGGCTGCCAGTTGTTCCATGTCGGAAGAGTGCTTGCACTCGGTTTCGAGTTTCTCGCGGTTTACGGCGCGTCCGCCGTTGAGGTATTTGTCGAGCAGGCGGTGCACCATCATGTCCGGGTAGCGGCGGATAGGCGATGTGAAGTGGGTGTAGTAGTCGAAAGCCAAGCCGTAGTGTCCTACGTTGACGGTTGAATATACAGCCTTCGACATTGAACGGATGGCGAGAATCGACAACAGGTTCTCTTCCGGCTTGCCCTTTACGCTTGAGAGCATCTTGTTGAGCGAGTTGTTGATGTCGGTGCGCTTGCCCGTGGTTCTCACCTTGTAGCCGAATCGGTTGGCTATCTCGGCGAAATTGGTCATGCGGTCGGGGTCTGGATTGTCGTGGATACGGTATACAAACGGTTTGGCCTTCTTGCGTCCGCCGGGATTGCCTATGTCGGTGGCTACCTGCTTGTTGGCAAGAAGCATAAACTCTTCCACAAGTTTGTTGGCGTCTTTCGACACTTTGAAATACACGCTTATCGGGTGTCCGGTCTCGTCGATTTCAAAGCGCACCTCGAAGCGGTCGAAGTTGACCGAGCCATGCTCGAAGCGGCGTTTGCGCAACGCTTTGGCGAGACGGTCGAGGGTGAGTACCTCCTCGGCATAGTCGCCCTTGCCGGTCTCGATTATTTCCTGCGCCTCCTCGTAGGTGAAGCGGCGGTCGCTCTTTATCACGGTTTTGCGGATGCGGTGGTTGATGATGTTGGCGTTGTCGTCCATCTCAAAGATGCATGAGTATGCCAGTTTTTCCTCGTTGGGGCGCAGCGAGCAGATGCCGTTGCAGAGATGCTCTGGGAGCATCGGGACTGTGCGGTCGACGAGATAGACCGATGTGGCGCGCTTCTCCGCCTCTTTGTCGATGACTGAGCCAGGGCGCACATAGTGGGTCACGTCGGCGATATGCACGCCGGCCTCCCAGTTTCCGTTTGGCAGTTTGCGCAGCGACAACGCGTCATCGAAGTCCTTTGCGTCGCGCGGGTCGATGGTGAATGTTGTCACGCCGCGCATGTCCTCGCGGGCGGCTATGACCTCCGGCGTTATTCCTGCGTCGATTTTGTCGGCGGCAGCCTCCACGTTCTTAGGGTATACGTAAGGCAGACCGTATTCGGCAAGGATGGCGTTCATCTCCGAGTTGTTTTCTCCCGTTCGGCCGAGAATGTCGACCACCTCGCCGGTAGGGTTCTTGTCATCGTCGTTCCAGTCCACGATGCGCACAATTGCCTTGTCGCCGCTTTCGCCGCCTTTGATTTTCGCTTTTGGTATAAAAATGTCGCAGGCAAGGAATTTGCTGTCGGTCACGAGGAAGGCGTAGTTCTTGCTCACCTTCAGAGTGCCGATAAACACTTGCTCTTTTTTCTCTATAATCTCAAGCACCTGCGCCTCCGGCTCGAAACCCTTGCGCTGTGCGCACAGATGCACGCGCACGCGGTCGCCGTTGAGGGCGTGCTTTGAATTGCGTTCGGCTACAAAGACAGGCACTTCCGCCCCGTCGACGATTACGCTGTTTTTTCCGTTGCTGCGTCGCACGAATGTGCCCTCGGCGGAGGTTGTGATTTCAGAAGCCTGGTATTTTCCCGGCACGAGTTCCACAAGATAGCCGTCTCGGGTCAAGTCGTCGAGAATGTCGGCAATGAGATATTGGTCGCTGCGTCCGGTTACGCCAAGGTCAACAGCCACTTGCTTGTAGTTGAATGATTCCTTGTTGTGGTTGTTGAAAAAGTCAACAACCAGGGTCTTGATTTCCGACTTCTTTCCTGATCTTTTTTTCGTCTTTGTTGCCATATTGCGTCTTTCTTTTTTTCGTCGTCTGTTTTGTACTATATTATGCAAATTTAGTCATAATCCACGAGATTTTTCTAATTTTGCACTGGAAAAAAGCAATCATAATAGGAAGAAATGAAGAAAGCATTGGTCGAAAAGAAATATTTGGCAACGTTTATCCTGATAACGTCGCTGTTTTTCATGTGGGGTTTCGCCCACGCAATCCTTGATGTTCTCAACAAGCATTTCCAGGAGGTGCTTGAGATGACAAAGACGCGGTCGGCGTTGGTGCAGGTGATGCTCTATACGGGCTATTTCACGATGGCCATCCCTGCCGGACTGTTTATCAGCCGTCGGGGATACCGGGCTGGCGTGATTGTCGGTTTGTTGCTCTATGGCATTGGTTCATTGCTGTTTATTCCTGGCGAATGGCTGATGTCGTTTGAGTTTTTCCTGTTCTCGCTGTTCGTGATCGGTTGCGGACTGACATTTCTCGAAACGTCGGCAAATCCGTATGTCACCGAACTCGGCGCGCGCCAGACGGCAGCCGCGCGTCTCAACATGGCACAGTCGTTCAACGGACTTGGCGCGATGTGTGCGCCGATTGTAGGAGGATGGCTGATTTTCCGCGACAATGCCAGCGTGGCGCTCCCTTACATGGGTCTTGGCATCTTCGTGCTGCTTGCGGCGGTGGTGTTCACCCGTGTGCGCCTGCCGGAGATTCACGAAGACGACAGTGCCGCCGGCTCTGCGGAAAAGGCAAGAAACGCATCGCTGGCACGCAACTTTGCGTTTATATTCGGCGTGTTCGCACTGTTCTGCTACGAGATTTCGGAAATCTCCATCAACAGTTTCTTCATCAACTACGCCACCGACGGCAACTGGTTTGACAAGCCCACGGCAACGACGCTCTTGTCGCTTGGCGGACTGATGCTGTTTATGGTGGGACGCGTTGTCGGCTCGCTCGTGATGAGCCGCGTGAAGGCGGAGACGGTGCTTGTGGTGTGCGCTACGGCGACAGTGGTGACCACTGCAATAGTTGTGGCCGACTGCGGCGCGCTGTCGATGGGCGCGTTGATTGCCGGCTATTTCTTCGAGTCTATAATGTTTCCTACGATATTCGCCCTGTCGCTGCGCGGCTTGGGCGAGAAGACCAAAAGGGCATCGTCGTTTCTGATGATGACGCCTGTGGGCGGCGCTGTGGGGCCGTGGCTTATGGGATGGATGGCAGACGCACATGGAATGGTGCTGTCGTTTGTCGTGCCGTTGGCAGGATTCGTTGTGGTCTGGATTTATTCTATATTTACACTTAAAAATTCCAAGCAATGAAAGAACATTTGACAATAATAAAAGTGGGCGGTAAGATTGTGGAAAATTCTGAATCGCTCAACGCCCTTCTTAAGGATTTCGCCGCGGTGGAGGGCAAGAAACTGCTCGTGCATGGAGGCGGACGCTCTGCCACGCAGATGGCTGCCCGGCTCGGTGTGGAAACGAAGATGGTCGACGGACGCCGCATCACCGACGAGGCTATGCTCGAGGTGGTCACTATGGTCTACGGCGGACTTGTCAACAAACGCATCGTGGCTGGACTGCAGGCCCTTGGCATTGACGCTGTGGGACTCACAGGGGCTGATATGAACATTGTGCTCAGCGACAAGCGTAAGGTGTCGGCAGTGGACTACGGATGGGTCGGCGACGTGAAGAGGGTGAATGCCGGGGCTGTGGCGACGCTGATTGAGAGCGGATGTTGCCCGGTGGTCGCTCCGCTCACCCACGACGGTTGTGGACACATGCTCAACACAAACGCCGACACGATGGCGGGAGAGATGGCAAAAGCCATGGCGGCGCACTACGACGTGACGCTGATGTTCTGTTTCGAGAAGCCGGGCGTGCTTGCCGATGAGAACGACGACAGCAGCCTTATTCCTACTATAACACCCGCCGTGCTCGACGATTTGAAGCGCCGGGGAGTGGTGAGCGGAGGTATGATTCCGAAACTCGACAATGCCATTGCCTGCGTGTCGGCAGGGGTGGAGTCTGTGGTGATTACGCAAGCCGACAGGATAGCCGATCCGTATGCGGGAACAAAAATTTGCCTGTAGATTGACAAAAGAGACGAATAAAAGTGGGAAACTTCGGTTTTCCCACTTTTTTTGTGTATGTTTGCATAGCAATAAGAAAACAACAAAATATCACAAGATATGGAGAAAGAGTTGAACATTGATTGGGCGAATCTGTCGTTCGGGTATATTCCAACAGACTACAACGTCCGCTGTACTTACAAGAATGGCGAGTGGGGCGAAATCGAAGTCTCTTCGTCAGAGTTGATACCAATGCACATGGCTGCAAGCTGTCTGCACTACGGCCAGGAGGCTTTCGAGGGATTGAAAGCGTTCCGTGGCAAGGACGGTCAGGTGCGCGTGTTCCGCATGGACGAGAACGCAAAGCGCATCCAGCGTTCGGCTGAAGGCATTATGATGCCGGCGTTGCCAGTGGAGAAATTCATGGAGATGGTGAAGATGGTTGTGCGTCTGAACGCACGTTTCATTCCGCCTTATGGCAGCGGAGCATCGCTCTACATCCGTCCGCTCGAAATCGGTATGTCGGCTCAAGTTGGCGTTAAACCTGCCACGGAATATCTGTTTGTGATTTTCGTTTCGCCGGTTGGACCTTACTTCAAGGGCGGATTCAAGACCACGCCTTACGTCATTACCCGTAAGTATGACCGCGCCGCACCTCTCGGCACAGGCACGTTCAAGGTGGGCGGAAACTATGCCGCAAGTCTGCGTGCAAGCTGCGAGGCTCACGCTGCCGGATATTCGGCAGAGTTCTATCTCGACGCACGCGAGAAGAAATATATGGACGAGTGTGGCGCTGCCAACTTCTTCGGAATCAAGGACAACACATACATCACTCCGTTGTCTACGTCAATCCTTCCGTCAATCACCAACAAGAGCCTTATGCAGCTCGCCGAGGATATGGGCATCAAGGTGGAACGCCGTCAAATCCCGGAAGATGAGCTTACGACGCTTGAAGAGGCTGGCGCTTGCGGAACGGCGGCTGTAATCAGTCCTATCGAGCGTATCGACGACCCTG
>ERZ779799.344-NODE-344-length-16234-cov-7.292540_pt1 | contig 16234 bp, 8 predicted proteins | sample MGYA00511253_ERZ779799 | MGnify/ENA primary metagenome ERZ779799 (study PRJEB29588, sample SAMEA2159541) | human gut metagenome | biome: human gut; feature: human-associated habitat; material: faeces | place: Denmark | collected 2008/2010 ...
CGCGAGCTGGGTTCAGAACGTCGTGAGACAGTTCGGTCCCTATCTGTCGTGGGCGCAGGATATTTGAAAGGCGCTGTCCCTAGTACGAGAGGACCGGGATGGACGAACCTCTGGTGCACCAGTTGTCACGCCAGTGGCACAGCTGGGCAGCTATGTTCGGATCGGATAAACGCTGAAAGCATCTAAGCGTGAAGCCGGCCTTAAGATAAGATATCCCACTGAGATAATCAGGTAAGACCCCTTGAAGACTACAAGGTTGATAGGCACAATGTGTAAGTGGCGTGAGTCATTGAGCAAGCGTGTACTAATAGGTCGAGGGCTTGACCCCATTTTCGATTGATACTTCATTTGCTGAAAGCAGTTCGATATTCAGTTTTGAAGGTATATGCCTTCTAAGAAAGAGAAGCTGACGTTGGTCAGGGAATGGCCGGTGTCGATGACGGTGAGGAACCACCTGTTCCCATTCCGAACACAGAAGTTAAGCTCACTTGTGCCGAAGATAGTTGGCTGGAAACGGCCTGTGAAAATAGGTAGATGCCGGCTTCTCTTAAAAAGCAAGCAGCCCACGGGCCGAGCGGAAAGCCCGGTTCGTGGGTTTGCTTTATTAAGCACCATTAGCTCAGTTGGTAGAGCAACTGACTCTTAATCAGTGGGTCCTGGGTTCGAGTCCCCGATGGTGCACCAAAGTACGCGTTGCAAGAAATTGCAGCGCGTTTTTTATTGCAATCTTTCAAAGAAGGTTCAATCTGGTGCACCATCGGGTGACGAGAACAGCTCGGGCCCGCCGCCGGTCCGGCGGGCAAAAACGCCCCAGTGGGGCGTTTTTAGAGCGCGGGAGAGTCCCCGATGGTGCACCAGAAAAAGCCGCAACGAATGTTGCGGCTTTTTTGTTGCACCATTCCCTACTGTGTAAGGTCGTTTAATGTGACAGTTTCTTGACCGTTCTGCGTATTTAGCAGGACGGTCATTTTTTGTGTGCCGTCTTCTTCATCAGAAAGATAGATGCTGTTTACCAGAATGTCAATCAAATAACGGTTGTATTCCAGACTATCAATGTTGCCCTGAATAAAGTTGTTGGAAAAAGAAAATTATTTCGTCCTCTGTCGGTATCCGATGGAGGACTTTTTCTTTTGCAATATTTTGTTCCAACAGCTTCTTTTGCTGCTCGCGCTGTTCAAGGCGGTCTGCCATTGCCTGAGAGTTGCGCCCGGCTTCAATGAGGTCAAGCAGATTGTTGATGCAGTGTATTGTCTTTGCCTGTGACGAGGTGGAAGTGATTTTGAAATGTAAACATCAAAAGAGGGTAGGCGCGGATCGCGCCTACCCTCATTTTTTGTAAAACGCAATTGCCGTAAACAGGGGGGTGTGCTATGATAATGATAAATACCGTGCTATGAGGTGACTGCCATGACCACTGCGCAACAGCAACAGGCGGCAAGAAATTTTGCTGCTTATTGGAAAGACAAAGGCTATGAAAAAGGGGAGAGCCAACCATTCTGGCTGTCCCTGCTCCGTGATGTGTATGGGGTCGAACACCCGGAGCAATTCATTCAGTTTGAGGAGCAAGTCCACCTTGACCACACCAGTTTCATTGACGGCACGATTCCCGCTACCCACGTTCTGATAGAGCAAAAGGGGCTTGGCAAGGATTTGAACAAGCCCATCAAGCAATCAGACGGTGCGCTGCTGACCCCTTTTGAACAGGCTAAGCGGTATATTTTGGAGCTGCCCGTGTCGCAGCACCCGCGCTGGGTGGTAACCTGCAATTTCAGCACCTTTTATGTGTATGATATGGAACGCCCGCGCGGTGAGCCTGAAATCATCGAACTTGCGAATCTGGAAAAAGAATACTATCGGCTGCAATTCCTTGTCGATGCCGGAAACGAACACCTCAAACGGGAGATGGAAGTTTCCATAGCGGCAGGTGAAATTGTCGGCTTGTTATATGATGCCTTTTACAAGCAGTATGCAAACCCGGAATCCGAACATTCGCTGAAAAGCCTGAACAAGCTGTGCGTTCGCTTGGTATTTTGCCTGTATGCCGAGGATGCCGGGATTTTTGGGCATCACGGTATGTTCCACGACTACCTCAAAGGCTTTGACACGCGCGGACTGCGCAAGGGGCTGGTAGATTTGTTCCGCGTGTTGGACACAAAGCTGCAAGACCGTGACCCCTATTTGAAAGATGATAACCCGGAATTGGCGGCGTTTCCCTATGTGAATGGCGGGCTGTTCAGCGATGAGAATATCGAGATACCGCCCTTTACGGACGAAATCCGGGATTTGCTGCTTGTGAAAGCCAGCGAAAACTTCAACTGGTCGGAAATCAGCCCCACCATTTTCGGCGCGGTGTTTGAAAGCACCCTGAACCCCGAAACCCGCCGCAGCGGCGGTATGCACTATACCAGCATTGAAAATATCCACAAGGTCATTGACCCGCTGTTTTTGGACGAACTGAAAGCCGAGCTTGACGAGATATGCGCCAATCCCGTGGAACGAACCAGAACGGCAAAGCTGCGGGTGTTCCAACGCAAGCTGGCATCGCTCACATTCTTAGACCCCGCGTGCGGCAGCGGAAACTTTTTGACCGAAACCTATTTGAGCCTGCGCCGCTTGGAAAACAAAATTTTGGTGAAACTCTCCCACGGTCAGGTCACGATGTATTCCGCCAGCGAAAGCCCGATACAGGTTTCCATCAGCCAGTTTTACGGCATCGAAATCAACGATTTTGCCGTGACAGTTGCAAAAACCGCGCTCTGGATAGCGGAAAGCCAGATGATGAAGGAAACGGAGAAAATCCTGCTCGTTCCGCTGGAATTTCTGCCGCTGAAAACAAACGCCTTTATTGTAGAGGGCAACGCCCTGCGGGTGGATTGGGAGAGCGTGGTTCCCAAAAGTAAGCTGAATTATATTATGGGGAATCCGCCGTTTGTTGGCTACTCACTGCAAAGCAAAAGCCAAAAGGACGATATTCTTTCCGTTTATGTTAATGAAAAAGGAAAGCCCTATAAGACTGCCGGTAAAATTGATTATGTTGCCGGGTGGTATTTCAAAGCCACACAGCTTATGCAGGGAACCACTATCCGCACAGCACTTGTTTCGACTAATTCTATCACGCAAGGTGAACAGGTCAGCGCTGTTTGGGAACCACTGTTTACCCGTTTCGGGATTCATATTGATTTTGCACATCGTACTTTTCGCTGGGATAGTGAAGCCAACGCAAAGGCCCATGTGCATTGCGTAATTGTAGGGTTTAGCTGCGCTGATAATTTTGCGGCAAGGAAACTTTACACAGAGAATCGCAGCCAAAAAGTAAATAATATTAACGCTTATTTATTAAATGCTCCTGATATATTTGTCAGTAGTCGTCCGAAAGCATTGTGTGATGTTCCCGAAATGCTTTATGGAAATAAGCCCACTGATGGCGGTTTTCTTTTCCTGACTCCTGAAGAATACGCAACTGCCGTAAGCGCCGAACCCGCTATCAAACCATATATTCGGCAAATATATGGTGCTTCCGAATATATAAATAACAAGTTGCGCTACTGCTTATGGCTCGTAAATGTTCCTCCCGAAATTATACGAAAATCCGGGTTCATTAAAGAGCGTGTTAAAAAAGTTCAAGAGTTTCGTTTAGCCAGTCCCAAAGAAGCAACGAGGCGTAGTGCGGCTACACCTGCCCTATTCCAAGAAATTCGTCAGCCTAATAGTACTTACATTATTGTTCCGTGCCATTCATCTGAAAACAGACGATACATTCCTTTTGGTTTCGTTTCCCCCCAAATTGTTGTAAATAATGCTGTGCAAATTATTCCAAACGCAAGTATCTATCAATTTGGCATTATGATGTCTAATGTCCACATGGCGTGGGTACGAGCTGTTTGCGGACGAATTAAGAGCGATTACCGCTATTCCAAAGATGTTGTTTACAACAACTTCCCGTGGCCTGCACCAACCGAACAGCAAAAAGCCAAAATTGAACAAACCGCGCAAGCGATTCTGGACGCACGCGCTCTTTACCCGGACAGCAGCCTTGCCGACCTGTATGATGAACTGACCATGCCGCTGGAACTCCGCAAAGCCCATCAGGCTAATGACCGCGCCGTTATGGACGCTTATGGATTCATAAAAGGAACTGCTGCCAGAACTAGCGAAAGCGCCTGTGTTGCCGAGTTAATGAAACTTTACCAGCAAAAGGTATCTGCCGCACAATCCAAATAATCGCTTTGAAAAGTTGACATCAAAAAGCTCCGGGGGCTGCATTGCTCCCGGAGTTTGCTTTTATTGGGGCTGCATCGGCTTGTTGCAATCCATACACAGAATATGCCAGGGCTGGCCTGATCTGGCAGCCCCGACCGACAAAACGCTTTGAGGGCAAACAAACTGCTCCACTCCGCATTTGCTGTGTATGGTTGTATGTGCTATACTAAAAACAATCGATGGTGTAGCTGAAAAGTCGAAAATATCGTCTATTTCTACAAACGCAGCGGGATTTTGCGTTAAAAAGCCTTGGAATCCACAAAGGATTCCCGCGGCTCTTTGCCTTAAATCCGCCTTGCGCTTGTGAAATATCCGTCATTTTCTTTGTTTTCAGATACACCTTAAGAAGCCGCACCAGATGTGGACTGTGCGGGGCCGCAGTGTGATGTTGAGAAAGGGGAGCAGCAGATGACCCGGATTGCGATTGTGGAGGACGAGGCGGCGGTGCGGGAACAGCTGGCGGGGTATGTGCAGCGGTACACCCGGCAGTACGGCACGCCGTTTGAGGTAACGGAGTTTGCGGATGGGATGGAAATTCTGGAAGATTACCGCCCGCAGTTCGACATCATCTTTCTGGATGTGGAGATGAAGCACCTAGACGGCATGGAGACCGCCCGCCGCATCCGGGAGCGGGACGGCGGGGTGCTGATCGTGTTCATTACCAACATGGCGCAGTATGCCATCCGCGGATATGCCGTTGGGGCGCTGGATTATGTGCTAAAACCGGTGCCCTACTTTGCGTTTTCGCAGCAGCTGCAAAAGGCGCTGGGGCAGCTGGAAAAGCGGAAGCGGCATTATCTGGCTGTGGCGGTGGACGGCGGCATGCGGCGGCTGGACGCGGCAGAAATCTATTACCTGGAAAGCGAAGGCCACAAGGTACATTTTTACACCGAAAAAGAAGATTTTGTGGTGCCGGGCACCCTGAAAAACTATGAGGAAAAGCTGGTGGGCCGGGCGTTTGCACGGTGCAACAGCGGGTATCTGGTCAATCTGGCGCAGGTTTCCGGCGTGCAGCAGGATATGGTGCAGGTTGGTCCGTATACGCTGCAGATCAGCCGCCCGCGGCGCAAGGCCTTTATGGCGGGGCTGGCGGATTATATTGGGGGTGCGGGACAGTGACGACATTGCCGGATATTCCCCGCCTGTACACCGCATTGGCGGAAGTGCTGGCGGCGCTGCTGTATGCGCACAGGCTGCCGCCGCGGATGGACCAGCGCGTGATCTGGGGCGTGGAAGCCGGTTGGGCGGTGCTGCTGGGGGCGTTTTTGCAGGCCACGGGGAAAGTTCCGCTGGCGTGGTGGATCCCCTGCATGGCAATGGCGATTCTTTCCATGCTGCTGTTTTTGTGGGTCACACGCAGCATTACGCTGCTGGAAGCGGGTTATGTGTGCGCGCGGGCCTTTATTTTGGCGGAGCTGGCGGCCAGCGTGGAATGGCAGCTACACTGCGTGCTGTGGCCGCAGCGCGGCGGGGCGGAGCCGCTTTCGCTGCTGCTGTTGGCGGTGGTGTACGGCGGCATTTTTGCCGCGATGCTTTTTGTGGAGAACCGCCGCCCCGGCCCGGCCGGGAAGCTGAAAATAACGCCCGCAGGAACTTTTGTGGCGGTGGTCATGGCGCTGACCGCATTTGCCGTGAGCAATTTGAGCTTTGCCAACGGCAGCGAAGCCAACATGAACATGTTTTACATCCGCACGCTGGTGGACCTGGCCGGGGTGCTGATTTTGACGGTGCAGCACGAGCAGCTGCGCGAAGCCGCCCTGCACAGCGAGCTGGCGGAGCTGGACGGCGTTTTGCACCGCCAGTACGAGCAGTACAAGCAGAGCAAGGAGAACATCCGCCTGATCAACCGGCGCTACCACGAGCTGAAAATGCAGATTGCGGCCATCCGGGCGGAGCGGGACCACGCCAAGCAGGATGTGGCGCTGGCGGCCATGGAAAGCGTCATCCGCCAGTGCGAGGCGGAGAACAAGACCGGCAACCCGGTGCTGGACACCCTGCTGACGGCCAAAAGCCTGTACTGCCAGCAGCACCACATCACGATGACCTGCGTGGCGGACGGGCATTTGCTGGATTTTTTGGAGACAGGGGAGATCTGCACGATTGTGGGCACGGCGCTGGACAACGCAATGGAGAGCGTGGAGACCGAGCCCGACCACGAAAAGCGGCTGATCCGTGTGGCGGTGTACGCCCAGAACGGCTTTGTGATGCTGCGGTTTGAAAACTACTGCGCGCAGGAAGTGGAGCTGGGCGCGGACGGCCTGCCGCGCCGCAACACCCATGGCGGCAGCGACCTGCGCAGTGTGCGCGCCGCAGCCGAAAAGCGCGGCGGCACCATGACCCTGCACTGGGAAAATGGGTGGTTTACACTAAGGGTATTGCTGCCGCAGAAAAAGTAACGGGAACGGCTGGGGCCAAATACAGGCTCTGGCCGCTTTTTCGTACTGTTTGGCAGGGTGCACAAAGCAGACTGAATTTTGATTGTAAGAAATGCACAATGAATTTTGAGAGAAAAATGATTTTTTGGCAAAATGTGCGGCAGAAATAACAGTTTATGCAAAAAATAATTCAAAGAAAAAGCTGTTTGCTACAATATACTTAAACAAGCGGGGAGTAAAATCCACGCTGGCTGCCATCCGGAGGGCGGCATAATCAAAGGAGAAAACATTTGTTTTGCTGGTGAAGAACCTGCTGCCAAATAGCAAAGCAGAAAACTCCATGCGGCAAACAGGAGGTAACTATGAAAAAATCGAAACATATTGTAGGGGGAGCATCCATTGCGGTTTTGCTTGCTGCGGGAATCGTAGGAAACAGCCTGTGTTCCATCTATTATTCGCAGATTCAGGCGTACATGCAACGGTTTGTGACATCTTCCGAAAGTGCAAACAGCATGACGGACCTTTCAAAAGATGATGCCTACACGCAGGCATTACAGCTTTGCGAGGAAGTAGAGAGCGAAGGTCTTGTGCTGCTGAAAAACGATAATGATACCCTGCCGTTGGGAACGGACAAAATCAATTTGTTCGGCTATAACAGCTACAAGACGGTTTACACCGATTATGGCTCCGGCGGCCACCATAATGAAGATCAGAATTTTAACTTTATTGATGGTTTTGAATTTGCTGGTTTGCAGCTGAACCCGGATCTGACGAAGTTCTACCAGACGACTGCGCAGAAGCGCGCTTCGATGACAGGCATGACGGTCAGTGATGCAGACTTTAACATTTATGAAGAAACACTGGCCGAATATGATGAGTACAGCGCAACGTTCTGGCAGGATGCAAAGGCTTACTCGGATGTGGCGGTTTATGTAATCGGACGTATGGCAGGCGAAGGCGGTGACTGCCCGCTGGATATGGCCGGTTATTACGGTGGTGAAGCCGGGCGGCATTACCTGCAGCTGCAGCCGGCAGAAGAAGAACTGTTGGCAAAGCTGGAAGCAACGTTTGATAAGGTCATCATTGTCATTAACGCAAGCAATCCTATGGACCTTGGCTTTATTGAGGACAACAAGGTGGATGCTGCAATTTGGGCAGGCGGCCCTGGCACCACTGGTACGATTGCTGTAGCGAAAGCAATGATGGGTGAATACAACCCGTCCGGCCATTTGGTTGATACCTATGCTTATGATGTGACCAGTTCGCCAGCTTATGAAAACTTTGGCGATTTTACTTATGCAAACAGTGGTCTTACGATCGACGGCAATGGCGATGCCAACAACGGCAAGTACATGTACTACCAGGAAGGCATCTATGTAGGTTATCGCTATTACGAGACCCGTTACATTGGGGATGACAATGTTTATACCCCGGAGGAAGAAGCAGAGTATCAGAAAGCTGTTCAGTATCCCTTTGGCTATGGCCTGAGCTATACCACGTTTGATTGGAGCGACCCGCAGTGGGAAGTAGGCAGCCAGGGCGGCCAGGTAAAGGTAAGTGTTAAGGTAACCAATACCGGTAATGTGGCAGGCAAAGATGTGGTACAGCTGTATTACACCGCACCCTATACCCCCGGTGGAATTGAAAAATCTGCGGTTGTTCTGGGCGCTTTTGCAAAAACTGATCTGCTCCAGCCGGGCGAGAGCCAGACCGTGAGCATGACCATGAATTATGATGACATGGCATCTTACGATTATAAGACGGACAAGTGCTATGTGCTGGATGCCGGTACTTATACCCTTAGCCTGCGCAGCGATGCCCATACAGTGAAGAATGACCTGACATATGATTTTACTGTGGATCAGACCATCAAGTATGATACGACCGCCCGCAGCACGGATGAAACTGTGGCGACGAACCAGTTTGATGATGTGACTGCTGGCGATGGTAATATCGGCACGACCTTGCCGTATCTTTCCCGTGCAGATTGGGAAGGAACCTATCCTAGCCGTGAAGCAAGCGAAAACGCAACTGCCAACGCGGCAACGATTGCTTTGCTGACCAACGGCAATGGCGGAAGCACCATTGATCTGAATGATGACCCTGCACAGGGAACTACCTATACAAATGGTGAGAAAAACGGTGTAATGCTGGCAGATGCAGCTGGCATTGTTGACCCGGACAATGCAGTGTGGGAACAGTTGATGAACCACATGAGCGTTGATGAAATGAACAACCTGTATGGTAACTGCGGCTGGTGTTCGCCTGCTGTGGATTCTATTGGCAAACCGCAGGCAACCGAATGTGATGGCCCGAACGGCATCCATGACCTGGCAAGCGGCTTGGAAGCTGCTGAATATGCCAGCGAAACTGTGCTGGCAGCAACCTGGAATGTAGACCTTGCTTTGAAGGAAGGCGAAGCTTACGGTGATGAAGATCTGGTCAACGGTGTCAGTGGTACTTACGGCCCTGGTATGGACATTCACCGCTCCGCTTTCGGCGGCCGTGCAGCTGAATATTATTCCGAAGACCCGCTGCTGAGCGGTATGATGGCAGCTAATATGGTGACCGGCCTGCAGAGCCGCGGCATTTATGTGTTTGCCAAACATTTTGCACTGAATGATCAGGAAACCAACCGCAACGGCGTTTGCATCTGGTCCAACGAGCAGGCAATGCGTGAAATTTATCTGCGCGCTTTTGAAGTGGCAATTCACAACGTAACGGGCGATGGCCTGAACCAGCTTGGTCTGACCGGCATCATGGAATCTTATAACCGCATTGGTACCAGTATGGTTGGCTACAGCTATGCAATGCTTACCCAGGTGCTGCGCAATGAATGGGGCTTCCAGGGCGTTGTAAACACAGACGCATTTGCTGTCAGCAATGGTGACTTGGCCCTGCGCGCAGGCGTGGATATGCAGCTGGCCATGGGTGTGAATGTTACCGATACGACCCTGAAGAGTGGCTATGGCATGCAGCTTCTGCGCCAGGCAACCAAGCGCCATCTGATGGTTTTGGCGAATTCTTCCCTGATGACGACGACCCGCAACTGGACTCCGTACTGGCTGATCGCACTGGGTGTGGTGGATGTTATCTTGGTTGTTGCAATCGTGCTGATTGCACTGCATATGTTCAAGCCGGAGCTGTTTGCCAAAAAGAAGAACAAGAAAAAGGCTGCAAAAGCATAAGAGAGAGGCGATTTGACGATGAAAAACAAGTGGAATCATTATGGCGTTGCAGCGATGTTTACGCTTGCTGTGGGGGCCAGCCTTGTTCTGGCTGGCTGCGGCGGAGCCAAAACGGATACGAAAGCAGCGGCCGCAGTGGCAACGAACCTGAGCTTTAATTTTGAAACCGGTGAGTATTCCTTTACCGGTGTTGACAAAGGCCGTACCTATGCAATCCGTCTGTATGGCTTTGATGCAGAAGGCAAGCAGGAAGATTATTATACCTTTACATCTTCCAACATTCTGGCGGATGACAGCAACGCAAATTATGCGGGAACGGTGGACCTAAGCGCAGACTGTACCCCCGGCGCAAAGTATAACGCTTATGTGATGACAACAACATCGGACTATAAGCGCGGCCTGTCGGACAGTGTAACAGGAACTTATGTGGGTGTTTATGCAGCGCCTGGTGCTGTAAGCGAAGCGGTGCAAAGTGGAGATACTGTAACGGTTACCATGGATCAGGATGTGTTTGAAGCATATTCTGAGTTGGAATATCCGCCGCAGACCTTTACCTTGACGCTGTACAGCGGAGCGGATGTTGTGCAGACGACCAAAATCAAACTGGAAGATTTGGCGCAGGAAGACGAGGAATATGTTGATGGCTTTGGCCCGATGGCAAAAACGGGCACATACCACCACCGCAGCGGTGCAACAGCATTTACGGGTGTAAGCGATGGCAGCTATACCGTAACAATTCAGGCTGATGCACAGGAAGGAATTTATTTTGCATCTGTGGAATCGGAAGCGACTGCGGTAACAAAATAAAAATTTAAGATGATTATGAATACACAGGAAATCATCAAAAAACTGAATTTAGAGCAAAAATGTGCGCTGCTTTCGGGCGCTACTACCTTTGGAACCCGTGCACTGCCGAAAAATAATATTCCGTCCATCACCCTTTCTGATGGTCCGAACGGCGTGCGCAAGCAGGCGGGCGCGGCGGACCACCTGGGGCTGAACCCCAGTGTTCCGGCCACCTGCTTCCCCACGGCAGCCACTGTGGCGTGCAGCTGGGACCCCGCCCTGGGCGAGCAGATCGGCCAGGCCATGGGCGAAGAAGCCGCCGCGCAGGAAGTTGCCGTGCTGCTGGGGCCAGGCCTGAATACCAAGCGCAGCCCCTTGTGCGGACGCAACTTTGAGTATTTCTCCGAGGATCCGTATCTTTCCGGCAAAATGGCCGCGAGCTATGTGCGGGGCATCCAGTCCAACGGTATTTCGGCCTGCCCCAAGCACTTTGCCGTCAACAGCCAGGAACTGCGCCGCATGGCGTCGGATTCCGTGGTGGATGAACGCACTTTGCGGGAACTGTACCTGACCGGGTTTGAGATCGTGGTCAAGGAAGCAAAGCCCAAGACCATCATGAGCAGCTATAACCTCATCAACGGAACTTACGCCAACGAGAACCGCCACCTGTTAATGGACATCCTGCGCGGGGAGTGGGGCTTTGACGGCGCTGTGGTAACGGACTGGGGCGGCAGCAATGACCATGCCCTGGGCGTGCAGAACGGCTCCACGCTGGAAATGCCCGCCCCCGGCGGGGACGCCGTGCGCGAGCTGATGCAGGCTGTGCAGAGCGGCAAAATTACCGAAGCGAATGTGGACGCCCGGCTGGACGAGCTGCTGACGCTGGTGTTTGATACCCATGCCGCCGTGCAGTCCCACAGCCGCACCTTTGATGCGGATGCCCACCACGCGCTGGCCCGCCGCGCCGCAGCCGAAAGCATTGTGCTGCTGAAAAACGAGAACGACCTGCTGCCGCTGGAAGAGGGCACCGAGGTTGCCGTGATCGGCGACTTTGCCCAGACGCCGCGGTACCAGGGCGCTGGCTCCAGCGCGGTCAACTCCATCAAGGTGGATACCTTTTTGGACTGCCTGAAAGAGAGCGGCCTGGCCAGCGTGGGCTTTGCCCCCGGCTTTGACCGCCAGGGCAAACCGGATGCCGCCAAACAGGCCGAGGCTGTAGCCCTGGCCCAAAAGGCCGAAGTGGTGCTGCTCTGCCTGGGGCTGGATGAAATCAAGGAAAGTGAGGGTCTGGACCGCGGCGATATGCGCCTTGCGGACAACCAGATCGAACTGTTAAAGGCCGTGCAGCAGGCCAACCCCAACACCGTTGTGGTGCTCAGCGCAGGGGCTTCGCTGGAAACCCCGTGGCTCAAACACTGCCGTACCCTGGTATATGGTGCGCTGGGCGGCCAGGCGGGGGCGGGCGCCATGCTGGATGTGCTGACCGGCAAAGTGAACCCCAGCGGCAAGCTGGCCGAAACCTGGGTCAACGCCTATGCGGATACCCCCGCCAAGGATAACTTTGCCGGGCCGGGCCGCATGGTGCAGTACCGCGAGGGGCTGTATGTCGGCTACCGCTATTACCAGACCGCCGGTGTGCCGGTGGCATTCCCCTTTGGCTATGGGTTAAGCTACACCAGCTTTGCCTACAGCAATTTGCAGGCCGCGTCCAATGGCGTGACCCTGACCGTAACCAACACCGGCAAGCGCGCCGGAGCAGAGATCGTGCAGCTGTATGTGGCAAAACCCGGGGCAGAAGTGTTCCGCCCCGCACAGGAGCTGAAAGGCTTTGCCAAGGTGCAGCTGCAGCCCGGCGAAAGCAAGACCGTGACCATCCCGCTGGACGACAAGGCATTCCGCTACTGGAACACCAGGACCGACAGCTGGGAAGTGGAAGGCGGCAGCTATGAGCTGCGGGTCGGCGCGTCCAGTGCGGACATCCGCCTGACCGCCGTGGTGGAAGTGGCCGGTACCGGCGCACCCAACCCCTATGCGGGCAAGCATCTGCCGCACTATACCAGCGGCAAGGTGCAGAGCGTGCCGGATGACGAATGGGCCACCCTGCTGGGCCGCCCGGTGCAGCAGGGAAAAGTTAAAATTGACCGCAACATGACCCTGGGCGAGCTGAACCACAGCCGCAGCCCGCTGGGCTGGCTGATCTGGCTGGTGCTTACCGCACTGCTGAATGCCAGCTACAAGCGCGGCAAACCGGACCTGAATGTGCTGTTCCAGTACAACATGCCGCTGCGTGCCCTGGCCAAAATGACCAGCGGTGCCATCAGCATGGGCATGGTGGATGGCATTGTGATGGAATTACAGGGATTCTGGATCATCGGCCTTGTGCGGGTGATCATAGAAGCCGTGAAAAACCTGGTACTGAACGCACAGCTGGAACAACGCCTGCGCAACAGCTGAGGAAAGAGAGGGGCTATTTATGCAGCTATGGAATAATTTTGCGGCAAAACACCCCGCCGCAGCCAAGTGGGTGCGTGAAGGCGGACTGTTTGTGATCGTATCCAACCTGGTTACGGTGTTCAAATACCTGCTGCTGCAATTTTTGCCGGCGGCGTTCAGCAGCCTGCCGGTGGTGGATTTTGGCTGGCCGGGCATCCCGGTCACGCTGTTTGGCGAAACCTTCCAGTGGAACATCCTGGGGTATGATTCCGCCCATGGCGGTCTGCCGTACTTTTGCGCCTACATGGTTGCCATGGTGGTGGGAGAATGCATAAACTTTCCCATCCAGCGCAACTTTGTGTTCCGCAGCAAGGGCAACCTGGCCAAGCAGATCGCCTGGTATGTGGTGGCGTTCTGCTTGATCACCTGCATCGTCAACTCCATCAACTGCGTGTGGGTGGCGGTTGCGGGCCTGCTGGTGCCGGATTTCATCTACAACATTGGCACCACCGTGCTCAATGGCGGCATTTCCATGGTGATCTTCTTCTTTGTGAACAAGATCATCTTCCCAGAGGGCGCACAGGAAAAATAAAACCCGGCAGGATCACTGGTGCTTTTCCCGGTACTCGAATAGGGCGGCGGCACGGTACAGGAAAAAGTCCTTTGGATGGTATAAAAATGTGATTGCCAGCAACGGCGAAGATCGGAACGGATAAAGAAGAATGCTGCCTTTCCCTGATGTGGAGAAAGACAGCATTTTTATTGCGTTTTTCGGAAAGAGGTGAGCAGCGGCCCCTACAAATGGGTAACGGCTGGCCATAAAATGGCGCTATTACATGGTGTGCTTTGTGAGAAAGCGCTGTAATGTGATGATATAAAACGGATGGGTGCATGGTGTGCGCCCCTACGGAATTACAACAAAACACCCCCGCCCGTGCGGTAAATGAACTGCATAGGGCGGGGGCACCGTTATTTTACAAAGAAAACGCGCAGAGCGGAGATTTTAGGCAATACCGCACAATTCTAAGTGCCGCAGCCGCCGGAGCGGTGCTTAAGCCGTCAGGCGGGAATTGTGCGGTGTTGCCTTTACTGTTCCACGGCACCGGTGGGCAGCTGGGGAACAGCGGTCAGGATGCGCATGAACTCTTCGCCGGTGATGGTTTCTTTCTCGTACAGGTACTTGGCGATCTCGTCCAGCTTGCCGCGGTTTTCAATCAGCATCTGTTTGGCTTTTTCATGCTGCTGCTTGACAACTTCCACGACCTTATCGTCCACTGTGGCGGCTGTGCGCTCACTGCAGGCCAGGCTGGCATCGCCGCCCAGGTAGGCGTTGTTCACGGTTTCCAGGGCAACCATGTCAAAGTCGTCGGTCATGCCGTAGCGGGTAATCATGGCGCGGGCCATCTTGGTGGCCTGCTCGATATCGTTGGATGCGCCGGTGGTGATGGAGTTGAACACCACTTCTTCGGCGGCACGGCCACCGGTCATGGTGGCAATTTTGGCCAGAATCTCTTCCTTGGTCATCAGGGTGTGGTCGCCGTCCTCTACCTGCATGGTGAAACCCAGCGCGCCGGAAGTGCGCGGCACAATGGTGATTTTCTGCACGGGGGCGGAATGGCTCTGCAGGGCGGCAACCATGGCATGGCCGACTTCGTGGTAGGCCACGATGCACTTTTCTTTGTCGCTCAGGATCTTATTCTTTTTCTGGGCACCGGCCAGGATGGTATCCACGGCTTCCTGCAGGTCGTACTGGGTAACGGCCATGCGGTGGTGGCGCACAGCGCCCAGGGCGGCTTCGTTGATGATATTGGCCAGCTCGGCACCGGAAGCACCGGGAGTCATGCGGGCAACCACGGCAAAGTCACAGTCGGGGCCGATTTTGACCTTTTGAGCGTGCAGGCGCAGGATGCTTTCGCGGCCTTTCAGGTCGGGCAGCTCCACGGGCACACGACGGTCAAAACGGCCGGGGCGGGTCAAAGCGGGGTCAAGGGATTCAGGACGGTTGGTGGCGGCCAGAATGATAACACCCTTGGCGGCGTCAAACCCGTCCATTTCGGTCAGCAGCTGGTTCAGGGTCTGCTCGCGTTCATCGTTGCCGCCCATACCGGAAGCACCGTCACGCTTTTTGCCGATGGTATCGATCTCATCAATAAAGATAATGCAGGGGGCTTTTTCGTTGGCCTGTTTGAAGAGGTCACGCACCTTGGAAGCGCCCATGCCGACGAACATCTCGACAAATTCAGAACCCGCAATGGAGAAGAAGGGAACACCGGCTTCGCCGGCAACAGCGCGGGCCAGCAGGGTTTTACCGGTGCCCGGGGGGCCGACAAGCAGAACGCCCTTGGGCATTTTGGCACCGATATCCTCGTAACGCTTGGGGTTATGCAGGAAGTCAACGATTTCCTGCAGGCTCTCTTTGGCTTCGTCCTCACCGGCAACATCGGCAAATTTGATGGACTTGCCATCCTCAACGACATACTGTTTGGCACCGGATTTGCCGCCGCCAAAAATCATGCTGTTGGCGCCGCCGGTCATTTCACCGACCCGCTTGCGCATCATGCGGTTGAACCAGACGATCAGGATGATCATGGGCAGCAGCGAGATGACCCAGCCCAGCAGGGTATCCACCCAGGTGGTCTGGTTGTACACCTTGCCAAAGGAAACGCCGGCGCTTTCCAACCGGTTGACCAGCTGCAGGTCCTGCGCAATGGAGTTGGTGCAGTAGGTGGTATCGTTTTTGTCCACAAAATAGATCTGCTGATCCTGAATTTCAACGGTGCTCAGCTCGCCGCCTTCGAGCATGTTCAGGAAGGTGCCGTAATCGACCTGTTTGACCTGGCCTTTCATCATGGCGGGGAAGGCCCAGAAATTGAGCAGCAGCAACACCACAAGGATCACGGCATATACAATGCCGGTCGTCTTTTTGGGGTCGCGCGGCTGTTGGGTTTCGTGCATAACAATTCCTCCAGTTGGGGGCGGTAATAGGGGCCCCCGATAGGTTCTATCATGAAGAATAAAAATGAACTGCGGATGAACAAGGCATGAAATAGCTGGAAATTCCGGTAAACTTTGCGTGAACAAGGGCAGTTTGTGGGCAAAAACAGGAATGCAGACCGCGTAACGACAGGAAAAAAGTGAAGGCAACACCGCACAATTCCCACCTGACGGCTTAAGCACCGCTCCGGCGGCTGC
>ERZ779799.348-NODE-348-length-16058-cov-2.350747_pt1 | contig 16058 bp, 7 predicted proteins | sample MGYA00511253_ERZ779799 | MGnify/ENA primary metagenome ERZ779799 (study PRJEB29588, sample SAMEA2159541) | human gut metagenome | biome: human gut; feature: human-associated habitat; material: faeces | place: Denmark | collected 2008/2010 ...
TCCAATACTGTTCGAAGAAATAAAACAGTTAATGTTACTGGTAGTTTGAATATAGGACTGAATTTATATAAAGGATTGGATTATAAGCTACTACTTGGAGGTGACTATATATCAACAAATAATATATCTCGGTCCATTGCTTTTGACTCCAATTGGGATGAGAATGGTAATGCAGATCCTGATTATAGCAGAACGATTAATTCACTATCTGAAAGCCGTGGACAGCGATTTAGTTATACAATTGATAACATTTTGACTTATAAGAATATGTTTGCTGGTCATACTATTGACGCAATGGTAGGTACAAGTTGGATGAGAGAATACTATAGAACTATGGGGATTGGTTCTGGTTCTACAGATTTGGGTGGTCCTAATATTACTATTTTTAATGGGAAAGGAGATATAACAAGTGAAGAATACAATTCAGCTTTACTCTCCTTTTTTGCTCGCTTGAACTATGACTATAAGGAGCGTTATCTTGTTTCTGCAAGTATTCGTAGTGATAAATCTTCCAAATTTGCTAAAGGAAATAGGGTCGGTTACTTTCCTTCGGTTTCAGTGGGTTGGAATATACATGAAGAGAATTTTTTTAATATAGAATGGATAAGTAAAATGAAGATTAGAGCTAGTTATGGCGAATTAGGAGCTAATTTTATAGATCCATATTCTTTCCTTTCTATGGCTTATGGTCCAATACCTTCTGTATTCGGTGAAAATCAGATTGGTCAAAGTAGTGTGATGAATGGTTATGTAACCAAATTTGCTCAGGAAAATTTGACTTGGGAAAAATCAATATCTAAAAACGTAGCATTGGAAATGGCTTTTCTGAATAATAAAATTTCTTTTACAGCTGAATATTTTTGGAAAGATAATAATGACTTACTTGCTCCATTACTTCCATTAGCATCATCAGGGCAAACCATTATGACTAATGGGGGGGATTTGCCAGTTTTTAATTCTGCATCTGTTGAAAATAAAGGTTTTGAATTTACGGTAGGTTATCGTAATAATTGGAAGGATTGGAGTTTGGATGTTACTGCCAATATTTCGGCATTAAGAAATAAAGTAAAGAGTTTGGGTGAGGGAGTACAACCCATTAAGGCAGAGGTGATGATGAGTGGTTCTTTTAATGACCGTCCTACTATTACTAAACCGGGCTTGCCTATTGGTACCTTTTGGGGATATGTGGTGGAAGGTTTTGATAATGATGGTAATTTTATTTTTCAGGATAATAATGGTAGTGTGAATGGTGTATTGACAGGAAAACCGGATGGGAAGATTGATGAGAATGATAAAACGGATATTGGTAATCCTCATCCGGATTTTACTTATGGTTTAAATATAAATGTAGGTTATAAGAATTGGGATTTGACTGCTTTTTTCCAAGGAACGCAAGGTAACGATATTTTTGCTTTAATGAAATATGATTGGTATTTTGGAGGAGCTAATAGTGCTACCCTAAAGGATGCTTTCTATAATTCATGGACTCCGCAAAATCCTAATGCGGAAGCTCCTAAACTGAATAGTAAAAACAGTTCTGGCATAAACTCGCTTCCAAGTACATTCTATGTGGAGGATGGTTCTTATTTCAGATGCAAGAATCTACAAATCGGTTATTCCTTTAATAAGAAATTATTGCAAAAATTCCATATAGAATCATTTAGAATATATGCGGGGGTACAAAATTTATTCACTATCACAAAATATCCCTTGTATGATCCCGAAGTTAGTTCAAACGTGTTGTTTGACAGAGGTGTGGATGGTTTCTGGCAAGCACAGGAAAGTCCTCATGAAGCAACAATGAATTCTAGAGTATATAATCTTGGTGTCAATTTAACTTTCTAAAAACAGAATGAGTATGAAAATAATGTTGCGTAAAATTATAGTTATCATCATCAGTTTTGTAACTATTGGAATGATGGGCTCATGTGAAGATATTTTTAATGATTTGGCGGTGAATCCTAATCAATCAGACGTTAATTCATTTTATACTACACTAGAAAATTGTAATAAGGGAATTCTTGGTATCTATGGGTATATTTCGACTCCTCGTAATTTGGGAGCTTGTGGATTTGGTTTGATGTTGACTCGTAGTGATGAGGGGTGTTCGGTAGCTGATTATGGAGTACCAGGTGCTTATAATGAAGAGTTTACCCCTTCCTATTATTCATTGGTTCAACCTTTTCAGTTAATGTATACAGCTGCTTCCCAAGCTAACCAAATGATTGAAAGTCTTACTGAAATAGAATTCAGCAATAAAGAATTACAGGATGCATATTTGGGGGAGGCTTATTTTCTTCGTGCATTTACACATTTCTTTTTATTCATCAATTATAGGAATATTCCTTTGATTAAAGAATTGCCTAAGGCTCCTAATGAATATAAGCCTCAGGCAACACCTGAAGAGGCTTGGGATTTTATTATAGATGATCTGATCAAAGCTAAAGATTTACTTCCTGACAAGAATTTTTGGGATGCTAAAAATAAAGGACGTGTGACGAAAGCTTCTGCTTATGCACTTTTGGGTAAGTCATATCTTTATAGATCCGGTATTGAACCCAAATATGGAACTTCACAAATAACTTATTATAATGAGGCTGCTGCGGCTTTTGCAGAAATCATTAATGGTAATTGTGGGGACTACAGATTGGTAGATGACTATTCATGGAACTTTGATGTGGCACATGAAAATAATGATGAATCTATTTTTGAAGTACAATTTGTCGGAGTGTTGAATACAGGATTTAACCCAGGATTTGTGGACAGTGGGTTGTTCAATGACGTCCGGTGTAAAATGTGTATAATGAATAGAAGTAGAAATTCGAATAGTTCTGCACAGGTTATGCACAATTGGTTATATGATAAATTTGTAGCGTCAAAAACAGTGACAGGAGAAACTGATCCACGTATGTTTGGTTCGTTTGTTTTTAATGATAATGTATCGGAGATTATACGTCCGAAAGGTATGAAGGTTACTTTTCTTGAAGGGAAGGATTGGGAAGCAGAAATGGGTTCAAAGGAAGGAACATTTGGTGAACAATATGAGTTGGCAATGGGATATAAAATGTGTAGTAGGAAATGGTTGGATTGGACCTTACCTCCGACAGATGATGCTGGTGGGCATTTTTTTAATGGACGTGCACAAGGAGTAAACTGGAGAATGATTCGTTATTCGGATGTTTTGCTGATGTATGCTGAAGCTGTAGTAATGGGAGGGAAAGCCACTGCAAACATAACCCCGTTAGAAGCAATAAACAAAGTACGCGATAGGGTAGGAGTACCTCATGTAACAGAAGCTAATATGAGAACTATTGAAGATGAACGTATTCTAGAACTTACCTATGAAGGCTCCCGATTCTTTGACTTGCTTCGTTGGGGTAAAGTAGTAGAGCGTTTTCGCGAATTGGAAAATACTGATCCTTTGTTTAAAAGGTTTAGCAGGGCTCAATATATGGGGTTTAAGGAAAATAAGAATGAATGGGTTCCATTGCCAATTGATGAAGTAGAGGGTAATCCATATATCACTAAAAATAATCCAGGATGGTAATTAAAAATAGAATAATTATGAAAGTATTTTATTATATTATATGTGCAGCTTGCTTTGTCGGCTGTGTGTCATCTTCCAATGATAAAACGGTGAAAGAGAATGGTAGAACATTGCATAATGGCATTGTGCTGCCCGAGCAATGGCCTCCTAGTATGATTGATGATGGAGTACGTCGCGAAATGTCTTTACCTTATATTTCAAACAAACCGACTGTTATTTCTGTAAATCTAGGACGCCAATTATTCGTTGATGATTTTTTAATTGCAGAAACAGATATGGAGCGTGTTTCCCATAAGGCTATGTTCTATGAGAATAATCCGGTACTTGCTCCGGATAAGGAGTGGGAATACACTTTTGAACGTGCTCCTTATGCTGCTCCTTTCAGTGATGGAATATGGTATGATGAAAGCGAACAAAAATTTAAAATGTGGTATTTGGCTGGTGCCGGATCTATGCACAAACATCGTCAAAGCTTTTATACTTGTTATGCGGAGTCAAAAGATGGGAAGCATTGGGAAAAAGTGAATATGGATATAGTGCCGGGTACGAATATTGTAGATACTTGTGATCGGGATGCGGCTACAGTTTGGCTCGATAAAATGTGTCCAGAACCAGAAAAACGTTTCAAACTCTTCAATGTGGAAAAACATAGTGGAGGATGGAAAATAATTTTAAAATATTCAAAAGATGGTATTCATTGGTCGGAAGGAGTTGCGCAATCAGGACCGGTGGGGGATCGTACCACTGCTTTCTATAATCCGTTTACTCAAAAATGGGCTATTAGTCTACGGCAGGGGAGTAAAGCAGACGGACGCTCTAGAGGCTATTTGGAAAATGAAGATCCAGAGATGGCAGTTAGCGTGGCGCATTCATTGGCTAAAGGAATAAAGGATAAAAATATAGTTTTGTGGTTTACTCCTTCCGATAAGGAACTGCCACATCCTGAATTTCCTGATGTGCGTCCAGCCATTTATAATTTTGATGCTATGCCTTATGAAAGTGTTATGCTAGGGTTCTATGCTATGTGGAAAGGACCAGAGAATGATCTCTGTGGTAAGTTAGGTATTCAGAAAAGAAATGAAATAGGGATGGGATATAGTCGGGATGGTTTTCATTTTTATCGTCCCAGTTATGAACCTGTTATGGGAGTAAATGAAACGGAAGGGGCATGGAATTGGGGAAATATGCAGTCTGTTATTGGCGTACCTCTCATTGTTGGTGATTCTTTGTATTTGTATTCTAGTGGAAGAATGAAGAATAAAGTGATGTGGGATGGATTTACTTCTACTGGGTTGGCAACTTTACGTCGTGATGGGTTCGTTTCCATGCATACAGACACAGAAGGGGTACTTGTTACCGAGAAAATAAAGTTTGATGGTAATCATTTTTTTGTGAATGCACAAGCAAAGGATTTGCAGGTGGAGATAATGGATGAAAATGGTAATGTGATTACGGGATTTTCCAGAGAGGATTGTAAGGAAATGAATGATTTGAACAGTACTAAACAATTGGTAACTTGGAAATCAGGTAAAAAACTTGCTGCTCTTTCAGGCAAGATAGTTAAAGTGAAGTTTTATGTTACTTGTGGCGATTTATATGCTTTTTGGATTTCTCCATGGGACACAGGAGAAAGTAGGGGATATACAGGTGGTGGTGGTCCGGGACTCAATCCTTGTGGAATCGATATTAAATAACTGATATGTGTAAAACATAGTTGTGTTACATCGTGTATTTTGTTGGTGGCTGCTTCATGAGAATGAAGCAGTCATTTTTTGTATTACAGATAAATTTTGCTTGGTTGAGCTAAGTCAATATTTAAGTATGAGGAAAATGTAGACATAAAAAAAGGAGCAACGCCTTGCTCCAACCTTTGTTAACCTTAAATCTAATACTATGAAAAACACGTTGCAAAGGTACGTGTTTTAGTGGATTTTGCAAATAAAACAACTAAAAAAATATGTTTTCTAACACGTTTTAATACTTTTGTCCTATTTGTTAAGGATGAGGATTTTTTTATTTACTTGTATTTTGTCTTTTTTACATATAAAACCGTATATTTGTTGCCACTTTTGCAAAAGGATAAAAACGAATGGTTTCAGTAGATAATTTGAAAGTAGAGTTTGGAGTAACGCCTCTGTTTGAGGATGTGTCATACGTTATCAATAAGAGAGATCGTATTGCGCTGGTCGGGAAGAATGGGGCCGGTAAGTCTACTATGCTTAAGATATTGGCAGGAATACAGGCGCCTACTTCAGGTAGTGTTTCTGTTCCGCGTGATGTGACGATAGGCTATCTGCCTCAAGTCATGATTCTGAGTGATAAACATACTGTGATGGAAGAGGCGGAGATGGCTTTTGAACATATCTTTGACTTGCAGGCTAGTATTGAGAGAATGAATCAGGAGTTGGCGGATAGAACAGATTATGATTCAGAAAACTATCATAAACTGATTGAGAAATTCACCCATGACAATGAACGCTTTTTGATGATGGGAGGTACCAATTATACAGCTGAGATAGAACGTACATTGATGGGGTTGGGATTTAGCCGGGAGGATTTTAACCGTCCTACATCTGAGTTCAGTGGTGGATGGCGTATGCGTATAGAGTTGGCCAAGTTGCTGTTGCGACGGCCCGATGTGTTGCTGTTGGACGAGCCTACCAATCATCTGGATATAGAAAGCATTCAATGGTTGGAAAACTTTTTGAAGACAAGTGCGGGAGCCGTTGTATTGGTGAGCCACGACCGTGCATTTATTAATAATGTGACCAATCGTACGATTGAAATATCTTGCGGGCATATCTATGATTATAAAGTGGCTTACGATGAGTTTGTGGTATTGCGCAAAGAACGTCGTGAGCAGCAATTGCGTGCATACGAGAACCAGCAGAAGCAAATTCAGGATACGGAAGATTTCATAGAGCGTTTCCGTTATAAGGCTACCAAGGCTGTACAGGTGCAGAGCCGCATCAAGCAATTGGAAAAAATAGTTCCTATTGAAATTGATGATGAAGATAATTCAGCCTTACGGTTGAAGTTTCCGCCTGCCATGCGTTCCGGCAATTATCCGGTCATTTGTGACGGGGTGAAGAAAGTATACGGCAGTCATCTTGTTTTCCACGATGTGACTTTGACTATTAATAGAGGTGAGAAGGTGGCTTTTGTCGGAAAGAACGGGGAAGGTAAGTCCACTTTGGTGAAATGTATAATGGACGAAATCCCATACGAAGGTAAACTGACCATCGGGCACAACGTACAGATTGGTTATTTTGCTCAGAATCAGGCTCAGATGCTGGATGAAAATCTGAGTGTTTTTGATACGATTGATTATGTGGCAAAAGGGGATATTCGTTTAAAAATTCGTGATATTCTAGGAGCATTCATGTTTGGAGGTGAGGCTTCTGATAAAAAAGTAAAGGTACTGTCGGGTGGGGAGCGGAGTCGTCTTGCCATGATAAAACTTTTGTTAGAACCGGTGAATTTCCTTATTTTGGACGAACCTACCAACCATCTGGATATGCGCTCAAAGGATGTATTGAAAGAAGCTATCAAGGAATTTGATGGAACGGTGATTGTTGTTTCTCATGACCGTGAGTTCTTGGATGGACTGGTGACCAAAGTTTATGAATTCGGAGGTGGAGTAGTAAAAGAACACATTGGCGGCATTTATGATTTTTTACAGAAAAAGAAAATAGAGAGTCTGAATGAGTTGCAGCTTTCGGCTTCTCCTACTGTGTCTGCCACTAAAAAGGAAGAACCCGAAACGGTCAGTGAGAACAAATTATCTTATGAGGCGCAAAAGGAATTGAATAAGAAAATTCGCAAATTGGAGAAACGAATTGCGGATTGTGAACAAAAAATAGAAAAGCTGGAAACTGAGATTAGCGGGGTGGAAGTCGATATGGCTACTCCCGAAGGTGCATCGGATATGGCTTTGTATGAAAAGCATCAGAAACTGAAAAAGGACTTGGATCAGACGGTAGAAGAATGGGAGGCCGTTTCTATGGAATTAGAAGAGATGCAGGGAAGTTAATATGTATCATATATATAGAACAAATGAAAGCAAAACATTATTTACCAATGGCTGTATTGGCTCTGGCAGTAGCTGCCGGATGCGACAGTAAAAAGGAAGCCGTCATGACTTCGGGTATAGACTTGACAAATTTGGACACTACGGCTGTTCAAGGAGCTGATTTTTATCAGTATGCTTGTGGCGGATGGATGAAGAAACACCCTCTGACCAATGAATATTCCCGTTTTGGCTCATTCGATATGCTTGCTGAAAATAATCGGGAACAACTGAAAGGATTGATTGTGGAAATTGCTGCCGGACAGAATGCGCAAGGTACAATAGGTCAGAAAATAGGGGATATCTATAATCTGGCTATGGATAGTGTGAAACTGAATGCGGATGGAGTAACTCCTATTCAAGCTGATTTGGAAAAGATTGCTTCAGTGAAGGATAAATCGGAAATAGTTCCTTTGATGGCGGAACTGGCTCATAGCGGTGTATTCCCTTATTTCAGTTTCTATGTGGGTGCCGATATCATGGACAGCAAGAGCAATTTGTTTCAATTGTATCAAGGGGGTATCAGTCTGGGTGAAAAAGAATATTATCTGGACAATGATGATGTGACTGTCAATATCCGTAATAAGTATAAGGAACATATTGTAAAGATGTTCCAATTGGCTGGTTTTGATGAGGCTGCCGCTAAAAAGAAAATGGAGGCTGTAATGGATATCGAAACCCGTATTGCGAAAGCTTCTTTCAGTGCGGTGGAACAGCGTAACCCTGCGGTCAATTATCATAAAATGTCTTTGGATGAATTAAAGAAAGAGATTCCGGGCATTGACTGGGATGCTTTCTTGAATGGTATAGGCGTGAAAGGGGTGACTGAACTGAGTGTTTCTCAAGTGGAGCCGATTAAAGAGGTTGAGAAAATTATCAATAGCTTGCCGGTTGAAAATCAGATCGCTTATATGCAATGGAATCTGATAGACAGGGCTGCCGGTTACTTGAGTGATGATTTGGTAGCACAAAACTTTGATTTTTATGGAAAAACACTATCCGGTAAACAGGCTAACCAACCTCGTTGGAAGCGTGCCGTAAGTACTGTGAATGGGGTACTGGGTGAAGCGGTAGGTCAGATGTATGTGGAGAAATATTTTCCGGCAGCCGCAAAAGAACGTATGGTGCAGTTGGTAAAGAATCTGCAGACCGCATTGGGAGAACGTATTCGGAATTTGGAATGGATGGGTGACAGCACAAAGATTAAAGCTATTGAGAAGTTGAATTCTTTTTATGTAAAGGTAGGCTATCCTGATAAGTGGAGGGATTATACCGGTTTGAATATTGAAAAAGATTCTTATTGGGCCAATGTGAAGCGTGCTACAGAATTCGAACTGGATTATATGTTGTCCAAGGCAGGCAAGCCGGTTGACAGAGATGAATGGGGAATGACTCCGCAGACTGTCAATGCATATTATAATCCGACCACGAATGAGATTTGTTTTCCGGCAGGTATTCTTCAATATCCGTTTTTTGACATGAATGCTGATGATGCATTTAATTATGGAGCTATTGGCGTGGTTATCGGTCATGAAATGACTCATGGATTCGATGATCAGGGACGTCAGTTTGATAAGGATGGTAATTTGAAAGATTGGTGGACAGCCGAAGATGCCAAACGTTTTGAAGAACGTGCTCAGGTAATGGTGAATTTCTTTGATAGCATCCAGGTTTTGCCGGGACTCAATGCCAACGGTTCTTTGACTTTAGGTGAGAATATAGCCGATCATGGTGGTTTGCAGGTTTCTTTCCAGGCGTTCAAGAATGCGACAAAAGATGCTCCCCTGCCGGTAAAAGACGGATTTACTCCGGAACAGCGCTTCTTCTTGTCATACGCCGGAGTGTGGGCTGGCAATATCCGCGACGAGCAGATTCGTTTGCAAACAAAGTCTGATCCACATTCATTGGGCAGATGGCGTGTGAACGGAGCACTCCCTCAAATAGGTGCATGGTATGATGCTTTTGGCATTAAAGAGGGGGATCCTATGTATTTGGCTCCTGAAAAACGTGTCTCTATTTGGTAAGCTTTATACATAAAAGATAATAAAAAGCATGGTAATTGCTGATAATTTGGCATTTACCATGCTTTCTTTTTGGAATTTACATGATAAACACCTATTTTTGTGCCCGATGAAACGGAGACGATACATAGCATGGGTATTGATGTTGGTCAGCATTATCATGTTGACAGCATCTGTTCTGCCTCATCATCATCACCGGGAAATCCTTTGCTTGCAGCATGATATGACTTTGTGCGGCTGTCAATGTTCTGTACAGCATCAGCAGCATAATAGTTCCGATGAGAATCATACATGTAATGCCGGATGTGTGACCAAGTTTAAAAGTGTAACTCCGGATCGGGCCCAAGACAGTGTTTCTCCTGATTATTCGTTTTGTTTGCTGTTATATACGGTGACGGATGTATTGGCGCTTTCATTGCGGTTGACAGAACACAACACATTACCTTATAATTACTATTTAGAAAAACTGCATTCTACGTGTCTTCCCCACGTAAAGGGGTTGCGTGCTCCTCCTTGCGATGTTCTTGCTTAACAGATAGAAAGTTTATCTTTTTATCCGCAACTTTGTTGCATTTTCTTTACGCTAATTTTGTATTTAATAAAAAAGTAAGAACAAATTATATCATCATGAAGAAACTTATCTTTATGGGAGTCTTGGGATTATTTCTTTTAGGCTCTTGCAACAGTAAATCGGAACATGACCATGAGGGGCATAGTCATGAAACGGAAAAAGCACATAATCATGATCATGAAGGCCATGATCACGAGCATGAGGAACACGATCATGCGAGTGAAAACCACGAAGGACATAACCACGAGGCAGAGATGGCAGCCGGACATTCCGATGAGATAATCCTGGCTCTGGAAAAAGCGAAAGCAGCTGGAGTAGAATCGGAAATAATCCAGCCTAAATCATTCCGTCAGGTAATAACGACCAGCGGACAGGTACAGGCGGCACAAGGTGATGAAAGCGTAGTAGTTGCCAATGTAGCCGGTGTGGTTTCTTTCCGCCATCCGGTAACGGACGGTATGAGTGTGAGCAAGGGGGCTCCCATTCTGAATATCTCTGCTGAGAATATGCCGGACGGAGACCCTGTAAAACGTACCCGTATCGCATATGAAACCGCCAAAAAAGAATATGAACGTGCCGCCAAGTTGGTAAAAAGTCAGATAATATCACAGAAAGATTTCAATGCCATTAAGGAGAGTTATGAAAATGCATTATTGGCATACGAGGCTATTTCAAAGAACCAGACCAAGACAGGTGTGTCCGTTACAGCTCCTTTAGGTGGCTATATCAAGAATTGTCTGGTGAAGGAAGGTGATTATGTGTCGGTAGGCCAGCCTTTGGTGAGTATCACTCAGAACCGTCGTCTGTTCCTTCGTGCAGATGTTTCCGAGAAATATTATGGTTATCTGCATAGCATCCAGTCGGCAAACTTCAAGACTCCATACGATAATAAGGTATATGAGTTGGGTGAGTTGAAAGGGCATCTGCTTTCTTATGGTAAAGCATCCGGTGGTACTTCTTTCTATGTACCTGTTACTTTCGAATTTGATAATCGGGGAGATGTGATTCCCGGTTCGTATGTGGAGGTGTATCTGCTCTCGTCGGAAATGCCCGATGTGCTGGCCTTACCTGTTACAGCATTGACCGAAGAACAGGGCTTGTATTTTATTTATCTGCAATTGGATGAAGAAGGGTATAAGAAACAGGAAGTGACTTTGGGGGCTAGTGACGGAAAGGAAGTTCAGATTCTTACGGGGTTAAAAGCCGGTGACCGTGTGGTAACAAAAGGAGCCTATCAGGTGAAATTGGCATCGGCCAGCAATGCGATTCCGGCTCATAGTCATGAACATTAATCAGCCGTCCTATGCTAAATAAGATTATACATTTTTCCCTTCAGAACCGTATATTGGTTCTGGTGGCGTCGGTTTTGCTGCTTATTGGCGGTACTTACACGGCTTTTCATACGGAAGTCGATGTGTTCCCCGATTTGAATGCGCCGACTGTAGTGATTATGACTGAAGCGAATGGTATGGCTGCCGAAGAGGTGGAACAATTGGTAACCTTCCCTGTAGAAACTGCTGTGAATGGTGCGACCAATGTGCGCCGGGTGCGTTCATCTTCCACCAATGGCTTTTCCGTTGTGTGGGTGGAATTTGAATGGGATACTGATATCTATCTGGCCCGTCAGATTGTTAGTGAGAAATTGTCCTTGGTCAGCGAGGAATTGCCCGAGAATGTAGGTAAACCTACCATGGGACCTCAGTCTTCTATTTTAGGTGAGTTGCTGATTATCGGTCTGACTTCGGATACTACTTCCATGCTCGATCTCCGTACACTGGCAGACTGGACTATCCGTCCGCGCCTGCTTTCTACGGGAGGTGTGGCACAGGTTGCCGTGCTAGGAGGTGATATCAAGGAATATCAGGTGTTGCTTGACCCTGCCCGCATGAAACATTACAATGTTACGTTGGCAGAGGTGATGAACGTTACCCGTAACATGAATCAGAATGCCAATGGCGGAGTGATTTATGAATATGGAAACGAATATATTGTTCGCGGGGTGCTTTCCAGTCATGATGTGGCTCAGTTGTCACGTTCCGTCATTAAGACGGTGGAAGGGGTGCCCGTTACATTGGAGGATATTGCCGATGTGAAGATCGGTTCGCAGGAACCAAAACTAGGTACTGCTTCGGAGAGAGGAAAACCTGCCGTACTGCTGACCGTTACCAAACAACCCAAGACTGGGACTATTGAACTGACAGAGCAATTAGAAGCCGCATTGAAGGATTTGCAGAAGAATCTTCCGGCTGATGTGCACGTTTCTACAGATATTTTCCGTCAGAGCCGTTTTATTGAAAGCTCTATCGGTAATGTGAAGGATTCGTTGTATGAAGGTGCTGTTTTTGTGGTGATTGTTCTCTTCCTGTTCCTTGCCAATGTACGTACCACGGTTATTTCATTGGTAACCCTTCCGTTGTCATTGATTGTTTCTATATTGACTCTTCACTATATGGGGCTCACCATCAATACCATGAGTTTGGGTGGTATGGCTATTGCCATTGGTTCGTTGGTGGATGATGCCATTGTGGATGTGGAAAATGTATGGAAGCACTTGCGTGAGAATCGCTTGTTGCCCGAAGGGGAACGTAAGAGCGTGATTGAAGTCGTGTTCAATGCTTCGAAAGAAGTGCGTATGCCTATCTTGAACTCTACCTTGATTATTGTAGTCAGCTTTGTTCCTTTGTTCTTCCTGACAGGAATGGAAGGTCGTATGCTGGTTCCGCTGGGCATTGCCTTTATTGTGGCGTTGTTTGCTTCTACGGTAGTGGCTTTGACACTGACTCCGGTACTGTGCAGCTATCTGTTAGGTAATAATAAAAGCAAAGGATTGCCCAAAGAGGCATTTGTGGCCGTATGGATGAAAAAGCATTACCGCAATGCCTTGTTATGGTCCTTGAATCATAAATCCGCAGTATTGGGTTTTACGGGTGGACTGTTTGCGGTGGCATTGGTTATGTTTTTTGCATTAGGACGTAGTTTTCTGCCATCTTTCAATGAAGGTTCGTTCACCATTAATATCAGTTCATTGCCGGGAATTTCTTTGGCAGAATCGGATAAAATGGGACACCGTGCAGAAGAGTTGCTGATGTCTATTCCCGAAATACAGACTGTAGCCCGTAAAACGGGACGTGCCGAACTGGATGAGCATGCATTAGGGGTTAACGTGAGTGAAATTGAGGCCCCGTTTGAATTGAAAGACCGTTCCCGCCAGGAACTGGTAGCCGATGTGCGTGCCAAGTTATCTACCATTACCGGTGCGAATATCGAAATAGGCCAACCTATCAGCCATCGTATCGATGCCATGCTTTCGGGTACCAAGGCCAACATTGCCATCAAACTGTTTGGTAACGATTTGAACAAGATGTTTGCCATCGGTAATCAGATAAAGGATGCTATCAGTAGCGTGGAGGGTATTGCCGACTTGAATGTGGAACAACAAATCGAACGTCCGCAGCTCAAGATTGTTCCCAAACGCGAGATGCTTGCCAAATTCGGTATTTCTTTACCGGAGTTTGCCGAGTTTGTATCAGTGAACATGGCGGGTGAAGTCGTTTCACAGGTATATGAAGAAGGCAAAGCGTTTAATCTTATTGTCCGTACCAAGGACGAGGTGCGTGATGAGATGGAGAAAGTGCGTAACCTGATGATTGATACCGGTGACGGTCAGAAAATCCCTGTCAACTATGTAGCCGATGTGATTTCTGCCATGGGACCGAATACCATCAGCCGTGAGAACGTGAAGCGTAAGATTGTGATTTCGGCCAATACCAGCGGTCGTGATTTGCGCAGCGTGGTGAATGATATACAGGAACGGATTGATGCGCAAATCAAGCTTCCCGAAGGATATCATGTGGAATATGGCGGTCAGTTTGAAAGCGAGCAGGCGGCCAGCCGTACGCTGATGCTCACTTCGTTTATGAGTATCGTGGTTATCTTCCTGTTGCTTTATACCCAGTTTAAGAATGCAGCCCAAAGTGGAGTCATTTTGTTGAATTTGCCTTTGGCGTTGATTGGTGGGGTATTTGCATTGATGATAACAACGGGTGAGATAAGCATTCCGGCTATTATCGGTTTTATCTCGTTGTTTGGTATTGCTACCCGTAATGGTATGTTGTTGATAAGTCATTACAATACGTTGCGCGAAGAAGGTATGGATTTGAAAGAAAGCATTCTTCACGGTTCGTTAGACCGTTTGAACCCTATCCTGATGACTGCATTGTCTTCCGCGCTGGCTTTGATACCTTTAGCATTCCGTGGCGATTTGCCGGGTAATGAAATACAAAGCCCGATGGCGAAAGTTATTCTTGGAGGTCTTTTGACATCGACTTTCCTGAACGCTTTCATTATTCCGATTGTTTATGAACTGATGAATCGAAAGAAGAAATAATAGAAATATATGAAACGAATCTTATTTATAATAGCCTTCTGCTCTCCCTTGCTGGCGCAGGCCCAGAGTATTGAGCACATTTTGAAAAGCATCGAGCAGAACAATAAAGAGCTCAAGGCACAGAAACATGCCGCCGATGCGACCAAGATGGAAAACCGGACAAACAACAACTTGCCTGATCCTACGGTGAGCTACAGCTCTTTTTACAGTAATGGTGCCGAAGGGGGGCACGGTACGGAATTCGTTGCTTCGCAAGGTTTTGATTTTCCTACTCAGTATATTGCCCGCAACCGGCAGGCTACTTTGCAGAACGAAGCGGTGGACAAGCAACAACAGGCTGCCCGCCGGGATATTCTGCTGAATGCGAAGAATCTCTGTCTGGACCTTATTCTGTTGAATCAGGAAAAGACATTGATGGATATCCGTATGAAAAATGCAGATGAATTACAGGCACTTTATGAAAAACGTCTGACTACCGGTGATGCGAACATATTGGAAGTCAATAAAATCAAAATGGAACGTATGAATGTGCAGACGGAAGTTGCCCAAAACAGCGCAGCCCACCGCACTGCCTTGCAATCTCTGCTTGCCATGAACGGCAACATGCCTTTAGAATTTGCTGAAACCACATACCCTGCCATACAGGAAATCAATGATTACAATGTCATGCGGGATGAGGTGATGGCATCAGACCTTGACTTGCAGGCCGCCGTCGCCACTGCCCGTGCCGCCGAGAAGCAGGTTTCGGTAGACCGCCAAGGATGGTTGCCGAAGCTGGAAGCCGGCTTTCGCCGTAACACGGATGATGCGGTTTCGATGAATGGTTTTGTGGTAGGGGGCTCCTTGCCTTTGTTTCAGAATCGTAAAAAGGTAAAGATAGCCAAGGCACAGGCTATCAGCGCTCAGCTTATGCAAGAAAGTGCTAAAGACCGGGTCGAGGCTTCCCTGATGTCTCTTTTCAATGAGATGCAGCAGTTGAAGGATGCCATGAATGCGTATGATGTTCCTTTGATGTACCGTTCGCTGGATTTATTGAAGCAGGCATTGACCGAAGGACAAATTTCATTGATTGAATATTTTGTGGAAACGGAAAGTATTTATAAGAATCTTCAGGCGTATATGCAGATTGAGAATCAATACCAGAAGGTGATGGCGAACATTTACAAGAATAATCTGTAAAGCTGACAGTCTGTTCTTTTAACGCAGGTAGGGTAAAAACGGATGGCAGGATGGTACGGATAGTCAACAAACTATATCCGTGTTATCCTGCTTTTTCATTTAAAAAAGCATACTGTCGCTGTCAAAAATGTACCGAAGCGGATTGTGTTTTTTTGTCCGTAATCTTCTGGCTGATCAATGTTGCCGATAAGGTTTCTATTTCCTCCAGTCTCACATTATATCCGTCCGCCAGATGGTCTGTCAGCTGGTTTCCCAGGTTGGCTGAATCGTCCTATGATGATACT
>ERZ779799.350-NODE-350-length-16002-cov-8.396250_pt1 | contig 16002 bp, 17 predicted proteins | sample MGYA00511253_ERZ779799 | MGnify/ENA primary metagenome ERZ779799 (study PRJEB29588, sample SAMEA2159541) | human gut metagenome | biome: human gut; feature: human-associated habitat; material: faeces | place: Denmark | collected 2008/2010 ...
CCGACTGCGGCCTACCCAAGGAGCGCACCTATGTCACAGGGTCCCCCATGGCGGAAGTCCTCCACAACAACCTCGCCGAGATCGAGGCCAGCGATGTCCACCAACGCCTCGGCCTGGAGAAAGGCAAGTACATTCTCCTGTCCGCCCATCGCGAGGAAAATATCGACACGGAGAAGAACTTCCTCTCCCTCTTCACTGCTATCAACAAGATGGCGGAGAAGTACGACATGCCCATCCTCTACAGTTGTCACCCCCGTTCCCGCAATCGTCTTGCTGCCTCAGGCTTCCAGCTCGACCCGCGTGTCATTCAGCATGAGCCTCTCGGCTTCCACGACTACAACTGCCTCCAGATGAACGCCTTCGCCGTCGTCAGCGATAGCGGAACCCTTCCCGAAGAATCCTCCTTCTTCACCAGCATCGGCCATCCCTTCCCCGCCATCTGCATCCGTACCTCTACCGAGCGTCCCGAGGCCATCGACAAGGGTGACTTCGTCATTGCTGGTATCGACGAGAAGTCCTTGCTCCAAGCCGTTGACACCGCCGTCGAGCTCTGCCGTGACGGTCAGCACGGCATCCCCGTCCCCGACTATGTGGACGAGAATGTCAGTACGAAGGTGGTGAAGATTGTGCAAAGCTACGTCGGTATTGTGAATAAGATGGTGTGGCGTAAGTTCTAACAAACGGGTTATAATATCATCGCAGACTTCTATGACGATTACTTCAGGCTGAGGGCTATAAACAATTAACGTCCGATTAATGGTTATTAATGTGAAAGCGCTGGCGGCCTGCCCGCCGAAATTCTAACCTTCATGTATTCTCTATGAAAGCTGCAAGATGAACAATTTGAATTTTGGTAGGTACATAGAGGATGTCCTTACCCGCATGAAAGATGGGAAAAAGGACTATCGGACTATGCCTCCATGTTTCTATGTTGAGAAAACAAGTGAGGTGAAGGGGTTCGCTTAGTTTCCTCTTCGTCCTATAAACAATAGTAAATCATTCTTATAAACATAAACGCGTAACTGCTTGAAAAATAGCGGGGACGCTGTATTGGTGATATACTTACAATGTTCAATTTAGATAAATTCATCGCTGACTATGTGATTAACCGTCCGGTCAGTATGTTTGCCAAGGATATTGAGGCGAACAAGGAAATTCTTACTCAGGAGATAAAGGGTAAGAAAGTATGTGTGATTGGTGGAGCGGGATCCATTGGATCCTCGTTTATTAAGGCCGTGCTGCGTTTTGAGCCTAAGAGTGTGGTGGTGGTCGATCTCAACGAGAATGGGCTGGCGGAGTTGGTTCGTGACGTTCGAAGCACGGAGGGTCTCTATGTGCCAGATGAATTCCGCTGTTACACGCTCAACTTCGCTGACCCTATCTTTGAGCGTATCCTCCGTGAGGAGAAAGGCTTTGATATAGTAGCCAACTTCTCTGCACATAAGCATGTGCGCTCCGAGAAGGATAAGTATAGCGTTCAGGCCCTTATCGAGAACAACGACATCAAGGCAAAGAAACTGATGGATTTGCTTTGCGTGTTCCCACCTAAGCATTTCTTCTGCGTCTCTACCGATAAGGCGGCAAATCCTGTGAACATTATGGGAGCCAGCAAACGAATCATGGAAGACTTAGTGATGGCATACAATGAGCATTTCAAGGTGACAACCGCACGTTTTGCCAATGTAGCTTTCTCCAACGGTTCTTTGCCCGATGGTTGGATACATCGCTTGCAGAAGAAACAGCCATTGGCTGCACCTTCCGATGTGAAGCGATATTTCGTCTCTCCTGAGGAGTCCGGTCAGATATGTATGTTGGCCTGTATTCTTGGTAAAGGAGGTGAGGTGTTCTTCCCCAAGTTGGGCGAGGAGCAGATGCTGACCTTCTCTTCTATCTGTGATGACTTCGTCAAGGCAGAAGGATTCAAGAAGGTAGAGTGCACGAACGCCCCTGAAGCAAAGAAATACGCTGCCGATATGGATTATGATAGCGAAAACTATCCTGTGGTTTACTTCCAGAGTGATACTACTGGCGAAAAAGCTTACGAGGAATTCTATGTTCCTGGAGAGAAGATAAACATGGAACGATTCTCTGCGCTTGGCGTAGTCGAAGAAACCACCCGCCGACCTATGTGCGAGGTGGAGACTTTCTTCAAGGAACTGGAAGAAATCTTTGCTGAGCCAAATTTCACCAAGGCAGAAATCGTGACATCTATCAAGAAGTTTATACCTAACTTCGAGCATGAGGAAAAAGGTAAGAACTTGGATCAAAAAATGTAATTCTCAATAAAATGGCAGATTATAGTAAAACAATAGACTTTATCAAGTCTGTATATGGCAACAAGGAGTTTACTCCATTGGCCGTGCCTGTTTTTGCAGGCAATGAAAAGAAATACCTCAACGAGTGTATAGACACAACCTTCGTTTCAAGCGTAGGCAAGTTTGTTGATCGCTTCGAAGAGGACATGGCAAAATATACAGGTGCTAAGAAGGCGGTGGTATGTGTTAGTGGTACCAATGCCCTTCACATGAGCTTGTTGCTTGTTGGCGTTAAGCAAGATGATGAGGTGTTGACGCAGGCTCTTACTTTTATTGCCACCTGCAATGCATTGAGCTATATCGGAGCCCATGCAGTGTTTATTGATGTTGATCGCTCCACAATGGGTCTTTCTCCTGATGCACTAAAGTCATGGCTTGAGAAGAATGCAGAGGTTCGCAAGAACACTCGCAAGGGTGAACTTGCTAAGAGCAAGGACTTCGCTTTTGAAGAAGACGACTTGGCTTGCTATAACAAAAACACGGGTCGTCGTGTGAAGGCTTGTGTGCCCATGCATACATTTGGTCATCCTGTCCGCATTGATGAGATTGCTGCAATCTGCAAGGAATGGCATATTGAACTGGTTGAGGATGCTGCCGAGAGTATTGGCTCAACTTATAAAGGACGGCACACGGGAACATTTGGTAAAATTGGCGCGATTAGCTTCAATGGCAACAAAACCATCACCACAGGTGGAGGCGGTATGATGCTCTTCAATGATGAGGAGTTGGCAGCTTATGCCAAGCATATTACTACCCAGGCGAAGATTCCACATCGCTGGGAGTTCCGCCATGACCATATTGGCTTCAACTATCGTATGCCAAACATCAATGCTGCAATGGGATGTGCCCAGTTGGAGAATATAGACAAGTATGTTTCAAGCAAGCGTAAGGTTGCTGCAGAATATGAGGAGTACTTCAAGAATGTACCAGATATCGAGTTCTTTGTGGATTCTCCCGATACAGTCTCCAATTATTGGCTCAATGCTGTCATTTTGAAGAGCAAGGAAGCACAGATAGACTTCCTTACCCAGACCAATGACAATGGAGTGATGACTCGCCCAATTTGGGAGTTGATGAATCATTTGCCAATGTTTGAGTATTGTGAGAACGATGGTTTGGAGAATACTATTTGGTTTGCTGATAGAGTAGTGAATATTCCAAGTAGTGTGAGATTATGACAAAAATAGAAATAGATAAATCATTACATTCAGTAATGAGTGGTAATATATCAATTAAGACAAATGTGATAAAAAAAATATCATATTGTTCTATGGATAAATTAAAAACGGAATCTATAACACAAGCGAAAGATTATGGCAAGTTGGAGTGATATACTTGATGATGTGGAAACGTATCAAGACTCAATCGGTAGATTGAATACGATAAGACAAGAAAAACTAGAAAAGATAAACTCCTTAACTGGTAGAAATGTTATATCATACTATTCTGGATGGTTAAAAAATCCAGAGGCTCCGAATATACATATTAATGATAATGACATGAATGCATTAATGAATGCTGTTTATAAGTTGGATCATTCTAAAGGATTAGATATTATCTTACATACGCCAGGTGGTGATATTGCATCAACGGAGAGTATAGTAAATTATCTTCAAAGTGTTTTCCCTAATAATATACGAGCAATAATACCTCAATTATCTATGTCTGCTGGTACAATGATTGCATTATCTTGCAATTCTATTTTGATGGGAAAGCAATCATCGTTAGGCCCAATAGATCCTCAATTTGGTGGAATTGCTTGTCAAGGTATTCTTGATGAATATCAAAAAGCAATAAATGAAATATCTGCAAATCCTAATGTGTTAGGTTTGTGGCAGACTATTATTTCGAAATATCATCCTACTTTAATAGGAGATTGTGAGAATGCTGTTAAATGGTCTAAAGAATTGGCCTCAAAATGGTTACAGCAAGTTAATGGCTCTATTGTTATGAGCAATGTTGAAGATTTGTTTATAAGCCATGCAAATAGCTATTCTCATAGTCGACATATTTCAAGAGATGAGTGTAAAGGTGTTGGATTAAAAATTGAAGATTTAGAATCATCTCAAGAATTACAAGATGCAGTTTTGAGTCTCCATCATTGTTATATGATTTTGTTTGACAAGTGGCGCTATTCGAAAATTATTGAAAACCACATTGGAGGTCATTATTTGCAGACATATGCAGAATCGTAAAATAATTCTAATCGGAGGCGGAGGCCATTGCAAATCTGTGATAGAGGTTGCAGAGAGTGCTGGCTATTGCATCAAAGGAATTCTTGATAAGCCAGAAGAAGTTGGCAAGGAGGTGCTACCTGGACATAAGGTTATTGGAACCGATGATAATATTCCTCAATATGTTGAAGAGTGTGATTTTGTTATAACAGTTGGCTTCATTAAAAATCCCAATCTCCGAAATAAGCTATATAATAAAATTAAGGAGGCTGGAGGCAAGTTGGCAACGCTCGTAGCTTCTACCGCCTATGTCAGTAAATATGCTAAACTAGGTGAAGGAACAGTAGTCATGCATGATGCCTTTATCAATGCTGGTGCTAGAGTAGGTGACAATTGCATTATCAATACTTTCGTTGACATAGAGCATGATGCTGTGATTGGTAATCATTGTCATATTTCAACAGGAACCATGGTAAATGGTGAATGTAAGATAGGGGAAGAATGCTTTATTGGTTCTCAATCAGTTTGTGCCAACCGCATCGAGATTGCCTCTAATATTATCGTTGGAGCAGGTTCCGTAGTTTGTAAATCTTTACGTATGAAGGGAATTTACGTAGGAAATCCTGCCACCTTAAAATTATAGCAAAATAGATGAACAAGGTAGCATTATTTACAGTCTTTTATCCTGGAGCAGAAACTTACATTGGTGAATTCTTTGATTCGGTTTTAGATCAGACTTATAAGGATTTTGACTTAATCATTGTGAACGATGGGTATAAAGACAAAAAACTTTCTTCTCTTTGTCCAAATCTAAGCGTTGTAGAACTACGCGGTGATGCAACTATTTCAGGCAATAGAGCTATTGGAATTAACTATGCCATAGATAAAAATTACAACTATCTGTTCCTATGCGATGTTGATGATTATATGCATCCAGCAAGAGTTGAACATGTTTTAAGATCATTTGGCAACAATGATATAATTGTAAACGATTTAGATATTGTTGGGACGGATAGAAAACTGATAGTAAAAGATTACTTTCAAAAATCGATTAGTGCCAATACAATCTTAGATAAAGACTTTGTTAAAGATAAAAATATTTTTGGCTTTTCAAATTCTGCTTTGAAGGTAAGTGCTTTGTCTAAAGTTTCATTTCCTACGGATCTTAAGGTTGTTGATTGGTATTTTTTTACCCAATTATTGAATGAAGGTTTAAAGGCTCAGTTCTTAGACGAATCGTTGACAGAGTATCGGCAGCATTCTAAAAATCTGATAGGTATTTCGTCTTTCACGATAGATGTGTTTAAGAAGTTGATCGAGTTAAAGAAGAAACAATATAGTTACATGAAGGAAGTTTATCCAGTTTATCAGAAGTTGTATGACCAGATGATAGACTTGTCAAAGTTTCCCAATAATGAATTACGGAAAATAATAGACAAGAATACTGATATTACTCCATACCCTGTGTGGTGGGAAAATGTAAAATTTTAAATTTGAAGATTATGAGTAGAGAATATCCTTATATCGTTGCGGAGATTGGTGGTAACCATAATGGCGATATTGAGTTAGGAAAGAAGATGATTAAAGCTGCAAAGGAGTGCGGGGCTGATGCTGTAAAGTTCCAGCTTTATCGTAGATGCGATCTTTGGACAGAAGATCATCTTAAAGAGTTGAATGATGGGGTTGTAAAATTGGAGAATGTTTCTAATTGGTCAACCAAAGAACTTGGCTTGAATAATATTTTTGAGCAAGTCGATAAGTTTGCGGTTCAGGAGCAAGAGCATATTGAGTTCTTCAATTATGCTCGTGAGTTAGGGATTGATTATAGTACATCTGCTTTTACGAAGAAGGATGTAGATTTCTGCATTGACCAAAAGGTCGCTAATCTGAAGGTAGCATCATGCGATGTAACTAATCTTGATTTGATAGAGTATGTTATATCAAAAGATTATCCAACTCAGATAGCACTTGGTATGGCAAGTCTTGCAGAAATCGAAGCTATTGTCAATTTGATTCCTGAAAAATATAAGCGTAATGTAACACTTCTTCATTGTGTTTCACTCTATCCGCCAAAGGATGAGTATGTGAATCTTAACTTCTTGAAAACTCTTCGTCAAGCTTTTGGCATGGAGGTCGGTTATTCTGACCATACATTTGGTTTTTCAATTCCTCTTGCTGCAGTAGCTTTTGGTGCAACGGTTATTGAAAAGCATTTCACACTTGATAAGAATATGCCAGGATGGGACCACAAGGTTTCTGCTAATCCGGAAGAGATGAGAATTATTGCTTCGGAATCGAAACGTATTGTGGATGCTTTAGGTTCGGGTATTAAGGTCGTTTCTGAGGATGAAATTGCAAAGCAGAAGAAGTTCCGTAGAAGTATAACAACAGCAAGCGCTCTTAAGGCTGGTCAGGTAATTACATATAATGATATTCTTTTCAAACGTCCTGGCACTGGTATTCCTGCCAATAAATACAAAGAGATTATAGGACGTCATGTTAATAGAGATGTTGAAGAGAATAAAACTTTATTTTGGGAGGATTTGGTAAAATGATAGCAATTATCCCAGCACGGGGAGGTTCTAAAGGACTTCCTCGTAAGAATGTCAAGGAAATGTGCGGTAAGCCTCTGATTGCTTATACAATAGAGGCAGCTCTTGCCGCGAAATCAATAGATCGTGTTGTAATCTCTACAGATGATGATGAAATTGCTGCGGTAGCTATGCAATATGGTGCGGAGGTGCCCTTTATGCGCCCCGCAGAGTTAGCTTCTGATACAGCGATGGCTGTAGATAATTATATCTATACAATAGACCGTTTAGAAAAAGAATGGAATATTAAAATAGATTCTTTTGTTGTTCTTCAACCAACATCTCCGCTTCGAATCTCAGAGGATATTGATGGAGCTGTTCAACTTTTTAATGCCCGTAAAGCAGACTCTGTTGTAAGCTATGTGAAGGAGGCCCACCCTGTTTTTTGGCATAAAAAGATAGGTAAGGATAATAAACTTGAAGATCTGTTTGAAAGTACTTTAGCGAATCGACAGGATTTCCCTATAACTTATTATCCAAACGGTGCAGTATATGTATTCTCTACAGCTATGATTCGACAGAGAAAATATTATACAGATATGTCTTATGCATATATTATGCCTCGGGAAAGGTCTGTCGATATAGATTTTCTTGAAGATTTCAAATATGCAGAGTTTTTAATGCAAAGTCGAAATAAATAATAGAGTATAATGGGTATGGAAGATAACCATATTGTAAAATCGTCAAAAAAACTAATAGATGCTTTAAAGCAACTTAACTCCCTTATTAAGGGACCTTTGGTGTTGTTTGTTGTTGATGAACATGATAGGATGATTGGTACGATAACGGATGGTGATTCGCGTCGTGCATTGATATCTGGCGTTTCTATAAATGACACCATTGTAAATGTCATGCACAAGCAATTCAATTATCTTCGAAAGGGAATCGATGATGATGTGCGACATATACATGAGCAGAAGCTGAAGAAAATGAAGTTAGTTCCTGTTCTTGATGAAGAAAATCGCATTGTAGATATCATTAATCTTGAAAAATATGTTACTCGCCTCCCCGTTGACGCTGTGTTGATGGCAGGAGGGAAGGGAGAACGTCTCCGTCCTTTGACAGAGAAAACTCCCAAGCCATTGCTTGAAGTTGGAGGAAAATGTATTATAGACCATAATATTGACCGTTTGATTTCGTATGGAGTAGAGCATATCAATGTGACGGTTAACTATCTTGGCGAGCAATTGGAAGAGCATTTTGCCACACCTCGTGACGGTGTGCGGGTGCGTACTTTCCGGGAGCCTAAGTTCCTTGGTACTATTGGTAGCATTAAGTTTGTTGACACCTTTTACAACGATACGGTCCTTGTAATGAACTCTGATCTCTTCACTAACATCGACTATGAGGACTTCTTTCTCCATTTCCAGCAGAACGATGCAGAGATGTCCGTTGCCGCTGTCCCCTATAATGTGAGTATAGAGTTGGGTATCCTTGACCTTGACGGCCGCAACGTCAAGGGTCTTTTGGAAAAGCCAAAATTTAACTATTACGCCAATGCTGGAATTTATCTTATTAAGAAGCGTGCCCTTGCTGAAATACCAGGCGACACGTTCTTCCACGCCACTCATCTTGTTGAGAAACTGATTGCGCAGGGGAAGAAAGTTATTCGCTATCCGCTAAATGGAACATGGATTGATATAGGTACACCTCAAGAGTATCAGAAAGCAAGGGATTTAGTGAAGCATTTGTGAAAAGAGATAGATGAAAGCGATTGATATCTTTAGGCGGTATTGGGGGGAGTTGTTGTATGTTTTTTCAAACTCTTACAATATGGTCTTATCTATGGTTGTTAGTTTTATTGCAACAGCCTTTATTGAACCTGCTGATATGGGGGTTATACAAGCAGTTTTGTTAATACAAATATATCTTGGCTTTCTGCATTGTGGTGTTTTTAATGGCCTAAATCGAAACATAGCATATTACAAATCACGAAAAAAAGAGGATCTGGTTCAAGATATGGTGAATACAGGTTACACGGTCAGTTATGTAGTTGCGATACTTGGAGGTGTGTTAGCATTATTTCTGTTAGCTTATTATATTCTAACTGGAAAGACTTTAGTTTATATACTCTCTTCTATTTTACTTTTTTTTCTTTTAATATTTAATCCGCTGAATAATGTTGTTGATGCGACATTTCGTAGTGGTCAGCAGTTTAAACAGTTAGGAAAAATAAATAGTATATCGACAACAATATATGCAATATTATCTTTTCTTCCTATAATCTTGGGGTATATAGGTAAAATCATAGCAGATTCCTTAAGATTTGCAATTAGTTATATTTTTAAGATACCATACCGTCCATATAAACAAACAGGTTATGGGAGCAAAACGAGTTTGATACTTTTGATCCGAACAGGCTTTCCCATGTTAGTTAGTGGATATTTGTGGACGGTGTTCGTATCATGTGATCAAACTTATATTGCTCATTATCTTACTTCTAAGGATTTAGGTTTATATTCATTGGCAGGATATGTTATGACTGCAGTCTTGATGATACCTACTTCTGTAAATGCTCTATTATATCCGAAAGCAGCAACTAGATATGGGCAGACGAATAATCCTCATTCCCTTTATGAATTTTGGAAGAAATCGTTGTGTATTTATGCTCTATTATTGTTTCCTGCATGTGTTATTATATATTTTATACTTCCATATGTGATAGCATTTCTTATGCCAAAGTACGTTGAGGGTGTACATGCAGCTCAGTATTCACTATTAACTTGCATGACATTTATAACATCTGGACCAGCTGTAATTTTTGGTACACTTAGGAAAAATAATTTTTATATATTACTTATATCTCTTTCTATAATTGCTTTTTGGTTGGTTGTTACAATAAATGCGAACTATTTCAGCTCAATAGAAAGGGTTGCATTTTTGAGATTTGCCATCTCTTTTGTTCAAATGATATTTATTTTAGGTATAACATATAATTATGTAAAGAAATGAAAAATATCCTTTTTTTAGATAGAAACTATCTTTTTAAGCATATAAAAAGTGAAAAGTATAATAGTATCTTCGTTTCCCTAAAAGAGAGCGGGAGAAAAGAATTAGAATCTTTAGGACAAAATGTTGTTGGATGTTTTGAATCACAATATAGTGATTTGGAGGTTGCAGACTTTGTAGATGATTATTTGCTCTATTCATACGATTCTGATAGATTTCTAAACAGGTTTAGTTTTGAAAAAAGAAGAGAAATTCTAGGAAAAGAAATTTCGTTTTGGTGTGCTATACTTGATAAATATAAGCCTGTTTGCATTGTAAGCGAAGTTGTTACAATAGAATGGATGGAAGTCTTATATATTGAGGCTCGTAGACGTAATATTCCATATCATTCTTTCTTATATGGGTTTAATAAAGGTTATTGTTATTGGTTGGATAATCCTTTTAATTCAGAAATTTCATCAACAAGATGGACAAATTTAAAGATAGAGAATAGTCATAAGTTAATGGCCCGCGAATTCTTTGATGGAGTCAGAGACAAACATGCAAAACCTTACTATATCCAAAATGTCAATTATTCTAATATCAAGAGTTTGCTTTCCGGTATAAGGTATTATTGTCGAGAATATTATCATAAGGTAAAACAAAAAGGGTTTGTTTATGAGTATTACAGTGAAGCAGCCGTTGATATGATTAACAGAGGGGTAAAAAGTATGTATAAAAAACATGACTCTTTGGATGATATTAATACAAATAACCATGAATATTTGTTTTATCCTCTTCATTACGAGCCAGAAGCGACTTTGTCTTATTTTTCGGAATACTATTCCAATCAATTAAATAATATTTGTAATATTGCGCATTCTTTGAACACTAACCAAGTCCTTATAGTGAAGGAGCATCCTCAACAAATCAACATGCTTCTTTTGGACAAGTATTCCCGCTTGAAAAAAACGTACAAAAATGTATTGTATATTCGTGGAGACGTTTCTTCTTATGATATATTTAAGAAAATTAGTGCGATAGTCACTCTGACTGGTACAGGCGGTATTGAGGGTATGATTCTTGGAATTCCCGTTATTACTTTAGGACATGTCTTCTACAATTATTGTGAATCTACAAATGTTTGCAGAAATATGGTAGAACTAAAAAATATGATAAGAAAAAAAACTTACAAGAAGCCTGATCCTGCGAAAATACTTAGTTTTTTAGAACATTTTTTTGCGTTGACTGAGAGGGGGTACGCTTATTCAAAGTATATAGGAGACCAGGATGAAAACTATAGAGCTTTATGCGCTAAATTGGAGATTTTTTTAACTGATTAAAACTTCACACATCATGCGGTTAATTAATGATAGGTCTATAAAGTATAGAGATTTTTTTTATGTCCTTATTTTATTCTTGATAAGTGGCAATCCTGAGGTGGCATGGCAATGGAATTATGTCGTTATAGCTTTTTTGTTAATATTACTATATAATAAATTGGTATTTGACAATAGTGTGCACTATAGAACCTGTATTCAGTTTATGGTTGTTGCATTTGTTGTTTTTATGTTTCAATTTATAGTGTTTGGGTGGAATTCCTTTCCAGCAATCATAAATTTTTGTTCTAAAGTATTTTGCGCATATGGAGCTGCTAAAATTATAGGTGATAAATTTAGAGAAACTGCTTTTAATGTTATTTATTTTTTGTGTGTGGTTGGAGTGCTTTTCCATGTTATTTATGTTTTTTCCGGATTTGCATTTGATATAGCAGGTAGTGATTTTCATAAATCAATGTTTATCTGGGGACATCATGTGGCTCAAGATGAAGGGGTGATACGAAATGACGGAGCGTTTTGGGAGCCGGGTGCTTTTGCGGGTTATATAGTGATGACATTAATGTTGTACATTGATGATTTCTTGGTATTGATAAAAAAACATAAGGTAAAACTAGCGTGGATATTAATGGCTTTAATAACCACGTATAGTACTCAAGGTTATTTGCTTATATTAGTATATCTGTTTTATGTCTTATTGACGACTCGTGTGCGTAGATACTTGTTTTTACTAATGCCATTTGTAGTGGGAGGAGTAATGTTTGTTTCATCTTTGGACTTTATGGGTGAAAAAATTCAAACTCAGCTTGATGCTACAGAGAGTGTAGATATTAATGGAGAGCGTGTTGATCATGGGCGCTTCACATCTATGATTTTTGATAAATACTATATAGAGAAGCATCCCTTAGTTGGCAATGGTTTTAATGAAAGGACACGGTATGCTGATCATTTATACATGGGGGAGCATTTAGTAGGGTTTGGTAATGGACTGACAGGTTTTTTGGCATGTATGGGAATTCCATTTGTGTTATTCTTTTTGTATTGTGTATATAAAAATTATTCTTATTCAAAATATGGTAAATATGTGATTCCTATAATGTTGGTGTTACTTCTGAATGGTGAACAATATCAAAATTATCCTTTCATATTTCTATTTATGTTCGTGAATCAGCAATCTTCTAATATGAGATTTTTAAAAAAATAAATTATGAATATTCTTTATGTTTCATATGTTTGTAGCCAGCCATATTTTAAAAAAATATTTGATTCGGCTATATCAAAACCTGCACAGGCGCCACAAAAATTTAATCACTTGATGGTTGCGGGTTTAAAGAAAAATGGCGTTGAGGTGACTTGTCTTTGTGGACGTCCAATAACAACGCGTTCCCATAAGAGATTCTTATGGAAGGGATGTGAAGAGATAATAGATAATATCAAGTACATTTATATTCCATGTGTGAACAATCCTGTATTTAAGTACTTCATATATTTTTGGTATGCGTTCTTCTATACACTTATATGGGGTCTAAAAAATCATAAAGATGGGGCGGTTGTTACTGATATTCTGTGTGATCCTGTTACTAAAGGCTCAGCGTTCGCTGCTCGGATAGCTGGAATTCCAGTCAATGGCATTGTAACAGATTTGCCGAATATGCTTGATTTTGATTTTAAGAAAAAAAACATAATAAAGGTTGTATCTAATGCATTGAGTCTTAATCCTTTTAAATTATGTACACATTTTACTCCGCTTACAGAGCAAATGTGTGATGTTATTAATAAGAAAAAAAAGCCATATGTTGTGGTAGAAGGACTTGTAGATTCTGATATGGAGTCAGTTGGGCGTATTCCTGCATCTGATAAGAAACGTCATATATGTTATACAGGTCAAATTTTTGAACAATTTGGGGTCAAAAATCTTATTGAAGCTTTTATGAAGGTAGGGGCTATAGATGCTGTTCTTGATATATATGGTCCCGGACCGCTTGCAGAACTAATGCCTCAATATATGGCAAAAGACTCACGTATCGTATACCACGGTTGTGTTCCTATGGACGAAGCAATACGTGCGCAACTTAGTGCATATCTATTAGTTAATCCACGGCCTACACATGAAGAATTTGTCAAATATTCATTTCCATCAAAAAATGTAGAATATATGGTTTCAGGTACACCTATGCTCACTACGCTCCTTCCAGGTATGCCAGTAGATTATCATGAACATGTATTCTTGTTCCTCGACGAGACTGTAGACGGTATGGCAAAGACTTTAAATGATATCATGTCATTATCTAAACAGGAAGTTGTTGCAAAAGGTCAAGATGGTAAGGTGTTTGTTTTAAAGTATAAGAATAACATTGTGCAATCTAAAAAAATAATAGATTTGCTTTATGGGTAAAAAGTAATACCGAGTATTGTGCGATTCTGTCTTCATTATACCGACTTAGGAGTCGAAACAAATTGTCGATTTCTAATGACAATAACGTTATTTGCTGTTATGCTTTTATGGAAAATCGTAGTGTGTGCTAGAGGTGTTGAAAATAAAATAATAATAAAACCAAGTCTAGATAGATTGTATGGTGCGCATACGTAGTTAAATGATGTGAACGGTAATAAATATGTTCATTTTATAAAATATTGAATATTAATAATTTGTTTAGAAATTGTCTCGGTTAAGCGGGACGCAAATGAGTTTTTAACATGGCAAAAATATCAATAATAATTCCATTGTACAATAAAGAAAAATTTATAAGATCAACAATACAGTCAATATTACAACAAGATTTTCAAGATTTTGAAATTGTAATAGTTGATGATGGGTCGAAAGATAATTCTGCAAAAATTATAAAGTCTTTTACGGATTTGCGTATAAGACTTGTTCAGCAAAGAAATCAAGGAGTTTCTGCTGCTAGGAATAGAGGTATTAATGAAGCTCAAGGTGATTATATTTTTTTTCTTGATGCCGATGACACACTAAGACATGATGCATTAAATAGTTTGGTATCTGCTGCTAATGAGCATTTAGATGCAGAGCTTATAGTTGCTAGTTTTGTTTATCGTAATTATGATGGAAATATTATTGATACCTGTAAAAATATTGATTTGGGTTATTTGCGTGATCCTTTTATGTCTATTTGGAATAAAAAAGTCTCGTTTAGGACTGGTAATATATTATTGCGGAAAGCATTAATTGATAATAATGTTTTTTTTAATAAAAACTTGTCCTTATATGAAGATTTAGATTGGCTTTTGCGCTTATTAGAAAAGGCAAGGGTTTTTAGTATTGAAAAGGCGGTGCTAGATTACAATAGATACGAGGGAGGATTGAGTAGCCACCAAAACAGTTTTGGTAAAGACTATGCTAGTATAGCATTGTTGGCAAATTGTACAAACAAATTTGAAAAAAAAATACTAGCAAATTTTTTATTTCGTAGAGCATTGGTATACTTAAAATTCCGAAATCTACATGCATTCAAGAAAATTATTGATAATAATAAAGGCTACATTGTTTATTCATTTTGCAGCTTCTTGTGTTCTATATTCAAATCCAAATGAAGAATAAAAATATACTCCCAGGGCGTTCGCCTTTTGTTTGCGTTGTTAGGAACATTGGTAATTCAATCAGAACATGGTATTGGTTTTATTGCAAAAAGCCATGGATGAAGCATAGAGGATTTGTTCGTATACCATATAATACAAATATCTGGTCTCCTAATAAAGATGTTTCTTTTGGCGAAAGAGTACAGTTGGGGCAAAATTGTATAATAGCATGCGATGTGCATTTTGGAAATAATGTCCTATGTGCTAATAATGTGGTTTTTACAGGAAAAAATGATCATAGATATGATCTTGTTGGTGTTCCAATGTGGGATGCTCCTCGTGGTAGTACAGAAAAAACGGTCGTCGGTAATGATGTGTGGATAGGCCAAGGGGTTATTGTGATGAGTGGTGTTAAGATAGGTGATGGTTGTATTATTGGGGCTGGTGCTGTAGTAACAAAAAATGTGCCTTCTTGCGAAATATGGGGCGGTAATCCTGCAAAAAAAATAAAAGACAGGTTTTTTTCAATAAAAGATAAAGAACTGCATCTTAAATTGATTGATCTGCAATAAAAAGATTTAGTCATTTTTGTTGTTTGAGTTTGGTTGTAAGGTAAGTATTCGGTGAAAGCCGTATTGGGCGCCTAGAAAAAGTTTCGCACCTTTGTACCGTAGTTTGTAAGCACTCAAATTAGGGCTCAATTTTGAAAGATATAACTTTGCTGCCAAATTTTAAACATTGATTTATGTACAGCAGCGACGATTTGGAACGATTCTATTTCCAGTACCAGACGGAGGCAATGCCGAAGAGCATCTCCATTGAACAGTTCTGTTCCCGTAATAAAGTACCTTATAACATATTCTACAAATGGTACAAGGATACACGCAACAGGATTGTGGAAGTAAAGGTGGGTGGTCTTCCGGCCTCTTGTCAAAAAGAACCGTATATCACCATTGCGGCGTAAGGTTTTAACATATTGAAGTGCTACCTTTGTCTCCGTTTTTTTTAAACGTCATAATTGTGGAAACAAAGGAGTATTTTGAAAAGGTAATGCAGGATTTTAACCAGTAAACCACCAATACAGCGTAAGGTGGGTTGAATGAAAAATATTATCTTTGCT
>ERZ779799.368-NODE-368-length-15405-cov-4.867166_pt1 | contig 15405 bp, 14 predicted proteins | sample MGYA00511253_ERZ779799 | MGnify/ENA primary metagenome ERZ779799 (study PRJEB29588, sample SAMEA2159541) | human gut metagenome | biome: human gut; feature: human-associated habitat; material: faeces | place: Denmark | collected 2008/2010 ...
GCAGCTGCCGGAGCGGTGCTTAAGCCGCAAGGCGGGAATTGTGCGGTGTTGCCCTGAATAAATGGTCGCCTTGCTGTAACAAATGGGCGGAAAAATCCGTTTATTTGGGTAAGAGGGCACCGTAAAACAGAAAATGACATTGCGGCCGGCCCTCCCCTATCCCGCAAATTTATGCTACAATGGATGCGAGGTGAACGTGATGACAAAAACTGAGGCACGCGCGCAGGCCAAGGCAATGCGCAAAAATCTGGACCTGCACGCCATCGGCGCTGCCATGACCCAGCAACTGTTTGCCCTGCCGGCATGGCGGCAGGCGGGCACGGTGTTCTGCTTTGTTTCCATGCGGGACGAACCGGACACCACCGCTATTTTGCAGCAGGCCCTGGTCAGCGGCAAGCGCCTGTGCGTGCCGCGCTGCCTGCCGGGCAATGACGGGCGGATGGAGCTTGTGGAAATCACCAGCCTGAACGACCTGCAGCCGGGGCGGTACGGGATTCTGGAGCCCTGCGGCGGCCGCACCATCGCCGCATTGGAGCCGGGCGCACTGGCCTTGATTCCCTGCCTTGCTGTGGACAAGCAGGGGGTGCGCCTTGGCCGCGGAGCCGGGTATTATGACCGGTTCCTTACCCGCTTTGGGCAGACCGGCCCCAAGCTTTTGCTCTGCCCGGAGGCACTGGTCTTTCCCGCGCTGCCCACGGACGAATGGGATGTTCCCTTTACCCCCGGTGAAATATTGACGGAAAATGGGGTAAAATAAAAACAGTGGGGCATTTGCCGCACCCTGCCCCCCTGCTTCCCCCCTGCTTGCTCCCGCTGCGCATTCCAACAACACAACCTACGCAGCCCTGCATCATACAGGGCCGCGCAAGATAAAGGAGATTTTTTATGAAAAAGCTGACATTATTTCTGGCTGCTGCCCTGCTGGCTGCCAGCTTTGCTGCGTGCGGAAATTCCGGCGCGTCTTCCTCCACAGCGCCGGAGCCAACGGCCATCCCGGATGACATCCTGAACGCCCCGGCTACCAAGCCGGACCCGGACATGGAGATCGATCCCGGTTTCGGTGTTGACCCGGAGGACAGCAGTGCTGCGCTCCAGCCGGAACCGGATGCCGAGCTGAGCGGCATTGTGGACCAGATCTATGCCGCACACCCGGTTGACCTGATGATGGTGGAAACGACCGCCGTGGACCTGACCAACGCCGAGTGGTACCCCTACCAGACCGGCCTAAACGAAGAGCAGATCACCAAGGTAGATGCCGCTGTAACCAGCGAGCCAGGTGTCGGCAGCCAGGCTTACTGCATGGTGCTGGTGCGCCTGAAAGACAAAGCCAATGGTGATGAGATTGCCGAAGCCATGCTGGACGGCATTGACATGCACAAGTGGGTCTGCGTGGCGGCCGACAAGGCCAGCGTTGCCACTTTTGACGACAAGGTTCTGTTCGTTATGGCTGACAGCGAACTGGTGGATGTAGACGCCCTGATGACGGATGCCGCCAACGCCCTTGGTGTGACTTTTGGTTACAATATGAGCAAGGAATCCGCTGAAGATTACGGCGAACTTCCGGATGAACTGCTGGCTACCCCCGCGGTTGTTGGCTGATTTTTTACCGCTCTTTCAAAAATTTGCATAAAAAATGCGCCTGTGCTCAAAGCAAGCACAGGCGCATTTTATTGGCAATGCTGTAACTTATAATTATAGGAAGATGTACTTTAGGATGAACAGCACGGTCAGAACATACATCAGCGGGGTGATCTTCTTTTCCTTAGCCTTACCGGACAGCAGGTTAATCAGCGTCCAGGAAACAACGCCGATTGCAATGCCTTCGGAGATGCTGTAAGCCAGCGGCATGACCAGGATGGTCAGGAAAGCCGGGATGGCATCAGTCATATCGTCGAAGTTGATCTTGGCAACAGCGCCCATCATGTAGAAACCAACAACGATCAGGGCCGGAGCAGTTGCAAAGGAAGGGATGGTCAGGAACAGGGGGCTGAAAATGCTGGCCAGCAGGAACAGCACAGCGGTGGTAGCTGCGGTCAGACCGGTGCGGCCGCCCTCGGTAACGCCGGAAGCACTTTCAACATAGGTGGTGGTGGTGGAAGTACCCAGCACAGCACCGGCGCTGGTTGCGATAGCGTCAGCCAGCAGGGCGCCCTTGATGCGGGGCAACTTGCCCTCTTCGTCCAGCATATCGGCCTTGGAAGTAACACCAATCAGGGTGCCCAGGGTATCGAACAGGTCGACAAAGAGGAAAGCGAACATAACAACGATGAAGTTGCCAATATTAAAGTTGGTGAAATCCAGGTTGAACACCTGGCCGAAGGTATTGCCCAGGGAGCTGAAGTCAAAGCTGACGAATGCGGTGGGGATGACAGAGTACATGCCAGCTTCTGCATCCGGCACATAGATGCCGGTCAGTTCGCAGATGATGCCCAGCACCCAGGTCAGGATAATGCCGTACAGGATAGCACCCTTGACGTTCTTGATGAGCATAACGGCGATCAGCAGCACGCCGACCAGAGTCAGCAGAGCACCGATGCCAACGCTGTGGAAGGTTTCGCCCTTGAAGTGCTGGTAGGTCAGCAGGGTGGAATCGCTGTTGACGATGAGCTTGGCGTTCTGCAGGCCGACAAAGGCAACAAACAGGCCAATGCCCACGCTGACAGCGGATTTCAGCGTCAGGGGGATGGCGTTGAAGATGTCCTCGCGCACATTGGTCAGGGACAGCACGATGAAGACGATGCCTTCAACAAAGACGGCCAGCAGAGCCATCTGCCAGCTGTAGCCCATGGAGAGCACAACGGTGTAGGCAAAGTAGGCGTTCAGGCCCATGCCGGGTGCCAGTGCAAAGGGGTAGTTTGCCAGGAACGCCATGAGCATGGTGCCGACAAATGCTGCCAGAGAAGTGGCGATCAGAACTGCCTTTGCATCCATACCGGCTGCAGACAGAATGTTGGGGTTGACCGCAAGAATGTAAGCCATCGTCATAAAGGTCGTGATACCGGCCATGACTTCGGTTTTTACATCCGTGTGGTTCTCTTTCAGGTGGAAGAATTTTTCCATGATGTACCTCCGTTTTCAAAACGTTACTTCCGGGGCACACCAAAAGCGCCCGCACAGCGGGATTTTTTTAGCAGGCATGCCCGCCGCGCCGCAGGTTTCCACAAACGACGTAACATTTTTATTCTTGCCTATTCCTTTGCATTTGTAAACGGTATTTGTGAAAATAATTGCAATTCTGCGTCAAAATATTTATCTGCCGCTCTTCCCCGCCCTGCCGCCGGGCAGCAAAAAGGGCCGCACCCCTGCGGGTACGGCCCTTAAATGAGCAGCAGAAATTATGCCTTGGCGGCTTTGATCTCCTTGATCAGTTCGGGAACGACCTTGTACAGGTCGCCAACGATGCCATAGGAAGCAATGCCGAAGATGGGGGCATTCTCATTCTTGTTGATGGCGATGATGGTCTCGGAATCCTGCATGCCGGCAACGTGCTGGATGGCACCGGAGATGCCCAGAGCAACATAGATCTTGGGGTGCACGGTCTTGCCGGTCTGGCCGACCTGGTGGTCAGCGCTCATCCAGCCTGCGTCGGTCACGGCACGGGAAGCGCCCACGACGCCGCCGCCCAGAGCGGCAGCCAGCTGCTCAGCCAGCTCGATGCCCTTGTTGACATCCTTGCTGATGCCACGGCCCACAGAGACGATGACGTCAGCACCGATCAGATCGACCAGCTTCTCAGCGGCCTTCTCGACGCTCAGGACCTCGGTCTTGACGTCCTCAGCGGTCAGGCTGAAGGCGGGCTTCACGATCTGGCAGGCATCAGCCTTGGCCTGATCGAAGGGAGCCTTCTTCATGACGCCGGGACGCACGGTGGACATCTGCGGACGGAAGCGGGGGCAGATGATGGTAGCCATCAGATGGCCGCCGAATGCGGGACGGGTCATCTTCAGGTTGGTGTTCTCTTCAAACTTGGTGTTGTCCACATCAATGGTGGAGGTGGTGCGCAGGAAGTCCTTATACTTGGCGACATCCACATCCAAGTGGGTGCAGTCAGCAGTCAGGCCGGTGTGCAGACGGGCTGCGCAGCGGGGGCCAAGGTCACGGCCCAGGTTGGTAGCGCCAATCAGCATAATTTCCGGCTTTTTCTCCATGATGAGGTCACACAGAACCTTGGCATAGCCATCGGTGGTGTAGTCCTTCAGCAGGGGGCTGTCGATATAGTAAACGCGGTCTGCGCCGTAGCCGCCGAGAGCCTTGAGGTAGTCCTCGTTGACCTCGCTGCCCATCACAACGCCGCACAGCTCAACGCCAAGGTCGTTGGCCAGCTTGCGGCCTTCACTCAGCAGCTGATAGCTGATGGCCTGTACCTGGCCTTCGCGCTGTTCGCAGAATACCCACACGCCCTTGAAGGCGGCGGTGTCCATTGCATTGAATTCAGCCATTGTACTTCTCTCCTCTCTCAAATCAGGTGCTTGTCGTTCAGGATGCCAACCAGCTGGGCAGCATCCTCAACCATCATGCCGGCGCCCTTGACCGGGGGAGCAAAAGACTTGTAAACGTTCGTCGGGGAGCCCTTCAGGCCGATGGTGTCGGTCTCAATGAGGGGATCATCCTTCAGAGCATTGTAGTCGAACACTTCAACGGGCTTGTCATAGCACTCAAAAATGCCGGAAACGCTCATGTAACGCGGGGTGTTCAGCTCCTTGATGCAGGTCAGCAGGCAGGGGGTGTTCACCTTCAGCTCCATGTAGCCATCTTCAAGCTGGCGCTTGACGATCAGGGAGTTGCCGTCCTTCTTGATATCGGTAACATAGGTGACCTGGGGCAGGTGCAGCTTTTCAGCAATCTGCGGGCCAACCTGTGCAGTGTCGCCGTCGATAGCCTGACGGCCGCAGAAAACGATATCCTCCGGGCCAACGCCGATCTTGTTAACGGCAGCTGCCAGGATCTGGGAAGTTGCAAAGGTATCGGAACCGCCGAACTCACGGGCAGATACCAGCACGCCGCGGTCAGCACCGCGGGCGATCAGCTCACGAAGCATGCCTTCTGCCGGCGGCGGGCCCATGGTAACAACAACAACTTCGCAGCCGGTCTCATCTTTCAGCTGCAGGGCAGCCTCAACGGCGTTCAGGTCGTCGGGGTTGGTGATGGTTGCCATCGCAGCACGGTCCATGGTGCCGTCAGCCTTGACAGCAACCTTGCCCTGTGTATCGGGAACCTGTTTGACACAAACAATAGCTTTCATTGTACGTCTTGCCTCCTTACTTCAGCAGCGCGCCGGAGATGACCATCATCTGCACTTCGCTGGTGCCTTCGTAGATCTCGGTGATCTTGGCATCGCGCATCATGCGCTCGATGGGGTAGTCACGGGTGTAGCCGTAACCGCCGAACAGCTGCAGGCAGCGGCGGGTAACATCGCTGGCGGTGCGGGCTGCAATCAGCTTAGCCTCGGCAGCCTCAACGCTGTAACGAACCTTAGCGCCGTTCATGGCCTGCTGCTTTTTCAGGCCAGCCTTGTAAACCAGGTACTTGGCAGCGTCAACGCGGGCTTTCATCTCAGCCAGCTCGAACTGGGTGTTCTGGAACTGAGCGATGGAACGGCCAAACTGCTTGCGTTCCTTGACATAGGCAACAGTCTCGTCGATTGCGCCCTCTGCAATGCCCAGAGCCTGTGCGGCAATGCCGATACGACCGCCATCCAGGGTAGCCATAGCCAGCTGGAAGCCCTTGCCCTTAACGCCGAGCAGACGATCCTTGGGGATGATGCAGTCTTCCATGATCAGCTCGCAGGTGGAAGAACCACGAATGCCCATCTTATCTTCGGGCTTGCCGACCTTGAAGCCGGGGTCGGTGCGCTCCACGATGAACGCGGAGATTTCCTTCTGCTTGCGGCCGCGCTTGTCGGTCACAAAACCGGTAACAGCAATGATAATGAAGACATCAGCATAGCCAGCGTTGGTGATGAAGATCTTGGAGCCGTTCAGCTTCCAATGGTCGCCCTCATCCACAGCAAAGGTCTGCTGGCCCTGTGCATCGGTGCCGGCGCCGGGCTCAGTCAGGCCGAAAGCACCCAGCCATTCGCCGCTGCACAGCTTGGGCAGGTACTTTGCCTTCTGGTCTGCAGTGCCGTTCTCATAGATAGGAGCAGCACACAGGGAGGTATGGGCGGACAGGATAACACCTGTGGTGCCGCAAACCTTGCTCATTTCCTCAACAGCCATCACGTAGGAGAGCACATCGCCGCCTGCGCCGCCGACCTCTTTGGGGAAGTAAATGCCCATCATGCCCAGCTTTGCCATCTTTTCAACGGTCTCTTTGGGGAAATATTCCTCCGCGTCAACCTTTTTGGCAAGGGGTTTGACTTCGTTCTCAGCAAATTCTTTGTACATTTTCTGTACCATAGCCTGCTGCTTGGACAGAGTAAAATCCATAACGGTATCCTCCTTATCTAACAGTGCGCCCGCCGCCCCGCAGCCAAAGCCGCAAGGGCAGGTTTGCAGGCGACTGAACAAATCAATCCTGACGGAGATTTTGCACTCCGTCAGGAGAGATTGTTTCAAATTTTACAGGGCATCAACAGCGGTCTTGGTGCGGTCTGCGTTGTAAACGTAGAAGCCCTTGCCGGTCTTGCAGCCCAGGTTGCCGCCGCGAACCATCTTACGGATGAGCGGGCAGGCGCGGTACTTGCTGTCGCCGGTCTCCTTGTACAGAACGTCCATGATGGCCAGGCAGATATCCAGGCCAATGAAGTCACCCAACTCCAGGGGGCCCATCGGATGGTTGGCACCCAACTTCATAGCGGTGTCGATGCCGGCAATGTCAGAAACGCCTTCCATCTTGATGAAAGCAGCTTCGTTGATCATGGGGATCAGGATGCGGTTGACAACAAAGCCAGCAGCCTCGTTGACCTGAACGGGGGTCTTGCCGATCTCAACGCTGATCTTTTTGATGGTCTCAACAGTCTCGGCGGGGGTGTTCACGCCTGCAATGACCTCGATGAGCTTCATACGGTCAGCGGGGTTGAAGAAGTGCATACCAACCAGGGGACGGGTCAGGCCCTTGCCGATCTCAGTGATGGACAGAGAAGAGGTGTTGGAAGCAAAGACGCACTCCGGCTTGCAGATCTTGTCCAGCTCGCCAAAGGTGGTCTGCTTGACCTTCATATCCTCAAAAGCAGCCTCAACGATCAGGTCGCAGTCAGCGCACAGATCTTCTTTCAGGCCAGCGGTGATGGCAGCCATACGGCGGTCAACTTCAGCCTGATCCAGCTTGCCCTTGGCAACCAGCTTTGCATAGCCAGCTGCGATCTTATCCTTGCCTTTATCGGCCCATTCCTGCTTGATATCACACAGGGCAACAGTGAAGCCCTCAGTCTGTGCAAATGCCTTAGCAATACCCTGGCCCATAGTGCCAGCGCCAATAACGCCAACTTTCATAGTTGTGCCTCCTGTTAAAAATAATAATGAATAGAGAAAAAGGAAGAATGAAGGTGTGCCGCAAGCGGCACGATTTTAATAATGAACTTTGGTGCAGCCACAGCGCCCGGCCTTTTTGAACAGCGCGCAGCGCTGTGATCCACCACCATTATTCATTATTCTTTATTCATTTTTCTTTCAAAATCAGTTGTTGGTAAACACTGCCTTGGGTTTCGGCTTTTCACGGCTCAGGAAGCACTGCATGCCTTCCACCTGGTCGTGGGTTTCGAAGCAATCGCCAAACAGTTTTTCTTCAACCGCAACAGCCTCGTTGATGGGCTTGGAGATGCCCTCGTTGATGGCCTTCTTGCAGTTGCGGACTGCGATGGGAGCATTCTTGGCAATCTTATTTGCCAGCTTCATCACGTTCTCCATCAATTCAGCCTGCGGGTAAACAGCGTTGACCAGGCCGATACGCAGGGCTTCGTCTGCCTTGATGTTCAGGGCAGAGTAAACCAGCTGCTTTGCCATGCCCATGCCAACCAGGCGGGCCAGACGCTGGGTGCCGCCGAAGCCAGGGGTGATGCCCAGGCCAACTTCGGGCTGGCCGAAGACGGCGTTATCGGAGCAGATGCGGATATCGCAGCTCATGGCCAGCTCATTGCCGCCGCCAAGGGCAAAGCCGTTGACAGCTGCGATAACGGGCAGCGGGAAGCTTTCGATCTTCAGGAACACATCATTGCCCAGCTTGCCGAAGGCCTCGCCTTCTGCCTTGGTCATGGTGCTCATGGAGCCGATATCGGCACCAGCAACAAAGCTCTTGTCGCCTTCGCCGGTCAGAACGATGCAGCGGATGGTGTCCTGATCCACAGCCTCAAAAGCTGCCTTCAGGTCTGCCAGAACCTCGGGGTTCAGGGCGTTCAGTGCCTTGGGACGGTCGATGGTGATGATCTCAACTGCGCCCTGCACCTCGGTTTTTACAAATGCCATTGTGAAAACCTCCTATCAGATTTCTCTGTTTTCTCACAAAACAGCCCCCGGGCCAGAGCAGGCTCTCCGGTTCCTTCCCTGCCCCGGGTCTGTCATTCAGTCAATGTTCAAAGGCGGGATGCTCAGTCCATCTCAACAATGGTAGCGCAGCCCATGCCGCCGCCGATGCACAGGGTAGCCAGGCCCTTGTGTGCGCCGCGATGCTTCATGGCGTACAGCAGGGTGACAAGGATACGAGCGCCGGAAGCGCCAACGGGATGGCCCAGAGCAATGGCGCCGCCGTTGACGTTCAGCTTTGCCTGGTCAAAGTGCAGAGCCTGGCCGACTGCAACAGACTGTGCAGCGAATGCTTCGTTGGCTTCGATGAGGTCCATATCATCAACAGTCAGGCCGGTCTTTGCCATAACCTTCTTGGTTGCGGCGATGGGGCCCAGACCCATGACTTCCGGCTCAACACCAGCCAGTGCACCGGCAACCCAGGTAGCCAGAGGCTTAACACCCAGCTCCTTGGCCTTTTCTTCGCTCATGATAACCAGAGCAGCTGCGCCATCGTTGATGGCGGAGGAGTTTGCAGCGGTAACGATACCATCCTTCTTGAAGCAGGGCTTCAGCTTGCCCAGAACTTCCATGGAGCTCATGCGGGGGCCTTCATCGGTATCAAACACGGTGTCACCCTTCTTGCCCTTGATGACAACGGGAACGATCTCATCCTTGAAAGCGCCGTCAGCGATAGCCTTGGCTGCCTTCTCCTGAGAATGGTAAGAGAACTCATCCAGCATCTCACGGGTGATGGGGCTGTAGCCGTACTTCTTCTGGTAGGTTTCGTTGGTGCAGACATTCTCGGCGGTCATGCCCATGTGCATGTTGCAGCCGGTTGCATCCCACAGAGCATCGTTGACCATGGTGTCCACCAGCTCGCTCTTGCCCATGGGGTAGCCCATGCGGTAGCCGTAACGGCCCTTCATCATAGCGAACGGAGCCATATCCATGTTTTCCATACCACCTGCAACAACGATGTCAGCATCGCCTGCTTCGATCATCTGGGCAGCCATGTTCACACAGTTCAGGCCAGAGCCGCAGACAACGTTGACGGTGACAGCGGGGGTCTCGATGGGCAGGCCGGCTTTCAGAGAAGCCTGGCGTGCAACGTTCTGGCCCAGACCAGCCTGGATAACACAGCCCATGTAAACGTGGTCAACCTGCTCCGGCTTAACATTGGCGCGGTTCAGGGCTTCCTTGATGACGATGGAGCCCAGCTCTGCAGCAGGAACATTGGCCAGGGAGCCGCCGAACTTGCCGATAGCAGTACGGCATGCGGATGCGATAACGATTTTCTTCATAAGAAACAGCCTCCTAAAAATATGAATCTTATTTAGACGGTTGGGAATCCTTTGTATCTTTACAGGCCTTAGCGACCCGACAAAGCACGTTTTTGGGGGTCAAACTTTACCCTCACGGATTTTTTTCTTCAGGGCAGCTTCCACATTGGGGGTAACGAACTTGGAAACATCGTGGTTGTAATGGGCAGCCTCCCGCACAATGGTGGAGGAAAGGTAGCTCCATTTCAGGGACGTTGACAGAAACACGGTTTCGATCCCCGGGTAGAGCGCGTGATTGGTGTGCGCCAGCTGGATCTCGTTTTCAAAATCCGTTACGGCGCGCAGCCCCCGCACCATTACGGTGGCGTGCTGCTGTTGGGCAAAGTTGACTGTCAGGCCGTCAAAGCTCATCACCTTGACATTGGGGATATCCTTGCAGCATTCCCGCAGCATCTCTTCCCTTTCCTTCACGGTAAACAACGGGGTTTTGGCGCTGTTGTTTAGCACGGCAACGATCAGGGTATCAAACATGCGGGAACTGCGTTTGATAATATCCAGGTGGCCGCGTGTAACGGGGTCAAAGCTGCCGGGATACATTGCAATGGGCATAATCTTTAGTTCCTCTGCAGTGCCAAAGCTGTTAAAAATCTAACAGTCCTGGGCGGAAATAAAAGCACCATGCGCGCCGCGCGTTTAATGGGCGGGCCTTAACCCCCGCCGCAGACCGTACCGCCTGCCTGGTGCCGCAAGTGAACTCCGGCTCCTATTTCAGGGTTCCGCTTAGCTCACACTTATAGTTTTACACTTTTGTTAAGCTTTTGTCAATGGCTTATCTGTTAAAAATCCGACAAAAGTTTCTGGACTGTTTCAGTGGAATGTACAAAATCCACCCAATTTGCACGTTTTGGGGGCAAAAAATGAACTTTATTGGTTGACAAGCGTCAATATAATGTTAAAATAATATCAATGGTTGTGGTGCTGTGCCGCCATTCTTCCGGCGGGGCTCCCCGCTGCGGGCAGCGCGCCACGCCACCGGGCGGCTGATTTTCAGGCATCCGCACTGTGCGTACCGCCAGAGCAGCGTACCGCCCCATAAACATTATATAAATAGGTAAGCAAATCCGCAAAGATTGCATAAGCAGTTTTTGCGGAATAAACAAAGGAGCTGTTTGTAGAAATGGATTTTAACACTGTTTATGCACAGAAACTGACAACGGCCGACCGCGTTGCCGCTTTGGTCAAGGATGACGATTGGGTCGATTACGGCTGGGCCATCGGCACCCCTGTCAGCTTTGACGCTGCTTTGGCCAAGCGCCTGCCGGAGCTGCACGGGATTAAATTCCGCGGCGGCATCCTGTGCCATGTGCCGGAAATCTTCAAGATTGAAAATCAGGCAGAGCACTTCTGCTGGAACAGCTGGCATATGGGCGGCATTGAGCGCAAGGCCGTTGCCGCCGGTTACGCTTACTATTCTCCCCTGCGCTACTCTGAGCTGCCGCGCTACTACCGCGAAAGCCCCGACCCGCTGAACATTGCGGTGTTTGTGGTTGCCCCCATGGATAGCCACGGCTACTTCAACCTCGGCCCCTGCGCCAGCCATCTGGCCGATGCTGCCCGCAAGGCCGACAAGGTGTTTGTGGAAGTGAACAAGAACATGCCGGTCTGCCTGGGCGGCTACGACAACTGCCTGCACATTTCCCAGGTTGACGGCATTATCGAGGGTGACAACCCGCCGATCGACCAGCTGGGCGGCGGCGGTGCCCCCACCGAAGTTGATCAGGCTGTTGCCCGCCTGGTGGTGGACCGCATCCCCAACGGCGCCTGCCTGCAGCTTGGCATCGGCGGCATGCCCAACGCCATCGGCGCCATGATTGCCGAGAGCGACCTGAAAGATTTGGGCGTACATACCGAGATGTATGTGGACTCTTTTGTAGATATGGCAAAGGCTGGCCGCATTACTGGCCGCTGTAAGAACATTGACAACGGCCGCCAGGTCTATGCGTTCGGTGCCGGCACCCAAAAGATGTACGACTACCTGGATAACAATCCGGAGTGTATGTCTGTACCCGTTGATTACACCAACGATGTGCGGGTGATCAGCAGCCTGGATAACTTTATCTCCATCAACAACGCCATTGACGTTGACCTGTATGGCCAGGTGAACGCCGAAAGCAGCGGCACCCGTGCCATTTCCGGTGCAGGCGGCCAGCTGGACTTTGTGCTGGGTGCCTATCTTTCCAAGGGTGGCAAGAGCTTCATCTGCCTGTCCTCCACCTTCTTTAACAAAAAGACCGGCCAAAACGAAAGCCGCATCCGTCCCACGCTGCACCCCGGCAGTGTTGTGACCGATACCCGCGCCAACACCGATTATCTGGTGACCGAGTACGGCGTTGCCCGCCTGAAGGGCCTGACCGCCTGGGAGCGTGCCGAAGCCCTGATCAACATTGCCCACCCAGATTTCCGTGAGCAGCTGATTGCCGACGCCGAAAAGATGGGCCTGTGGCGCAAGAGCAGCAAGCGCTGATCCGTTGTTTTTATTCTGTTCTTGACGGCCTTGAAGCGGGCAACGTTGGTTGCAAACTTCTTGTCATTATCCCCACGGGTGCGGTTAGTGTTGACAGAACGGGCAGCGGTAACGATAGCAATAGCAGTAGAAGTGAACATAAGATACTTTCTTGCCTTTCGGCGGTAAAATATTGACAGAGTGGTAAGCTCTGTGGTACAATACAAATAAAAGGACGGAATGCCGCCGCGTGAACAGTGACACTCCGCTTGCCTATGCGGCTCCGGCTTCGATAGCTTCATCAAGTGTTGCATACTCAACACCATCAGAGCCTATGTAACCAAAGTCGGTATACATTGGCAAGCCCCCCTTTTCTGCCGCCTGGGTACAACACGGGCGGCTTTTTTCTACCCTTTTGTATCCGCCAAAAATTGGCTTGACAAACTGTGTGCCGGTGTGATACAGTAACAATAACGCAGGGCCGCTGACTGACGGAATCTGGTGGGCATGACCACCGGGGAAGCGGGCTATTCCCTGCATTAAGCCGACCGTCTGGGCTGCATACACTGATGTATGGTGTACGCAGCCCTTTATTTTTTGTAAACGGAGGAATGCCACATGCTGAGCGACATTGTAATTGCACAGGCAGCCAAAATGCTGCCCATTGCCAAAGTAGCTGAAAAACTGGGCCTTACGGACGAGGACCTGATTCCTTATGGCCGTTACAAAGCCAAGATCAACCACAAGCTGATCCACAGTGACCGCCCAGACGGCAAGCTGATCCTGATGACCGCCATCAGCCCCACCCCTGCTGGCGAGGGCAAAACCACCACCAGTGTTGGCCTGGCGGACGCCCTGAACGCCATGGGTAAAAAGACGATGCTCTGCCTGCGTGAGCCCTCCCTTGGGCCCGTGTTCGGTGTAAAGGGCGGCGCTGCGGGCGGCGGTTACGCCCAGGTTGTGCCCATGGAAGATATCAACCTGCACTTTACCGGCGATATTCACGCCATTGGCACCGCAAACAACCTGTTGGCTGCCATGATCGACAACTCCATCCAGCAGGGCAACCCGCTGAACATTGACCCCCGCCGCATCGCCTGGAAGCGCTGCATGGACATGAATGACCGCCAGCTGCGCTTTATTGTGGACGGCCTGGGCGGCAAGGTGAACGGCACCCCGCGTGAGGACGGGTTTGACATCACCGTTGCCAGCGAGGTCATGGCGATCTTCTGCCTGGCCACCGACCTGGCCGACCTGAAAGACCGCCTGAGCCACATTGTGTGTGCTTATACTTACGATGGCCAGCCGGTCACTGCAGGGCAGATCGGCGCAGCAGGCGCAATGGCGGCTTTGCTGAAAGATGCCATTGACCCCAACCTGGTCCAGACGCTGGAAAACAACCCCGCCATCATCCACGGCGGTCCCTTTGCCAACATTGCCCACGGCTGCAACAGCGTGACTGCCACCAAACTGAGCCTGAAACTGGCCGATTACGTTGTGACTGAAGCAGGCTTTGGTGCCGACCTGGGCGCTGAAAAGTTCCTGGATATCAAGTGCCGCATGGCGGACCTGCGCCCCTCTGCGGTGGTTCTGGTTGCCACCGTCCGTGCGCTGAAATCCCACGGCGGCGTTACCAAGCCGGATTTGAACAAGCCTAACGTGGAGGCCGTCCGCAAGGGCGCGGCCAACCTGGAGCGCCACATTGACAACATCAAGAACGGCTTTGGCCTGCCCGTCTGCGTTGCCATCAACGCTTTCCCCACCGACACGCCGGAAGAGATGGCCGTAATCGAGGAAGTATGCGCCAAGGCGGGCGTCAAGTGCGCCCTGTCCGAAGTGTTCGCCAAGGGCGGCGAGGGCGGCAAAGCCCTGGCCGAGACCGTTCTTTCCATCATGCCGGAAGCCCCCCAGCCCATCCAGTACACCTACGATCTGGGCGCTTCTCTGCCGGAGAAGATCGAAGCAGTTGCCAAAAAAATCTACCGTGCTGACGGCGTGACCTACACTCCCGCCGCCAAGAAGATGCTGGACGACCTGGCCGCCATGGGCTACGGCGAGCTGCCTGTCTGCATTGCCAAAACGCAGTATTCTTTCAGCGATAACGCCAAGCTGACCGGTGCCCCCACCGGCTTTAAAATGAATGTACGCGAAGTGCGCCTTTCCGCCGGTGCTGGGTTTGTGGTCGTCATCTGCGGCAGCATTATGACGATGCCCGGCCTTCCCAAGCACCCCGCCGCCATGGATATTGATGTGGACGCAGAAGGCCGTATTACCGGGTTGTTCTGATGGCGTTTTATCCCTGAAACAGCTTAAATTTACATACTATGCCAAAAAGCTCCGCAGCAAAGGCAAATGCCCAGCTGCGGAGCTTTTGTTTTGGCTGATTTTTGTTTTTGCAGCGCAGTGGCTTATTCTTCGCTCTCCCCTGCCGTATCCTGTTGTTCCATCTTCTCAATATCCGGTGCCTTGCGGCCGCCGGGCATGGTTGCACCAAACGCCGGAACAAACAGGAACTTGCGCACAAAGAAGATGAGCGCAATGGATGCCACGCTGATAAAGTTTTCCACTGCCGATTCATGCCCAACGATCATATGGCGGGCAATGGCATACAGCAGCACTTCCAGCGCACTGCCGGGGCTGTGCTTGGCAAGCATCTTGATGAACTCGATGCCGATGACGATATCCAGCGCGCGCTGCAAAAACAGGCTGATTTCCACTTCATTGGTATCCACCAGCAGGCCGGGCAGCATTTTGATCAGCGGCACCACCGCCAGCATCAACGCCACCACAACCAGCAGCGAAATGCCCACTTCCAGCAGGCCGGCCAACTCGGCCAGCTGGTCACGAAAGATGCGTTTTACGCGTTCTTCCCCGTTATGCAGCACCGTGCGGGAAAAATGGGGGTGTTTGTTGTTTGTATTCATGTTTCTACTCCCTTGGGGTGTATCTTAAAAGCTGAAAATACAGCCCGTTTCTCTGTTTTCCGATACACCTGTTTTGCTTGTTGCTTGTATTATAGCAGATAACCGCTGCCGCGTACTGCATAAAATTTTATATCAGGTGTTATGCAAAACGCCCGCCGCACAGCAACGTGCGGCAGGCGCTTTTTTGTCTGCTGTTTATTCTTATGGCAACACCGCACAATTCCCGCCTGACGGCTTAAGCACCGCTCCGGCGGCTG
>ERZ779799.398-NODE-398-length-15070-cov-4.670196_pt1 | contig 15070 bp, 10 predicted proteins | sample MGYA00511253_ERZ779799 | MGnify/ENA primary metagenome ERZ779799 (study PRJEB29588, sample SAMEA2159541) | human gut metagenome | biome: human gut; feature: human-associated habitat; material: faeces | place: Denmark | collected 2008/2010 ...
CGCGTGAAAGTTCCACGCGGCGGCGCTTTTTAATCATTCGTAAATTTTGCGGCCGTGGGCATCGCCGATGCCCGTTTTGCGGTAGAAGTAGGTGTTGATGACATCGCGCCACTCACAGGCGTGCTCCTTCTGGTGGGCAAAGCGTGCCTCCAGGCGGGCGTACACGGCAGGATCCAGGTAAGGCTTCAGCGTCACAACCTCGTCGTAGAACCGCGCGGCGTCCTCGGCACCCTCGAAGTGGGTGTCGTAGATGTGCTGCAGGATCGTTTTGCCGCTCTTGAGCACATAGTTGTACGGCATGTGGTGGAAGAAGAGCAGCAGCTCTTCGGGGCAGGTCTCCACATTGGCGTACATTTCGGCCAGTTCGGGGGCGTACTGGTGGCAGTAATCGCTGCCCGTGGGCGAGCGGTCAATGCCAATGCCGTCGAAGGAGGCGCGGTGGTAGCAGCCCCAGCGGCTGTACTCATAACCGTCAACGTTGGGGCCGTAGTGGTAGTTGGGGTTGACCATCCAGCCCACGCCCAGGGGGGCGTTGTATTTCTCATAGGTGGGCCAGGACTGCATCAAAATGCGGTGCAGCGTCTTTTCCACAGGCTCATTGTTGCCGAAGGTCAGCCGCAGCCACTCGCCGGCAATCACGGCGGGGTCCAGCGTGGTGTCATAGCTCAAGCGGCCGAATCCGTAGAGGTTCGCAGCGGCCAGGTCGTGGCCGGTCCAGTTTTCATCGTTGCCGGTGTTGGTCACGGCCACCATTCCGTTGCCCGCGCCTTGGATCAGCGCACGCACATGGGCGTCGCCGTTCGGGCGGGTGTGCATGTCGAAGTCCAAAATCTGGCGGAACCAGGGCATCAAGTAGCAGACGTGGCGCTGCTGGCCCGTGTACTCCTGCGCAATTTGGAACTCCACGGCAATGTGGGTGTGCTGCAGGCCGCCAATCAGCGGGGAGACCGGTTCGCGCACCTGGAAGTCCATGGGGCCGTTCTTGATTTGCAGCGTGACGTTGTCGCGGAAGGTGCCGTCCAGCGGCATAAAATAGTCGTAGCCTGCGCGGGCGCGGTCAATCTTGGTATTGCGCCAATCCTGCTGGCAGTTGTAGACGAAACAACGCCAGACAATGTGACCGCCGCAGGGGGCCACGGCATCGGCCAGCATGTTTGCGCCGTCGGCCTGGTTGCGACCGTAGGTGAAGGGGCCGGGGCGGCCCTCGGAGTCGGCCTTTACCAGGAAACCACCCAGGCCGGGCAGGTTTGCCCAGACCTCCTGGGCCTTATCCGCCCACCACTTGGCCACGGCGGGGTCGCAGGGGTCAGCGGAGTCCATGCCGCCCAGCTCCATCGGGGCGGCAAAGTTGATGCTCAGATACAGCTTGACGCCGTAGGGGGTGAAGATTTTCAGATACTCTTGCAGAGCGCCGAAGTAGCGGTCGGTGATGAGCCAGCTGGCGGCGTCCTTGACGTTGACGTTATTGATTGTGATGCCGTTGATGCCCACGGACGCGAGCATACGGGCGTAAGCCGTCAAACGCGGTACATCGATTAGAATTTCGGAATCTTTGAAAAAGAAGGAATCACCGGAGTAGCCGCGCTCAATGCTGCCGTCCATGTTATCCCAGTGGTTCAGCATGCGCAGGCGGTTGGATGGTGCCTTCTCCTCATCGGCGGTGAACTGCGCCCACGCCTTGCCTGCAGTCTGCAGATTGCGCAGCAGTGCAAAAACGCCGTACAAAACGCCTACTTCGCTGCCGCCCTCGATGGTGCAATGGCCGTCGGCGGCCTTCAAGCGGTAACCCTCAGGGTCCAGGGCCATGTCCAGCGCCAGGGTGATGTCGTCGCCCTCGGTCAGCGCTGCGCCGTACAGGCCCTTGAAACCCTCGGCCAGTTCTGCCTTGGCGCGGTCGATGGTTTCGCCCGTCAGCTCGGTATGCAGAGAAATCGCGTCGCAATGGCAGCCCCTAATCTCCGGGTATGCCAGCCAGCACTTGGTAAATGCCATGGTAAAACCTCCTATATATGTGAATAAAATTATTGTTGTTCCAGAATTTTTATCAGCCGTTCCGCAGCTTCTTTGCCGTCGCCGGGGCGGTTCGCACTGCCGAAGCTGAAACGTAAGGTCGACAGCGCATCCTCGGCCGCAGTGCCGCCCAGAGCCATCAAAACGTGGGAGGGTTCCTGCACGCCGCGGTTGTCGCACGCTGCGCCGGGGGAGACACTGACCCCTGCTACATCCAGCTGGTAGGTCAGCCGCTGGCCGCTGCGGCCGGGTAGGCCAACGCTCAGCAGGCCCGGCAGGCCGTCCGCAGGGGTGTGCAGCCGTGCTTCGGGCCGGGCAGCATGCAGCGTCTGCCAAAACTCCTCGGCCAGGGCACGCTTTTTGGCAGTGCGCTGGCGGCGCTCGGCGCAGGTGACCTTGAACGCTGCGGCCAAGCCCGCGATCAGCGCTGCGGGCTCAGTGCCGGGGCGCAGGCCGTACTGTTGACTGCCGCCGTAAATCAGCGGGCGCAGTTTGCGAGGCTCGCGCACATACAAGAAGCCGATGCCCTTCGGCCCGCCGAACTTGTGGGCCGACGCCGACAGAAAATCGATGCCGTCCAGCGGGATGGCCAGGTGTCCCGCAGCCTGCACAGCGTCAACGTGCAGCAGCACATCCGCCTCACGGCAGAGCGCTGCCAGCGCGGGGATGTTCTGTACAACGCCTACCTCGTTGTTGGCGTACTGCAAGCTGACCAGGTTGGGGTGGGCCGCCAGGGCGCGGGTCAAGCTCTCAGGTACAACGCGGCCGAACCCGTCGACCTCCAGCGTTGTCATGCGGCCGCCGTCGTCCCGGATTGACGCGCAGGCGTTCAGAACCGAGTGATGCTCGATGGGCGTTGTGACCACATGGCCGCCCTGCGGCACCGTACCACGGATGGCCCAGGTGTTGCTTTCGCTGCCGCCGGAGGTGAAAAATATATGGTCGGGGGTGCAGCCCAGATTTTCCGCCACGGTCAGCCGTGCTTTTTCCACGGTCTGCTTGGTGTGCAGGGCGCTGCGGTAGAGTGCGGCGGGGTTCGCGTACTCTTGGTAAGCGGTATACATGGCCTCCAGCGCCAGCGGCTCAATGGGCGCGGTGGCGGCATGGTCCGCATAAATTTCGTGGTTCATAAGTAGTTGCCTCAAATAAATGTAAAGGAATCAAAGTCAAACTGCGTGCCGGGCAGGAAGAGGAACGTGACCTGCCGCGCCCCCGTGACGGGCTCAAACGTGAAGGTTTGCTCGCCCCAATCGGCCTGTGGGCCAAACTCGACCACACGGCGCTCGGTCTCACCGCCGTCTGCAACGGCAAACATCAGATGCACCGTGTTGGCGGGCAACGGGCTGCGGCCCGTAATGCGGATGCCGCAGCAGCCGGTCTCGCCAAAGTCCATGCGGTCAAACAGCAGCGAGACATTGTTGCCGATGCCCAGCACACGCGACCCGTCGCGGGTAAAGGAATCGCCATAGACGGCATCGCACGCGCCCGCAGCCAGGGTATCCCATGCGCGAGAATGACGGGTGAAGGTAAAGCCCTTGATGTGGACCTTCACGTTCAGCTCCACGGCAAACCTGCCGATGCCGCGCAGGAGCTTGTCCAGCTTGAAGGTGTCGGGCTGGTAGACGTTCCACTGCTTGGGCTTGTGGTAGACGCGCTCGCCGATCATTGTACTGCCCTCGGCGTAGGGCTCGCCGTCCCAGAAGCGGAAGGTCGTCGGTTCTCCGTCCAGCACAAAGATTGGCAGCTCCACCGTATCTGCACCATCGGGGCCAAAGTCGATATCATCGAACAGCACCCAGCTGCGGCCCGTGCGGGAGGTGGAAACGCCGCGCTCGTTGCCGTTGCCGATGTCGCCGAAGGACGCATCAAAACGACTGGCCGAGATAAATTCATAAGGGTTCTTGTGCAGCTGACCGACGCCAGAGATGGACAACTCCAACTGGGAGATCAGCTGCGGCGCATCGTGGCCATTGCGCGCCAGGGCGCGAACCCGCAGTGTGCCATCGCCCAGGGCGGTCACCGTCAGCATGTCACCGTCTGGCTGCATGGCCGCGTTCACGGCGGGTACACCCTTGTCGTCGGTCAACTGCCACTCGATGTCGGTGAAGGTTGCTGCCGCTGGCCGGCGTGCGGCGGTGATGTGCGTTACGGGGTGCTCCTTGTCCAGCGCTGTGCGCTCGGCGGTCAGGGTCAGCTTGCGCACAGGGATTTCCTGCGTGCTGCCGCCAAAGGTCAGCGGCGGCAGACGGCGGCGGACGGGGCCTTCAAACGGGGCGGCGTTCAGCGTCAGCACTGCAGGGCGCAGGCCGGGGGCCGTGACATCCACGGTAATCGTGCCGGTGCGGCCATTGCCCGCCACAACGGCCAGCAGCATGCCGCTGAAAAGGCGGCGGCTGTCGGTCTGGTATTCGTCGGGGTCGGCGCTGTCGCCGTTGTCAAGGCCCACCAGCACACCCGCGCCATTTACGCGGACCGTCACGCAGTCGTTCGCGTTGCGCACAGGGTTGCCGTTCTTGTCGCGGGTTGTGATTGTGATAAACGCAAGCTCACGGCCATCGCCGGAAATCGTCTTGCGGTCAGCCTGCAGGCAGACCATAGCGCTGTCATCGAAGGAATCCTGCTCGTCGGTTGCCACGACCTTGCCGTTTTCATCGTAGGCTACGACCTTGACGCTGCCGGGGCGGTAGGGTGTCTGCCAGCTGGCGGTACGGCCCTTGGCGGAGTCCAGCACCTTGCGGCCAAGGCTCTCGCCGTTCACAAACAGTTCTACGCTGTGGGCGTTGGTGCAAGCGCAGAGGTCAATCAGCTGCCCTTCGTTGAAGTCCCAGTAGGGGAACAGGTGTACCATTGGGTGTGTTTTGGGGTCGAGCCACGCGGCCTGCACAACGTAGTAGGCGTCCTTCGGGAAGCCTGCCGTGTCAATCGTGCCGAAATAGCTGCTGCGCGTATGGTAAGGTGTCGGCTCGCCGATGTAATCCCACCCGGTCCAAAGGTACTGCCCCAGCGTGAACGGCCAGCGCTGCTCGCTCTGCAGGCAGATGTCCCAGCTCTCCGCGCCCCAACTCGTGCGGCTGTTGCCCAGGCTTGAGCACTGCAGGTCGTCATCAGACAGCAGGCTTTGCGAAAGCGGGAAGTGGTAGATGCCGCGGCTCTGCACGATGGACGACGTCTCACTGCCGTAGATGACCCAGTCGGGGTGCTTCTCGTGGTGGCTGGCGTAGAGGCGCTCGCCGTAATTATAGCCCGCGACCTTGATGATATCGGCACAGCGCTGTGTATTTTCCCACGGCATGTAGTTGGAACCGAGCGTTGGGATGCCGTTGCGCGCAGGGTCGTGCGTGGCGACCTCGGCCAGCAGCATCCGCATTGTGTCCGCGCCCTCGGAACCCGCGTGGGTGTCGTAGATCTCGTTGCCGATGCACCAGAACAGCAGGCTTGGGTGGTTGCGGTCGCGGCGGATCCAGGCAGCAACATCCTTTTCCTGCCACTCGTCAAAGAAGCGGCCGTAGTCGTAAGGGTTCTTGCCGCTGCGCCAGCAGTCAAAGCTCTCGACATCCATCAAAATGCCCATCTCGTCGGCCAGATCCATGAACTGCGGCGCGGGCGGTGTGTGACCTGTGCGGATGCTGTTAACCCCCATGGACTTGAGGATTTCAAGCTGACGCTTGGCGGCGCTGTACTCAAACGCCGAACCGAGACAGCCGAAATCGTGGTGGATGCAGACGCCCTTGATCAAAACGCGCTTGTGATTCACCAGCAGCCCGCAGTCGGGTGTGGCTTCGATGGTGCGGCAGCCAAAGCGGGTGGTTAGTGTGTCGGTAACGCCATCGGCGCCGGTTAGCTCTGCCGTGATGTGGTAGAAGCTCGGCGCGTCCAAGTCCCACAATGCGGGGTCTTGCAGCGTGAAGGTGTGTGAGGCTTTGTAAATCGCGGTTTCCTTGCCCGTGCGCCAGCCATCGGGGGAGGGGAGAGCAGCCCATGCATCGGCAGGAATGGCGGCAGTGCCAAGAAGGCTGCCGTTGTCATCGGTCAGATGCAGCGTCAGCGTGTGGCCCGTGCTGGCGGCGGTGACGGAACCCGCCTCGGCAGTGACGTCCACGGTCCAAGCGCCGTTGTCGCCCTCTTTGGCAGCTACGTACAGTCCATCGGGCATCAAGTGGAGGTCGGGAGCCTCCCACAGTTCCACATTGCGGTACAGGCCCGCACCGGAGTACCAGCGGGAGTTGGGGTGGCGCAGATTGCAGCGGACAAGAACCTCGTTCTGGCCCTCATGCAGCGCGTCGGTGATGTCGAACCAGAACGATGTGTAGCCGTACTTCCATTGGCCGACTTCGGTGCCGTTGACGAAAACGGTCGTATCCATGTAGGCCCCGCCGAACCAAAGCATGCGGCGGATGCCGGGTACATCGGTGACAAAGAAATATTTGCGGTAGAACAGCGTGCCATCGCGGTACAGATCGTCCGCGTGGCGAATCTGCCAATCGTGGGGCAGGTCGACGGGGGTGAACTGCGCGTTCCAAGGCAGCAGCTCGGTATCCGGCGCGCAGGCGGCAAACAGCCAGTCGACACTGAAATCGGTGCGTTTCATAAGGAACAGCTCCTTTTTAATAAGGGTAAGGGGATGTGACGGGAAGTGCCGTGCAGGTCCGACATGGCCGTGTCGGGCACACACGGTGCGCCCCGTCACCGGGGCGCGGTACTTGCGTACCATAAACAGCAAACCGGGGGCAGCCCCATGTTGTTACGTGAGGCTGCCCCCGGCAGTTGCATCACTGTCGCAGGGACAGTCAGTTTCCAAACAAATTACTTGCTTGCGTTGTAGGTGTCGTTGTACATATCAACGATGTTCTGCATGTTCTGGGCTTCGACCTCAGCAACGTAGGTATCCCAATCGCTGTTGATGTCGGCCTGATTCATGGCAAACTTGCAGGTCCAAGCGTTGACGGTATCGGTCATGGGGGTGCCCCACAGGTTCAGCATCTCCAGCTGATCCTCGTCGGATGATCAGATACTTGAAGTTCAACAGCAGTGTGTTCTTGAACGCACGCCAGAAGTTCTGATCCTTCATGAACTGGTTGAAGTACTTCAGGCCGCTCCATTCATCGCCGAAGATGCTGCTGCCGGCGCGGTAGCGGCGGAACGCAATGATGTTGCCGAACATCGGGATGTAGCGGAACACGATGTAGTACACAATGGGAATGAACATCATTGCGTACCATTGCCAGTACTTTTTAATGTGCTTCATCACGGCACCCTGCTTCTTGACAGTGGCCACAGAAGCGTCTTTTTGTGCGGTCTTGGGCATGGTTCTGTCTCTCCTTCCTAATATCAATCACAGGTCAAGGGCCTGCGTTGCGGACTGGGTGACAGTCAGCTTTGCGGGGGCCTGACCCATCAGCGCTACGCTGCGGGCATCAGGCTGGGAAGCACCGACGTAAACGCTGTAGCTGCCTGCCTCAACGATCGGCGTGCCTTCCTCATTGCAGAGGGCGAAGGCGGCCAGCGGCAGGTGAATTTTGACCTGCTTCGTCTCACCGGGCTGCAGCTCGACCTTGGCAAGGCCCTTCAGCTGGGCGTTCGGGGTGTTCTCGCGCTCGGCCTTGACGTAAACCTCCACGCTCTCACGGCCCGCAACGGAACCCTCGTTCGTGACGTCCACCGTCACATCGAGGCCGTCGGAACCCGCCTCATTCGCGCTGACAGCAGCGTTCTTGAAGCCGAACTTCGTGTAGGACAGGCCGTAGCCGAAGGGGTAAAGGGCTTCCTTCTCCATGTAGCGGTAGGTGCGGCCCTTCATGGCGTAGTCGGTAAACTCCGGCAGGTCGCGGTCGCTGTGGTAGAAGGTGACGGGCAGTTTGCCCTGCGGGTTCGTCTCACCGAACAGAGCGCGGGCCACAGCCTCGCCGCCACGGGCACCGGGATACCAGGCTTCGAGAATGGCGCTTGCGTGCTCATCTGCATAGTTGACAGCCAATGCACTGCCGCCCAGCAGAACCAAAACAACAGGCTTGCCGCTCTCAACGCAGGCTTTCAGGACTTCCTCCTGATGGCCGGGGAGCTTCAGGTTCGGCTTGTCGCCGCTGGCGAACTGGTTGCCCTGGTCGCCCTCCTCACCCTCAAGGCCGGCATCCAGACCGAGGACTGCGATAACGACATCGCTCTCCTCGCAGACACCCTTGACCTCGCTCATCAGCTCGTTGGACTCGGCCAAGCCGTGGATGTTGTCGGCGTAGAGGTGGCAGCCCTGCGAGTAGCGGACTTTCACATCGTCGCCGAGGTAATCTTCAATGCCCTCCAGCACGGTGGTGTAGCGGGAGGCAGTGCCCTCATAGTTGCCCAGCAGCGCCTTGCGACTGTCGGCATTGGGGCCGATGACGCCGACGGTGTGCAGCTTGGACTTGTCCAGCGGCAGCGTGCCGTCGTTCTTCAGCAGCGTCATGATGCTGTCGGCGACTTTCAGGTTCAGGGCCTTCATCTCGGCGCTGTCGACAACGTCGTAACCAACCTTATTATAAGGAACCTGATCCTCGGCATCAAACATACCCAGACGCATGCGGGTCACATACAGGCGGGTCAGGCTCTCGTCGATCTTCTCTTCGGAAAGCTTGCCCTCGGCGACGGCCTGCTCAAGGTAAACGTAAAGGTCGCCGCAGTTCAGGTCGCAGCCGTTGTTGACGGCCAGTGCGACGGACTCTACAGGGCCGTCCGTGACCATGTGGCCGGTATGGAAGTCCTTGATGGCCCAGCAGTCGGAGGTAACGTGGCCGTCAAAATGCCACTTGTCACGCAGGATATCCTTTAGCAGGGTCTTGCTGCCGCAGCAGGGCTCGCCATTCGTGCGGTTGTACGCACCCATGACGGCCTCGACGCCGGCTTCCTTGACCAGTGCGCGGAAGGCGGGCAGGTAGGTCTCCCACAGGTCCTGTTTGGAGACGATGGCGTTAAAGTGGTGGCGGTCGCTTTCGGGGCCAGAGTGTACGGCGAAATGCTTGGCGCAGGCGGCGGCCTGCAGGTAATCGGGATCGTCGCCCTGCATACCCTCAACAAAGCGGACGCCGAGGCGGCTCGTCAGGAACGGATCCTCGCCGTAAGTTTCGTGGCCACGGCCCCAGCGGGGATCGCGGAAGATGTTGATGTTGGGGGCCCAGACGGTCAGACCCTTGAAAATGTCGCGGTCGCCGTGGGCGCGGCACATATTGTACTTGCCGCGAGCCTCAACGCCGATGGCGTTGCCGACCTGCTCCATCATGTCCTCGTCAAAGGCGGCGGCCATGCCGATGGCCTGGGGGAAGACGGTGGCAGTGCCCGCGCGGCCGACACCGTGGATGCCCTCACTCCACCAGTTGTAAGCGGGGATGCCCAGACGCTCGATCGCGGGAGCCCAGCTCAGCATCTGGCTGACCTTCTCGTGCAGGGTCATCTGCGCAACGAGGTCGGCCGCACGCTTGCGGTACTCAGCCTCTTTAGCGGGATTCTTGGTTCTCTTCATAATGCTTTCTCCTGTTCTTCCGTGTCCTTTACAGAACGCCGAAACCTAAAATGGTGAATACTTTGTCCGTGCCCGGCTCCTGCATCTTGATTTCGATGTGGTGCCGCTGCGCGGTTTCTTCCTTTAAGATAATGGCCGCATGGCAGTGGGTCCAACCGGCCTGCCGCGGGTCGTAGGCCGCGACCTCTTTGCCGTCTACCGTGACGACTGCCGCGCCGAACTCCTTGCTGCCCGAATCCTTAAAAACGAGCTGGATGCTGCGGCAGGTGATGTCCATCGTGAACGGCTTGTCGCCCGCGCCCTTCTTCCAGTTGTGGGGGAACTCGGGGGTGTTGACATCCTCGAAGTCGAAGGGCACGCTCTGTAAATCGGTGTCCGTCTCGGTGAAGCAGCCGGGGTCGATGACCGCGTCAAAGGGGTTCACACTGCGGTCCAGCAGCTTCGTCTCGGCAAAGTCGAAACCGTAGTAGGGGGCGAGCTCTTTCGGGGCAGGCCCTTCCTGCTGCTTGTCCAGCCGGTCCAGCATATACATGAGGCAGTCCCGCATGATGCGGTGCCCGCTGTTGGAGGGATGGAACACATCGTAGAAGTACTGGCGGCGGGTGATGACGCTGCGCTCACCGACACCAACGCGGAACTGCGGGCTGACGGCGTCCAGCACATTGACCATCGGCAGCTCATGCCGCCAACCGATGGGAGCCAAGCGATCCTTCAGGTTCCAGTCGTTGGCAAAAACGCTGAACAGCATCACAACGGCGGGCTCATTGGGGGCTGACCAGATCTTTTGGATCAGGCTCTCGTGCATCAGGCCCTTCGTCTCGTCAGCCTCGTCGTTGACGGCGAACTCGACGATGATCAGATCGGGCTGCACCGCACCGTCGCGGGTGATGTCGCGGTCATAGCGGATGATGCCGAGCTGGCAGGGCGTGCCGCCAACGCCCGCTTTGATGTAGCGGACATGTGCGCCGTGGTCGGGTGTGTACCTTTCGCAGATGGCCTCATAGGTCTTGCGCGCGTAGCACATTTCCTGCGAGGGAACCGCACCCGCGCCCTGTGTGATGGAGCCGCCCAGGAAGGCGATCGTCGTGGGCTTGCCATCGCGGAGCTGCTGCAACACACGCTTGATACGGATGTTGTTGCCGGTGCTCAGGCAGCTGCGGGCGATCATCTCGCCGTAGGCGGGCGTATCGAAAGCCACGGGCGGGTCGGGGTCAACCTCGGGGACTGTGTAGCCGTCGTTCAAGTAAAGCTTGACGGTGGCCGTGGCGATGTCCTTCGGTTTGACGAGCTCGAACAGAAACTCCTGCGGCGTCTCGTCGCTGTCGGACCACTGCTGCTCATCCATGACCATGATGTGCTCGGTGCCATCGGTGGTAATCTTCATGCTGTTGCGGCTGCCGCTGCTGCCCAGTTCCCCGGAGAAGCCGAGGGTGAAGGTCACGACCTTGTCGGGCAGGTCGCCGACGATGCTGACGCCGACGCCGTGCACGAGCTTGCGGAAGCCCTTGGCCGTGCGGAGCATTTCCAGAATGTTCTCATCGTCAATGCCGCCGACCATCTTGGCGAAAGTTACAAGGCGGTCACCATTGATATAAACGGGGTGGCGGCCTACGCCGTCATTGCTCGGCAGGCCGCCGACCGGCTTGTCCAGCAGCACATAAAATCCCGGGCGTTTGGCCGTTGGGTCCTTGGGTGCGATCTTGTCCAACACCGTTTGCTTCACTCTTTTCTGAATTGTCTGTGTCTTATGTTTGGTGAGCTCATCACAGGCCAAACATATCATCTGCCGTTATTATACCGCATTCCGAAAATGCACACTTCTCATTTTTTGCTATGTATCTTATCAATATCTGCTGTTTTTACAGGCTTGTTGATTGTTTTTTGTGCAATGTGCTAGAAAGAAAAACACAGTTTTTGTGCGATTCGAGAAACGAATTGTAACTTTCGTGTCATCATTATGGATAAATGATGCATAATGTGCCGCGAATTTTTCCTACCTGCTGCGCTTGTTCGGCATCGCCAAAATTTGCACAGCCTGAAAAATAGCACAAAATAAGCATTGCAAAAGCCGAAAGTCCCGAAAACGACGGGGCTTTTCTTGCAAAATGCGTCATTTTTGCGCTAAATTCCACGGTTACACTGCGTTATAAGTAGAATGCAGGGGGGCTGTATTTATGTTGCCCTGTTGAAAATCGAGCCCGGTACCCCCTTGATTTTGCCGCTGCAACCTGCTATATTGAGCCAAAACTGAACAACGAAAGGGGCCGATTTATGGCAGCAGTTACCCTGCCCACACACTATCGCAACGTTTTTGCAGAGCTGGGCTATGCGCAGGCGGAGATCGACGCACGCATTGAAAATAATTTACACCGTATCGAATTTGAAAGTCGTCTGCGACACATGCCAATTATGGGAGTGCCATCGACCATCTGAAATACCGGCACGATGAGTTTCATCTGGTTCCCGTTCTGGATGAAAGCGGGAATATAGCTGGAAGAAATTTTATAGAGAACGCACGGACAAAAAATATTCCGGAAATTCATATCCAAATGATGGAGAACGGCAACCGAACAACAGACAGCACAAAAGCACCCCCTGCACCAAAAGCACAATGCTTTCCGGTGCAGGGGGTGTTGTGGTTCAGTTCAGCCGGTCAGCCAAAACCATCAATCTTCGATCGTGATTTTGGTGATGACAGGCATCTGTTTGGGCTTGTTCCAGGTTTCAGGGCCGTAAGTGGGCTGGTTGGCAATGGCGTCCAGCACATCAAAACCGCTTTCCATTTCGCCAAAGGCGGCGTAACGGCCGTCCAGCTTGGCAGCATCCTTGTGAACAACAAAGAACTGCGTGCCGGCGGTATCAAAGTCATCATCGCGCGCCATAGAAAGGGCACCGCGGATATGCTTGAGCGGGTTGTTGACGCCATTTTCCGTAAACTCGCCCTTAATATGCCAATCACTGTCCGTCATGATGTCATTGTCCGGCGAACCGCCCTGAATGACATAATCCTTAACGATGCGGCACCAACACAAACCATCATAAAAACCGCTGCGTGCAGTTTTCACAAAGTTTGCCACGGTGAGGGGGGCATATTCCGGGTACAGCGTAAAAACCATAGTACCAAAGTCCCTGGTTTCAATCGTGCAGCGCATTAGCCGACCTTCACATCCTTGAAGAACAGGTTGCCGGAAGCAGTCATGTAGAAACCGCTGATGTTGTCATGCATCAGGTAGTTGTTGGACTTGTAGTACAGGGGCAGAACAGCGTAATCGTTGGAAACAATAGCGTCAGCCTGCAGGGTCAGCTCAGCAGCCTTGGCCGGATCGTTCTCAGCCTTGACCTGATCAACCAGAGCGTCGTAATCGGCGTTGGAATAGAACAGGTTGTTGGAAGAATCGCCGGTCTTGCACAGGGGCAGGAAGCTCATGGGGTTCACGTAGTCAGCGCTCCAGCCCATGGCAGCAACCTGATAGTTGCCTTTCTGAACGTCGTCATAGAAGATGCTCCACTCGTTGGAGGAAACTTCAACATTGATGTTCAGGTTGTTCTTCAGCATTTCAGCCATAGCTTCAACGACCTTCTTGACGGTGTCGTTGTCGTAGTAGCTCAGGGTCAGAGTGGGGAAGCCTTCGCCGTTGGGGTAGCCAGCCTCTGCCAAGGCAGCCTGGGCGCCCTCAACGTCAGCGGTAGCGGACAGGCCAAAGTTTTCGCGGCCTTCGGTGATATCCTTGCCATCAACAGAGTAGCCGGGGGCCAGGAAGCTGTAAGCGGGCTGTGCATCGACCTGCACAACGTTGTCGATGATGGACTGACGGTCGATGGCCAGGCAGATTGCCTTGCGGACCAGAACGTTGTTCACAGGCTCAGCAGAGCAGTTGAAGTCATAGTAAACAGTGCCGTAGCTGGGGCTGGTCTGCACACCGGCATTCTCGGCCTTCAGGCGGGCAAAGTCAGAGGAAGGAATGCTGGCAACGCCGTCAACCTCGCCGGACTCGTAAGCGGTCAGAGCAGTTGCCTGATCCAGAACGTAGCGGAAGGTGACCTTCTGCAGGGAGACATTCTCAGCATCCCAGTAGTTCTCGTTCTTTTCCAGAATGACGTTTTCGTTCATGCTCATGCTGGCGATCTTGAAGGGGCCGTTGCAGATATAGGTATCTGCTTCGGTGGACCACTTGTCGCCGTTGGCTTCAACGGTGGCTTTCTGAACAGGGGAGAAGGTCCACATGCTCAGGATGTCGATGAAATAGGAGGTGGGCTGGATCAGGGTGATCTCCAGGGTCTTGTCGTCCAGAGCCTTCACGCCCAGGTCGTCAGCGGTGGCGGTGCCGTCGTAATACTCCTGAGCATTCTTGATGTAATCGGTAGCCATGCTGACGTACTGTGCGGCGGTGGCCGGGGTCAGAACGCGCTGAATGGTGTAAACGTAATCTTCAGCGGTCAGGTCGCTGCCATCGCTCCACTTCAGGCCGTCGCGCAGGTGGAAGGTGTAGGTCAGGCCGTCGTCGCTGATATCCCAGCTTTCAGCGTTGCCGGGAACCAGGGTGCCGGTGCTGTCATAGGTAACAAGGCCTTCGAAGCAGTTGATCAGAACATACTGTGCGAAGGAGTTGTTGGTCACGCTCGGATCCAGGCCGTCGGGAATGTTGCTCAGAACAAAGGTCAGTTCCTGGGCGGCATCACCGGTAGACTCGGAGGAAGCGGTGGTGGAAGTTGCTTCGCTGCTGGCAGCAGAAGAAACATCGGAGATGTTCTGGGGCTCATTGGAAGCGCCGCAGGCGCTGAGCAAGGAGACCGCCAGCGTGCCGGCAAGAGCGGCACTGATGACTTTCTTTTTCATGTGTATCCCCCTCGAAAAGAAAATAATGTATGTTTGCCGTTCCTTTGCACCGGCAGGGCGCAGCAAACCGGGCAGGGGAGCCAAAACGGAACAGCACCATGTTGCATATCCCGCTTTGGCCGCCGGTACCCGTTTGCGGCAGGCTGCCGGAACAAGAAACGGAGAAACCAAAATAAAAAGGCTTAATACAGGTGGCAGGCCACAAAATGGCCGGGTGCGGCTTCCTTCATGGCCGGGGTCTGCTCGCTGCAAATGGGCTTTGCATAGGGGCAGCGGCCACAGAACCGGCAGCCGGGTTTCGGGTTGACCGGGCTGGGCAGATCGCCCTCCACACCGGCGCTCGCATGGGCGCGGGCCAGCTTGGGGTCCGCGATGGGAATGCAGCTCAGCAAGCCCTTGGTGTAGGGGTGCAGCGGGTTTTTGTAGATCTCTTCGGAATCGCTGCTTTCCACCAGCTGGCCCAGGTACATCACGCCGATATCATCCGAAACGTAACGCACCATCGAAAGGTCGTGGGCGATAAACAGGTAAGAGGTACCTTCGGCCTGCTGGTAGTCACGCAGCAGGTTGACAACCTGCGCCTGAATGGAAACGTCCAGTGCGGAGATGGGCTCATCACAGATGACCAGCGCGGGGTTCAGCACCAGGGCGCGGGCAATGCCGACGCGCTGGCGCTGGCCGCCGGAAAACTCGTGGGCATACCGTCCGGCGTGTTCTGCCGTCAGGCCAACGCG
>ERZ779799.404-NODE-404-length-14968-cov-3.960102_pt1 | contig 14968 bp, 9 predicted proteins | sample MGYA00511253_ERZ779799 | MGnify/ENA primary metagenome ERZ779799 (study PRJEB29588, sample SAMEA2159541) | human gut metagenome | biome: human gut; feature: human-associated habitat; material: faeces | place: Denmark | collected 2008/2010 ...
GAGGCGCATCCTATCTAAGACTATGTCAAAGATTGTGAAAGGTTGCGGGCTTGCCCGCCGGGATTGCCGAACCGGATCCTATCTTCTACAAAAATAGTGATTTTACCAATTATACAATGCGAATTTCGGGCAATTTATTGTGTCCGGCGGACGAAACTTTCGGGCGGCGGTGTCCGGTTCCGGCTATCGGGTTGTTTGATAATGCGTTGCCTTTTTCCGGATATTCTTCGATACGGTCCGGCTCCGGTCGGCCCGCCGGGTATCGACGCGCGGTTTTATGGCCCGGTATTTGAGTAAGGGGTTTCGAACTGCGGCGCGACGCGGGCGAGGTGAATTGCAAAAAAATGTTCTACTTTGTTGTGATATAATCAAATAAAACTTATATTTGCAGTCCCGAAATAGAGTTTAACTTATAAATATAAAGAGTATGACAAAGGCAGATATCGTTAGCGAAATCGCTAAAAGTACCGGTGCTGAAAAAGTACAGGTCCAGGCTATCGTCGAGGCTTTTATGGAGAGCATCAAGGGTTCCCTGGCGCAGAACAACAATGTATATCTCCGTGGTTTCGGCAGCTTCATCGTGAAAAAACGCGCGAAGAAGGTGGCTCGTAACATTTCCAAGAATACGACCATTACGATCCCGGCCCACAACATTCCGGCCTTCAAGCCTGCAAAGAGTTTTGCGGCAAAAGTTAAATAAATAATAGAAACTTTAAACAATTACAGTTATGCCGAACGGAAAGAAACATAAGCGTCACAAGATGGCGACCCACAAGCGTAAAAAACGTCTTCGCAAGAATCGTCACAAGAAAAAGTAGGTAGCACGCCTTAGTGCTAATTAAGGTAGATAAAGCTAAAAGGGTGCGAGGCCCTTTTAGCTTTACCTGTTTTCCGATTCCCGCTCCGTTCGCAGGGCGGGATATGTCGGATCGTCGGGAAGGAGAGGACGATGTGTTTGTGAACGTATCACCGTATATCGAATCCGCTCCCGAAAAGCCAAAAGAGGCTTTTTGCGAAGGGAATGTGCCGCAATATCGTCCTCTACGGACCAGGCGAGTTGAAAACAATGGAAGCCGGGCTGTGCTTCCCGAACGTCGAACAGCCGCAAACCCCATAATGTCAGAATCGTCGCCGCGGTCTGCGGGACGAAAATATATATGAACCGAGAATTAATAGTCAATGTAAACCCGACCGAGATTTCGATCGCCCTGTGCGAGGACAAGGTGCTGGTCGAGCTCAACAAGGAGCAGTGCCAGACGGGATTCGCCGTAGGGGATATTTATCTGGGCAAGGTGCGCAAGATCATGCCGGGGCTGAACGCCGCGTTCGTCAATATCGGCCATGAGAAGGATGCCTTTATCCACTATCTCGACTTGGGCTCCCAGTTCTCTTCGTTGCAGAAGCTGGTGGCGAGTTACCAGCCCGGCAAGCGGGGAATCCGCCTGGACGCGATGAAGCTGGAGCCGCCGATCGAAAAGTCGGGCAAGATCGGCTCCTACCTGCAGGTGGGGCAGACCGTTATGGTGCAGGTGGCCAAAGAGGCGATTTCCACCAAGGGACCGCGCCTGACGGCCGATATTTCGCTGGCCGGACGCAACGTGGTGCTGGTGCCTTTTTCGTCGAAGGTGTTCCTGTCGCAGAAGATCCGCTCGGCGGAGGAGAAGAAGCGGCTCAAGGGCATTGCAGCCGCCGTTTTGCCGAAGAATTTCGGCGTTATCATCCGCACGGCGGCTGTCGAGGCCAAGGACAGCGATATCGAACAGGATATCCGCTCCCTGTTGGACAAATGGCAGAAGACCCTGCAAAATATTCGCAAGAATCCCGCTCCGGCTCAGTTGATGAGCGAGATGAACCGGGCCAACACCATTATCCGGGATTCGTTGGGAGGCGCCTTTTCGCAGATCGTCGTGGACGACGAAGCGATGTACCATGAGATTCAAAACTACATCCGTCAGATCGAACCGCAGAGCGAGAAACTCGTAAAACTTTATAGGGGCAACGTCCCCATCTTCGACAATTTCGACATTTCGAAGCAGATCAAGTCGCTCTTCGCCAAGTACGTGTCGTTGCGCCGGGGCGCTTACCTGATTATCGAGCACACGGAGGCGATGAACGTCATCGACGTCAATTCGGGCAATCGCACCAAGGCGGAGGACGATCAGGAGCAGACGGCTTTCGATGTCAATCTGGCCGCTGCACGCGAAATCGCCCGGCAATTGCGTCTGCGCGATTTGGGCGGTATCGTCATCATCGACTTTATCGATATGCACAAGGCTGCGAACCGTCAGTTGCTCTATGAGGAGATGAACAAGCTGATGGCCACCGACAAGGCCAAGCATACGGTGCTGCCGCTGACCAAGTTCGGGCTGATGCAGATCACCCGCCAGCGGGTGCGTCCGGTCGCCGTGCAGGACGTTACGGACGTCTGTCCCACGTGCAACGGCACGGGGCGTATCGAGCCGACCGTTCTGCTCGACAAGAAGATCGAGAACAAGATCTCCTATCTGGCCCAGGATGCGGGGCACAAATATATCAAGTTGCGCGTCAGCCCTTACGTTTCGACCTATTTGAATCACGGTCTGTGGTCGTTGCGCCGCCGCTGGATGTGGAAGTATAAGATCCAGTTGAAGATCGTGGCGGACCAGAGCGTCGGTATCGTCGATGTCCACTACTACGATAAGGAGGGCAAAGACCTGTATAAGGATTAGATATACCGGACGCCGCAGGGACGGAGGCATGGGCTCGGTCGATGGGCCGGATGGAATTCGGCCCCTTTTGCTGGCTGGAAGGCGGACGAAGTCCGGAGCCGGACAGAGGCGGAAAGTGGATAGACTTACATGTTCGGTCGCAGGTACGATCTGCGGCCGATACGAATACACGGAGTTGAATAATCGTTTGACCGCCTTGCGGAATCGGTTTCTGCAGGGCATCTTTTAGCTGGTTAGCTGGGCGGAATATGGGTCCCGGAAATAAACCGAATATCTTGCAGTTGATCGCCGGAGCGGAGCCTCTCGGTGCAATGCGTCGTGCGTACGATTCGGCGGGGCGGACCGTGCTCCTGCGCGATATGGTCGGCGGGGCCCTCTCGGTCTATGCCGCTGCCCTGATCGTCCGGACGGGCGGTACGCACGTCTTCGTGGCGGAAGACCGCGATGCGGCGGCCTACCTGCTCAACGACTTTTACGCCCTGCTCGACGAAAGGCAGGTTTACTTTTTTCCGGGCTCCTACAAGCGTTCGATCGTTTACGGTACGGAGGATGCGCAGGGTGTCGTGCAGCGGACGGCGGCGTTGAGTGCCCTGCGTCGGGAAATGGCTGCGGGCGAATACCGGATTATCTGCACCTATCCGGAAGCTCTGGCCGAACGGGTGACCGATCCCGACTCGATGCGGCGCGAAACCGTGCGGGTGAAGGTCGGCGACCGGCTGGCGATCGGAGAGCTGGAGGAACTGTTGGTCGATTCGGGATTCACGAAGGTGGATTTCGTTTACGAACCCGGACAGTATTCGCTGCGTGGCGGTATCTTCGACGTGTTTTCCTTTTCCGAGAGCAAGCCTTACCGGTTGGACTTTTTCGGGGAGGAGGTGGATTCGATCCGCCGCTTCGAGATTTCCAGTCAGCTTTCCGCCGACCGGCTGAACGAGGTGGAGATCGTTCCGAACCTGGACGGTTTTGCCGGGGATCGGATTTCGCTGCCCGCGTTTGCGGGAGAGGCGACTTACTGGTTTTTCGATCCCGATTACGTACTGCGGCGCGTGAACGATCTGCGCCGCAAGGTTCTGGGGGAGATGGAGGAGCCTGCTGAGATCGACAGCCATCTGGTGAGCCGGAAGGTGTTGTTGCAGGACATGGCCGGGATGCGTTTGTTCGAATTGCGCGACAGCCTGAAGGAGCGGCCGGCCGATGCGACGATCGCGTTCCGCACGGCTCCCCAGCCCAAGTTCAACAAGAATTTCGAATTGCTGGCCGACGACATCATTTCCAACGGACAGCGCGGTTATAAAACTTATATCCTGTCGGAAAACCGGGCGCAGCTCGAACGGCTGGAGAACATTTTCTACCAGTCGGGACGTAAGGAGGCGCAGATCAACCCTCTGCCGATCACGCTGCACGAGGGTTTCATCGATCACGACCTGAAACTTTGTTTCTATACCGACCATCAGATTTTCGACCGCTACCAGCGCTATCGGATCAACGGCGAGATCAAGCGCGACGAACAGATGACCGTCGCAGAGTTGAATCAGCTCCGCATGGGCGATTATGTGGTGCATATCGATCACGGCGTGGGGCGTTTCGGCGGTCTGGTCAAGATCAACGAGAACGGCAAGGTACACGAGGCTATCAAGTTGATTTACAAAGATAACGATGTTTTGTTCGTGCATGTGCACGCCTTGCACCGTATTTCGCGCTACAAGAGCGGCGAAGGCGAAGCGCCCAAAATCTATAAATTGGGCAGCGGAGCCTGGCAGAAGCTCAAGACCGCGACCAAGAAGGCCGTCAAGGACATCTCGCGCGAACTGATCGCCCTCTATGCCAAGCGCAAGGCCAGCAAGGGATTCGCCTTTTCGCCGGATACTTATTTGCAGCAGGAGCTGGAAGCCTCGTTCATGTGGGAGGATACGCCCGATCAGCAGACCGCGACGCAGGCCGTCAAGCGGGACATGGAGTCCGATCAGCCGATGGATCGTTTGATTTGCGGCGATGTGGGCTTCGGCAAGACCGAAGTGGCGATCCGAGCGGCGTTCAAGGCTGCGACCGACGGCAAGCAGGTGGCCGTGCTGGTGCCTACGACGATTCTGGCCCTGCAACATTACCGCTCCTTCGTGCATCGGCTCCGGGATTTTCCCGTGAAGGTCGAATATCTCAACCGGACCAAGTCTTCGAAAGAGACGTCCCGCATCCTATCCGAGCTGGCCGAGGGTCGCATCGACATCCTGATCGGTACGCACAAGATCCTGGGCAAGCAGGTGAAATTCCACGACCTGGGATTGCTTATTATCGACGAGGAGCAGAAGTTCGGCGTAGCGGCCAAGGAGAAGCTGACGCAGATGAGCGTCAATGTCGATACGCTGACCCTCACCGCGACGCCGATTCCCCGCACGCTGCAATTCTCGCTCATGGGGTCGCGCGACCTCTCCGTCATCTCGACGCCGCCGCCCAACCGACAGCCGATCATTACCGAATCGCATATCTTTTCGGAGGAGATTATCCGCGACGCCGTCAATGCCGAGCTGGATCGGGGCGGACAGGTCTATTTCGTCCACAACCGGGTGGAGGATCTGATGACGCTTCAGGGTATGGTTACTCGGCTCTGCCCCCGGGCGCGGGTGGGAATCGGCCACGGCAAGATGCCGGCCGAACAGCTCGAAAAGCTGATTATGGATTTTATCTACGGGGAGTTCGACGTGTTGATTTCGACCACGATCGTCGAAAACGGCATCGACATTCCCAATGCCAATACGATCATCGTCAATAATGCCCAGAATTTCGGCTTGAGCGATCTTCACCAGTTGCGCGGGCGCGTGGGACGCGGCAGCCAGCGGGGGTATTGCTACCTGCTTTCGCCCGGCGACGAGCTGCTTACTCCGGATGCCCGGCGGCGCTTGCGGGCCATCGAGGAGTTCTCGGATCTGGGTTCGGGATTCAATATCGCCATGCAGGACCTCGACATTCGAGGCGCCGGCAATCTGTTGGGCGCCGAGCAGAGCGGCTTTATCGCCGACATCGGCTTCGAAACCTACCAGAAGATCATGCAGGAGGCGATCGCCGAACTCCGCTCGGAGGGACTCGAGATGCCCGGCATGGGCGATGCCGAGCAGGGCGTGGTCGATAAGATGAGCTATATTTCGGACAGCGTGATCGAAATAGACGTCGAGGCCGAGCTGCCCGACTCCTACGTGCAGCAACCCGCCGAGAAGCTGCGCTTGTACCGGGAGCTGGATACGGCCCGCAACGAGGAGATGCTCAAGAGTTTCGAGGCCAAGCTGATCGACCGCTTCGGTCCGTTGCCCCGGCCCGCTGCCGAGCTGCTCAATGTGGTCCGCCTGCGGTGGGAGGCCGTGCGGCTGGGTATGGAGCGTGTGAAGGTCAAAAACGGCTTGATGATCGTCCATTTCGTAGGCGACGACGATTCGCCTTACTATAAGAGCGATACGTTCATGGAGCTTTTGCGCAAAGTGACGCAGCGCCCCGACCGATTTGTTCTCAAGCAACACAATAATCGCCTGGCGATGACCGTTAGGGGGATTAAGGATGTCGCAGCGGGATACGAGGTGCTTAAATCTTTGTAGAAAGAGCTGGGGAGTATTTTTGATGTATGGACTTGCCCGAACGCGACCGATATGCCTCGTCTTTTTCCCGAAGTTCCTCCCTCGGGAGAGGGTCGGAGGACGGCATAACGCTCCGCAGGGTTGTGGGGTGCCGCCGAAATCGGCAAGAGAACGGTCGTGGTAACCGAAAAGTATATAACTGCTATAAAAACTAAATCCGGACGGTTGTGAACGATTCGTGCCGCAGTGAACTTGGAGAGCGGCCGTGCCGGACGGAAAGAACGAAGCAAAAAATTCAACGATGAACCTGACGATCGACATGGGTAACACGCGGGTCAAGTACGCTGTATTTGACGGCGGTACCGTCGTTTCCGACGGATGTTCGGAAGAGTTCGACGAAGCGGTGATAGATCGGATTCTTGCTGCTCATCCCGGTATTACGCAGGCTATTGTTGCGACTACGCGCGGTCCGGTCGATGACACCGTCGCGCTGGTGCGTCGCCGCATCGGGCGCTGTCTGCGGCTCTCACCGCAACTTCCTCTTCCCATTCGTAACGGTTACACTACGCCCGAAACTCTGGGTGAGGACCGTCTTGCGGCTGCCGTCGGCGCTGCGTCGCTCTACCCGGGCCGCAATCTGTTGATCGTGGATTTCGGGACGGCCATTACCATCGATCAGGTTTCTGCCGACGGGGTTTTCCGGGGCGGTAATATTTCTCCCGGCGTACAGATGCGCTTCCGGGCCTTGCACGATTATACGGCGGCGCTTCCCCTGTGTGAATCCTGTGAGGACCAGACGCTTTTGGGGCGTTCGACCGTCGAGGCGATCCGGCAGGGCGTGATGAACGGCATTGCCTTCGAAATCGAGGGGTATATCGCCCGGCTGTTTCCGGAAATCGATGCGTTGTCGATAATTTTTACCGGCGGGGATGCAAAATTCTTTGTTAAACGAATTAAAAATACGATATTTGCACATTGTGATTTGGTCTTTCTGGGGCTGAACCGAATTTTAGAGTATAATGCAAGTGAAGAAAGCCGCCGTTAAACTGTGCCTCGCGCTGGCCGTCATTGTACCGTGCATGGCATGGGGACAAACCAGCAGTATCAACGCTTTTTCACCGTATTCGATGTACGGTCTGGGTGAACTGCGGACCCCGGGAACGCTTCAGACACGTTCGATGGGCGGTGTCGGCGTCGGTATGCGTAATGCGGCTGCTGTCAATTTGCTCAATCCGGCGGCTTACAGTGCCGTGCGCCCCAAGTCGTTCCTTTTCGATTTCGGTCTTGAAGGGCAGTGCTTTTACAATTCCCAGAAATATTACGGGCAGACGCTCAATACAAGTTATTATACGGTCAATTTCCACGACATTGCGTTTCAGTTGCCGATTGCCAAGCATTTGGGGTTGGGCTTCAGCCTGACGCCTTACAGCAGCGTCGGTTACCGGATGAAACAGGAGGTGGACGACGATGAAATCTGGGGTAATATCGGCCGCGTGCAGTACCAGTGGGACGGCGACGGCGACGTGACGGAGGTGAAGCTCGGTCTGGGCTGGGAGATCTTCCGCGGATTCTCGATCGGAATAGCTGCCCAGTACTATTGGGGCGACATTCAGCGGATTTATAAAACCGCTATTTTGGAGAATATAACCGGAGGAGGTCTTATCGCAGACGCGACGGGAACCGAAACCTACAGCGTTTCCCGTTTTAAGGGACAGTTCGGCGTACAGTGGTCCCCGATCAGCAACCGTCGGCGTATTCTGACGATCGGTGCGACCTACGATATCGGCGGCGACTTGAATCCGAATGTGACGACGAAGGTGCAGACCGGCGATATTTTCAATACGGTCGCTATGGATATGGGAAATCGTCTGGGGCTCAAGCTGCCCCAGCAGGTTGCCGTAGGTATTTATTACAACACGCCTAAAATAGCTGTGGGGGCGGATTACGTCTATCAGGACTGGCGAAGCGGCAATTCTCGGTTGGTCGAGAAATCCGCAGCCGGTTTCGATGTGGCTTACCGGAACACGAATACGGTTAAACTCGGGGTCGAATACACCCCCAATAAAGCGGATGTACGCAGCGCATTGAAACGCTGGTCCTACCGGGCCGGAGTTCGTTATGGTACCTATAACCAGACTTTCGGCGGAGTGGATGTCAATGAATACGCCGTGACGCTGGGCGTCGGTATTCCCCTGACGGTGTTGGGCGGCATATTGGGTGCGTCGTCGGTCGATCTGGGTGTCGAAGTCGGCGGACGCGGCAGTTTCAAGGCGATCAACGAACAGGTGAGTCTGGTTAAACAGACCTATTGCAAATTTTCGCTGGGTGTGACATTGTTCGGTGATTATTGGTTCGTTCGTCCGAAATACGATTAAACCACACATAAAAAATAAATTATAAAGAAGAATATGAATCGCATGAAAATTTTGCTGTCGGCAGTATTGGTGTTCGCTGCGACAGCTTCGATCGCCCAGGATTTCAGTGACCCTCGGTACGCTCCGTGGGGAGATACGCCCGAACAGCGTAAGCAAAACATTCTGACGAGCAACCTGCTGAAGGAAGCTGTCGATACCCGCGATTACGACGCAGCCGCTGTTTATTTCCGTACGCTTGCACAGGAGGCTCCTTCGGCTTCCGAAGCGACCTTTATTCGGGGGGCACAGGTTTATTCGAACAAGGTGCAACGCGCACAAGACCTGAATGAGAAAAAAGCTCTGCTCGATTCGCTGATGATGATTTACGACCTGCGTGTACAGTATTTTCCTTCCAGTCCCAATTACGATACGGCTTATGTCCTTGACCGTAAAGCCCGTGAATATCTGACTTTCAATCCTTCCGACCGGGAAGGCGTGCGCAAGTTGTATAAGGAGGCGATCGAAGCCGGTTTGCAGAGCGGTTATGCTGCGCTGCCGGATGTCGCATTGGTGTATTTCAGCAATTTGTGCGATGATTATAAGATGGGCGAGGTCTATCCGGATGCCGTTTTGGATGAGTACGCTCGTCTGGCTCCGATTTTCGAGAGTGATGCTCCTGGAGTAAAGGAGGCGAAAACACAGTTCGATACCTGTTTTGCGGGTAGCGGTGCTGCCGATTGCGAGAATTTGGAGAAGATGTTCCGTCCGCGTATCGAAGCGGCTCCGGAGGATATGGAGTTGCTCAAGCAGACGGTTTCGCTGATGTCCCGTTCGCAGTGCAGTTCCGAATTTTTCCTTCAGATCGCCGAAAAATATTATGCGATGGAACCTTCTGCCCAGACGGCCATGATGCTGGCTCAAGGATTCCAAGAGCGGGGCGACTTCGCCAAATCGACTACTTACCTGCGTGAGGCGATTGCTGCCGAACAAGACGCCGTTCAGAAAGAGTTGCTTCTGGTGCGTTTGAGTATGACCGAACTGGCAGCCAAGAATCCTACGGCGGCTGCAGTTGCGGCTAATGAGGCCAAGGCGCTGAATCCCAATAACGGTATGGCTTATTTCGCCTTGGCGCAGGCTTATGCGGCTTCGGCTGCATCCTGCTCCGGACTGGAGGGTCAGGCTATTTTCTGGGTCGCTTACGATACGATGACGCAGGCAGCCAACCTGCTTGCCAACGACGCCGATGCCGGCAATTTCGCTCAGACGGCGCGTGATGCGGCAGCAAACTACCGTCGCGGATTCCCGACTGCCGAGGAGTGCTTCTTCAACGAATTGATGGAGGGTGCACGTTATACGATTACCTGCGGTCCGGCCCGCGGTATCGTGACGACCGTACGCCCCCGGTAGCGACATAGTTTGTACGAACGATGCTCCGAAGCATTCAACGATATGCACAGGTAGCACTTCTCATCGCGGGAAGTGCTATCTTGCTATATTCGTGCGACAAGGAGTCGGTGGCCGAAGAGCCTAACGATGAGGCTTTGATGACCGAGTACAGCGAGCATTTGACGATGACCAATACGGAGAACGGCCGGAAATCCTATGTTTTTACGGCTCCTTTGGTGGAAGGTTACTCTTTGGCAAAAGAGCCTTATCAGGAATTTCGCAAGGGCGTGGATATCGTGACATATCAGAAGGACAGTATCGGAGCGGTCGATGCTACGCTAACGGCTAACTATGCGATTCATTACGGGAATCGGAAATTATGGGAAGCCAAAGGAAATGTCGTAGTGAAAAAATCCAACGGACAGGAGCTCTACACCCAGCAGTTGTTCTGGAACGAGAAAACGCGCCGGATCTGGTCTAACGTCGATTCCAAGATCGTGGAAGAGAGCGGAAATTCCTACATCGTCGAAGGATTCGAGTCGGACGATCAGTTGAAAGACTGGAAATTTCGCCGAATCAAAGGGCGTATGTGGGTCAATATCGAGCCGACACGGGACGCGGATTCTACGTCGGTGAAACCCGTTGCGGACAATGTTTCCGCTGCGAAGGAGGCAGTTTCCGAACAGCCAGTCGAACCGGCCCGGCCGATACGGGGGAACGACCGGAAAATTCAACTGACTCCCGTAGAAAGTAACGATCGTTCCTTATGATAACTTCGGTGTTTATAATTCTGCTGATGTTGTTGCTTTCGGCTTTTTTTTCGGGGATGGAGATCGCTTTTACGAGCAAGAACCGTCTGAAACTGGAGATCGACCGGAAGCAGAGTCGGCTGTTCAATTTCATCGCCGACATTTTTGCCCGTCACCCCGGGCAGTACATCACGACGATCCTGGTCGGGAATAATATCGCCCTGGTTATCTATTCGCTCTATATGTCGCTGTTGCTGCGCTCGCTCGCGGCCGCAGTGGGTTGGACGGAGATCGCTCGCGGCGGGTCCGTCGTTCTGGAAACGGCGGTTTCGACAATCATCATCATCTTCGTCGCCGAATTTCTCCCGAAATCCGTTTTCCGGAACAGCCCGAATTTTTATTACCGCCTGTTTGCTCCTGCGATCTATTTCTTTTATCTGCTGCTTTTTCCGATCGCCAAGCTGACGACTTGGATTTCCCAGGGGATTTTGTGGCTGATGGGGCGTAAGCCGAAGGTTGCGATGATGGAGCCTATTTTCGACCGGACCGATCTGGCCAGCTTGTTCGAATCGGGGAAGCCGGAGGCGCAGCATGAACCGGATAATGAGATCAAACTCTTTCAGAATGCCCTGGATTTTGCCGATTTGCGCGTGAGGGATTGCATGGTTCCCCGTATCGATATGGAGGCGGTCGATATCGATGATACCTCGATCAAAGCGCTTACGGCGCGTTTTGTCGAGAGTAAGTATTCCCGTATTTTCGTCTGGAAAGAGAGTGTCGATAATATCGTCGGCTATGTCAATTCGAAGTCGCTGTTCCGGCATCCGACGTCGATCGATGAGGTGCTGATGGAGGTGCAATACGTCCCGGAGACGATGCCGCTGCAAGCACTCATGCGGCGGCTCATCCGTCATAAGAGCAATATTGCGGTCGTGATCGACGAGTTCGGCGGTACGGCCGGTATTATCTCTTTGGAGGATGTTCTGGAGCAGATTTTCGGCGAAATCGAAGACGAGCACGATGTGCCCGACCTTACGGAGAAACAGGTCGGCGATTCGGAATTTGTCCTTTCGTGCCGATTGGAAGTGGAATATCTCAATGAAAAATACGGGCTTGCCATACCCGAGAGTGACGAGTACGAAACGCTGGCCGGGTATATCATTTTCCGGTATGAAGGGCTGCCGGCGGCCGGAGAAACCGTGCGTTTCGAGCATCTTGAGATCAAGATTCTGCGCAGGACCCGTTCCCGGTTGGAGTTGGCGCGCGTGAAACGGTTGTAGTTTACGGGATATTTTCGACCGGTGAAGGGCAAGTGCGTTTTTTCGATATGCCGGATGCGGAAAATGACGAAAGAATTTGGTCGTTTATCATGGTTTTCAGAATATATTTATTATCTTTGAACACTCATTTTGAAACAATAAATTAAAATAGTTTATATGGCAAGTTTAAACACGTTACGGACCAGATTCGGTGTGGTTTTGTCGATTATCATCGCGTTTGCACTGCTGGCATTCATTCTCTCGCTTAAAACGGATATGGGACTTTCGGGTAACGACCCCAAGGTCGGTGTGATCGACGGTTCGAAGATCAAGTATTCGGAATATATTGAGGTATACAACAACCTGAAGGACCAGAGCAACATCTCCGAAAGTAATGAAGAGCAGATGGATCAGTTGGCTGAAATGGCTTGGCAGACTCTGATTGCCAACCACGTGTACTTGCCCGGTTTCGAGAAGATGGGAATCTCGGTGACCGATGCCGAGCGTGAGGGACTTATCAGCGGCGAGTATTATTCCGGGACGATGGCTGCGGCTTTCACCGACCCCCGTACAGGACAGTACAGTGTGGAGGGTGTGAGTGATTTTATCGCCCAGGCAACCGGAAATCCCCAGATGCAATATATGTGGGGGGCTTTGGTCGGACAGGCTATGCGGGAGCGCGAAATCAATAAGTATAACGGCTTGGTCAAAGGCGGTGTATATGTCAATCGGCTGGAAGCGGAAGAAGGCGTCGATGCGCAGAATAAGACTTTCAGCGGTTCTTGGGTCGGCAAGCGTTATCACGATATGCCTGATTCTCTGTTCTCGGTTTCCGATTCCGAAATCAAGGCTTATTACAATAGCCATAAGGCCCGTTATGAGCAGAAACCTTCGCGCACGCTCTCTTATGTGGTGTTCGAAGTGGCTCCGAGTGCAGAGGATATGGCGACTTTGGAGAAGACCGTTCGGGAAGTCGGCGATGAATTTGCCGCGTCGGACGATCCGAAAGCATTTGCCAAGAATAACCGTTTCGGTAAAATTACAGACAATTATCGGTCGGTTGCCCAGCTTCTGGACGATGAGGCCGAAGCGCTGGCCAACGGCAAGCAGTATGGTCCCGTCCTGAAGAACGATACCTGGACGATGACCCGTGTCGTTGAAACTTTGAACGCTCCGGATTCCGTGGGCGTCCGCCATATTGTACTCACCTACGACCAACGCGACCTGGCCGACAGTCTGATGACGGCTTTGCGGCAAGGTGCGGATTTCGCACAGGCGGCTCGTACCCATTCGCTCTATATGCAGGATGCCGGAAATGGAGGCGATGCGGGCGTGATGCCTTTCTCTGCATTCCCGGACGAGCTTTCGGGACTTCTTTCGACGGCTAAGCAGGGGGATATTCTCCGTGTCGAAGTGGGTGACGTTATTCAGATTTTACAGGTTTATCGTCTGGACAAACCTTCGAAGCACATGCGCCTTGCGACGATCACTTATCCTGTTGAGGCTTCGTCGGCGACCCGTCGCAATGTGCATAGTCAGGCAAGTCTTTTCTCTGTCGAGGGCAAGGGTTCTGTCGATGCGTTCAACGAGGCAGCGAATAAGGGAAACCTCACTCCTCGTGAAGCGAAACTCACGCAGGGTGACCGTCTGCTGCAGGGACTGGCTGATTCGCGTGAATTGGTGCGCTGGGCATACGATGCCAAGGTGGGCGCGATTTCCGAGATTTTCCCTGTGGGTGATGACTATGTGGTCGCAGTGGTAACTGAGATCGACAATGAGGATTATACGCCGATCGAGAAAGTAGCGAACAATATTCGCCAGACGCTTATAACCGATAAGAAGTTTGAAAAGATCGTCAGCGAAATGAAGGGTTCGACTATCGAAGAGGTCGCCCAAAACCTTGGTACCGAAGTCGTTCCTTTCGAAGATGTCCGTTACGGATCGTTCTTTATCCGTAACATGGGTGTCGAGCCTCGTGTGATCGGAGCGATTACCGCAACGGAGCAGACGAATACGCTGTCCGAGCCGGTCAAGGGAAATGTAGGTGCTTATGTTTTCGTGGTGACGGATATTCAGGAGGCGGAAACTCCGCAGAGTATCGAAGCTGAAAAGGTACGTGCCGAGGCGTCGTCGCAGGGGATGATTCAGCGTCGTCTGTTCGATTTCCTGGAGCAGATGTCGAATGTGGAGGACTTGCGCGGCAAGTATTTTTAACCGTTACCGGTAGATTTTTTTCGGAATAGTTCCGGCCGAAAAAGAGGGATGTAGCTTATACATTCCTCTTTTTTATTGTCGTTATTGCGATGGCATAGGGGGATGACTTCTCTTCTTAAAAGCGATAAGAGCCGGTTTCCTGAATTCTCTTCTGTGAGGTGCTCGGAGTGGTAGTCCGGCCAATCCGCCATTCTCTTTTTCCGCATCTTCGAAATGTCCGTGATTTTATCGTATATTCCGGAAGTCTTTGGGGCTGGGGGAGGAGAACGACGGTCTCGGCAGTCGAGTTTCTTTCCGGATAGGTGTTTGCGGTATGAAATCGGCTGTTTTCGAGAGTCGGGGAGGGAGGATATTCGCTGTCTGTCTAACGGGAAATATGGCCTACAAACATAATTTGTAGGGTTTGTGGAAATGGCACTGTGACAGCATGTATTCGGTCGTTGTTTGAGATCCGCCGCTGTATTTGCGCGGACTCTGGAGGTGAGGCCGGCGATGGAATTATGAAGGTCGATGGCAAAGTTCTTTTTCGGTCGGCCGGTTCGCTTACCCCATTAAAAAGCCCCGCATCTTTTGATGCGGGGCTTTGATAATAACAGAGGAGTGATCCGGATTATTTCTGCTCGTCGAGCAGGATCTCCATGATCTTGATCGCTGCGGTCGCAATCGGGGTACCGGGGCCGAAGATGGCGGCGGCGCCGTCCTTATACAGCTGGTCGTAGTCCTGTGCGGGGATCACGC
>ERZ779799.409-NODE-409-length-14863-cov-5.276405_pt1 | contig 14863 bp, 10 predicted proteins | sample MGYA00511253_ERZ779799 | MGnify/ENA primary metagenome ERZ779799 (study PRJEB29588, sample SAMEA2159541) | human gut metagenome | biome: human gut; feature: human-associated habitat; material: faeces | place: Denmark | collected 2008/2010 ...
TCGGAGAGTTTCTCTTAACTTCCTATTGATAGTGCAAAGATAAAAGTTAACTGAAAACGTGTCCGCTTTGCGGACTTCCTCCCTCACATCTTTCCGATATGCGTTACCACCACACTCCGTGGTGCACGTCTACGATATAGGCGACGCTGGCGCGAATCTACCGTCTGCATGATGCCGTGTCGGCGACGGAGTGCGTGATGGCAGGCGCATCGCAGATGCGCTACTACGGTATAGTAGAAACAACGCACCCCGACGGGAATCCGCCGGGGTGCACTATTATCAATATGTTGTAATGATTTTTACTTCACTACCACTTTCACTGCTTTCTCGCCTGCACGGACCACGTAGAGTCCGGCTGCCACAGAGATTGTTGCCTCGCCGTCAACCTGTGCCGACGCTGCCAAGCGGCCGTCTACTGTGTAGACATTCACACGGCCTGCGAAGCCATCGACAGCGATTGCGCCCTCTGCGCCACGCACTGCTGCGCCGCTTGCCTCAACATCGCTGACTGATGAAGAAGAGTCATCGGTGGTAAACACGATGTTGTAAAGTTGTCCGTCGACAGTAGTGGCGAATTTAACCTCATACTTGCCAGTCGTCGCATTCTTACCTCCGTCAACAGTTACTGATGCTGTCTTGCCATTGCCAAGAGCCACCGAAGCATCCGTTCCACTATACTGCTCGTCCGTATTGTCAAGTCCGGCAACCGCCATATCGCCAAAGTTGATGCCACCGGCATTCACGCCATCAAGAGAGAGGGTATAAGTAAATTCGCCCTCTCCGTACTTGGCAGACTTCAGCACCGTTGTCTGATGCTCAACCAATGGATGCTGGTAGTCGTCGCCCTTAACCACATAGTAGTAGCCAGCCTCTGTTACTTCCACTTTTTTGTCGCTTGAGAAAAGCACGTTGATAGGCTTTTCCTCCTTGTCATCTGGATACCCGGGCATCCATCCAACGGTAATCGGCATATTGATTACACCGGCAGCTGTAATTGTACCACCGTTGAGCACCACGTGAGCCACGATGCCACCGCCAGCAAGTTCCATTGCCTCAACCTCACCGTCGGTAAATGTCTTTGTGCCGGCAGCGTCCTCAGACACCTTCACATTCGGTATTTTGATATCGCCGATATCATCTCCCGCAAACATAAAATCAGGCAAAGAGAAGTCGCAGGTGTTATCATTATAATAGCTGATTGTCACTTTTTGTGTGGCATTGGCAATTACATCGCCACCTAAAAAATCACAATCCACATTCAAGATACCAGCATACTGCTTATCCTCAGGAGCGGTGTACTGCAATGTGTAGACGTGCTGTGTTGCGCCATCAACATCCTTACCCCCCTGGTTGGTTACAGTAACGGTGACTTTATAGTTGGCGGCATCTACAGCCACTGCCGCGTCGGCAAACTGGCTCTTGCAAGTTGCAACAACTTCCTCCTCTGTCGGCATCTTGCCTGCAACAGTATAATTATAAACGCCATCCTTCAATGCAATTGTCTTACTTCCTGCCTTCAACGATGTCAATGTTGAGTAGTAAACGAAATCTACATCGTCGACTACAAGAGTATTGTATGGTACAATGTTTGCTCTATTCCAATAGTCTGCAGCTGAAATAATCAGATTCATCTTCTCTGGAACAACAGTTGTTGTTTTATATTCCAACGGCACTATAATTTGTGTCCATTCCGAGAAAGAATTGGAAATTTTCTCTTCACAACTCGCAATTAATGTTCCAGACTGTGCTACTGAAGATTTTCCCAATATTGCTCGATCCACATCTGTAAGTTCTATTGTTGCAGACTCCGAATATATAGGATTTGAAGATGTTCCCCCTGTCTTTTCTATGGCACTTCTTACTTGTGATTTAAATGTGCCACTCCATAAATACGCTATGACGTAAGCATCTTCAGTTCCTTTTGAATTATCTCGTTTGTACCAGCCAACGACAGCATCAGGACGATGCGAGAAGTTCATTCCTCCATATACACCACCATCGCCCATTTCCAACCCATTTCCGTTGATTTTTTCTGTATCCGCAAAAATCCAAGGTGTTCCAAAATTTAAGAAAGCCGGAGCCGGAGCCGAAGCCTTGCCAAAACCTGGCTTCTGATTTGTCAATATCGTTGCAAAACCACCGGTGTGTGAGGCTTCATCTTTCTTTACAAAATCCGAGAATTTAAACACTTGCGTTACATTACTTCCATTCCAATCCGCTGGCTCAACTCCAGGACGAACAAAAGACGCATTGTTCTTTGTCGTTGTGGTTTTTCCGCAAGTCGTCTTCCAACTTTCGAAACCCACATTAGGCAATTGCTGCGCATTAGCCGTAAAAGCCGAGATGCTCAAGAGCAAAGCGCCGCTCAATAAAAATGATTTTTTCATATTTTCAGTTTTTAGTTTATATTCTATTTTTTAACACTTAAAAATTAAAACAATTCAACGTCCTATTTTGTTGTTGCCCTCGCGAGCAATTATGCAAATATACTCATTCGCAACGCATCCTTATCCTATTCACTCCTGCATGCACCTCTATCGGCAATCCCGTGAATTTCAGCGTGCAAAGATGCGCATTAACGCTCCTCAAATATTGAAAATTCGGTGTAAAGGTAACAACTTTTATGCTAACCAACACTATTTTACGACAATTATTTCTCTGTCCGACAGCGGCGTCTGCCCCAAAACTCATTGCTGACGCGCCTTGCAGCGATGTCGCCCACCACTCAGCGGCACCGCGCTGCGGTGCATACCCCTCCAGTCTACCAGCCCCAGACGCAGTCCGGGGAAATCTAGGATTTGAGCAAGGATAAAGTGTTAAAATATTTGCATTTTCTCGAGTTCAAGTTTTTAACATTACCTTAATTCCGCAACACTTTGATTTAAATTAATTTATAAGTTCCTGAGCAACAAAAAGTTGCCCAGGATTTTGCCGTGTCAGATTTTTCACTTATCTTAATGTTGCAATTAGAAAACAAGCGAAAATCGTAACAAGGCATGGCAAAGGTACAAATAAAATCTGAGAAACTCACACCTTTTGGAGGAATTTTTTCAATCATGGAGAAATTTGACTCCATGCTTTCACCCGTTATCGACTCAACACTGGGTCAGAGATGCCGCAGTATCATCGGATATCAGTTCAGCGAGATAGTCCGTTCGCTGATGAGCGTTTATTTCTGTGGCGGCTCATGCGTGGAAGACGTAACGTCACAACTGATGCGCCATCTCTCGTATCATCCTACCCTTCGTACATGCAGCTCTGATACCATCCTCAGAGCCATCAAGGAACTAACACAGGAAAACATCTCCTATACTTCCGACCAAGGCAAGACCTATGATTTCAATACTGCAGACAAACTCAACACATTGCTTATAAACGCTTTGGTTTCTACAGGCGAGTTGAAGGAAATTGAGGAATACGATGTTGACTTTGACCATCAGTTTCTTGAAACGGAGAAGTATGATGCAAAACCGACCTACAAAAAGTTCCTCGGCTACAGGCCTGGCGTATATGTTATCGGTGACAAGATAGTCTATATCGAGAACAGCGATGGCAACACGAATGTGCGTTTTCATCAGGCAGACACCCATAAGAGATTCTTCGCTCTTCTGGAATCCCAGAACATCCGTGTAAATCGCTTCAGGGCAGACTGCGGTTCCTGCTCGAAGGAAATCGTCAGTGAGATAGAGAAGCATTGCAAACATTTCTACATCCGTGCCAACCGATGCAGTTCGCTCTACAATGACATCTTTGCTCTGAGAGGATGGAAGACGGAGGAGATTAACGGCATCCAGTTCGAACTCAATTCCATTCTCGTTGAGAAATGGGAAGGCAAGTGCTATCGTCTTGTCATCCAGAGACAAAGACGCAACAGTGGCGACCTTGACCTATGGGAAGGCGAATACACTTACCGTTGTATTCTGACCAACGATTACAAGTCATCGACAAGGGACATTGTTGAATTCTACAATCTGCGTGGCGGCAAGGAACGTATCTTTGACGACATGAACAACGGATTCGGTTGGAGCAGGCTCCCCAAGTCATTCATGGCGGAGAATACTGTCTTTCTTCTGCTTACTGCATTGATACACAATTTCTACAAGACCATCATGAGCAGGCTTGACACCAAGGCTTTTGGGCTCAAGAAAACGAGTCGCATAAAGGCTTTTGTCTTCAGATTCATCTCCGTACCTGCCAAGTGGATCATGACTGCAAGGCAATACGTGCTGAATATCTACACAGAGAACCGCGCTTATGCAAAACCCTTCAAAACAGAATTCGGATAAGAATCCTTTCTTTCCGGTTAGAATCTGCGTATTACCTCAAGTCGCATCGTGGGGTAAGGGGATGTTGGCTACATATTGATGTTGTGCTGTTGCTTTTTACTGAAAGCTACTACTAACGACTCATAAATCTACCCTTAATCGTGTATTGGATGATAGTTGCGGATTTTAGGTATAAATAATTATTTATATGGATACCCTCCGACATATGGAAATGGCAATGGATTCTGTGCTACAATGTCTAAATCGATATACCACGTCCCATTTGATTTTTCAACCTTTGTAATCTTGAACGTTGTCCCTCGTTGTAGTAGCATTTCACTCTCTGATCCAAAAGTTTGCTGTTTGATAAATGCACCTTCTGTACCTGTTGCTCCAATCAATGCTTTTATTTCTGCATCTGTAGCGGTGCTGAAATTAGCTAAGCCGAATTTTTTCAACGCTACCAGCTTATCTCCTCTTTGCAACCACATATCAAAGTTATATGACGATTTATTGATAATGCCTTCGATGAGTGGAATCCGTTGCAGACCTAATTGCGCACTTGTCTGGCTCCCGTAATATGTCAGCCATCGTAAAGGTTCATTGATATTGTGATACGAAACGGAATACCCATATATCGCATCCTGTTCTTCTTGAATTACCATCGCTTCATGACTCAAGGTTCGAAATATTCCGTCCTTTTAACAACACCTTTTTTTACATTGACACACATTTTTTGCCAAACAGCATGGCAACACAATCGGCGCACAACGAAAAGGTGCCGGCAAATTCTATTTGCCGGCACCTTGATTCAAAATATCGTTATGTCTTAAGCCTTTTTCACACGGCTTCCAACCATTGCATAGAACAACAAATAAGCAACGGCTGCGATGAGTACCCAATAGCTTGACAAATATCCAGCCACGTCGGCAACACCGCCTTGAATCAGCGGAAGTATGCCACCGCCGCACACCATCACCATAAACAATCCTGAGGCAACTGCAGTGTATTTGCCAAGGCCTTCAACTGCGAGGTTGAAAATGCCGCCCCACATAACTGACGTGCAAAGACCGCAAAGCACGAAGAACAGCACGCATGTAGGCGCCTCGATCATTGTAAACGACATGTTCTGGAATCCAGGAATGCTGATTGTCGAATCAGGCATACACAATCCGCAGAGCAAGAAAGCGATTGCCACAGTGGCAACTGTTGAGAGTTGCGCACGGCTTGAGAATTTAGAGCCAAACGATCCGCCCACAAGACGTCCGACAAGCATCAACAACCAATACATACCCACCAACGAACCAGCAGCAGAAGGGTTCATTCCTTTACCCGGTTTTTTGACGTCGTTATAAATTTCATAAGCCGATTCATATTGTTTCTCACCGATTACTTTGTTTTCATATCCAATCATAGCCTTTGCTTCCTCTTCCGAGAATTTCGACTTGTCCTGCTGATAAGCTACAAGCGCATCCGCATTTGCCTTGTCGGCTGCTTGAAGCTCAGCCAAATAGACAGGGTCATTCTGCTGCTTGTTGTATTCGTCGACAGTAGCGGCAGCCTCTTCCTTGGTCTGTGTGGTCATATAAAGATTTGCCATGTTGGGAATGCCCACCTCGATACCTACATACAAGAAGATTGCAACGATACCGAGAGCGAAATGACGATATTTCAACGCGCCGCCAATAGTAGCCTTCTCCTCATGCTTAATCTCGCCTTGCTTTGCCTCTTCAAGAATAGGTTCCGGCAATTTAGAGAAGAAAAGCACAATCAATGCGAATGCAAAAATGCCCATTGCAATAAACAATGCCGGACGTGCAGCACTCAGCGTGAGGCCCTTCAGAGTGTCGCCCATAAGATAGCCGACAAGCACCGGGCAGATTGTCGCAGCCAAAGAGTTGGCAGAGCCACCGAATTGCAGCAACTGGTTGCCCTTATTGCCACCACCACCAAGCGTGTTGAGCATCGGGTTTACAACAGTGTTGAGCATACACATAGAGAAACCAGCCACAAACGCGCCAGTTAAATAAACCGCAAACACACCTGAATCAAGCGTGCTCGACAAGAACATCAGCGCAACGCCTACCAAACCGACAAGGACGGCTGCAATGGCTGAGAATTTATAACCTTTTTTTTGAAGGATAAGGCCAGCCGGAATACCCATGAACGCATAAGCAATAAAGTTGGCGGCATTACCCAACTGCGATTCGAAGTTAGTCAGGTCAAACTGCTCTTTAAGGATTATTCCAAACGGATTTTGGAATCCAGTCACGAATGAAATCATCGCGAACAAGAAGAACATCACCACGATAGGCAATGTGTAATTTTTCTTTTCTTGAGTCATAATTTTTAGATTTTAAAGTAGTTATTGTTTAATTTCACAATCAGTATTGACGAGGTCCGAAAATATGGCTTCCTACGCGAATCATGGTAGAACCTTCCTCAACGGCTATCCGATAATCATCGCTCATTCCCATGCTCACGATGTCGAACACGGGATTTTTCGCCATTATGCCAGACTTCATTTCTCTGAACACCCCGACAATTCGCTGAAACTCCTTTCGTATCTCTGTCTCATTGTCGGTATTCGTAGCCATTCCCATAACACCTCTGACCCTCACATTCCGGCAATTATCAAGCATTCCCGTTTTCTCCAGGCATACCAAATCGCTCATGTCAAAGCCATATTTTGTTTCCTCCTGCGCTACGTGAAGCTCAAGCAACACGTCCACAATCTTGCCAATTTTTTCCGCCTCGGCATTGATTGCCGTCAGCAGTTTGCCACTGTCAACGCTATGTATCAGAGTCACAATCGGGACCACAGTCTTGACTTTGTTGGTCTGCAGATGCCCGATGAAATGCCATTGCACATCAGACGGCATCGTTGCCGCTTTCTGCACAAGCTCCTGAGCCCTGCTCTCTCCAAAGACCCTCTGTCCGGCATCATAAGCCGCCATCAGAGCCTCCGTCGGGTGAAATTTAGAAACTGCCACCAAAGTCACACTCTGTGGCAGTTCCTTTTTCATTTGTCTTATATTTTCTGCGACATCAATCATAATTATTTATTATGCCTGTGCGCCCTCGTTTCCGCCTAAATCCTCTTTATAGACATCCATTATCATTGTCTCATTGATAGAGGCCACCTCAAAGTCGGACATCGTACCCTTCATTCCTTCCATAAAGTTGTCGTAGGCTTTCTTGAAATCCGCAGCCTGCACCATCATAAAATTGGCGGTTTTCTTCTCCACTGCAGTTTTCTCGTCGATGGTCACGAAGTTCACCTTAACCTTATACCACTTATCGCCCTCCTCGTCCCAGAAGATTTCTGCGATATTGGTGCGCTTTACAGCCGTCACCTTCAGCTCACCGCCTGTCACAAACGGAGTCATCTCTTCTATAATTCGAGCCTCAGCCTCAGTAAACGACAAGGCATCAACCAAATATGGTTCAGTTACCGCTTTTTGTTGACCATTTTCTGTCAACTTCTCATATTTCACTTTACATTCAAACCAAGTTGCCATTATTTTCTTTCTTTATTTTTTCGTTACAAAAGTAATAATTTCTCCGAGAAACAGGATAACGTATACTCCCATTTTTTATCAACTATTTCTCGCCTTATAATACAGAGTGGAGCAATTCGACTCCGCAAACAAAGCCGATGCCACGTCGGCCATTCGCCCAAGGGTCGTAGCCCTGTATCTCTCCACCTCCTCATTTATCATCTCCGCATTGCCAAGCATCTCGAAATATGCCAGATTTGAAGCCAGCTCATCGTTGTTAAGATTACTGAACAGCGCATTAGACTCATATTTGTTAACCACTTTATCCAACTCATACTGACTCACATCGCCATCAGCCACCTTGCGAAGTTCATCTGCAATCGCTGCCTCAACCCTATCGAAGGAAACGCCAGGGAGCAGCTGCGCTTTGACAATCAGCATTCCAGGATCCTCATCGCCAGTTATCGACGCGTCTATCGACGCGACCAGATTGCCTTTCGCATAGACGTTGCGGAACAGTCTCGACGACCTGCCGTTTGACAGCACGTCGCTCAACAAATCGCAGACAGGATAGTCATTGTCAAGGCGTCCACACATCCGGTATGCCTTCACTATCATATTATGCGGCACGTCGCGTTCAACCTCCTTCACCCTCGCCGACAATTGAGTCGGCTCGCAAGGGAGTGTACGCTCCGGCATTTCCGCACACGGGATGCCCGCGAACCATTTTTCAGCCAATGCAAACACATCTTCAGAGTCCAGATTGCCCACTACCGACAATATGGCATTTCCCGGATTGTAATAGCGTCGATAGAAAGCCTTTATCGTCTCGACCGGCACATTTTCAATGTCAGACAATGCTTTTCCTATCACCGGCCATTTATATGGATGCACCTTATAGACCATTTCGCGGAGAATGTGTCCGACGTCGCCATACGGAGCATTCAGACAGCGCTGCTTGAATTCCTCCTGCACGACGCTGCGCTGCACTTCCACCGACTTGTCAGACAGCAACAGATTCTGCATCCGGTCGGCTTCCACCCAAAACGCCGTTTCCACGTTTTCAAAAGGAAGGATGTCATAATAGTTGGTGATGTCGCTGTTTGTCCATGCATTGTTGTCACCGCCGGCCTCCACCATCACAGAATCGAATTTAGGGACAGCCGCAGTGCCTCCAAACATCAGATGCTCGCACAAATGCGCAAGCCCAGTATATTCTGGCGACTCGTTTTTAGCCCCGACACGATACAGCAAATTGACCGCAGCCATTCCTGTCGCACAGTTTCTGCTGTGCACAACCTGCAGCCCATTGCCCAACCGATAGCGCGACGTCTTTATCATTCAATCACCGAAGCTTTCAGGATTCTGACATCTTCCTTGGGCCTGTCGTTGCGCACGGTCTCGACGCATTGAATCTTGTCGACCACATCCATTCCAGAAACAACCTCGCCAAAGACACTGTATCCGCCATCCAGGAACGGAGTGCCGCCGACAGTTGTATATACCAACTTCTGTTCCGGAGTAAACTTGAACAGTTTTCCTTTCAACGAGGCCTCCGTTTCTTGAATCAGACTGTCTTGGAGCTCCTGCAGCCCCGCTGTGTTACGAGCTCTGCGCAAATCCATTATTTCCGCGCGATGCTCCTTTGCCAACGCTTGAAACACCGATTGCTTTTGCTGGTTCTGCAACGACTTTTCCATCGCCACCAGCTCCGATTCATTATACACCTTTCCCGTGACAATGTAGAACTGCGAGCCAGACGATTTCTTTTCCGGATTGACAGCATCGCCCGTGCGGGCAGCCGCAACAGCGCCACGCTTGTGGAACAATTCAGGGAGCACAAACTCACCGGGAATCTCTTCGCCATAATCATTCGCGCCAAGAACCGCATCCGGTGTCGCCGTCTTCGACGTCGGATCGCCGGTCTGAACCATAAAATCCTTTATCACCCTATGGAACAGCACACCATCGTATGCGCCGGCCTCTACATTTTTCACAAAATTATCACGATGTCCGGGAGTCAATTCCGATAAAAGAATCACGACATCGCCCTCGGACGTTTTCAACAGCACTTTCATTGCCTTATTTTCTTTTTTTGAAGATTCGACAGCACCTCCCGACAACGGCATCCATAAAAGAGCCATCGCCAACACCGCCATTAAAACACCTGATTTCAAATCAGAAACCCTTAGGGTACACTCTTTTATATATACGTCGGAAATTATTGTCGGAAGCACTCAACTCTTCCGCTTTCTCAACATAATCCTCACCCCAAATGCTTGCCAACAAACTCGGCATATACTTTCTGTCACGATCCTTTTCTATAGAAGCGTCAAGCAATTTGGATATGCTGTCAGAATATTTCTCCTTGTCAATCGCAGCCAGATAACGAGCCGTGCTTACAATAAACTGACCGTTGCGGTCAACTTTTATTATATTATCGACCAATTCCGGCATATCACCGTCACAACTACCGATGTTGTTGGCTATATATTCATATGTAGCCAGCCCATCCTCGTCTTTTTTCAACTTTTTCAAAACGTCTTCGTTCATCAGTTTTTCTTTATTATTTTTACAAAGGCACCTCAAACCACACCAACGACACTGCAAAATCCAGCATCATTGACGGTCTGTGGGATTCCCACACAAAGGTAATGCGTTTTTATGAAATAATAGCCCTTCCAATCCATTTTTTACAACACATCACCGCCGACAACATCGTTGTTTTACTCTAATTTCTTCTGTTTTAGAAATAAAATCGCTATCTTTGCGCCAAAATAGATGTCACGTTTTTTATATGTCTAATAAGAATGTAAGCCCGACCATCTTGTTTGAGACAAGTTGGGAGGTTTGTAATAAAGTTGGAGGAATATATACAGTATTATCATCAAAAGCAAAAGTTTTGAATGAGCGGTTAGGCGACAAAATGATTTTTGTCGGTCCTGACGTTTGGACTTCTCAAAACCCCTCTCCTTTTTTTAAAGAATCAAAAGCACTACTTAAGAATTGGCGGCAGTCCGCCAATCTTCCTTATGGCATATCTGTCAGAGTGGGAAAATGGATGGTTCCGGGAAATCCGGTTGCAATCCTTGTCAATTTCGACGGCGTCTACCCCAAATTGGATGATTTCTACGCATTGATGTGGGAGAAATTCAAAGTCGACTCGCTGCACTCCTACGGCGCCTACGGCGAAGGCTGCGCGTTTGCCATCGCCTCTGCCATAGTAATTGACAGCCTATCAAAATTCTTGGCGAAAAAAAACGACCGTGTTGTCGCTCAGTTCAACGAGTGGACCACCGGCATGGGACTGCTCTATCTGAAAGCCAACTCGCCACAGATTGCGACCATCTTCACAACACATGCCACAAGCATCGGAAGAAGCATCTGCGGCAACGGAAAGCCCCTTTACGACTACTTCAACGGCTACAACGGCGACCAGATGGCATCCGAGCTCAATATGCAGTCGAAACATTCCCTGGAAAAAACAGCCGCTCACAATGCCGACTGTTTCACCACCGTAAGCGACATAACCGCCCGGGAATGCGAGCAGCTGCTTGAAATCAAGCCGCTTGTCACACCGAATGGATTCGAGCTCTCAATTGTGCCGGAACGTCAGAAATACACCGCGCAGAGAAAGAAAGCCCGCGCCAAATTGCTGCAAGTGGCAGAAGCCCTGACCGGAAAGCATTATGACGACGACACATTCCTATATGCCACTGCCGGACGCAATGAATTCCGCAACAAAGGTCTCGACATGTTTATCGATGCGACAAACGCCCTCCGCAACGGCCACGACATGAATCGGCAGACAATCGCCTTCATACTGGTTCCCGCATGGGAAAACGGCGCGCGCGAAGATTTAAAAAGCCGTTTGGAAAAAGGCGAGACGCAAGGCGCTTTGGAAGACTGCATCATAACACACCGCCTTCATGACTATTCCTCAGATGCAATATACAACAAATTGGAATATCTGGGAATGCACAATTCGGCGGACAGCAAAGTAGACACAATCTACGTGCCCTGCTACCTCAATGGTTCTGACGGGATTTTCAATATGCAATATTACGATTTGCTCATTGGCTTTGACGCCGCCGTTTTTGCATCCTACTACGAGCCTTGGGGATACACTCCCCACGAAAGCATGGCGTTCGGAATACCCACAATCACTACCGACCTTGCAGGCTTCGGGCAATGGATTCTGTCCACATTCGGAGGAGGCTTCAGCAAGTGCGGCGTCGAGGTTACCCACCGGTCAGACTCGAACTACGAAATGGCAGTCAACGACATTGCCGAGAAACTCAAATATCTGCTGACCGCCGATGTCTCTTTGACAAAGAAAATCAGAAAAGCAGCCATCAGCTCCTCAAAGGGTACAGCTTGGGCTGACTTTATAAGATATTACGACACAGCCTATACAATGGCTTTAGAAAACAATAAACACAATTTGGCATAGTGCCTCTAATTTTAATATTTTAACTATGAAATTGAAAGTAAGCAACACAAATGCCCCTGTATGGCGCGACATCACAATCCATGCAGAATTACCAGCCAAGCTCAAGAGCCTTGACGAATTGGCACACAACGTATGGTGGTCGTGGAACAGCGAGGCGCGAAATCTCTTTCAAGACATTGACCCTAACCTATGGTTGCAGACGGATGAGAACCCCGTCTTGTTATTGCAAAAACTAAGTCTGGAGCGTTGTCAGGAATTGGCTAAAGACGAAGCCTTCCTCACACGTCTCAATGAAGTGCACAAGGCATTCAAAGACTACATGAAGAAGCCATACCGCAAGGATGTGCCTTCAATCTCCTATTTCAGTATGGAGTATGGTCTTTGCAGCGCTTTGAAAATCTACTCTGGAGGTCTTGGTGTCCTCGCCGGCGACTACATCAAGGAAGCTTCCGACTCTTGTGTAAACTTGACTGCTGTCGGATTCATGTATCGCTATGGATACTTCGACCAGTCTCTTTCAATGGACGGACAGCAGATTGCTGAATATCCAGCGCAGAACTTCAACCAAATTCCTGTGGAGCAAGTGCTCAACAGCGACGGAACTCCGATGGTTCTTGCCGTTCCTTACCCAGGCCGCAACATCTACTGCAACATTTGGAGAGTGAATGTGGGTAGAGTGAAACTCTACTTGTTGGACACAGACAACAACCAGAACTCAGAGTTCGACCGTCCAATCACACACAAACTTTATGGTGGCGATTGGGAAAACCGCATCAAACAGGAATACCTGCTCGGTATCGGCGGCGTCATGATGCTCCGTGCTTTGGGCATCAACACAGAGTTGTATCACTGCAACGAGGGACACGCAGCCCTGCTCAACCTCCAGCGTCTTGTTGAATACGTACAGAACGACCACTTGAGCTTCGATGTAGCACTTGAATTGGTTAAAGCCACAGGTCTCTACACCGTACACACTCCAGTGCCTGCCGGACACGACTATTTCGAAGAGAGCCTCTTCGGAAAATACCTCGGTGAATATCCTGCGAAACTTGGCATTTCGTGGTCAGACCTTATGAATATGGGCCGTGAGAACCCTGACACAAACGAACGGTTCTCAATGAGTGTATTCGCACTCAACACTTGCCAGGAATCCAACGGTGTAAGCTGGTTGCACGGCGAAGTGTCAAAACGCATGTTCCAAGGTGTATGGAAAGGATACGCTCCTGAAGAGTCACACGTTTCATATGTGACAAACGGTGTGCACATGCCAACATGGGCTGCTTCTGAATGGAAAGATTTCTACAAGAAGACTTTCGGCGAGAACTATTGGGAAACTCAGTCGGACGAAATGACTTGGGCTCCTATCCTGAAAGCCAAAGAAGAAGATATCTGGAACATCCGCATTGCGTTGAAAAACAAGTTTATCGACTACGTTAAGCGCGAGTTCAAAGAGACATGGCTTAAGAACCAGGGAGACCCTTCACGCATCGTCTCCATCATGGACAAAATCAATCCAAACGCATTGATTATCGGTTTCGCACGCCGCTTTGCGACTTACAAACGTGCGCACCTGTTGTTTACCGACCTTGACCGTTTGGCTAAAATCGTTAACAACGAGAAGTTCCCTGTGCAATTCGTATTCGCCGGCAAGGCTCACCCAGCCGACGGTGCAGGACAAGGACTCATCAAACGAATCGTAGAGATTTCAAGAATGCCGCAATTCCTTGGCAAGATTATTTTCTTGGAGAACTACAACATGACATTGGCAAAACGTCTGATTTCAGGCGTCGACATCTGGCTGAACACTCCGACTCGTCCATTGGAAGCCTCTGGTACTTCTGGCGAGAAAGCGGAGATGAACGGCGTGCTCAACTTCTCCGTACTTGATGGATGGTGGTATGAAGGCTACCGCAAAGATGCCGGTTGGGCGTTGACTGACAAGCGCACATTCACCGACCAAGGTCAGCAGGACAAGCTCGATGCCGCAACCATCTACTCTATGCTTGAGAACGAGATTATTCCTCTTTATTTTGCAAAGAACTCAAAGGGATATTCTCCAGAATGGATTCAATACATCAAGAACTCCATTGCCCACATCGCTCCTAACTTCACCATGAAGCGTATGATTGATGACTACATCGAACGCTTCTATCTGAAAGAAGGAAAATACGGCAAGGATCTCAAGAAAAACAATTTTGCAAAAGCCAAAGCATTGGTTGAATGGAAAGACAATGTGGTTTCCCGTTGGGACGGCATCAAGGTGCTTGAAGCCACTCCGCTCGATCCTTCAGCAAACTCTTTCGGCGACAAGATCAAAGTTGACGCAAAGATTGACACCAACGGTCTTGCAGACAGCATTGGTGTTGAAATGGTGGTTTATTCCGTTGAAGAAGGTCAGCAGAAATTCCTCAACCGCTACGATTTCAAAGAGGTTAAGCGCGAAGGCGACATCGTTTCTTACGAACTTAAGCACGAAATTGCAGTTCCAGGCGTGTTCCACTATGGATTCCGCATCTATCCTAAGAATGCAGAGCTCGCACACCGTCAGAGCTTCGCTTACTTGAAATGGTTCTAAGCCACACGAACTGTTTGGCAATAAAAAATCGGTTGGAGATCTCCAACCGATTTTTTTTTTTTCCTTTTAT
>ERZ779799.422-NODE-422-length-14501-cov-2.307144_pt1 | contig 14501 bp, 18 predicted proteins | sample MGYA00511253_ERZ779799 | MGnify/ENA primary metagenome ERZ779799 (study PRJEB29588, sample SAMEA2159541) | human gut metagenome | biome: human gut; feature: human-associated habitat; material: faeces | place: Denmark | collected 2008/2010 ...
GAGCGTGTCTCTTACCGATTTTGCGATTCCAGAAAATCCACCAATTTCATTCCATATATCGAGAACGGCTTCAGTGAGTTTGTTCTTCATCTCAATGAATTTATCTGAAATGTCCGAGAGGGTTAGATAATCCATGTTCCTGATGGAGTCGATAAACTCTTTCACAGCTGCAACTGCTTTGTCCCAAGATCCACCTGCAAAATTCTTTATGGTCTGATAATACTCTGAAAGAATAGTCATCGCTTTTTGTACTTGTGGAATCTCTTTGAAGTCGTTCCAAAGTCCTTGTAATTTCTCTTTCGCCTTTGGTATTATGCTATCCAAGTTATTGAATAGATACAGAATTCCATTTTGAATTTTTGCAAAGTATTCTTGAGCCTTTGCTGCGATCTGCATTTCATCAGCCCAATTCTTGATCCGTTTTATTCCGCCGACAATCTTTCCGGAAAGGAAATCAAGCCCTTTTGACACCAATGAATTCTGAGTCACCCAACTCTCGAATTCGGCAAGCATATCGCCAATGTTAGCTGCTACATCAAGTATATCAAGATTGAAGCCAGCCAAAACTTTCTGCAATAAAGTAAATCCCGCTTTTCCGAGTCCACCGATAACGTTCGTTCCGACTCTGAGTATCGAGAATAATCCTTTGAACGTTCGTTTTACTTTTGAAGCGGTTTCGTTGATTAAAAGAAGTCGGTTAGAAAAGTCATGAACCTTATCGATCGCTGCAGACAACTGTTCTACTGTTATTGCCGGGAACACATCTCGGTATGCATCGTGCACGCTATTCAGAATTGTTGTCAAACCAGACCAAGCATTGGAAATCGATTCAATAAGTTTATCCCTACCGGTAGGACCATTTAACGTGTCAATAAGATTTTTAAAACTCGATTGCTGTTTGTCGGTAAGATCAATGCTTGTTTCAAGAGCATCTGAAATCTTAAGAACCTGACCGACATTAATCACGTTGACATCCGAAATATCGTTAAGTTTAGCCAGCTCTTCGACAGTAATGCCACACTTCTGTGCAATTGCGGACAAGGTATCTCCAGCTGCAACCGTATAATCGCTGGTAGTAGTACCGAGTTTCTTCATCGATTCTTCAAGAATATCGGCAGTAAGCCATTGTTCTTTTAAAGAATCTCGGAAATTGCCATTATCCAGAATCATCTGATCAATGTCGATCCCATGCTCTCGGGCAGCATTCTTGAGCATCTGAGTGAGAGCTTTTTAGCCAATACCGCTCTCTTTGAGCAGCTGATCAAACTGTTCGGCGGTTACTGTACGCCCTCCAAGCGCACCCTTCAACAAATTATTTCGAGCATCAGACGACGCCTGAATAATGGCTCCAAGAGTATCCGACACTTTTGTAAGGGTAGTTTTTGCCTGATCGAAGTCGCCAATGATTGTTTCCCAGCTTTCGGTCCATCCAGACTGAGCCGCCTCTTTCAATGTGTCAAACAGCTGTGAAAATGTCTTCACCTTCGTTGCAGCATCGGATGCTGTCTGACCCATTTTGACGATTCCGGCTATCTGTTCGTCAGTATAACCCATGGACTTGAGCTGTGATTCTGTAAGATCTCCAGTAAACTTAGAAAGAGTTTCGGTGAGAACCTCTGACGTCAACCAACCGTCCTTTAAGGTTTCTCTGAACGAACCCTCTTTGTCGATCATCGCGTCAATAGCAATGCCATGCACTCGGGCTGTCTCTTTCAGAGCGTCCTGGAATACCTGACCTCCCATTCCAGCATTTACGACTGAATTCCAGTCCATTAACTTGACAGTACCAGACGCAAGAGCCTGAGATAGCTGATACATGGCTACTGATGCCTGTTGAGATGTCGAACCCGATACTGCGGCCAGATTCGCAATACCTTTAATTGCTGCAACTGAAGTATCCAGATCAACGCCCGCCGCTGTAAATGTACCAATATTACGGGTCATCTCTGTGAAGTTATAAATCGTCATGTCGGCATAATGATTCAGTTCATCCAAAGCCGCGTTTACATCTTTCAGAGTAGATCCTTTACTCTCAGTATTTGCCAGAATCGTCTGGACTGCATTAATCTGCGTTTCGTATTCCTGAAAACCAGATTTAACTGGATCAATAGTAAGCGCAGACACAATCCTTTTGCCTGTAGTTATAGCAGAATTGGTAATATTCTGCAGTGCGGTCATTCCAATAATGCCAAGCGTAGACAATCTTCTTGTTACAATGTCTGCGCTATTTATTAATGGATTTAAGGATACTTTCTTTGATGCGCGGTCGAGTTCGTCGAATCCCTTTACAGCGTTACCAAGTTTCAGTCCCTCACGCAATTTCTTCAAACTATCGAGAGTTGTATGAACTCCACTCTCGAATTGTTTGTTATCAAACTGCATTTCTACAACCCGGTTATCAACCGTTGTACCCACTACTTCGTAACCTCCTTCCATGCACCGTCAGCAATCTTGTCAAAAATTGGACGTAATGCGGGATTAATGTAATCTCTTCCTTGCACATATCCTCCAGTTCCAGTCCCATGACCATACTGTAAAATTACAGCAATGTTTACACCGTTATTAACGTTAGAATTGTTCCAGCGAATACTTACTCCGCCGTCAGTTGGAACAATCTCGTATGACCACGACGATGCGGTTTTGCCAGAATCAACCGGTGTCGCTGTGGCGAGTGCAACAACTCCTTCTTGCCCATAGCGATGTAAAATTTCGGTTATGTTCGATGTTGAAGCTTTTTTCAAAAACTTTGTTGTCTTTTCGAAATCTCCAACGTGTCTGAATCGTATCATCGTGGCCTCCCATTTACTTTTTCTTTACATAATCAAGAGCGATCCATCCAGCACCAGACAGAAGCTTACCCCATCCTTGATCGGATCCCTTACCGGCTCTCTTTTCTGTGATCGTGAATGTACCAATGCCCGTACAATGTCCCGTGGTGGCATAATTTGTACCTGGACCAGTACGAATATTAAGATTCGGAATATCCACTCTCACAGTAAAGTTTTCGTTTGTGATTGGAGTAGATTCAGCTGCCGATCCTTTCTTACCAAAATAAAAGTGACCCCAATGTGCATTCTTATGATCCTCTCCAAGGTAGTCATACTTCTGCAACAAGGCGCCACACTTTGAGTTCATTTTGAGGTTTCCGTCCGAATAATTGGTAAACGATCGGAACTGATAAATCTTATCGTTCGGGAATCTACGCTTACCGCCAATGAAAACATCATATACAGCTCGTTTAGCATCTTCGCTGGTTACCGTATTATTTGAATACGCATAGAAATTATGTTTCATGACATCGGTAAGCGAGGAACCATAGCTGCCGCTCTCGTGCATATCAAGGATGCACTGTGCAACTGCACGTAAAGCATTTTGTGAGCCAATTACACCTGCCTCACCATATACAACCTGCGCGATACGGAAAAGAGTAGTATCACCGATTTTTCTGTCCGTGACGGCCGAGCTGGAATTACTGATGTCTTCAGTTTTTACTCCAAGATTTGCATTTACTTCAGCTGCAATTTTACCGAGTCTGGAGTAAATATAATTGCCAGGACAAGCCTTATTGGCAAACCATCTGTGAACAGTCATGTTCTGTTTGTCGACATGACCAACAAGCGACTTATCCGCTTTCCACTTAAGTTTTTTAATGTAATTGCGCTTGCAAATATCAGTACACAGCTTAATGAGAGACGCATATACCTTGTCGTTAATCTTATATGGCTCTACTGTATCTGACGCGCACTCAATCGTGATCGCTCGATTATCATTTGCCCGATTGGAAGAGCACCAAGAGCGATCCTTTTCTTCCACAAACAATCCAATGCGTCCGTCAACGCCAATGCCGTAATTTGCGCTTGCTTGCGCGGATGGCTGCACAAACCATTCACCCATGCTCTCTACAGACACATTGCCTACGTAGCAGTGAATTGTCAGTGTATCGATTTTGTGGTTTCTTGGTGCTGTTTTATTCGGGCTGATTTTCGTATAAGAAACAAGTTTCGAATTACTCATTTACATACACATACCATAATGGTATGCCCTCCGTATTAAAAACGATGTTTACTAGCTAGTTGCTCCAATTGTAAAAATAGTCAAAAAAAAAAAGCCCCATGGTCAGGACTTTTTCATATTTGCTATAAAGTCTATTACTTTTCCGATTTTCTCGAATTTTTTTACTTTTTTCTTGCTCCGTTTCTGTTTCCGTTTCCGTTTCTGTCTCTGGCTCATAAGTCACAGTTCCAGTGTCGGCTTTTTCCGCTTCCATAATATCATCAATCAGATTTTCACGTATTTTGTTCCATTTCTCATATTTTTCGCTACTACTATTATACCACTTGATATATTCTGCTGTATTATAAGCAGCCTCATAATCCCCAGCGTTCATTTCTTCTTCTGCCTGTTTAACGTATGCGTTCAGTTCTTTCGTACATTTTGAGACACTACGCGCCCCTAATATACACAATACTATGATCAATACAGCATAAGTTACGCCCATTCCAATCAATACGTGTTTATTATGTCGTTTGACAGTTTCTTCTTTCTCTTTCTCAACATCCATCTTATACTTCTCGAATGCTATTTGCTTGTCAAGCATTGCCTCTTCGTGAGCCATGCCTTTGATTTTTGCTTCTGCTTTATACGCTTCATCGGATCGGCCGTGCACCATAATCCGGCATCCACAGTATTTGCAGTAACATACATCAAGGTCATTTTCTACTTCTAAATTAGCGCCGCATTGTGGGCATTTTAGTATAGACATGTCGATATTTTTACTCATATGTATAGCTCCCTCCGTGCCATTTTATTTATTGTAGCACAGTGCGGAGCTATTGTCACCATAGCTTTATATGATAGTTATCCTTTCGATTTGTATTTTGCACGACGTCTTGCGTTTTCAGCACGCTGCCATGCTTTGTATTCTTGGTCGCTAATTTTTTGCTTTGGAGCATTCTCCTGCTCACAAACACGAATGAGCATAATGAGGCTGTTTAGATGCCATTTTTCGAACTCAACAGGAATGTTGTATGCAATCATCAAATAGTAAATGCGCTCTGCCGTAACTGCTCGTCTGTCAACATCTGACGATTTTTTCGGATCATTAATCCACGTGGCTGTCATTGGCGCGTCAATGTACTCGTTAATGGTAGTCAGCATTTCCTGAGTTATGGAATCATATACGGCTGGATTTATATTCCTGTCAAGAGTCATACATCGAATGTAGTCCAGCGATTGCTCAAGGGTTTTGGCGTCATTATTCACAAACGGTATACACCACTTCTGTTCCCATTTATGAAGTGATAACAAAGAATGTTCTAAATGTAACACCTGTTCTCCATGAACGTATTTTTCCGGAACGGAAATGAATTCTTGTGTTTTCTCGTTATAAAATTCCGAAGCCGGGATAATGCGCTCCGGAATAGTGATCGTCAACATTTATTTCACCACAGAAAGCATAGCAGCTCCTTCTGGAGTATTTTCAATCTTTGCCATCTGCTCACGAATATTCGAGGGCACAATACCGTTGATGAATTCAACAGCTTTATCTGCATCGGAAACCATTTCCATATAAAGGACCGGATATGCTGCAGAAGACACAAACTCATTGCGGATCTTGTCATCCTTATAGAAATGTTTTCCATCCATAGAACGTTCTCCATACGACCGAATGAGAAGATCCTTAAAAATTGCGATAAGCTGATTCACATCGTTTGTGTCAATAATTGACTCCATATATTTTACAAGACCACCTGATGTCTCAAGGTCCATCTCGGTAATTTCAACTTCATTCAAATGAAACCAAAGAACGTCTTTTCTATCGTTCCCATCGAAATCCTTGTATTTAACCTCTTTTCGTAACATAATGTTCTCCTTTCACAAAATCTATTTTGAAGTTTATTATCAAAAAAAAAAGCAGAGCCGCAGCAATTAGACTAACGGCCCTGCTTACGCTGCATATCAAATATGTTTATACCGTCTTAAACAGCTCAATTACCTCATCCGGTGTCGGAAGTTTTGCCTTGCCACTAGTATCCCCGCCGTACAGCATCTTTTCCAGCTCAGTAAGTTTTGCCTTATCAACTGTACGGGTGTCAATTACGATGTGCGCGGTAGGCTTCGGAACAACACCATCGATTTCCTTAGTTACCTTCGCCGGGGTAGTATCGAACTCCCAAGAGAACTCTGTTCCTTCCGGAGAGTCGTTTACTGTTGTACGATCCTTCTCAGACGGTTTAACGAGAGCACCATAAATCAGATGGATCTTGTAACCAGCATCTTCGGTTGTATCGCTGCCGATCTTATTTCTGTAAGAAAGTCCAAACTTCTTTCTCTTCTGCTGCGTCAGCTGCACACCAGCAACTGGCTCAATACTTCCATCGCATTCACCAAACTCATCCGGATATGTATAACCTTTGATCGTTCCACCAAATGTTTCCGGAGACATCAGAGTTGCATACTCACTATTGTTTGCATACAGTTTGGTAGATTCCGCTCCACTCGGACTCTCTGTTACACCAGTCAGACCATTCCAAGCAACACCATCTCCATATTTTCCAGTATCATCACATACATAAAGCACGCCTTTGTCACAACCGGTTTCGTAATACCGCTTGCCATTTTCATCCCATACAAGCATGTTGTTCCTCCTTTAAAAGTAAATTGTAAATACACTGTGATACAAATTTGAAGCTCGATACGCTCGATCAAATGAGCACATCGGCAATCGTCCTAAACGATCCGCAAGACCGCTGTCCGGATCTGATTCGATAAGAGTAAGCTGATATCGTTTTGTAAATGTATACGGCAGATTGTCAGCGTAAGTTGTTACTGCGGCATCAACTGTATACACAACGCATGGATACTTCAGCTTTAAATTTTCTGGCGGTTGAAAATACACATTTTTTGAAGCGATTGTGTTCTCAAGAATCGCCTGCAGATTGATCCTCTGGCCCATTATACATTTCTCCTAATGTCAGTATCAGACGGGGGCGCTGAATTTCAACGTCTGTTACTTTCCATTTCGCCCCAATCCAAACGACATATTTTATGGCGAAGTAATTAATAACGGCATATGGATCTGCGACAATACTGATCCGGTTGTTCAATTTCACATCATCATTAATGTTCTCTCCGGTAACAAGCTGCCTTGTATTTCTAAGAACATCGCCATGATAATGCTGTTCCGTAACAGTCGATTTATATACCCCCGGGCTTGTATTCAGTGTATATACAAACCCAACATTGCCACTGAATTTAGCCATACATTACTCCATTTTGATTTTTATCAGCCAAGACCACCCTCGCTGGCGGAAGTAGCACTTGTCTTCGTTTCCAGAACAATTGCAGAATACGGTTTAACAAGCGCGCCAGAGCATCTGGTCTCGATCAGATACTTGTACTGGTTGTAATCGATGTCGAAATCATCGAATGTAGCTACTTTACCGCCCTTATCCGCGCCGATATTGTAATCGTTCATGTTTACGATAATGCCATGCAGGGTATAGGTATCAGTTGTCTTACCAGCAGTCTGCTCTCTGGTGAGCCCCTCCATGATCGGAACGGTTACAATCTTGCTCACACGCATCGCAGTTGCCAGCTCTGCCATAGATCCGTAAATACGACGGCCATTCTTATCCTTAAGAAGCAGGCAGTTGGTGATGATATCCTCTTCAGCGAACAGAACCGGATTACCAGATCCCTTGTACTCCTTACGAGCACGAATTGCTTCATCGATAAAATTATCGGCCATTACAGACACGTTGTCGCCAGCCTCGAATGTATGTTTGATGGTGTACAGATCGTCATCCTTCCAAATCGGTCTGATATGATCTTCCTTAATCTTATCTTCTGCAGATGACTGTCGACCGTCACCAACGAGAATCGCTCTTGCGAGTTCCTCGTCCAACATGATTCTCATTTCACCACGAATAAACAGAACTACGTCGAAACCGGTAATATCATCGACATCGTCTTTGTCCAGCTTCTGCTTCTTATAAATAGTCTGCGGTTCTGTAGATCTCTTGAGCAGAGTAAATACCTCGTCAAGCTTTCTCTTTCCTTTGATATAACCTTTTGCTCTTGCTTCGTCGGCTGTAATGTTAGCAAAAACGGTCTTAACACGAGAAAACGGACTGTGGTGAGCACCATTCATTACATCACCGACCCAACCCGTATCTCTCTTGATAAAATCAGGAGTGTTATTGAGTGTCTGAGCATCCGGAAACAGGATGTCGATGTTATCGATTCCATAATCTCCGTGCTCGAGGAAGTCTTCTGTAGCTTCCTTAAGTGTAAGTCTGCCCTTTCGAGCAGTGCCGATAATTTCTGCAAAGTCAGAATGCGTAAGCACATGATCGTTTGCAGTCTGACCATTTCCTTCGAATGCGTTATGTTTCATTGACCTATCGTCCTCCTCATTTTCATCATTTTCATCACCGGAATCTTTAACGACAGTTCCGATAAGCGCTGCTACAGCATTCATCTGCTCTTCAGTAAGACTGTTTAACACATCGCCTACTGTCTTGTCGTCTGAATGCTCAAAATTATCATCTTCGTCGTGATCATCGTCGGACTGCGTTGTGTCTGTGTCCTCCAAATCATCTCCGTGAAGAAGATCCGCCTCTCCGAGCTCAAATATCATTTCATTGTCCGTGTCACCATGCTGCAGACAAACAGATGTGATGCCAGCTCCTGGATTAGCCTGAGCAATAACAAGGCTTACCTCCTGAATATCGCCATGGATAACATCAGTGCCGTTGTTTCTGTTTGGGGTTTCTTTTAAATGATTTGCCATCATCGACAACCCGGTAATGTCTCCATGTTCAACGCATGACTTACTCTTACGACCGGTCGGTGTATCATTGAAATATGCATATCCATACATACCCTCATCACGCTGCTCAAGAACAATCTTTCCGGCAATGTTCTCTACGGTGTCGTGATTGTGGTTCCATACCAGCGGAACGGTTTTCCCGTCGCAATGCTTAAATGCATTAGGCGTAATGACCCGGCGATCAGTACATTTCACGCCGAATTTTGTAACCCAACCACAAAAATCAGGTTTCATTTTGACCATTTTGTTCTTCTCCTTTCGAATGATCCTCCGCTACCGGTTCCTTCTGCGCCGGATTGTTTGGCTGGCTGATGTTCTTATTTCGAAGTTCATCTGCAGAAGGATCTTTGGAAGGTTTCATTCCTAATTTCTGTCTGATCTCATTCGAGGTCATGATTTCGTTTCTTGTTAATTTATCAGCAATATCGGCAACCTCAGATACAGGCATAAACTTAAACGGATCTTTGAAGTACATAATGTCTTCGTGATTATCGATTCGAGCGGTATTCATGATGAACGCCCGCCGCATCCCGTCAACAATTGCTGATACAATCGGCTCTATCGTACGATTCTGGTAATTCAACATCGTTTTATCATCCGCCGTTCCATCAAGAATCGACTGAGTGACTCCAAGCTGGCTGTACATGAGACCGGTGAGATACTCGATCTGCGTTTGAAGGTTGTTATCGACTGATCTATTCAACTGAATTACATGTTCGGTGCTATCGATGTACGCAATACCGTGCTTACTATCGACCAACTGCATCTCAATATCTCGTTTACGAATCTTTGCCTCTTCTCTACGGAGCTCGGATCGCAAAGAATACGGTAACTGAATAACGAGATCCAACTTATCGGATCCCATCTTATTATCCATATTATCCAGAAGATTCAGTTTTCGTACAAGACGCTGCGCCGTGGAGTTCGGTTCGTTCATGATTGCATAAAACGGGTTTTCTACAATTGCCACAGATCGCTTTGACATTGTGATCTCTTCATGGCGGCCTGTGCGATCGTTGTATGCTGAGACACGAACCATCGATGGATACCATGATACAATTTTTCCAACTCGAAGAGATAAAATATCATACATGGTGCCTCTGGATTTTATATCAACGTCTATTGGAACAAGTGCGATCACACCTTCATCAAACATTGACATGACTGCGTCCTGAATGAATGCTCTCCCGCTTTGATCGATGTTCGCTTCCAATGTCAAACAGGTATTCAAACCGTCGTCAACGATTTCTGAAAAACGTTTGTTGTCGTCGAGTTTTACATGTTGAATACTAATTGATGCTGCATCGACTGCTAATCTGCAATATACTGCAGACACTACCGATCGTTGAGTATTGTGCGCAAAACGAATTCGATCCGGCCTTACTGAATAGCCAGAGCTATACGCATAGTCTCGCATAGGAGTCGGATCTTTATTGTAAAAAGCATTCCAAGCATTTTTAATTCTTTTCTTAAATGGTAAAGCCATTTTATTATCCTTTCTATTAAACGGCAAAGAGCTACTCACCGTCACCTCTCGGCTTTCACTCTATAGATTTGCCGTTATTATCCATTTGATTTTGCTCCTCCTTATTCAAACATTTCCTTATTCGCCTTGTAAGCAACGAACGCATCCATAAGTGCAGCCACATTATCGATCTTCTGATCGTATCGACGCTTCAGCAATTTACGGTTACCATTCGTGTCCTGAATCGTAATACAATTTCCCATCGTATAACTCATCAAAGACTCGTCGAACAAAAGCATTCTTGCTTCTGATAAATTTTTCAATTCTCCAAGTGGCACCGATTCTGTGCGAATACCCTGAATTACTTTCTCTATTCCGAATGGGCCATTATCGGTTTCCCACATCTGAATAAATTCCTTGGCATTGTATGGGTCATATCCTAGACAGCACGCGTCATACATCATGTCAGCGTTGATGTGATGATCAAGATTGTTGTATACGGCCGTCATGTCCAAGATAGTTCCCGGCATAACAATAAGAGTCCCTTCTTTCAGGAACTCCTCATACTTTGCTCTCATAGCCGGTTGTAATTTACTCATTGTAAGTTCGGAAATATAGGATCTCGTTTTTACACCAAATGTTCCATCTGGCAACGGAAATAGAAATGTAAATGCACAAAAGTCATTTCCTTGTGATAAGTCAGCGCCTACCGCGCAGCGCTGCTTCCAAAAATCTCTTTTCCTATGCGGTAGCGTCTCTTCGTATGTGAAGAAATATGTGTAACCTTCCGTTGGTATACCAAAACGCTTTGCCAAAATATCGTTTCGTGCGGCCGGTGCTTTCTCAGCACGCTCCACATCCAACTGGTATGTTTCATACGTTACGGTTTTGCCAATATTGGGATTCGCCTTGATCCATAGCTCCGGATGAGCGACTTCGGAAACATCATCCAACTGATACCACCAAATAGATACGTGAGGGTTGTAATACTCGCCCTTTAAAATATCCATAACTTCCATCTTAATGGTATCACCCGCACCGTTTCGTACCGTTCCCTCAGAGCTAGTAGCAATAATAAGGTAATCATCTACCTTACTTGCACCCTGTTCAATAGCGCCGACAACATCTTCCTTGATGTCACCAGAAAGCCATTCGTCGACGGTTGCATACTTGCATCGAAGTCCCTGCAGTTTATCGATACTCATGGGTCGAACCTCGAGTAACGAATTCGTCAATAGATTTTCTATACCCTTCTTCGTGGACACCAACTGCTGACGATTCGATCTTGGACCGGTTGTATTGTGTATAGATCCCATAGTCATAAATTTGAATAGAGGACCACGCGCTCTTGCTATTGCTGTACGATATGGGGACATTACCTCGTCGGCCAATTTCATGGTTGGCGCAGTTGTTATCTGATGAGTAGTGGATGTGTCGACGTTTTCCTCATAAGCATGTATGGATGTATCATAAAGTGATTTCGAAGCACCTCGACCAACAATTAAATACTGTTTGTTCGTAAGTCTCTTTTTTATCCGTTTTGTAACATAGTGTCCACCGTGCCCGCCCGGATATGGTTCCCACACACTTCTTTCGACGAAATAATACCAACAAAATACCTGTTCACCCCATAGCTTAAAACTATCCAACAGGTGCATATCACTCCCATCAGTTAGTGTAAGCTCGGACTCACAGAACTTAATCCAGCCTTCAACTGGCCGAGGATCGTAATAATATCGAGGATCCCGTATCAGGTTGTCTATCCGGTTCATCTCCATTGATACTTTCTTACAAACCGGTATTTCTCCTCGCATGACGGCGTCTCGGAACAGACCATAATATTTTGGCGTTGCTGTATTCGACAAATGTCTCACCCAACCACCCCCTACTCTTTATCCGGTGTTGGCTTCGGTTTGTCTTTCTTTTCGTTTTTTTTCTTCTTATCACCCTTGGATGATTCAAAAGCGTTACCATACTCTTTATTAATAGCCTTATTAATAGCCTTATTCATCATTTTCGTAACTGCATCCGACCCAGCGCTTCTTAAGCTTTTATGAAATATACTAGACACATCCTTAGCCAGATCATCCATCATTTTCTTACCACGAGAAGCCTTCTGTGGATTCAAAGTATCGTACTTCTGTTTAAATCTTATCTCGAGATCCATTCGAGCTATTGCTTTACGAAGCTCATCATCCGTCATGGTCTTCGGGTCTTGTTTACGTTCCGATTCATTCGATCTTTTTAAAGCTTTCCTCTTTTTCTTCTCTTCTAAATGTTCAGCGTGATTCTTTTTTATATCAGCGGTAGTATTTGATATTTTTTTAATCAATCTTTTACCTGTACTGACTTTTCTGCTGAGCGGATATGGTGGGCCATTACGTACACCATGTTCCTGACCCTTGATACCATGATGATATAATTCATCTACCATTAAATTTTAGTCCCTTCTTTGTTTGCTTCTACAGATAAGCGATATCCGATTTCTTTCAACTGTTCCTGCATTGCCGCGAGTACGAAAGAACTCGTTGGTGGATCAAATATTGTCCGCACGTAGACATACACGTAATCTTTCACACCTGAAACCAAGTTTTTATTGCTGATGAAATCAGACCACTCAGTAGAAGAATCTACAACGCTAAAATATTCTTTCGAACCGATGCCCAACTGCCCGAGCTGCATTAATGCAGCATTAATGTGCACTATGATCTCAACATCAAACGAATCATCCTCGACTCCGAGCATCTTTTTAATTGTTCCTAAAATACTCTGATCCATTTGTCACCTTCTATTTCTTTTCAAACATCGCGTGTTGGCGTACCCAATAAGCCCGCTATCTGTCGTGACACCAACAAACTCTACTCCCTGCCACGAATATACTAGATCTTCAAAGTTAGCCTCGAGTGCTTCACCAGCATCAGCATATCCAACAATCTCTTCTGCAAATTCTGTAATCGTAGGATCCTTTCGAATCCCGAGTCGATGACAATTGATCACCGTAACTGTTTCCACGGACACGTGTCACCAGGCCTCCTTTCAATTGGTAATTTATTTGTAGCATAATTTTTGTTGCCATAATGGATAGCGTTATGTGTATCGAGTGACACGCTGATCAAATATTCCGGGGATAGAATAAGCATGCTATCGTTCTTGAAATCCTCAACCGTAATCGGATTCATGTGATGAATATAGATTCGGCCACAAATTTCCAATCCATTGATTCCAAGATCGCATCCATTGTCACGAAGAATAACTTGTCTCCGTATGCTTTTCCATTCGGGCGATGAGTAAAATTTCTGGTTCAAATATCGATCAAATCCAAATGTGTCAGCTCCAACACTGCCGTTAAGCTTCAAATAATTGAATCGATCTTCAAATGTATGGAGATTAAGCAATTCAGAGTACCGCTTCAGAGTAGTCATCACTATCATCTCCCAACGTATAAGATTTCATAGCTTGTATTACTTTTTCGTACTCTTGCTCGGCGATCATGCTCTGTTTGAGTCCGTCCGTTTTCGCACGAAGCAGATCTTTTTGCTCGTGTAAAATGTCCTTTCCGAGTACCTCTTTGGTCGAACCGAGCTTAAGACACTGCACTACTTCCTGCGAAGTTGCGGTGCCATCTCTAAGCCGCTGCTCAACCAGATCCATAGCCAAAGCACACAATTGCATTTCTCTTGCTTCCGGAGTAATAGCTTTTCGCATTCTCTTCGGAGCCGAGTTATCCATCGCCGTTTGTTTCTTTTTCGGCATAATATGCTATTCCTCCTTTCAATTGCGAAATATCAGTGCTCCGAATGACCTACAATGATGTGTGAAAGGAGTATTGCTATGGCATGTGGAAAAATACAAATACAAGGAGGGTAATCAACTGCACAAAAGCACACCATTGTAAGCCTTTCGGAAAACTGATAGATAGTAAATTGGAAATGTGGGGGGGTAAAACATTTTTTGAATATAATCCCCCGGAGAATTTTCAAAGGCCACCGCGATGCATAGGGGGTGCCATTTTGGAGAGGTCCCCCTATACCCTTTTCATGTGTTTGGAGCCCTATAATCAGCCGTCGTTAAGGTAAAATTCCTCAAAAATGACAAAAAGAAATGCGCTCTGAATCAGAGAACATTTCTTTTCCCAGTTTTATGGGCTTTTTTGTGGTCACATGGTCGTCGCGGGCTCGGGTTTCAGCGTTCGCTTCACCTTTT
>ERZ779799.426-NODE-426-length-14440-cov-3.781926_pt1 | contig 14440 bp, 8 predicted proteins | sample MGYA00511253_ERZ779799 | MGnify/ENA primary metagenome ERZ779799 (study PRJEB29588, sample SAMEA2159541) | human gut metagenome | biome: human gut; feature: human-associated habitat; material: faeces | place: Denmark | collected 2008/2010 ...
TGCTTACAGCGTATAGCTGCTTAGCACATTATTGAATTATTAACGAACTATTGTTTTTATATAATATTGCAAAAAACATAATTACAAAGCCGATGAACGAGATGCCCGGACCTACGGCTGTGCGCATTGTGCTGAAGATGTCGGGGTTGAACGTTTCTTCGGTAGTGGCACCGCCGCCCATCAGCAAAAATCCGATGACAATCAATGCCACCGACACGCCCATGAGGATGAAATTCTCTTTTCCGAGCGGACGTGTGTCGGTTTTCTTTTCTTTCTTTATTTCTTCCATATTTATTTCTGTGGTTTTTTTATCGTTTGAACAAGTCGTCGTAGTTGAGGTGGATGTATTTGTTGGCGGCAAAGAACGCCGCAATGCCGCAAATCACCACTCCGGCAAGCGCCAGCCCGACAAATACGGCGGCAACTTCCAGCTCGTTGAACATAGTGCCCACAAGTCCGCCGACGATGTCTTGCGCCGCGAAGTATGAGCCGACAAACACGAGACACGCCACTGCTGCGGCAATCAGTCCGTTAAGCATGTTCTGCACCACGAACGGACGGCGGATGAAGCCGGGCTTCGCTCCCACGAGTTTCATCGTGTGGATGAGGAATCGTCGGGAGTAGACGGTGAGGCGCACGGTGTTGTTTATCAGTGCGAAGGAGATAAACACGAGCAGAGCCGCCACGAAAAGCAGCACGATGGTGATGTTGCCGATGTTTTTGTTGGTGGTCTCGACCTCGGTTTCATAAAGGGCAATGTCCTCCACTCCGCTTTGATGCATCAGCTGTGCCTGTATGCTCTTTAGCTTGCCTATTTCCGCATAGTTGGCTTTGACGTTGACCTGAAACTCCGCGCTGAGAGGGTTGACGCCGAAAGTCTCTACAAGATTTTCTCCGGTGTCTTTCTGCCATTGTTCCAAAGCCTGGTCTTTTGAGATGAATGTGGTCTTGGCGACGTACGGGGCTTTGGCGAAGATTGCTTTCAGCCCTGCGATGTCGGCGTCGGTGGCGTCGGTTTTTAGCACAATGCTGAAGCCCATATTTTCTTTAAGTTCGCGGCTCATTGTGCGTGCCGACAGGCCGAGAAACGCTGTCACGCCAATCAATATCAGCACTAACGCCACGCTGACGGTGGCTGTGATGTTTGACTGGAAATAGGATATTTTTGATTTCTGTTGTTTTGCCATAGTCAATTAATTTGTGCAAAGTTACAACCTGGAGATGCCGTTTGTCAACATTTTATGCTTTTTTCACGTTGGCAAATCTCTTTTTTTGCGACGTCTGCAGGTGTCAGTTGAGCAGGTCTTTGTCCAAGCCGATTTGTTGGTTGCGTACCCGTTCGTTGATTATGTCGAGATATTCATCGTCCGACACGAATCCCATTTCAGAAGAATCGTAGTCGTCCCAGTCATCCTTCGGGATCATCATTGACGCTATCTCGAATTTGTGGATTGTGCGGTTGCAGTCGTTCAGGTCTTTGTATGTGAAGGAAAAATCGATTTTCGCGTTTCGCTTCTTCTTCAGCATCTTTCGGGCATACTGGGCGATAGGCTCGTTGGGATATTTGGCCAACGCCTCCTGCACCATTAGCTGTCCGTAGATGCCGCCACACATTTCGCAGAGAATCTTGCCTTCGCCATCCTCGAGATGGGCATACGGAAAATCCGAACCCTTTAATCCCATGAGCTTTATTTCGAACGACAATTCGCCCGAGTCGTACCTCAGAGTGTAGTCTGTTGAGAAAAAGTCATTGAGTGCCGTTTTTTCGGCATCTTTGCATCCTTCCGACTGCATTACTTCCACATCGTCGTCGGGAGAGAATCTGAAGCATTCAAAACTTGGCTTGTGGAATCCTTTCACAAACTGGAAGTCAAATATTCCGCTCAAGTCGAACGCTGCCTGGATTAAGAAGTGGAAGTGGTCGAAATCGTAATGGGCGGGAACAGATAAAATTCTCCAAATGCTTGGTTGGGAGTTTTTTGCTGTGATTTTGAATATATATTTGTCCATAGCTTAAGCTTCTTTTCCGATTAGCGTGGCCGACGACGCGCTCTCCACGGTCACCATGACGCGGTCGCCTATGTGGTGGTTGCCGCGCGGGAACACGATTACTTTGTTTTGCTCGTTGCGTCCGAACAATTGTTCGCGGGAGCGTTTCGATGTGCCTTCGACAAGCACTTCGAAAGTTTTTCCGATGTCGCGTCGGTAGCTTTCCGCCGACAGCTCGTTCTGCAATGCTATCATGCGGTTGAGACGGTCGATTTTAACCTCTTCAGGCACGTTGTCGGGGAGGTTTTTTGACGCGAATGTGCCGGGACGCTCGGAGTATTTGAACATGAACGCGCTGTCGAACACCACTTCGCGCATCAGACTCAGTGTCTCCTCGAAATCCTCTTCCGTCTCGTCGTGGAAGCCTGTAAACATGTCGGTGGTGATGCCGCAGTCGGGCATGGCGCGGCGGATGGCTGCGATGCGGTCAAGATACCATTCGCGGGTGTATTTGCGGTTCATCGCCTTGAGCACTTTGTTGCTTCCCGACTGCACAGGCAGGTGGATGTGCTTGCATACGTTTGGCACGGTGGTGATTACGTCGATGATTTCATCTGTCATGTCTTTCGGGTGCGACGTGGTGAAGCGCACTCGCATCTCCGGCGCGGCTTCGGCAACGATTCTGAGCAGATCGGCGAAACCAACCACGGCTCCGTCTTCGCCAACGTAGTGGTAGGAGTTGACGTTTTGTCCGAGCAGCACTACTTCCTTGAAGCCTTTTGCCTGCATGTCGGCAAGTTCGTTGAGGATGCTGCGTGGCTCGCGGCTGCGCTCGCGGCCTCTGGTGTAGGGCACGATGCAGTAGGAGCAGAAGTTGTTGCATCCGCGCATGATGCTGATATATCCGCTTATGCGGTTGTGGCCGATGCGTTGCGGGATGACGTCGCGGTATGTTTCTGTGGTCGAGAGTTGGATGTTGATGGCTTTTTCGCCAAGTTCGGCAGCCGCCACAAGGTCGGGTAGCGACAGGTAGGCGTCGGGTCCGGCCACAATGTCTACGCCGTGGTTGGCAATAAGCTCGTCTTTCACGCGCTCTGCCATGCATCCCAGCACGCCAAGCACCAATCTCGACTTGCGCTTCTTGCGGAGCGAGGCAAAGTAGTCCAGGCGTGAGAAGATTTTCTGCTCTGCGTTGTCGCGTATCGAGCAGGTGTTGAGAAACACGGCGTCGGCGTCCTCAATCGCGTCTGTCGGCTCGTAGCCGGCAATTTTCATCACTGATGCTATAACTTCACTGTCTGCCACGTTCATCTGGCAGCCATAGGTCTCTATGAATAGTTTCTTTTCCTTTTCTCCGCTCATCTTTAATTTTTTTATTTATACAAAGATAGTAAAAATTGGCTTATTATGTGAATGAGGGGCGAAACTCGTTGTGGAGAATGGTTGGGATGCAACGCGTTTTCTACAAAATATGTTTATAATTTGGTTTATTCAGAAGAAGGCTATATCTTTGTCATGTAATAAACTAACATTTTAAACCATTTATATTTTCCTTATGTCTAAATTTAGATTGGCACTTTCGCTGTTTTTGCTCTTTGTCACCGTACAGACCGCTGTGGCGGTGTCGGTGCCTGAGCTCGACAGCCTCGACCGCTACATTGGCCTTAAAAAAATGTTTGAGGGCAGGAAGTATGCGCGCATCGACAAAGAAAAACGGGCGGTTGCCTCGCGTCCGTCGTTTTCCTCCTACATGAAACTGGGTAAGGAGTATACGCTTTTCAAGGCAGACTCCGCGATTTTCTATTATGACAAGGCTGCCGAGTTGGCGTCTTCGCCTGCCGACTCGCTGCTCGTGAGAATGAAAAAAGTGCGCTCGGAGGTTATCGCGGGCTATTATGCGGAGGCCTACAGTGACTTCAAGGCGATTTCGCACATGGAGATTCCCGACACGTTGCTGCCGGAGTTCTACGAAAGTGGCTATCGCATCTACTCTTTCTCTCTCAATGGCTCTACGGAGGGAGGGCTTTTCTACGACCGCTATTACTCCAATACTGTGGCGTTTAGAAAAAAATGGATTGAGTCGCTGCCCGTCAGCTCCAACACGCGTAGGCTTTATGAGGCGGAGCAGGCGATGGCCGACGGCAAGCAGGCGGTGGCTAAGATGATTCTTGTCGACCTGATTCCGTCGTTGCGCCGCGACGGCAATGATTTCGCTCTTGCCTGTGCGTTTTTGGCGAAGATTTACAGGTCGGAGGGGAAGTTGGAGGAGAGTGTGCGCTATTTTGCGCTCTCGGCGATCAGCGATATTATGTGCGCGGTGAAGGAAAACCAATCGATTTTCGACTTGTCCATGATTCTTTACGGAGAGGGCGACATCGACCGCGCCTATCGTTATATATTTACGTCGCTCGAGGACGCGGCGTTCTGCAACGCGCAGATGCGTGTCTATAATGTGTCGGGGCTGCTGCCGGTAATCGAGTCGCAGCATCGCGAGGAGGTTGCCGAGCATGAGCGGATGCTGATGATGTATATCGTGGTGAGTTTCTTCCTTCTCATCGGACTTGCCGTGGCGGTGTTCTATCTTGTGAAGCAGATGAAGAAGCTCACGCGCACGCGTCTGAAGCTGAAAGAGGCCAACATGACCAAGGATGAGTATATGGGGCAGTTCCTTGAACTGTGCTCTATATATATGAAGCGCCTCGACTCGTTTACTAAGTTGGTCAACCGTAAGCTTGTGTCGGGACAGGTGGATGATTTGGTGAAGATGATGAAGTCGCAGAAATTCAGCGATGAGCAGCACTCTACGTTCTATAAGGAGTTTGACAATGCATTCCTTAAAATCTACACCACGTTTGTCGATGATGTCAACGCCTTGCTGCGTCCGGAGGAGCGTTTTGAGATTGAGGCTCCCGGTTCGCTCAACACTGAATTGCGCATCTATGCCTTATTGCGCCTCGGGATTGTCGACTCGTCGAAGATTGCAGAGTTTCTGCGCTATTCGGTCAATACCATATATGCCTACCGCAACAAAATGAAAAATCGTGCAATCGACAGGGATTCTTTTGAGAAAAACGTGATGAAAATCGGCATTATCGATTGATGTAATCGTTTATATTTGCTTATATTTCATGAAAATTATATCATTGCTAATCAAGCATATAAAATTTTATACATCTATATTTGCCTATATTCGCGTTAATATGGCGATTGAAATGCTTGACAATGACTGTAACTTTGTAGTGTCGAAAGCAAAGAGATGCTTTCAACCGAATAATGGTTAAACACTACGATTATAATATGGAGTATTAGAATTTAGTTTTATTTCGTTGTGAAACGCAGTAAAATGTCTCGAATAATGGTTTTATGTTAGGTTTGTAAATGTTGCTTCATCGAAGCAACTAAGAAACAGAGCTCGTCGGATTGACGGGCTTTTTTCTTTTTGTCTGTATCATCCGTATGCCCCGGACGCGGTCCGGGGTTAGCTGAAAGCGAGTCCACGTTGTGGACTTTCCCGATGTCGGTGCTGTCTGGATTCCGACTGCCATACGTTGTGGACTTTCCTGGAGGCGCATCGCACTGTTTGGATGGCTGCTCTGCCGGCTTTTGCCGATTTCCGCAAAATCTTATGTTGGAGTGTTGCGGAGATGCTACGAAAACAAAAAATCCCGAAACTTTCGTTTCAGGATTTCTGCGGTGCGGACGGGACTCGAACCCGCGACCCCATGCGTGACAGGCATGTATTCTAACCAGCTGAACTACCGCACCATTGATAGTTGCTTTTGTGTTAGCGATTGCAAAGGTACGACAAGTTTTTAAATCTGCAAAATTTTTGCCAAGTTTTTTGTAAATAAAATTCTTTGTGCTTGATTATCAGCGCACTGTCGCCGGTGTAGAAAGGCTTGATGTAAAAAAGGCCATATCAAATTTTGCGGCATGTGCGACGGCGACGGTGGCCGGCTGCCAATCGTCGCGGAGTGCAACGGCGCGTATTGGGACTCGATATGCTCCTTGCGGTCAGCGTACCGGAGGTGCGCTGCTATGGAAGAGTCGGCGTGTATGCTGATGGGTGCGGCTTCTGGCAATCAGCGTAAAATAAAAGCGCACCGGCATTCGGCGCGCTTTTATGTCTTTTTTAGGCGTTGAAACGCTATTCTTCGTAGTGTATTGGAATTTCGCGGTTCATGCTTTGGTCGAGCGAAATCAGGGTTTCTGTCGCAACGACACCATGGATCATCTGGATTTTGTCGTTGAGAAGCTCCATAAGATGCTGATTGTCGCGGGCATAAAGCTTTATCAGCATTGTGTACGGGCCGGTGGTGAAGTGGCATTCAACAACTTCCGGTATTTTCTCCAATTCAGGCACAACGTCCTTATACATAGAGCCTTTCTCCAATTTCACGCCGATGTAGGTGCAGGTTGTGTAGCCAAGCACTTTCGGGTTTACGTGGTAGCCCGAACCGGTGATTACCTTCAAATCAATCATCCGCTGTATGCGTTGGTGTATGGCAGCGCGCGACACCCCGCATACCACAGCCACGTCTTTCGACGGGATTCGTGCGTTTCGCATCACGATTTCAAGAATCTTACGGTCAAGATTGTCTATTTTTTCCATCTTTATCTTTTTTCTGCCACAAAGATATGGCAAATTTTTAGAAAATCATCAAAAATGATTGACAATTTACACGTAAATAGGCAAAAAAGCCCCAAAATATAGCAAAATGGCACGGTGTTACAGCCGTTGCAGGAAGTCGACGAGGTTCACCTCGCGGCTCAGTTCCATCTTCTTTCGCAGACGGTAACGTGCCATTTCCACACTGCGGTACGACATGTTGAGCAGTGGGGCAATCTCCTTGCTGCTGAGACCCATCTTCAGATATGCGCACAGCCTCTGGTCGTTGATGTTGAGCTGCGGGAACCGCTCGGCGAGGCGTTTGAGGTAGTTCTCGTAGACCACGTCGAAGTTTTGGGCGAATTTGTGCCAGTCGTCATCGTGCGAGATGTTCTCTTTGATGAGTTTCTGAATCTTCATCAGCTGCTTTGCCGACGTTTTCGAGATGGTGTCGCCGCTCTCCTGTAATTTGTTGATTTGGTTTGAGATGTCGATGAGAATCTCGTTTTTGCGCATCACGTTCATCGTGGCGTTTGACAGTTCCTGCGACTTGTGGCGCACGTCGTGTTCCAGCTGCGTGCTTTTCAGCCGTGAGATTTCGTTTTCACGTCGCAGCGACTCCTCTTCGGTCTGGCGTTTGTATTCACGCATTTCCTCCTCCTTGCGTTTCGCCACCATCAGCGCCGACTTGCGCGCCTTTCCCCGCACGTATATGAATAGGAAATATGTTGACGAGATGATGAAAAGGATGTAGAACGTTATCGCCCAGGTGCTTCTGTACCATGGCGGCGCGATGCGGAAGGTGAAGGAGTATTCCGAGCGGCTGTCGTCGTAGCGGTTGAACGAACGGATGTGCAGCGTGTATGTGCCTTCGTGTAATTGCGTGTATTCCTTTGAGTTGGCGGTGGTGTAGGCGCTCCATCCAGTGTCGTAGTTTTCAAGATAATAACTGTAGAGCACGGCGCCCTCCTCGCGGAATTCCGGGCATATAAACTCGAAGCGCAGCGAGTTGAGGTCGTACGGCAAGTCGAGCACGTTGTTGTGGAGCGCACCGCCGGCGGTGTATATCAGTGAGTCGGGGTTGGTGGCGAAAATGTTGCTCACAAACAATTTGCTCTTCCAGCTCACGCGGTGGTCGCGGTCAACGTCGATGGCGTAGAAACCGTCCTCGTTTGTCACGATAAGCTTGCGGGGCGAGATGAAGTCGAAATGCTCAAACCCGACAATCAGTTTGTCGAGCAAGGGCTTGTAGGTGATTGAGTCGACGTTGTATGTGCCTGTAGCATTGTAGAATGCGGCACAGATGTATTGTCCTGACACGCCCCACACGTCTTTCGCCGGCGACTGGTAGAGTCTCACCGACGTGTGCTCGCCGAAGATGCTGTTCAGCTTCTCGTTGGGCACCATCTTGTCGGTGTGCGGGTTGTAGCGGAAAAATCCGCCCTCGGTCGAGAAGGCGAGTTCGCCGTCGATTTTGTAGAGTGTGTTGTTGCGGTCGGTGGGGAATCCCTTTGTGTGGTTGTACAGTTCCACTTTGTCGAATTTAGTGAACGAAGCGTTCGGGTGCAGTTTGTATATACCTTTCATCCAATGGCTTATCCAAATATTTCCAAACTCGTCCTCTATGATTCGTCCGCCAGCCTCGTTGTAGCCCGTCACACGGTTTGCCATTGTCCATTGTCCGCCGACGCGGCGCAGCAGGTAGAAGCTCTCATAGGTTGACGCCAACGCCATGTCGGGGTGGCGGTGCAGGGGAACTACCGCCCAAGTGCCTGGTATTCCGCTTATTTGCCGTACCTCGGAGCCTCTTAGTTGATACAGTCCGCGGTCGCTGCTCACAAGCACGTCGTTTCCGAGAGTGTCGATGCTCCACACCTGACTTTTCAGAAGCGAAGATGGTTTTGCCGGTTCTGCCGCCGCCGACAGCGGATAGGCAGTGGCATAGAGTCCGCGGTTTGTGCCGAGCAACAGGGTGTTTCCGAGAAGCATCGACGCATAGCCGGCGCCGTAAATGTTTGACGTGCCGAAAATTGTCGACACCGGGGAGTTGTAGAGCACGTAGTCGATGCCGTTGTCAAGACCGAGCCAGATGTTGTCCATCCGGTCGAAATCGATGCTCAGCACAGTGTTGTTCTGCAGTCCGGTCGACATATTCACGAATGTGTTGCTGCCGTTGGTTATGTCTTTGATTATTATGCCGTTGTTTACGGTGCCAAACACCAGCTCGCGCTCGTTTGTGGCGGCGCAAAACACCTGATTGGCTTTCAGAAACGGGTCAATGTCCATCTCAAACGGGCGCACTGTGGCTCCGTCGAAGATAAACACTCCGTAGAACTCAGTGACAATGAGGATGTTGCCTTTTAGGTAAGGCAACAGCGCGCACACGCGCATGCCTTTCACGCGCTCGCCTCCAGGGACGCTTGTAAACGTTTTCCCGTTGAGTTGGCAGATGCCGCCCTCTTTCGATGCGATGTAGAGCCTGCCGCGGATGAGCGCGGAAGTCGTGATTTTATATTTATAAGGTATGGAAATCGATTTGCTGCCGTCGAATCGCAGCAGGTTGAAGTCGCTCTGAAACCAGATGTATTTGCCCGACTTGTGGATGTTCCACACCTCGGTGAAGTGGCGGTTGCGTTTCGGCAACGTGGGCATCAGACTTTTATAAACGAAGCATCCCCTGTCGGGGTCGTTGTGGTAGTAGCCGAATTCCTCCGATCCGCCGGCATAGATGCGCGACGTGCTTTCGTCGACCATCAGCGAGCGCACCGACGTGTAGTTGCCGATGGGGCATAGTGTCCAGTTCTTGCTGTCGTAGATGAGCATGCCTGAATTGTTGGCAAAGAGCATTCGTCCGTAACTGTCCTGCTTGATGTCCCAGTTTTGTGTGCCTCCATGATATGCGGAGCGGGTGTAGTTGCGCACAAGCGGATAGCTTGCCGATGCGGCGACGGAGCATACCGCCGCCAGGAATATTGCCAGCAGCATTCCGGCGAGGCGTGATTTTTTTAGTGTGAAGCCAAAAATTTTCATTGTTTGAAGAATGCATTCATTTAACGGTCCAAAATTCGTAAAAAAATATATGTTGAGGAACAAATAAAAATATGTTATAAAACATATTTTTTGTAACATCTTAAAACACAGACATATAAAAAGTGAGAAGAAATAGATGTTGAGTAGCAAAATGACACTTGTTGAGTTTTTTGTGAGTGCTTTTTTTTGGGTGGGGATACATTGTACTATAATTTTGCAGTGTCAAACCGAACAAAAAACTGCGAGTTTTGACCTAATAGGAATATTCATTAAAATTTTATACCAAACTTATGAAGAAACAGATTCTACTATTTTGTTTTTTGTTTTTCGCAATGATAGGCTTTGCGGAAAACGTGAACATTACAGGAGTTGTTACTTCTGCCGAAGACGGTGAGCCGCTGATTGGCGCATCCGTCCAAGTAAAAGGCAACCCTTCGCAAGGAGTAGCCACCGACATTGATGGCAATTACACCATTTCTGTTCCGGCGGGTGCAACGCTCCAGTATTCTTTTGTGGGCTGCAAGACCCAGGAAAGAACAGTTGTAAAGTCGGGCACATATAATATTGTGCTTGCAAGCGACTCACACATGCTCAACGAGGTTGTGGCTATCGGCTACGGCGTGATGAAGAAAAGCGACCTTACCGGTTCGGTTACCAGTGTCGACGCCGACAAGCTTAAGAAAACTCCCGCCTCCAACCTTGCAAACGCCCTTCAGGGACAGGCTGCAGGTGTGACCATCAACTCAAACAGTGGACAGCCGGGTGCCGCTCCAGAGGTGCGCATCCGCGGTGTCGGTACGGTCAACGGCGCTTCTCCTATATATGTAGTCGATGGTGTTATCGTTGACGACATCTCGTTCCTCAGCCCTAACGACATCCAGTCGACAGAGGTGCTGAAAGATGCCAGCGCAACAGCCATCTATGGTTCGCGCGGTGCCAACGGTGTCATCATCGTCACCACACGCAACGGCGCCACCGACGAGAAAACCCGCGTCACTCTCGATGCCTATGTCGGCGTTCAGCAGCGTTGGCGCAAACTTGACGTGATGAACGCCAAGGACTTCGCCGACACGCGTATCGCCATCAACGGCACAAAATCAGAAAAGGCTTTCTACGAGAAGCAGGGATTCAACAAATGGTTGTCGGCGTTCAGCCTCGGCACATCTGAATATTTCCCTACAGTCTACGACCCGGAGAAAAATCCTACAGGCTTCGACTATTCAGCAGTAGATACCGACTGGCAGGACGAAGTGTTCCAGAACGCATTGATTCAAAACTATCACCTTGCCATCGACGGTGGCAGCAAGAAAACCACATATTCGCTCAGCGGAAGCTGGTATTCGCAGGAAGGTACGCTTATCGGTTCTAAATACCGTCGTTTCACCGTGCGTCTCAACACGTCACACCAAGTGAAGAAATGGCTTAAGGTGGGCGAGAACATTTCGTTTATGGCGTCAACGGCGCGCAACGCGATGAACAACTCGGAGAGTGCTGGCGCCTCTGTGCTTTCAGCCGCTCTCGCAATGGCTCCATGGGATCCTGTCCGCTATCCGGAAGGCTCTGTAAGCCGCAAGGGCAAGGACCTCAGCGGACAGATTGCCGCAGGTTCAAACTTCAAGAACGTGACCAACCCGTTCTCTATGGTGGAGATGAGCCACCCGAAAGACCGCTACGAGCGCTTTGTGGGCAACGTGTTTGCCGAAATCAACCCGATCGAGGGCTTGACATTCCGCTCAAGCTACAGCTTCGACTACAATATCCACACCAACAAGACATTTAAAGAAGCATACGAGTTCTCAAGCTACGACAAGAACGACAAAAACTTCCTGTCGTCGCTCATCGGACGCTACTACAACTGGACTGTAGACAACATCCTCACCTATGCCCGCACAATCGGCAAGCACGATTTCTCGGCAATGGTAGGTCAGACAGTCGAGGAATACAACTATTACGGAATCAGCAGCTCTGGTTCGACAATTCTCAACCCTGTTGAGAAAAACTGGTTCCTTTCAAAGGTGACCGACGATTTCGGCCGTCCTGCCGACTCAATCTCGCGCAACCGCCGCGTGTCAATGCTCGGACGTCTGCACTACAGCTTCAACAACCGCTACCTCGTTACGGTCAACTTCCGTGCCGACGGTTCAAGCAAGTTCCCTGACAAGCCTTGGGGCTATTTCCCATCAACCGCTTTGGCATGGAAAATCAGCGAGGAAAGCTTCATGAAAGATTTCAACAATCTCGACCTTCTCAAAATCCGTGCAGGATGGGGTCGCGTAGGTAACGACAACATCGGCAACGGCGCGTTTACACTGAAGGTGTTTGACGATGGCCCTACATTTGTTGACTATGTGTTTGGCAAAGACCAGCAGCTCGCCAACGGTGCCACAGTGCTCACTTGGGTGAACAATGGCGGACACTGGGAAAACACAGAACAATGGAGTGCCGGCGTGGACTTCGGTTTGTGGAAAAACAAACTCACAGGTTCTGTCGACTTCTTCCTCCGCAACACAAAGGATATGCTTATGAATGTCACCGCTCCGGCTCACGTGGGCAACCGCTACTCGGCAATGAGCAACGTCGGAACAGTGCGCAACCGCGGCGTGGAGATTACTCTCGAACACCGCAACCAGATTGGTGATTTCGGATATTCTATCGGCGGCAACGTGTCGTTTATCGACAACGAGCTCACCGGACTTAACGGCGGTTCGCCAATCTACTCAAACTACAGCAACGTGATGGTTGTTGACCAGGGCTACCCATTGTATTACTACTGGGGATATCAGTATGAAGGTATCTACAAGACCGACCAAGAGGTGCTCGACTATCTGCACGGCTACGATGCGACAACAACTCCGTTCCATGCCGGCGACTCAAAATACAAAGACAACAACGGCGACGGCGTGATTGACGACAAAGACCGCGTGAAACTCGGCTCTTCAATCCCTTCAATCAACTATGGTATCAATATCGGAATGAATTGGAAGAATTTTGACCTGCAACTCTTCTTCCAGGGCGTGGCAGGCAACAAAATCTACAACCAGCTCCGTCACCGTCTTGAAGGTACAGGCACCAACAGCGTGCTCAGCCCTGTTATGAAGAACGCGTGGATGCAGCACACCAACGATGCTGGCGAGACATACTACGACGGCTCGATTCCAAACCCGAAAAACTCGGTCAACTACTATGTCTCAGACCGCTTCCTCGAGAATGGATCATACTTCCGCTTGAAAAACCTGCAACTCGGCTACACTATCCCGACCGCTGCAATCCGCAAGATTGGCTTGGAGTCATGCCGCCTTTACCTGCAGGGAAGCAACTTGCTGACAGCCACAAAATACACCGGCTTCGACCCGGAAGTGGGCGGCGGTGTTGACTATGGCAACTATCCTCAGGCACGTTCATTCATCTTTGGAGCCAACATCTCTTTCTAACTTAAAATCGAAAAAACAACTATGAAGGTTAAATATTTTTTGAAAGCATTCTGCGGAGCGGCGCTCCTGGTGGCTGCCACTTCTTGCAACGACTGGCTGAAGGAGGAAGAGCCTGGAAAATCAACCCCGGAGGACTACTTCGCTCTGGGAAAGGCGGCAATCCGTGCGGTCAACGCTGCCTACACTCCGCTCGCATGGGAATTCAACAGTACATACTTCAGTGAGTGGTTTATTGGCGACATCGCCTCTGACGATGCTCTGAAGGGCGGTCAGAACCTGTCGGATATGGCTGATGCCTACGACATCGAGAACTTTAAGACAAATGCCAACAACTCGTTGCTGCGCGATTTCTATCGCGCGCAGTTCCAAGGCATACAGCGTTGCAACCTCGCAATGCAGGAGGTTGAGGCTATCGAGCCCGATGCGGATATGACAGCCGAGCGCAAAACGTGCTTGATGGGCGAGGCTTATTACATGCGCGCTTACTATTATTTCCGCCTTGTACGCATATTTGGCGGTGTGCCTTATGTCGACAAGGTGATCGACAGCAGCAAGGACTGGAAGCAGCCACGTGCCACTGCCGAGGAAATCTACAACCACATCATCGACGACCTCAAGCTGGCTGAGCAGATGCTTTGGAACAAGAGCAAATATGCCGACGCCGACCTCGGACGCGCAACTAAGGGCGCAGCGCAGGCGATGCTTCTGAAAACTTATCTCTATATGCACGACTATAACAATGCATACGAATGGGGTAAGAAATTCTTTGAAGAGCAGAAGAACGAATACAGCCTTTGCCCGAACTACTCAGACAACTTCACTCTCGCCGGAGAGAACGGTCCTGAATCGGTGTTTGAAATCCAGTATATGGCAGATCCTACGAGCGACTACGGCGAAGGTTTCGGCTTCACCCGCGGTTCGTTCACCACAATCCTCACTCGTAGCCGTGCGGCTTCGCTCGGCGGAAATGCAGGCTGGGGCTTCAACCATCCGACGCAGAACCTCTACGATGAGTTTGAGCCGGGCGACCCACGCCGCGAAGCCACTATCAGCAAGCCTTCTGACTCAGAGGTGGAAGCCAACACCGACTTGACTTATCTCGGCAGCCCGTACAACAACAATAAGACTTCATTCTACGAGAATGGCATATTTGTGGCTCTTGACCACGCAACACGCAGCCCGATGAACTATCGTCTTATCCGCCTGTCGGACGTGATGCTGATGTATGCCGAGGCTGCTCTTGAAAGCGGCAAGGATATCGCAGTGGCAAAAACAATGCTCAACAAGGTGCGCGAACGTGTCGGAATGCCGGCATTCCCTGGATATCGCGGCTACAGCGACAACACCGAAGACTTGCGCAAGGCAATCCGCCATGAGCGTC
>ERZ779799.435-NODE-435-length-14203-cov-3.762369_pt1 | contig 14203 bp, 20 predicted proteins | sample MGYA00511253_ERZ779799 | MGnify/ENA primary metagenome ERZ779799 (study PRJEB29588, sample SAMEA2159541) | human gut metagenome | biome: human gut; feature: human-associated habitat; material: faeces | place: Denmark | collected 2008/2010 ...
ACACCCCTGCAGGGTAGGGGAGTGGGTAAAAAATAGTAATTATTACAAGATATTATACAAATAACGAGCACATGGTAAACGTGGGAATCTGTAGGGCAATCTGCGTGACTCCTGTCAAATTGACATATGCACCCGTGTCCGGCAAGGTAACGTTTAGAATGGAGAGGTCCGTGCCTTTTACCATCAGCTGGCAGATGATTTTGTGGAATCCTCCATCACCCACAACATACCCTGTCGTCATAGCTTGGCAAGCCATAGCGATATCATACGGGCGTCCGTATTTTGTCGAAAGTGTGCCGATACTATACTTTGTGTCTCCCTTAATTGTTTGGGATGCACAATTAACGGTCAGTCTGTTGTCGTCTGCTTTTGCAAGGGTCCAGGTGTTTGCATAAATGCATTCCGAAAATCCACCCCATGAATATTTTGTTGCAATGCCAGCGGGTGCAAGCTCAATGCTGTTGTATGCAAATTGCGCAGCATAGGCACCCGTTTTAATGGCACTGACAATAGCGCCTGCCAGCAACTGGTACCCTACATCATTGGGGTGAATGTTGTCGGAGGAAAACAGTGTATAATTGTGCATGATCTGTTCGCATCCCGGTAAATATGCGCAGTTGCTCTCACCACATGCGGCATATGCGGGCAGTACGTTATTGGCAATGTTGGCTCTGGCTTGCCTGTCCGGGCTCCATGCAATCATACCAATATGCACAATGGCATTCGGGAAATTTGTTTTGCAGAGCCCTGCAAAAGAAGCGATGTCTGCCGTGATTGTGTTGCCGGTGTAGTTGTTGTCATTGTACCCACCGAAAACATAAATATCGGTGATTTCAGTTGGGTCCGGGATTGTGGGCAATACGGACGTTACCAGGTCAGCAAATTTGTAGCCAACCCTAGAAAAACCATATCCACCTTGGCATGCTTTGTAATATTCACCGGATGCAAGGCCCAGAATTTGCGGGACTTTTTGAGCCCATCCCATGCCAGGACTTACACCGGCCCCCTCGCCCATTGAATAGCTGTCACCGACAAATAGGTACTTTTTCGGGCGGGCAACGTCATGCAGCTTATCAATATCGTTTTGTAGCTTTTTATCTGCTTGTTCGCGGGCGGTCTGCTCGGCCGTGATAGCCTGTTTGCGGGCGGTCTGTTCGTCCGTGATAGCCTGCTGCAGCTGTGTGTCTGCCTGCTTACGGTCGGCAATTTCGTCGCTGATCTGCTGCCTTGCGGAGGTGTCTTTAACATTGTACGATACCGCATCAATGTTAATTTTATCAAATTCGGCCATGAGCGACCTCCTTACTTAGATGCAGTTGTGGTGTGTGTTGCGGTCGTAATTTTAATAGTTTCTGTCGAGGCGGTGTATTCCACAGTCACGCGGGAAAGCTTTTCAACCTCCTTAACTTTCTGCAGTGCCTCGTTTGCCGTGGTTGCTGCCTCGGTGGCTGCTGTGTTGGCGCTCTGCGCGTTGCTGCGGGCAGTGGCATCTTTTACGTTAATATTCTGTCCACTCAGATTAAAAATAGATACATCAGGCATAATAGTTACCTCCCTGTAATGGTGATGGTTTGGTCCGTCGGGCTGTACACATGTACATCACCGCCGTATATGGTGCTTGCCGCGCTGGGCGGGAATCCCATGTTAATACTTGTATCGCTTACCCGGTACCACGCCGTGGGCGTGCTGAACAGTCGGGAAATAAGGTCAACTACAGATACTTCCACACAGTTTGTGCCGATCACCACAAGCGACGTCTGCGGAATGGCTTCGGGGTTTGTGCAAAGGACATCACCGACAAAAAACACACTATTTGCGGGTAATATCTCGGTAGCAGCTTGCCCGTTTTCCTGCTGTGGCACTGCCGTGATGGCTTTTTTGAGCGGGTCGATAAAATTTTGTAGCGTGAATACGGGTGTCCAGTAGTTGGCATTGGTGATCTGCACCCCCTGGGGGACGGGCTGAACAGACAGATACGCCGTGCCGTCCTGCGGGTCTATAACCAGGGTATTTTGCGCGTACTGGCTGGTGATATCCCACTTAAGGGGGTCCGCGTACTTAATTGTATTGAGGCTGACAAAATTTGCAAGCCTCCGGTCAATGTCGGTGAGCGCCTTAATAATCCAGTCAAGATTGAGGTCATGGAAATTGGTGTAAGGGCCCCCGTGAATCGGATAAATGTTACTCATGGCTGCCATCTCCTTTTAATATACCAGCAGGCAAAAATTTGCCCTGATATCCGTAACGATCTTATGCACCGCGTTTTCCGTCGCCAAAGCCAGCTCTTTGGCGATCAGGTCCTGCGGGTCTCTGCCTGCCCTGCCCTTTTCTGTCACGGTGTCTTTGTATCCATCTTCGGCCTCGGTGGTGCTGGTACTGGTGGTTGTTTGGTCATCGGTGGTTGTGTCGGTGCCGGTGCTGGTGATGGTGTTACCGGTGCCAAGGGTGGTAGTACTCTTTTCGGCCGGCACCATGTCCCCGCTGTCAAAACCTGTCACATCCCTTGTCGTGCTGTCACTGCCATTGTTTTTGCCGGTGGTCGTAAGGTCAGGGGTTCTTTTGGTGGTGCCTGTCACCAAGTTCATGCTGCTATTTGTGCCGGAATTGTTACCATGGTGATCTGTGATGCGGGTGCGATCATCGGAGGCCAGCACGTCATAGTCAAGGCCCAGGGCTTTCGCGTACCGGGTCCAGCTGGGCAGCATGGTTTCGGAAAACACACCCAGGGCCCTTTGCATCGTGGGGCCGTCTGCATAAAGTACCTCAAGTTCCAGCGTATCAAATAGCAGCTGATTGCATACCGCTTCTTTTGAGACGTTGGCCGGGACTTTCAGGTTATCGAATAATTCCGGGTATCCTGCCAGCAGCCCGTTAAAACTTAGTGTTGCGTGCATTATTGGTCACCTCCTGCATGCCAGTATCGGGCGGGAATCTCCAGTCAACCCACAGCTGTGATCTGTCAATGCGGAAAAGCTTGTGGACCCGCTCGCAGCTGCGCTGCAAGCTGTCCAGCCACAGCGATGCTTTTGCAGCCGTCTCGACGTTATTAGAATTGACCTCATCTGTCAACATGCGCTCTTTTTTGCTTGTGTTGGTGTTGGGGATACCGACTTCGGTGTCGAAAAGCGCCTTGATGGTTTTGAGAGCGGTCAGCAGCTCATTGGTAATAAAATTGCCTTTGAGGTCAGACGAAAAGTACATCCAGGGGCTTTGCCCGGAGCCCCCAGTTTTTGAGGCTTTAAGCAAAGAGGAATCTACGAAAACAGCGGGATTGCCCTGCATGATCTCGTCAAACATCTTTTTGAAAGATTCCGCGCCGGCTTTGTTGCCGGCCGCGAACACATATGCAAGCCGGCTGTTGATCAAATTGCTCTGGATGGTCTGGGCGGCAAGTGCCATCATGTCCCCATAATATGCCACAATGTCCACCATGCCCCTATAGTCAGGCTGCAAGTTGATGATCTCGCACTGCCGGCCAATCTGTAAATATGGGCTGCCCTTGATAAAGGGATTTGCAACGATGGAGTGCGTGGGGTTGTAAAAAATGTTAATGCCGGTCAGCCCCATGCGATCATATACCAGGCCGTACCGGTCGGTATCAAATACCGTCACACCGCCATCCCCGAATACCAGGTATTGCAAGCGGTTACTGGGCCAGGTGTCGGGCAGGGTCCACCGCACCATAGACACGGCCTCCAGAAACAGGTACTTGCGAAAATAGTATGACAGGCCATTGCCCTTGGTATGCATGACGGACGGCGTCACCGGTGATACATGGGCGTTGATCTGCTCATAACTATAGGGCGCTGTCATAACAACTTGCCCCCCTTTGCCATCTTAAACAGCAGCCACACCGGCAGCTTGCCAGTAGGCCACGGGCCAGGCCCAGGACCCGGCCCCGGGGGATTGCTTGCATCCCATTCCACTTCCCAGGTCCCGACCTGGTTCGGGATTCCCAGAATGGCGGAGGGGTCTGTTCTGTTTGCGGTACCGTAACCGCCTACCCAATATTCCCAATGCGTGTGGATGCCGCTTGCATTGCCGGTCTGGCCTTGCTGCCCGATAAATTGGCCGCGCGTGATGGTTTCGCCGACGCTGTGAATCTGCTGGGCAAAATGAGCTGCAAGCCAATAGCTGTTATCGCTCATCTTAATTACAATGTAGTTGCCCCACGAATCATTACCGGTCGTGCCGCCTTGCCAAGTGTGGGCCGTGACGACCGTGCCGGCCATTGGTGCATATGCCTTGTGATCTTTATGCACCGTGTCAATGCCACCATGGTAGCTGCCGTCGGAGTATGCAGGGTATGCTGCCGATACCCTAATTGGTGATACCCCTGTAATACATTGCTTATATACTGCCATTGTTTTGGCACCTCCTACTCCAAAAAGAATCCGTTGCGCAAAAAGCTTTTGACGCTGTCGATCTCTGCAGCCGTTGCCGGTAATGCAAGGTCTGGGTCATCCACCATGATAAACCCCGGAATCGTGGACAGCTGCACACGCTGGCACAGTGGCCGGCCATGGTCCTCATTGTTGTCGTCCGCGATAATTTTAAACCTTGCAACCATATAGGGCGCCATATCAAAAGCGATTGTAGACCCTGTAGCACCTTTGCTTGCGACATCTGCATTGGTTGCTTGCGCTGCATTTAAAATACCGTTTCCTACGTCCGATAAAGTCCCGCCAGATAATGCCGCTTGAATACCTCCAAACGCTGCAGCAATACCGGTTTGTAAAAGCCCACCACTGCCGGAGGGGATACCGAAGTTAATATTTGACAGCTGCACCGACACACCTAGTTTTGCGGTCGTCTCGTGTATCAGCTGTTTGGCATTGGTAAATATGCGCAGTACGCTGTCACCGGTGAAAAGGTCCGCCACATATTGTATAGATAATGTGGAAGCCCCCCACATTTTAGAGGCATCAAGGGGTATCACTCCATAGGGTTGCAAATAAATAGTGTAATCCGTATAGGGGGCAACATTGCAATACTCGCCACGATTTGCCGCCTGAGGGTGCTTCGGAACAGACACACTTACCGATTTTTTAAAGTTATTGTTATCTTCGCCCAAAATCCAGCCGGGAACATCCACAGACCACCAACCAACATCAATCTTAGACACAAGCGGCAAATGCGCGGTGAGTTCAGCGATGTCAAATGGAAAATAGTTGCAACTTACAATATACTGATACGGATTGAAAAGGACCTTTGTCAAATTGTCGCTGATTTCGGAGTTATCAATACTAAGATACGAAACATCAGTCAGCAATTTTGCAGATAGTTTTTTAGCGTTTCCGGGGGTCATAACTACATAGGTTATAGCTCCGATAGAGTTGGCATTTTTGGCAATAAACCCTATCACGAAAAAACCACCGCTGATTGTTTCCGCAAAACCGCCTTGAAAAGAGGTGGTTACGCTCTGCACTTTGGCTGTCGCCGGGTAAAGGCCATCCGAAATGGTGCCATCATACTTGGCGGACGACCGCACAACGTACTCTGTAGCACTGCTGATCTGGGCCCGGTAACTTGCAAGGGTGTCAACGGTCAGCGATGCAATCCAGCGTGCGTCCGAATATGTCCAGTTTTTAATCCAGTAATACCGGCCAAAAATGGGTATATTGCAATAATTGTACCCGGTGGGGTTGCTGTCCGTGGCAATCTTAATTTCGGGGTCAATGATGGTACACGGGCTTTTGAGATTGATCTCAAACGTTTGCCCACCGCTGGGCAGCTTGGTGCTATTTGAGCGTTTGGCGATCTGGTAAAATATTGCCTGCATGTGCATACACCTCCTATAAAATAACCGGAGGGGCAAATGCCCCGCCGGTGCCGGTCAGGACTTAGAGGGGTCTGCGTCCTTGTGCATGGTGGTTTTCAGGGTGCTGGCTTTGGCTGCTTTGCCTGCGCTGGGCGCGGTCACGTCGCCAGCCGTCATCAAAAACAGTACGGCATTTTCGGTGAAGTCGTCATACCAGCTCCACCCGTAATGATACCAGAAATTAGTATACAGGCCGCGGGCGTTCATGGGCGTGGGGACTACACGGGACAGGCGCGGAGTGTAACCGATTGCATCCCAGTCCAGCAGACAGCCAAACACGTTGGACAGCTGCACCGCGGCATTTTTGGTTGCCACGCCGGCGGTACTGGTAACAACAGGGGTTGCGGAAATCGTTTCGCGGTCGTCGATATCCTGCCAGAACGTGACCTGTTCCGCGTCGCGGTATTTCAGCATGCCATCGTGGAACACTTCGGGGATGACACGGGCGTCAATCTGGCTCTGGGTGCCGCTGTACAGATACAGGTGCTGGCGATCATACGGAGTATGTCGCATAATGCTGTAGGTCTGGCCGCCGATCTCCCAGTTCTGGTGCCAGTTGATCGTGCGTTCTTTCATGAGGCGGGAAATATCGTTAATGCGGCCATAGGCAAACTTGGCAAAGCCGGGGAAATTGGCCTCTTTGTACACGTCCGCTACCGTCAGCTTGGTGCCCTGCTGGGCGTTGTATTCGTCCAGCAGGTAGATGACGCTTTTGGGGCTGGTGACTGTCATGCCGGTGAGGTGGTTGGCCATCAGGTTGTTAGCCAGGTTGCGCCGGTCGGCCTCAATCTGGTTGGACAGATGGAGCACAAAAGAGGACCAAAACTGCGCCAGCTCTTCGGGCCCCTTAAATGCCGCCTGCATCTGGGTGTCGGCCTGGGTGTATACGCGGCTGTAGTTGGTCTGCCCGTAATAGTTGGTCTGCAAGACTTTGGGCTTGTGGACCTCGTACATGTCGACGCTCCGGCCCTCTTCCAAGGCCCAGGCCTTGTCCGTCACGGGGTCGGAATCGCAAAAATTAATTTTGCGCACATGGTTTGTCCAGTCGTCGCCAGTAACCTGCAGACGCTTCATCGGCGCATCATACGGGCGGACCGCGAAAATGGTGCGGCCCAGTACCTGGCTGATCGCTTTGGTGTAGTTGTCGGTGCCGGTCAGCAAGGTGGCCTGCGCGACAGACACAAAACTGGACGTGTCCACGATGGGCGACGTGGGTTCCTGCCCGGTCGCCATTTTGTTGATCTCGGTCAAAATTGCGGCAATATCTGCAAAATTCATCCCAAGGGGCATATTACTGCACTTCCTTTCCATAAGTCGGATCAATGATCCGGGCCGTTACCGTGCTGGCATCGGCTGCGGGCTGCTGCTGGATACCAAGGCCCAGCGCATTGGCCTGCATGGTCTGGGTCATGGTCTGCATTGCCTGGGTGGTGGACTGCTGGCCCTGCAAAATCTGCTGCAGCAGAGCTTCAAGGCCATCATACTGGCCGCCCGGCTGCGCGGGCTGCGGGGTGGGCTGCTGGACGGGCTGCGCAATCTGTTTGGCGGGCTGGGCCGCCAACGGCGGGACCTGCTGCGGGATAGCAGGATTCTGGACAGCTGCCGGAGCCGGCTGCGCGGGTTTGTCCATTGCTTCGATTTCGGCTTTCGTGTAGCCCGCCATAGCAAGGGCCGCTTTCTCACTGGTTTTCAACTTTAGTCGCCTCCATTACTACATACGTTTCATGCGCCAGGCACTTAACTACCTGGTCTTTGTCGCCTTTGGTGACGGGACCCACGGCACAGCACTGCCGCGTGTGGGCATCGTTGGCCCAATCACTGTAGTAGCCCAGGCCCAGACGGGTGCACAGGTCAGCCAGCAAATATGCACGCTCGTTGGTGACGGCTTGAGCAAAAATGATATAGCAGTTCATAGTGGTCAGCCTTTCTTGATGTCATCCAAGGCAAGACGCATTTCGGTGATTGCTGCCGTGTTTTCCTTAACCACGGTATTGCACTGGTACCACATCAGCAAAAATGCGGCGATGGGAAAGCCTACGTTGGAAATAGTCTGAATCACAGTGTTAGCATCCATTTTTTTTTGCGCACCTCCAAATAAATATAAATAGTATAAAATCCCCGGTTCTTGCGCTGGCTGACGCTTGCCCGCCCCTTCTGGGGGCTGCCTTTGGGCACCGGGGATTAATTTCATTATATGCGATTGCGCGGAAAAAATCAAGTGTTGCTGCAGTATTCGCGGAAAAATATTTCATCCGAATACCGCTCAAATTCAATTTGCCTTTGCAGGTACGCCGGCCAAATATACCCGTAAGCGGCCCGGAATCGTTTTCGCTCATAGTCGCCGGAGCCGTATGCCGGCATTTCGCCAGACCGGTGCCGACATACATAATAGACGGGCTTGCTTTTATGTTCATAAATGCAGCACCGACCGATCTGCACAAGCGGGTAATATTCGCGCAACGGGCGGGATACCACAAGGCTTTTTTCCTCTGCACTGTACTGGTTTTCAATGGCCGATCTGTAAAAATCTGTTCCGCTCATGGACCGGTACAGGGCAGTTTTTGCTTTTTCCTTAGCGACAGGACTGTCCACCAAGTCGATCAGCAATATGCCCTTGTCTTTCAGCAGCTTAACGCGCTCTTTCTTGCCGATCATCCTTTCTACCGTATCAGTAATATCCCATTGCATATAGTAGGGGTTTGCCATGCCCACGGCATTCGACATGCACAGCAGCGTGATGGGCTTTTGCCCTTGCAATTCGCGGTTGCGGTTGACCGTCTCGTATATATTGGCAAGGCCCACACCCTCGCCGCGCCGGTAATAGTCGGATTCTTCTTTTTGGTACTCGTCCAAAATTATAATGCTCGTGTTTGGGCTGGAAAACCCACGGGTGCGGGCCATGGTGACAACATTGCCCAGCACCCCCGACATCTGCGCCGGGCGAATAGGTACCCCGGTGTCAGTATAGGCCCCTGCGTTGCCCACCTCGTACATGCCAGCAATTTGAGACATTTTAAAGGGTGCATAGTGTGTCTGCAGGTCATTGTTCAGCGGGGACCACGGCCACATAAGCGGAGATGAGCAAATCAGCTCCGCCTGCTGCGGCGTGCGGCGCAAGTATAAAAACTCTTCCTCTGTCTGGTGCACGTGCTTGAGGGCTCCGTATGTCTTGCCGGTGCCGCGTCCGCCCCAGATAAAAATAATAGGGGCCCCAGTGGACAGAATGCCGTCATCCTCCGAAAAGTTGGGCCAGCCCTCATCTGTAAAAAGCTTAATCATGCAAGCACCCCCATTGTTCCGCCATAGCCTCGGCAATACCCGGAAATGTTTTAGACCGGTTTTTCGCGCGATCTTTGGTAAACATCCCTTTGTATTGTTCGCTATGTTTGTGGCTGTAGCTCCCGCTTGGACACCATGTAGCAACGGGTTCTACAATATTTGATGGCACCAGAGGCGGCAGCCCTTCAAGCCACAAGCAGGTTCTCTTGGTGTAGGGATGCCCAAACTGATAAGGTTGTATAACCTGCGTATATGGCGGCAGGCAAAATACTGCTGACGGTATCGGATTCTCCACACACTTAAAAGGTATGCCAGCCCACAAAAACCGCATAAACAAGTCTCTAGCTTGTATACCAAGCTTAACTCTATCAGATTGCAGCTCATGGCCTTTCCATAAGTGCCGGGCACCAGCGTTTGATAGGTACGTGCAAGGCGGGTGCGCAATAAGCATATCCCATGTACCCACATCATGATCTTTCCCGTCCATTGTGGTTACAATCCCGCCTTGCAGCGGAATCAGTGCATCCCCCAATATATGCCATTCGGGATGCCCGCCGGAGGGCTCTTGGATATCTGCACTATATGCTTCATGCCCCCGGGCTCGAAACGCTTTGCAGACAGTCTGCGATTCTTCACATGCGACTAAAATTTTCATTATTATACTACCTCCATAATCTTGTACCCCAGTATCTTGGCATATTCATCAGTGATGCCCAGGGTGTAGGTGTTGTCGCAAATACATAGGTTTCTCGTTATATGGACCCGGTGCCCGTCAACTATAAAATCTGGCACCTTTGGGCGATCATTATAAACGACCTGGTTGCCGGCTGCCAAGCAAAACGTAAAGCCCGGTTTAAATGCGTCAAAGCCACCCCAAAGGGCCAGTTCAAGCCCGCCTTTGCGCTTGCTAACTCCGGCTATTGTGGTTGTAATCCTGCCGCCCTTGGTGTAGGTGGTTGCGTATTTTTTTGCACCCCATGTCATAAACTCTGCATAACTGTGTTCTTGTTCGTATACGCCCATATAGTGCACATTGCCTTTGGGGTCTGCAGCACAGGCACCATTATCTTTTGCAAGCTGCTTGACCGCCTTGTTAAACTCTGTTAGGTCAATGACGCCCATGTATTTGACGCTGTCAGTATCACAGTACACGCCATTTTTGCCGGCGGCCCATTGTGCGATCTTGAGGCGCTTGCGTGTATGGGCCGTTGTCCACACTCCCCATTGGTACGGTAAAAACAGGTGCGGGCAATGGCCGTTATAACTGCCCTCCGGGTCATCGGTGCACTCACTCCATAGGTTGTCGGGGTCATCCTCGTCAAAAAGCGTGTCCAGCTGTAGCGGGTCTTGGGCTGTCATGCCGTAATAACTGTTTAAGTCCCCCTTGGCTTTAACATAGTACAAATAGTGACCCGCTACACCTTTTAGGGATGTCTTGCCGGTGTAGCTCTCTTTGACGCAATCTGTCAAGGGCTTTGGAAGCTTGCCATAGTCGGACGTGTACAGGTCCAGCACATTAAGGGCATCCCAGTCATATTCCTTGGCGATGATTCTAAAATCTATGTCTGTTATAGTAATTTCAAAATGATCTGCAGACAGTAACCGGCCGTTGTCGTTTATATACCCTTCACAGTGCCGGACCTTTGCAAGCGGGATGTACGGAAAACCCCACCACTTATACCGTTGGCGCAATCCTTTGACCTGTAGGCGCATCAGGCAGGCTTTGCCGTGTCGCATACATTGCATGAGGCGCTGCACGGTCGCGGGCTCTTGCCGAAATGGAGTCATTGGGAAATAGCATTCGCATTGCGCGGCAGGATAGGCGCTTGACATATCGACGGACCCGACGTTTTCAAGATGGAGCCCTACATAATAACGATTGGCATGGGTGTCACCGCCCCGGAATGCCTCGCGCAACATCTGGTACAGTTCCCAGGACGGCAGCAGGCGTTTAACGCGATTGATACCCCATTTATACATTGCCTGCCTCGCCATGCGTCGGACGTAACCGGTGCGCGTCAATGGCAGAGTGTACAAATCATCACCGTCGCGCTCCATCTCGATCAACAGGCACTCTACAATGCACCGCACATCATTGATACAGTATGCTAGTTCTGTAGATGACAGCGGGGTCCAGGGGTACCGGACCTTGGAGTAATCAAGGGTACCTGTTAATTTTGCATGAGGTGCGCCCAGCTGCTTGCCCCATGCGTCAAGTGACAGATTGCTGTGACGCATACTGCACCGGTATTCGATCGCGCGGTTGTCACATTTCAAAACCCTCCGGGGTTTGCTTGCAAATACCTCACCGGGGGCAAAATCCATAACCCCGGAGAGATACTGGAATTCGTGCGCCAGATTGTGCACATACATGCACAGATACCATGCACCTTGCGGCCCACTATTGGCCCTCAAGTAATCGCTGATCGCGCCGGTAAAATGCAGCCATTCTTCCCATGTCCTGCCGATGATCGTAACATCTAGGCCTAGCTGGCATTGCCAGATATACATGATGGTGTGGGGGTTGCCGTCAATGTCGGTACAAACTCGGCTGGTCTCAATGTCAAACGCGCACGGCATATTGACATATAGGCGCTTTTTGTTGGTTTTACGCTTTTTGCCCTTGGTATGCTTGCAATCCAAATGCTCCATGAGCCAGGGCACAGGGTTGTAATTACAAGCCTCCACCAAAACCTCCGCGCAGGTCGGCGGAGCTGCTGCCCTCACTGTAGTCCCAGTCTTTGCCATAACTGACCTCACCTTGCTGCCATTTGACAAAATCGTCAATGCTGACATTATAACCGCCTTTTTCGCGCCAGTACATGACGGGCTGATCTGACGGGTAATAATACACACCGGAGGCTTTGACGATCTCCCACCATTCTGACAGGGCCGTGTACTGATCTTCGGGGACCTCGGACACATCAATGCCGCCAACTTTCATCTTTTGGGCAAATTCCTCACGGGCCCCGCCCACGGTGGACCCCTTGGAGCGGACAAAACGCGCAACATCTGCAAGGGCTTGTTCCAGCGCTTTCCGATCTCCGCGCATTGCCTTGATGGTCGGGAAGCCTCCGGCAAATTCCTTGTAGATGTCGCTCGTGCTGCTGATCGGGTCCTTTGACAAGCGCTTGATACGTTTCTGGGCAATGTCGCGCAATCGCGTGTATTCTTTGCGCATTTCACTGTCTGGCCATGATTCCAGGGCATACGGGGTATATAGTTCTGCGTCATATTTAAGAGTCGCTCTTGCTTTGGCTGCACCGACGGCCATGCTTCTCACGTTCCTTTCTTTCCAAAATCATCAGATACCAGTCAAGGGGATCTGTTTCAATGCCTAGATACCGGAAAAGGGCTTTGGCCCAGTCGGAACAGAAAAACTTTGCGTCTTTTTCGACCACTCCGCTGTATACAATAGCCATTGCAAGGCCCTCTATAGGGTCTCTGCTTCCTAGCAGTATAGACTTGTTGATGCTTTTCATGGTGATCTCCTAACAAATAAGGCCGCAGCACAAGTGCTGCGGCCACCGGTCAAATTAAACCAGGTTCAGGGACAGGACCTGCCCCTTCTTGGTGCTAATCAGCACGGGCTTGATCTTCACAGGTTCGGTCCAGGTATCCGGGGTGCCCAGCAGCGTGAACATGCGTTTGAGCGACTGATAAACCCCGACGGACACACACGCATAAGACTGGCCGTCATCCGTGATAAGGACGATACGCGGTGCGATCACCTTGCCCTCCGGTGCATCTTCCTTGCTGACCTCCACGCACTCCACGGACACGTGCACCAAGTTCAGCACCTCATTGACGTGCTCTTTCAGCTTGTTGGCGGGGTTGCTGGTTGCGTTGTAAAACGTGACTGCTGCGGAGCGGTCAGCAAGGTTCATGTCAGTGTACCCGACACCGGTGTTCATCACATCGGAGACCATCATGGCACCGTTGTTTTCGGACTTGGTCATAGCTTCAGACATAATACAGACTCCTTTCGTTATAGCCCTGTCATCATCAGTACCGGGCGGGCAGTCCCGGTAGACGGCCCGGAGGGCCGTTTCGACTTCTCATTTGCTGTATTCATGGTAGTGGGATTCAACCGCATCAAGGACCTGGGCAGCACCCTGGACCATCAGCTTTGAGGACTGGCAAATGTCTCTAAATGCTTCCAGCAGGTCTACTTCCTCTTTGCAATGGGTGACGGCCTGCCGGTACCCGGCAAGCCAGGCACTTTTACGGGCTTCGCGGGGCTCCTCATATTCACAGCACGTCAAGCGGCCGTCCGGATGAATCTCAACGATAAACTTACGCATTTCCATGTAATGGACCTTCTTTCTTCACTCTTTGCCATAATCAAGGCTTTGATCTTTCAGGGCAAATACTAATTTGCTGATCTTGGAGGCATCGGCAAATATAAACATATGGTCGATGATTGCTTCGCGGTATACACGGGGCATTGACTGCAATTCGCCAGACCAGAGGGGCAGGGCCCCTTTCGTTGCACTGTACACATCGGCCCGAATGTCGGGTGATATGGAATAACAGGTCTGGTATATGTCCATGGGAGTCAGGTTGCGCTTCTCCATGGCTACAGCTCCCTATATTCCCACTGGGCATTCAGGGGCTCTTCGAAATCGGGGTTGCTGCCGTTGCATGCCTCGGTGGCATAGTCGTCAATGTAGCGGGCATCCTCCACCAAGTAGGCACCATCAGCATCACGGTCTAGGCCCCCTGCATGCAGGTAATCTTCGACAAAATCCAGGCCGGTAATATCGTCATACAAGTGGACTTCTGCGGTGATGCCCTTTGCGTCTTTAATAATCATGGTAACGACTCCTTTCATTCCAAGGGGCTGATCTGGACGGGCCCGGGGCTGGGCCCATTGGGTGCCCCTACTTTATTATCTATAGTATAACAGGCAAATGTGAACTGAATATGAACAGATAGTTACAAATGGTTACAAATGATTACAATGTACTAGAATCATTACTATTTTTTACCCACTCCCCTACCCTGCAGGGGTGTGGGTAGTATTATTTGAGGGTACTAGCATATTGCACAAAATTTTAGCGGATTGGGGAAAATTTTTGTGCAAAATGCTATTACGTGTCC
>ERZ779799.446-NODE-446-length-13937-cov-3.967872_pt1 | contig 13937 bp, 6 predicted proteins | sample MGYA00511253_ERZ779799 | MGnify/ENA primary metagenome ERZ779799 (study PRJEB29588, sample SAMEA2159541) | human gut metagenome | biome: human gut; feature: human-associated habitat; material: faeces | place: Denmark | collected 2008/2010 ...
TTATAAATTAATTTAAATCAAAGTGTTGCGGAATTAAGGTTTACCTTTGCTGCTAAATTTCTAAACCCTGCGTATTATGAGCAAAACAAACTTTATTCTATTAGCAGCGCTACTTACCGCATGCGCATCCAAGGAGGCAACTACCCTGGTCGAACCCTTACAACCTCAAAGCTCCGTCATCGAGCTACGTAACGTCACTATCCCTGCCCATTTCACCCGGAGCGACTTTGATTGGGAGAGGCAGACCCTGACCCTGCAACCCTTCAGCATGGATTTGTATTCCTCAGAAGCCATCCGTCGTATGAAGCCGGGTGACCGGTTTCTGTTCGATAGCGACACGTTGACCGTCGAGACCGTTGAATTTGATGGCGACTATGTGCTCGTCAATAAAGGAATCGAGGAGGGTGGAGCCGACCTCCGTCAGGAGGAGAACGGTTGCTACCGTGGTGTAATCTGGGATGACTACGCTACCTTCACTCCCTTGGACGCTGTCACGCTTCCGCTATCCGACACTTGGACGCTCACCGATTGCGGCGAAAACCCCACTGATCCGTCCATCGAGGTAACAGCGGAGCACCAAACCTATTTGGATGCCCTGCCCGACTACAATGAGCAGTTTTCACCGCTGAATACCTTGGTAGAGATCCAGAACGGCCAGATTGTATCCATCGCAAGAAGATGGATACCCTAATCGTCAACTGTATGGAATACATTTTGGAGAATCAGCTTAATTCCTATAGGACCTTTCGGAGGTATGTTGAGTCGTATGCATCCGGTTGCCGCACGGTTGTTGCGCTCATACGCCGTCGAGCTGCCTTGAGTCCTGCCGCTGTTGCCGTGGTAGATAAAACATCGGCGTTGAGTTATGAAGAGCTTGACCGCCAATCAGACGCATTGGCCATACGCCTGCGCCAGAATGGAGTAGGTGCCGGTAAATATGTGGGCATTATGCTCCCACGCACCAAGGAATATATCGTGGCCATACTGGCAACTCTCAAGGCCGGTGGCACTTATGTTCCACTCGACGCAGCCTGCCCAAGAATCCGCCTCAATACGATTGTGACGCAGTCGTCCATGAGTTGCCTGATTATACGTGGTGGAAAAATACCCACGTGGGATGCGCAACCGGTTCAGTCGGTTATAGATATGGAAGATATGTCCTATGCAAGCCCGGGGTATGCGTGTGCGCCCGACTACAGTGAGGAGGTCGGAGCAGCGTGCCTGATGTTCACATCGGGTACTACAGGAGAGCCCAAAGGCGTTATCATCAGCCACAGATATATCAAGTCGCTTGCCTTGTACGGCTCAAGGCTGTTCCAGCTGACCGAGCGTGACCGCGTGATGCTACATCCGAGTTTTGGGGTAATCGCATCATTTGGCAATATCTATCCTGCACTGATATCTGGCTGTAGCGTGCATATCATCAGCGATGACCTGCGCCACGATATCATGGCATTACGGAGATACATCGTCCATGCCGGCATCAGTGGCGGAGTGCTCTACACGGCCATAGGATCGCAACTGCTCGATAGTAGATTGACCAGTATGCGGTGGATGATGATGGGTGGCGAACCATTGGTGTCGCCAAGCATACCGGCAGGGATGTCGGTTTATATCTGTCTGGGGTGTACCGAGGGGCTGTTCATTGCCCATAGCCAAATTGGAGCTGGGGAGCACAAGGGCGTTATGGCCTTGACAACGCCGGCTGCGTGCAATGTGACCTTACTTGTCGATGCGGCCGGCAATCCGGTGAAGCAGGGTGAGATAGGGGGAGATAGCGATTACGGGAGATGTGGTTGCCGACGGCTATGTGGATGATAGGCAGGCGACAGGCGCGAAGTTTGGCTCGAGTCCGCTGATAGCCGGACGTACCCTGTATCGTACTGGAGATTTGGGACGAATCAACGACCGTGGAATGTTCGAATACTGTGGGCGTGCCGACCGGCAAATCAAAGTGAGTGGTTATCGCATCGAGCCGGCAGAGGTAGAGGCTGCGATTCTTGGCTTTGGGGGAGGTATTGTCGGCACCATAGTGGCGGCTGTAAATATCGGTAATACCAGGCAGTTATGCGCATGGTATGCTTCGGAGCGGCCGATTGCAGCCTCCAGTATAAAAGATCATGTAAGTCGGCTGTTGCCTGCTTATATGGTTCCGAAGTATTATGTCCATACACCGAGTCTGCTGACAGGCAATGGTGACAAGATTGACGTAGCGTCGCTCCCGCTTCCCGAAATTGCCAGTGATGAGATCGTGCCGCCGCGTGATATGGCAGAAGAAAAGGTACTGGCTATGGTGAAGCGTGTGCTGGGGTGTGATCAGATCGGTGTCACCACCGACTTGGTAACAGTGGGGCTGACGTCACTTCAGGCAATGTATATAGCCACTTGTATGGAGGAAGAGCTGCAACTGACGCTGCACACATGGCAGATGTTGGGGAAGAGGTCGATACGCCAGTGGCTTGCTGAAGCCCGTCACACTGGGCATGTTGTGCACACCTATCCTGCCCGACGCTTTTATCCGCTGCTTGCAGGACAGTGGCGTATCTATCATGAAATGCTTGATGACCCCTATAATGCCAAGAATGGCACTTTTCGCCTGATATTCATGCCGGCAATGACCGTTTCCCGACTGGCCGCGGCTGTGGAACGTGTGATTGAAGCTCATCAGTCGTTGGGAGTGAGGATCGTACTGCACAAGGGTGTTCCCATGATGGAACGAAGCGACTCTGCCAAGCCTGATGTGGAAGTCTATGAGGTGGCGGAAGACTGGGACAGCCATGAATGTGCAAGGCATTTGAAGCCATTCTTTATTTCAGAAGAAAGTAATCCACTTGTGCGCATTGTCGTGATTGGCAAGCCGTCGGGAGCCTATTTGCTGATACACTGCGCCCATATCATCTACGATGGAGCATCTCTACAACTATTTCTCGATGATTTGATTGCCGCCCTTCAGGGTAAAGCCCTGCAACCGGAGCCTGTCACCCTTTTTGATGTGTCACTTCAAGAGGCAGCGTATGCCGGCACTGCCCAAGGAGTGAGGGATCAGGAATACTACGGGCAATTGTGTAGCGGGTGCACTGCCATCACCGAGTTGCAGCCAGGCAAAGACCTATCAGGCTCAGTCGGTTTTAGCTACGACACCGGGCTGGTAGATGCCTATTGCCGGAGCAAGGCAGTCACCGCAAGCAGCTTCTGGACGACCACTATGCTGCGGGCATTACACCGGGTGACGGGGATTGGCGATTTGGCGGTGTGCACATTCTCAAGTCGGCGGTCTGCGGCGGAATGGAGGCGTACCAGCGGTATGCTGCTGAGGTTACTGCCGATCGTGAGCCACAGCCGGGACCAAGAACCGGACGCAGCCATGCGCGAGCTCCAGGACCAACTGACTGCCACCCTGCAACACGAACAATACCCATTTTGCAAGATACAGTACACGCAGAACCTGCCCTTCAGTTTCTTGTACATCTATCAAGAAGGCCTGGCGCGATTGCACTATCCGGAAGACTGGCACGAGGTGAGTGTGGCAGTGCCACACGATGAAACGCGAATATGTTGCGTGCAGGTGTTCCCTTATGCCACGGGCACAAAGGTATGCATTGAATATAATGGAACATCATATAGCCGTAGCGGAGCGCAGCTTCTGGCAGATAAGTGGCAATCTGTCGTGTGTGAAATCATCAATAAACATTTAAAAACAACTGAGAATTATGGAACACAGGAGAATTGACATAGCCACTAATTTCAATGACCTTTATGTGAAGCAGGGTGCCACAATGATACTGTCTGCATTGGCAACCAATCCCGACAGGGACATCTATGTGCACGTATTCACCGATGCACTCTCCGATACAAACGTAGGTCTGTTGCAGCAGACGGTGCAAGACCGGCGCGGCCAAGTGATCGTCCACCCGATAGGGGATGACCTGCTTGGGCAATTCCCGGAATGCCATTACCTGAATTTTGCCCGAGTTTTGTATGGACGGTTGCTGATGCCTCAGATGCTGGATACCGGGATAAAGCGTGTACTTTATCTCGATGCTGACACCATCGTTGCCGGTGATATTTCAGAACTATGGGAAACCGACTTGCAAGGCAAGACGATAGGCGTGGTGCCCGACATGCTGCATTGGAACCGCCCCTTACTGCATCAATACACCGACATAGATGTGCGTGATGTCTATTTCAATGGAGGAGTGATACTCTTCGACTTGGAGCGGTGGCGGGCTACCCATGTCACAGAGCGGTTGATGCGATTTGCGGTAGCCCCACCGTGCAAGATATTTTTTGCCGATCAGGACCTGCTCAATATCGTGCTTGAACACGAAAAATATGAGTTGCCGCTGAGGTGCAATGCGCAAGAGGGCTTTTTCGGAGATATGCCCGATGTTCCGGCAACGGTGTGCCGACAGCTACGCCAAGCGGCATTGGATCCGTTGATCGTCCATTTTTTAGGGTATGAGGAAAACCGACCGTGGAATGCAAGCTGCACTCACCGGCTGCGGCATCTGTGGAGAAGATATTATGCGCTCACACCATGGGGCTTAAAGAATATTTCACCGAAAATTGATAAGTAATGATGAGATTTTGTTCTATAACTACAGATAGCTCCCTTATGCGTGCCACGTTTTGGCGCTATATCTTTCCTACGTTGATATCATTTATGTCGTCGGCGATCAATGGCGTGATTGATGCTGCCATTGTAGGGCATCTGGTGGGTCCGTCGGGATTGTCGGTTATCAATATGTGCATGCCGATCAATTATGTGATGATATTGCTGCTCTCGGTTACCTTTGTGGGAGCCTCGATGGTGATATCGCGCGATATTGCCAAGGGTGATTATGAATCGGTGCATCGCACATTCACAACTGCGATTGTCACATCGCTAACACTCACTGCCATAGTGGGGCTGACGCTATATGTCAACATAGGCGCAGTGGTGTCGCTACTGTGTCACGATGTGGCATTGCAGCCTTTGGTAGAGGATTATATCTGCGTGCAGCTGAGCGGATTTGCCGTCACCAACTTGTGTGGCTGCCTGTGCCTCGCCGTGAAGGCCGACAGTTCGCCTCGACTGGTGTCGTTTGCCGTGATGTTCTGCTGTCTGCTCAATCTTACGCTTGATGTGGTGTTTATCAAATACGGCGATATGGGCGTTGTTGGGTCGGCGTGGGCCTATAATGTGGGATTTATAGTGGGCAGTATCATCTTGTCATCACACTTCCTCCTTCGGCGCAACCATCTGAAGCCTGGGCGAATCTATCCGCCGCGTAATTGGAGGGAAATGATCAGGATGGGTCTGCCGATGACTGTGCTGCAAATGCTTACAGCCATTAAGATAGCGAGCGTGAATGGGATAGTTTGTGACCATATCGGTACAAATGGTGAGGTAATGCTGTCGTTGTACCAGAATCTCACCATATTTGCATCCCTGTTTTATTGCGGTGCATGCCAGGTGATGCAGTTGCTCAACAGTGCCAACCTCGGCAGTGGCGATCGTCGCGGCTATCGCACCACATTGCGCACCACCGCATTGTTCGTCCTGGTCGCAGAAGTGTGTGTGGTGGCTGGCGTATGCCTGTTTCCACAGCAGTATGCCGGACTGTTCCATGTAACATTGGAGGATGCTTTTATGCTGCAAGAATTTGCCTTAGCCGTGCCGCTCATAGCAGCCAACTATGTGATCATGGGCGTGTACCAAATCACCAATCGCTCGACACTCGCAGTTGCTGTGAGTTCCTGCCAAGCGTTGCTGGTGATACCGGCGATGATCGCGATGATGCATATTGCCAAGCTGCATTTCAGTCTGGCGTATGCTCTGGGAGAGGTCGCTACGATGGCTATGATTCTGGTGTGCCGCCAGAGTCTGTTTCCGAGCAGTGACGCCCACGAAGTGTATTTTGATGCCATAGGCAGGAAAGATGCCCCGAAGCTGCAGCAATTGGTGTCGGAGAGTCCTTTGCCCGAACGTGTCAAGGCTGATTTGCAGGAATCGTTGCGGTACTATAAAAGTGGAGAGGCTCGATGGCGAAGGCTTGAAATAACGGTGTATGCAGCAGCTGATGAAATGAATGTGATTATCAGGGCTGATGGTCCACGCATCACCGGACTGAACTGGAGCTTGGGACTCAACCAGTGTGTGCTCACTTGCGGTGATAGTAGCGGAAAGGGCCTCACGTGAGCGCGGAAAAGGTGTACAGGGTGGGGTGGAGGTTTGTATCTTTGTGATGTGAATTTACAACATAGATGTTATGGCAATTAAAGTGAGAGCGATCGAACGCAATGTATCGTTCGACAAAGAAAGTGAGAAATGGATATATGTGATGCAGCCCGAGTTGTACAACCGGCTGACACAGGTGAAGGTGGTCGAAGAGGCCTCTATACGCAGTGGTATCCCCAAGGGCAGTCTGAATGCGTCGTGGGAGGCGATTGGCGACGTGATCAAGGCTTGGGCTACAGAGGGCCACTCAAGGAAGGCGGGCTGTACGACCTCGACTTTGACCACCAGTTCATCGAGGCGGAAAAGTTCGACTCCAAGCCGACATTCAAGAAATTTCTCGGTTACAGGCCTGGCGTGGCAGTGATTGGCGACACTATTGTGGGCATCGAGAACAGCGACGGTAACACGAATGTGCGCTTTCATCAGAAAGACACGCTGAAAAGGTTCTTCGAAAAGCTTGAGCAGAGAGGGCTTGCAGTCAACCGCTTCAGAGCCGATTGCGGGTCGTGCTCAGAAGATATTGTGAGCGAGGTGGAGAAACACTGCAAGTCGTTCTACATCCGAGCTAACCGCTGCAACTAGCTCTATGACTACATCTTCGTGCTCCGTGGGTGGAGTAAAGAAGCCATCAACGGAATCGACTTTGAGCTGAACTCAATCCTCGTCGAGAAGTGGAAGGGTAAGGCTTACAGGCTTGTAATCCAGAGACAGAAGCGATTGGACGGCGACCTCGACCTCTGGGAGGGCCAATACACATACCGCTGCATATTGACCAACGACTACACTTCGAGCGCACGGGATGTCGTGGAATTCTACAACCTCCGAGGCGGCAAAGAACGGATATTCGACGACATGAACAACGGGTTTGGGTGGAACAGGCTGCCAAAATCTTTCATGGCCGAAAACACCGCATTCCTTCTGCTGACTGCATTGATACGCAATTTCTACAAAGGCATAATGGCAAAAATTGATGTCAAAGATTTCGGGCTCAAGGCTACGAGCCGCATTAAGGCTTTTGTGTTCAAGTTCATATCGGTGCCGGCCAAGTGGGTCAAGACCGCAAGGCAACACGTGCTCAATGTCTATACCGACAATCGTGCCTACGCCGGACTATTCCCGGAAGCCTATGGCTGATGCTACAGATTTTCATCAACAGCGTATTGCCTCAAGCCGCATCGTGGGGTAAGGGGCAACTGTGCACATCTGCGGCGATTTGAAGCTCAATTCCCGCCATCGGCATAACTAATCTGATCAAATCCCAACCCATTAAACCGCAACAAACGAAGTTGCGGATTTGAGGTAGTAATAAGCAGGGACGTCGAGAAGGTCGTCGGTCTTGTCGTAGTGACAGCCCGCAAACAGACCTTTGCCATTTTCATCGGCTTGGTAGAAAGTGTCGTAGCCTGTTGCCACGTTGTTGCTGATATTTTCTTTAGTCCACGGCGTGGTGTCTTTAAACTTCCACTTGCCGTCGGCTCCCATTTGCCGCTTTCCGATGCGCCAGTAGTAGCCGTTGACCGCAAACGACTGGTCTGCGCTGACCACGATGTTGTCTTTGGTTACGCGCACCATCTCGCCCGGCAGCGCGCAGTTTCCGATAGTGATTTGTCCGCTGACGGTTGGCCCCTGCACATATTCGATTGTCAGATAGATTGTGTAGGTGTATTCGCGCGGAACGTAGTATACCGTCGGGTTGCTCTCGTCGATTATTACATCGGAGATGTTTTCAACCTTTTCATACTTTTTGTTGACGGTGTTGTATGTGAAGAGGTTGTCAATCTTTACAAACTCCTCGGTCTGAGGCTGGTAGTAGGTGTTGTCGGCGTCGAGGTTGCCCGATTCCACCAGCTCGTAGCCTGTTTCGGTCTTCTTGTAGAATTTACCCGTGTTGGTGTATATCGGCTTGTTGTCGGTCTCACTGACATATTCCTCGTAGGCTGGCGCCTTAAGCACGAGCGTTGCCATACTCTTTCTGCCGAGGTGCTTGTCGAAGTAGTCGGGCTCAACGTAGTTTGTGTTGTCGACCATGTCCACCAGACGGAACGAAATCTTGGCATCCTCCTTCAGCCCTGCGGGCAGCGAGTTGTTGAAAAGGGTGGCTTCGTCGTCGCCCTTTTCTCTCATCGACAGCAGTGCGGCAAAGCCTTTCGACGCCTTGTCGGGATCGTCGATGGAGGTTGCGCCTGAGAAGTTGTTGCTCTCCGCGCCGCCGACATATAGTTTGTAGCCTCCGGCAACCGCGTCGGAATAGTATGTCTTGTCGGTTTCGTTGGTCTCGGTTCCTGTGAGATAGTTTCGATATTCCAGGACGCTTGAGTATTGGCTCTTGTCATCGGGATGGCCGCTGCGCATCTTCCAGTTGAAGATGCTTATAGGCTGGGTGCTCTTCAATCCGGCGAGAACGGTGAGTCCGTCCTTGTTGTCGCTGTCGAATTCGAGTGGATTCTCTTTCGACGACTTGAACGTGTATCCGGAGATGTTGACATTGTAGTAATAATGGAATCCGGTGACATACCAATAGTGAACCTTCACGTCATCGACCGTCTTGTCCGATCCGGGCGCGGTGATGGCATGGTATCCTGTCGGGAAACAGTCGTCGACGATGTATCGGCCCTTGTGGTATGGGAACACAAAGTTGCCGGTGGTCTCGAGGAAGTCCTCCTCGTGGGAGTCGCCGTTATGCCGCTTGTGATTGTTGTCGGCATACACATAGCCTCCGCCCTCATCCTCGCGGACGTTGATAAGGTTCATTTCCACAACGCCGTAGATTGGGCCGTACAGTTTGTTTTCCACTACTTTTTTACGGTCGGAGTCGTATGTTTCATGACAAAGTTGAATCTTCATTGCGTATCCCGAAGCGATGCCGATCATGTTCATCGCCGTTCCGTCGTTTCGTTTCTGGAACTCTCCGAACGGATCCTCGGCGTCTTCCTTGTCCTTGTTGGCGTTATAGTCGTCGATGTAGTGCTGCTTGACGCCCTGATACGACATTCCGGCAAAGGCAGTGTTGTCGGTAGAGGCGGCGGCAAGCTGACCGTTGCGGTTGCGCCACATCCCGCTGTTGAAATCCACATTCGACGTGATTGCGCTTACATAGAGGATATTGTTTGAGAATCCCATGTAATTGCGGGCTTTCGTGCTGTATCTGAAGTCCGTGTTGTTGTCGGGCTTCGCTTCCAGATTTCCATTGCTGTCGAATCGGATGTCGTTTGCCACCATCTTGATTTCTCCGACACGGGCGATGGAGTAGGGCGTCTTGTCGACATTGTTAACAGTATAGTCGCGGGCACCGAGCAGCGAGAAGCAGTTGTCCTCCAGGCGGATGATGTCGAGCCGCTGGAATGTGTTCAGAATCTTCGGATTGTCGATGGTGTGTTCGGCAAATCCATATCCTGTCAGGTCGGCGCTGCGGAAGCCCTGGGCATACGACAGGTGTCCGTCGCCGAAGATGCCTCCCTCGCTGTCGTATTCGTAGAACTCATTTTCTCTGATTCCCTCAAGTCCCGACGGCGGCGTTGCGCCCGATTTGAAGAAATATTTGTCCTGCAGCGAAATGTAGCGGTATGTGTATATGCCGTTGGCGGCATCGTCGTCGCTGGCATAGTGCTTGTAGTAATAGCCGTATAGGTCGGTGCCGTCGGGTAGTTGCACCGGTCTGATGTCCTGGTGGGAGATGGTGATATGTTCACTGTCCTTGTTGTCGCCGACAACTACAAGCGTGTTGCCGCAGAATCCAGCCGTAGAGCCGCCGGGCAACAAGTTAAGATCATCGCCGTTGCCGTTGGCGATTATGGCATAGTCGAGATTGTATTTGTCGGTTAGTTTCAGCACGGTTGTGTTGTTGGCTAATACCGAGCCTTGAGCCACCGAATATCCGCCGCCATAGACAGCCTCGTCAATGGTGATGTTGACGTTTTCCCAGCCCACCGACGGCGCGGCGGAAACTATCTTCTTGAAGTAGTGGGCGCGGTTTGCGTCGGTAATCGTGTCGCGCATGCCGTTGCCGTTGTCGATAGCCACGATGTCTTCGTAGACGCCCTGCGATATCCACTCGTCATTAAGCAGATATATGTGCTGCTTGATGGCAGGTGTCTTTTCCTTTCCGTTGTCGTTCTCAACTCCAAGATTCTTCCGGTCGGCGCGTTTAAGCTCATATCTGCCTCGGACATGGTTTTGTGGGTTGGTCGAGTAGTAGGTTGGATATCCCACAATCACCTGAGTGGAGCCATACACATAGCCCGAATACGAGCCGCCCGTGACGGCGCGGAATATGTGGCCGTTGAGCATCTTGATAGTCGAGTAGCCCACCACGTTGCCCTGCTGGCCTCCGCCGTAGATGAAGTTGGCAGAGACGCCCAGACCTTCCGGATTGCTGTCGGGGTCGACCACGCCGCAAGGCAGAAACTTGTTGCCGTCCATTTTTGGCTCGGAGCATTTCACCGATTCGCCGATTGTCACGTTTGCGATTCCGTAGATGTAGCTTTCCATACCGTATCCGGCACCGTAAACGTTGAGTGCGGAATATTCGGCAGCCTTGACCAGCAGCTCGTTCGACTTCTCCAGTTTGTCCTTGTCCTTTCCAGCCAGCATGTCGCTCTGCAGGTTGATGAGGACGTCGCCAATGATTGTTCCGCTCTTGAAGCATCCGCCATACACATTTCCGCCGACGTATGCGCCGTTTTTCTCTTTAGGCATAAACTTGTTGCGGATGTTGAGTTTGATGAACGGATATTCAGAGTCGGCATCGCCGAGCAGATATCCGCCCCTGTGCTTGGCATTGCCTTTGTAGTCGTAGTTGGTGTTGTTGCAACCGCCCACAATCTTGTCGGTTATAGTCAGTCCCTCAGGGAATGTGTATTCAAGCACATTTCCTATTTTTCCGCTTGTCTTCGGCAACACGTTCATATTACCGCGGTTTCCGCCGCAGCAGAACGTGCCGATTACGCAGTCGGTCAGCCCCTCTCCGGTCTCGCTGCCGTTCCATTTGAGCGAGCCTTGTATGTTGGTCTCCACCGGTTGGAAGTAGAGGTCGAGTAGGTACGGATACACAATCGGACGTTTGCTTTTTTCCGTAGGGAGATACACTGTGCTGATGTTTGCGTTTTCGGAGTCGTTGATCCAGTCGATAGGCTCAGCAAAATCCAGCTCCTGAGTGTAGTCGTTGATGTCGCCGTTCAGTTTCTGGAACATATTCATGAAGTCGTTGTCCTCCGACTTCACAAACAGCTCCTCGCCGTTGCATCCCATAAACACGCCGCCGATACGTACGTGGTTTCCGATGTTGACGCTGATGTCGCCGGCAGACTTGTCGGTATCTTCCGACGCCCCGTAGGCAAGCAGCTTCTGCACGGTTGCTGAGTTGCCGCCGCCATACACGTTTCCGTCGATGCGTACCGTGTCGGATGTCGACACACCCTGGATGTTGATGCTCACTTTGTTGGTCAGCGGACGCCATGAGTTGATGTTCACCATCTTCACCGCATCGCTTGTGGCTCTGGACTGCGTCATGTTCTCGCGCATAGGCACGGTGTAGACCAACGGCACCGTCTCGGAGTCGGGGTCGTTGGGATTGATGGGATAATACTCGTTGACCGTCACATTCTTGTTTCCGTTTCGGTCGGTGGCATACAGGTAGTTTCCGTTGCCTGCGCCATACACGTCGCCAAACAGATGGCCGCCGTAGATGTTGATGGTGGTTCCTGTGCCGCCGTTGTCCATGAAGTAGCCATTCTTGTTCAGTCCCACGTTGACATATCCCGACACGTCGTTGCCGCCATACACGTTGCCATGAATGAAAATGTCGGCATTGCTGTAGGTATGGGGACTTGTAGCCGGCTTGTTGTCGCCAATTCTCACAGTCGTGCTCTTAAGCACATCGCCCATAAATCCGCCTCCGAAAATGTCGTGGCAGTCGATGGCCTTCAGCTCCACGTCGGTTGAGTTGACTGAACTGTAGGTGCCTCCTCCGAACACACGACGGCAGAATACGCCACCGGAGCCCACGATGTGCGTGTCGCCGACCACTTTGCCGGAATATCCGCCACCGATGATGTCCATCACCGAGTAGCCGTTGAAAAAGTGCTTGTATTCTTCGCCTTTCACGATGTCGATGCCTTCGAGGATGCTTCCTCGTCCTTCCATTTCTACGTTCACATACGTGTCGCCCATCACGATGGCATTTTCACCGAATCCTCCGCCGAACACGCTGAATTGCGGCGTGCCGATTTTTTCGTAGATTTCTTTCCACTCAATGCTTTCAAAGAAATTCTTGCCGGTGTCACGTCCAGCCACCATCTCTGTGCTGTTGTAAAGGAGTCCCTTTGTCATGGTGAGATAGGAGTTGTTGCCCACAACGCATGCTATGTTTCCGCCACCGTAAATATTGTGGTCCACTTTGAACTTACGAGCTTTAGGGTCGTACTGCGGAGAGTAAATCGTTCCGCCTACGATGCTGGCAGGACTCCATGTGCGTGCCTGCACATCCCATAATGCATGTGCCTGCACATTGCCTCCAAGAATCAGCAGGTTGGTGTTGCCGGTTACGTCGGCAGATGTCACCGCCACGCTTTCGCTGCCATTCTCAGTAATGGTTTCGACGCTTCCCAGACCACCTCCGTGAGCGCTTTGTCCGAACCATCCGTCGTAGATTGTCAGCAGGGTGTTGCCATACACTGTGCCGTTCTGGCAGCCGCCATAGATGCGTTCCATGAGAGTGGGGTAGTTGTCGATGTCAACGGGATGCACCATGTTGGCGTCATCGTTTGGAGAGAGATATTCTTTCGTCGCGTCGTCCCAATAGGGGTAGTGCATCACCGGGCGGTCGATGATGAGACACGAGTTGCCGTAAACGCCTCCGAGACTCTTGCTGTCGGCACACTCCCTGACAGAACGTCCTCTACCGCCTGCAAACACCTGCGACATCAAGGATCCGCCACGGATGTTTACGAGAGTGGTGCGGTTTGTCGGGGATAGATAGTTGTCGCGGGTGAACACCGCAGCGTCGGCTTTTTTGCTGCCTACATTCGCCAAGTCACCGCCGCCGTAGACTCTGCCGAATATCAATGTGCGTTCAATCAGTCCGAGGCCATTACGGTATTTGAACATTTTGCCATAGATGTGCACTTCGGTTTTCTCTACATGCGCCATGTCCGGGAAATCGATGAATCCGCCGTTCTTTTTTACAGACTCCACACCGGAACCTCCACCATAGACACTATGGTTGACATCGCCTCCTTTGATGAAAACCATCGACTTGCCTTTCACCGAACCGAAGTCGTAGCCGCTGCCGCTGGAGAAGTCGCCGTAGGGCAGCGCTCCCAAACCAGCGCCAAAGATGTCGTGGCAGCCAAGTTGGCAGTCGGTTTCCACGTATGTGTCGCCCGTTACATATCCGGCATATCCGCCGCCATGAATCTGAAGCAGCACGAGTCCGGGCTCACCGATTTTCCAAGCCAGACGGCTGATGTGGTAACGGCGGAATATGTTTGGATCGCTCTCGCCGCCATCATAACTTCCGAAATAGAGTTTCTTGTCTTCCTTCGACAACTTGAGATAGTCGTTGTAGATGTCATCTTCAAGGTCGAGATATGTTTTAAAGTCTTTGTTTTGATAGAGATAGCGGTATTTTATGCCGTTGATTGTTAATCTATAAAATCCCTTAACTTGGCGTAATATTATGGCATCGGGGCGATTTTTTTCGCCTCGATGCTTGATTTTC
>ERZ779799.450-NODE-450-length-13887-cov-9.305379_pt1 | contig 13887 bp, 10 predicted proteins | sample MGYA00511253_ERZ779799 | MGnify/ENA primary metagenome ERZ779799 (study PRJEB29588, sample SAMEA2159541) | human gut metagenome | biome: human gut; feature: human-associated habitat; material: faeces | place: Denmark | collected 2008/2010 ...
CCCCACGCCTCATCCTCGGCAACGACATCAGCAGGAATATCCTCGATATCATACTCGGCACCCATCGTCTCGTCGTGCCACAGGATGGCCTTCATCTTGATGAGGTCCACGACACCCTTGAAGTTCTCCTCAGCACCGATAGGAATCTGGATAGCAACCGGATTGGCACCCAGGATATCCTTCATCTGCTGTACGGTCTCAAAGAAGTCGGCACCAGAACGGTCCATCTTGTTGACATAACCGATACGCGGCACGTTGTACTTGTCAGCCTGACGCCACACAGTCTCTGACTGCGGCTGAACGCCGTCAGCAGCGGAATAGGTAGCAACAGCTCCGTCGAGCACACGCAGCGAGCGCTCTACCTCGGCCGTGAAGTCGACGTGACCCGGAGTATCGATCAGGTTGATCTTATACTTATTCTTGTTATACTCCCAAGAGCATGTGGTGGCAGCGGAAGTAATAGTGATACCACGCTCCTGCTCCTGCGCCATCCAGTCCATTGTGGCCGCACCATCGTGTACCTCGCCAATCTTGTGCGTCTTACCTGTGTAGAACAGGATGCGCTCTGATGTGGTCGTCTTACCGGCATCGATGTGAGCCATGATACCGATGTTACGGGTCAAATGTAAATCGCGATTTGCCATTGTCTTATTACCTTGTCCTTAATGTGTGAAAAGATTAGAATCTGAAGTGTGCGAAAGCACGGTTGGCCTCAGCCATGCGGTGCATATCCTCCTTACGCTTGAACGCACCACCCTGGTTGTTGAAGGCGTCCATGATCTCAGCGGCCAACTTCTCAGCCATGCTCTTGCCACCGCGCTTGCGTGCGAAGGCGATCATATTCTTCATGGAGACACTCTCCTTGCGGTCGGGACGAATCTCAGTAGGAACCTGGAACGTAGCACCACCGATACGGCGGCTCTTCACCTCCACCTGCGGAGTGATGTTGTCGAGGGCCTGCTTCCAAACCTCAAGCGGGGTCTTCTCCTCGCTCTTCACCTTGGCGCCTACGAGCTCGAGGGCAGTATAGAAGATCTCATAAGAGGTATTCTTCTTACCGTCGTACATCAGGTGGTTGACAAACTTGGTGACCTTCTGGTCATTGAACTTCGGATCCGGGAGGATCACATGCTTCTTTGGTTTTGCTTTTCTCATTTTATTATTTGAAATTCTATTCTGCGGAGGCTGTCGTCTTTGCGTTCTTCAATACCCACACTTGGGCGTTTACTCAACCTTATTGATTTCCATTCTCCAGCAAAACGATGTTTCTTTCGATTTTTAGCTCTTACACCTTGATACCAGACATCTCCGCCTGTTATCTTCGGTTAGGGGTTGGGGTGGCTATTTATTCCGCGAGGGTCAAGTCCTTGTCTCTATCTGAAACTACTCGGCCCTCGCAGAACGGGAGAATTTTACTTCTTAGCCTTAGGACGCTTTGCACCGTACTTAGAGCGGCGCTGCGTACGGTTGGCTACACCAGCCGTATCGAGCGTACCACGGACGATGTGATAGCGAACACCAGGGAGATCCTTCACACGACCGCCACGAACCAGCACGATACTGTGCTCCTGAAGGTTGTGACCCTCTCCGGGGATGTAGGAGTTGACCTCCTTCTGATTGGTCAAACGCACACGGGCAACCTTACGCATTGCCGAGTTAGGCTTCTTAGGGGTCGTCGTATAGACACGAACACAAACACCACGACGCTGAGGACAGTTGTCCAGCGCGGGAGACTTGCTCTTGTCCACGATTACCTGTCTGCCTTTTCTTACTAATTGCGAAATAGTAGGCATTGTTTTACTTTTTTATTTATATTTATTTTGTTTATTATCAACGTTTTGCGAATCGCAGCGTATCGTCCCAAAAGGACATTTTACCACTATGCAATTTCGAGGTGCAAAGGTACGAAGATTTCCCGAAATGACCTAACTATATAGAGAGGAAAATTTTGAGGACCGGAAAATATTAGCAACAAATAATATCCATTTGTATTTTTTAACCAGCATAAACTCTGAGCGATCCTCTGTAGTAGGAGTGAAAATCCAGCAAACTACAACGAATAAGACGACGACGGCGCCTCATAAAACCACAATACAAAAGGGGTTATTAGCATGATGAAGGATCACCTCCGAGGTTCCGTCACTTTATATACTATATAATGTACGCGCGCAAGCAAATCGCCTATTTATAAGCACATGGCAGAAGAATAGAAGAAGGATAGCAAACTGAAACCGAGAAAAAAGCATGGATAAAGAGCAAGGACAAGGCCAGCTAACGGTATATTTGACAACTTTTCTTGCTAATTTGGTGTTTACGCGCATTTTTTTATGCCAAAACTTGCACCGGAAAGAGAAAACACATACTTTTGCAGTGTACTATTTAAGTAGTACACTATAACAAGAGAACAATAACGAATTAAAACCAAAAACAGACAAGGATATGATTGAAGTACAAGACCTCAGCTTTTCCTACCCGGGCGCCTCAAGCAAGGTGTTCGACGGGTTCCAGCTTAAGCTCGAATCGGGCCACACCTATGGCCTCTTGGGGCGCAACGGAACGGGCAAGAGTACCCTACTCTACCTCGCCTCGGGACTACTCCGCCCGAAGAAGGGCCATCTCTATATCGACGGCATGGAATCGGCCCAGCGCGATCCGTTGATGCTCAGCCGCATCTTCCTCGTGCCGGAGGAGTTTTCGCTGCCCGAGATGTCGCTTCAGAAATACGTCTCGCTCATCCGTCCCTTCTACCCCCGCTTCAACGAGCAGGTGCTCAACGACTGCCTCTCGGCCTTCGAGCTGCCCGACGTCCGCGACCTGCGCCAGCTCTCGATGGGTCAGAAGAAGAAAGTGTTTATGAGCGTCGCCCTTGCCGCAGGCACAGAATGGCTGTTGATGGACGAGCCTACCAACGGCCTGGACATTCCCTCGAAAGCCACGTTTCGTCAAGTAGTGGCGAAGAACTTGTCGGACGACACGACACTCATCATCTCCACCCACCAGGTCCACGACGTAGAGCAGCTGATAGACCACGTCGTCATCCTCGACCAGTCGCGCCTGCTTTGCGACGCAAGCGTGAGCGAGATCACGCAGCGCTACAGCTTTGAGACCAGACAGGCCAACGAGATGAGCAACGACGTGCTCTATGCCGAACCATCTCTCCAAGGCAACAACGTGATCGTCCCCCATGCAGCCAACGAGCCGGAGACACAACTCAACTTGGAGATGTTCTTCTCGGCCGTCACCTTAGGCAAGATTCAAATGTAAATTGTAGAACCCAACAAAAGAAACAGTATGACCCAGTTCAATATACAGCGCATGAAGCAATACGCCCAATGGCAGCTTGCCACCCACCGTGCCACCCTGCTAAAGATTACGGGCGTAGCCACATTCGCATTCATCCTCATGTTCCTCTTCGTCAAGTATGTCTCCCATAGAGACCTCCAAACGCAGAGCGACGACCTCACCCTGTTGTGGATAGGCTGCTTCGCCTTCTGCGGCGTCCAAGTGTTCCCCAACCTGCTAAGCAAGCAAGAGCGCACGTCGCTCCTCATGCTGCCGGCCTCCAATGCCGAGAAATTCCTCACCAGCTATATCGGCGTTTTGCTCACAGCCTTTGTCGTTCCCCTCGTCTCCTTCTTTGTGGCCGACGTGGTGCAATGGCTCATCTCGCTCTTGACCGACCACAAGCAAGCATTGCTGCTCACCCCGCTCGCCTTCTCCGACGCCCTCGACCTATTAAGCAAGTTTTTTGGCGAGAACGCACAGATAGCATGGGCCGGACTTCCGAACATCCTCTGGCTCCACTCGTTCTATCTTCTAAGCGGCCTATTCTTCAAAAAGCTGCGCTGGCTATCGGCCACCATCACCCTGGGCGCCCTTGCCACCTTGACGACGTTATCCATCGCCATCGGTGGCTTCCTATTCCTCGACACGCTGAAGGACAGCGATTACAGTATCGAGTTCGTGCCGTGGGCTGGAGACGCCCTCATGCACGGCACGTCCATCCTCTTCCTGCTGCTGACCGTGCTCAACTACTGGTTGTCATTTCGCATCTTCAAGCGCTTGCAGGTCATTAACAATCGCTTCTTCAATTGGTAAATATCATTAAAGACTAGGGGGCTTATGTCACAAAACTGCATTTTGCTGCGTATATAGGAAAGAGCGGCAGGTGCAAAACATGCTATCCCCCATAAAAGAAAGGGACAAGAATATGAAAACCATTTGCATCAAACTCATCGCCCTTGTCACCATCCTGGTGACAAGTAGTTGTAGGATCCACTCCACCCAAGAGGAGTTTGGCCCCAGCCGCAAGCAGAACGTCGCCGTAGCCGACTTCGACGAAATAGACCTCTCAGGCGGTCTCCAGGTCGTCTATGCCGAAGGCACTACCCCCAAGGTGACGGTAGAAGGCCCGGAGAAACTGATCGGCTACGTAAAGGTAGTACAAAAGGGCAAGCGACTCTACTTCAGTTGCAAGCCTTTGCCCAACAAGGGTCCGAGGATTGGCAAGAACCCGATCGAGCTGATCACGATCACCATCCAGTCGAAGTCACTTCGACGCGTAGAGGTGAGCGGCGCCTGCGACCTGAAGGCCAAGCACATCCAGACAGCCGACGACTTCAAGCTCAAGGCCAGTGGGGCAAGCGACCTGGAATTGGGCACGCTCCAATGCGCTAAAGCCCATATAGAGACAGGTGGCGCATCCGATATCGATATTGATCACATCGCTTGCGGCGAAGTCAATTTGCAATCATCCGGCGCAAGCGACATTCAGCTGAAGAACGTAGAAAGTCGCGAGCTCAACGCAAGGCTGGGCGGAGCGAGCGAACTGGAGGCTTCCCTCACGGGCGTGGAGACCATCAAGGCAGACCTTAGCGGCGCAAGCGAGGCCGACTTGAAGTTCAACAACTGCGGCACAGCCCTCCTCTCGGCCAGCGGGGCGAGCAACGTGGACCTCTCGGGCACGATCCGCTCGCTGACGAAGAACGTCGGCACGGGCAGCAATGTCAAGGAAGAAAAACTGACCATTGGTCGCTAATCTCAAGCAAGGAAAGGACTACAGTTATGAGTTTCACGAATAACAAGGCCATTTTCGAGCAAATAGCCGACCGTCTGGCCGACGAGATCATGGCGGAGAACTATCCGCCTGGCGGTCGGATACCCAGCGTCCGAGAGTATGCGGCTCTGCTACAAGTCAATACCAATACCGCCATCAAAGGCTACGAACTGCTCGCCCGCGAGGGAATCATCTTCAACAAGCGCGGCATGGGCTATTTTGTCGCCGAGGATGCACGCCACCACATCGCCCAAAGACGGCAGGAGGAGTTTATGGAGACCACCCTGCCCGAACTATTCCGCCAGATGCGGCTGCTCAACATCAGTATCGATGAAGTAGCCCAAAAGTGGGAAGAAAGCAAAAGGGAATAATACCCGCCTCCTCCCCTCTCCTATCGGAGGGGAGGAGACGCAACAAGAGATATTAAAGACAACAAACAACGATTCATCATGGGAAGAGACAACACCAAAGGCAAAATACAGAGGACTATCCTCCACTATTTGTCATGGAGAGGGATGGCTGCCAGCCTTGCCATGGCCGCCCTTCCAGCCGCAGCAGCTGAACCCGACTCGCTGGCCATCGACACGATGTCCTACGACCTGGGAGACGTCACGGTAACGGCCCAGCGCAAACTCGTCAAGAACGACATCGACAAGCTGACCTACGACGTGGCCAACGACGAGACGGCACGCACCAAGAACACGCTTGACATGCTCCGTTCCGTGCCCCTCGTGACCATAGACGGTCAGGAAAACATCAGCATCAAGGGATCGCCCTCGTTCAAGGTCTATCGCAACGGTCACCCCGACCCCACCCTCTCCTCACAAAACCTCAAGGACGTGCTCAAGTCGATCCCTGCCTCACAGATCAAGAAGGTGGAGGTCATCACCGACCCAGGCGCCAAAGAAGATGCCGAGGGCACACAATATATCCTCAACCTCGTCATGCAAAGCAACTCCCACCTGGCAGGCGTGACGGGCACGGTGTCGGCCAACTACAACCCCTTGCGCCAAGGGCCAGGCATGGGTACTATGCTGACGATACAGAAGGGCAAGTTTGCCACGTCCATCAACTATGGATACCAGCACGACAAGAAAGACCAAGGCAACGACGCGACCCGCCAGTACCTGAAAACGGACCAGACGATGGAGTCGCGCTCACGCAATACCGTGATGACAAACGTCCATTACGGCAACATCAGCGCAAGCTACGAGGTCGATTCGCTCAACCTTCTGACTCTCAACTTTGGTGGCTACTACTACAATGCAGGCATCGGAAGCGTGAACGGATACGAGCGTATGACCAATGGCGACGGACAGTTGGCCTACTTCTACAATGTCAACGCCCAGCTCCCGACCTACTACGCCTACAACTTCGGAGGACGACTGGACTACCAGCACAAGACCCGCAAAGAGGGAGAGGTGTTCACCGCATCCTATCAGTTGCAGACCACCCGCTCCCACCAGGACAAGACCGAGCAATACCTGAACATCTTCAACCTGCCCGTCAGCTACACAGGCTACGAAAACAACAGCCGCACGCAGTTTGACGAGCATACCTTCCAGCTCGACTACGTACGCCCGCTAGGGAAGTGGTTCAAGTGGAATGCGGGTGCGAAATACATCTTCCGCACGAGTGAGTCGGACGTATGGCTGACCTATACGGGGGCGGAGGAGATGAACCAGCACTCCCTCTTCCAGCACAACACCCAGATAGCAGCAGCCTACACGGAGTGGCTCTACTCGGGCAGCAAGATCCAGGCACGAGTAGGCTTGCGCTATGAATATAGTTTCTTGAAGGCAGAATACCCCGACGGATCGCAGTCTGACTTCCACAAGCGGCTCAACGACTGGGTCCCCTCGGCCTCCGTGCGCTACGCCCTGACGGACGCACAGTCGCTGAAGCTCTCATTTTCATCCAACATCAACCGCCCGGGCATCGACTACCTCAACCCCGCCGAGGAAAGAAACCCCAACTCCCTGAGCTATGGCAACCCGGGGCTGAACAGCTCGCGCAACTACAACCTGCAACTGGAGTACAACTACATCACGACCAAGGCCACCTGGATGGGTGGCGTCAGCCATACGTTCTGCAACAACCAGATCGGACAGTTGTGGTTTGACCAAAACGGCCTCTCCGTCACGACCTATGGCGACCTTCTCCACAGCCGTAGCTGGATGCTCTGGGCCTACGTGCAGACCGCCCTTTGGCGAGGCGCCAACCTGGGTGGAGGTCCCAACATTTTCTATCTCACCAAGAAGGACAGCCAGACGAGGCTTGAGCATAGCAGATGGAGCAGCTGGAACACCATCAACTTCACCCAGAAGCTGCCCTGGAAACTCACCTTCGGCCTCAACGGAGGTTTCAATATCGGCAACGAGGTGGAGAGCGTCTATTCCTACTCCGAACCTTCGTACTACTGGAGCGCCTCGCTCAGCCGTTCCTTCCTCAAGGAAGACCGGCTGTCGGTACGCCTGTCGGCAGGCAACCTCTTTGGCCCAGACCTGCGCTCCTATCCCTCCCACACCGTCCAGGGCGACTTCCGTGGCACCCAGACATGGCTGGGCTCACAACGACATGTGGGCATCAGCATCTCGTGGCGCTTTGGTTCGCTCCGCGGAGGTGTGAAGTCCGTGGACCGCACCATCGAGAACGACGATATAGTGGGCGGCATCTCGACAGGAGGCGGCAACAAGCAATAGTTTAGTCGATTACCCAAACGACCGCGCACGCATTGGAATGGTCAAACTATGGCACGACATTCCGATGGGTGCGCTTTTTTGTGCTCATCCGGCTGGGGTGGTTAGCGTTCTTTCAATACAGCCTGCTTATGAAGCAAACAACAAGTACAGTATATCCGCCCCGCAAGGATTGGAAATACTATCACAAAAAAGGCACCCTGCCCTCGATGAAGAGGACCGGATGCCAAAAACTTCACATTATGAAAATTTAAAACACTTAGCCTGGCTTAAGCCTCGCCCTTCGGCGTACCGAACGGGGCGACGGTGCGAGCACCACCCTGCTGCGGCAATTCAATTTTGCCAAACTCCTTCTCGTAGCGAGTGATGTTGTCGTTGAGGGCTGCGAGCAGACGCTTGGCGTGCTCCGGAGCGAGGATCACGCGCGAACCGACCTGTGCCTTCGGCATGCCCGGAAGCAACATGGCGAAATCAGCTACAAACTCGTTCTTCGAGTGAGAGATGATGGCGAAGTTAGAATATATGCCCTTGGATACCTCGGGGCTGAGGTCGATCTGCAAGCCTTGCTGCTGCGGCTTCTGGTTGTTGTCCATTGTCTTGTTATTTTTTCGTTAGTATTGATATGTTCTGGTATGCAAAGTTAAGGAAAAAAATGGGGAGTACCAAACAAAAAGGCAGAAAAAGCCCACAAAAATTCTTACCCCACCAGTATTTCCCTTTTCCCATGGGGTGGAAAAGAAGTCAAGGCCACCTCGCCTGCCCTTACGGGAGGAGAGATGGCCTTGGTCTTTAGTATCTGTTGTCGACGACGACGCGGCACTTCGTCATGTTGCGAGGAGCGCGCCACGCGGACCAACCTTCGGCGTTCTTGGAGACCCTCGGGAAACCTGAGAGATCAGCATTCTTGAGACCCCTCGGGAAACTTGTGAGCTCCGCGGTCTTTAGAACTCGGCGTTCTTCGGCGTGCGTGCGAAGGGTATGACGTCGCGGATGTTCTGCATACCCGTGACGAAGAGGATGAGGCGCTCGAAGCCCAGTCCGAAACCGCCGTGGGGGCAGGAGCCATAGCGACGCGTGTCGAGATACCAGTCGTAGGAGCTGGCCTTCATGCCGCGGGCCTCAATCTCGGCCACGAGCTTGTCGTAGTTCTCCTCACGCACGGATCCACCGATGATCTCGCCGATGCGCGGGAAGAGGACATCCGTGCCCTGCATGGTCTTGTCGTCGGCATTCTTCTTCATATAGAAGGCCTTGATCTCCTTCGGATAGTCGGTCATGATGACGGGGCGCTTGAAGTGCTCCTCCACGAGGTAGCGCTCGTGCTCGCTCGACAGGTCCATACCCCAACCCGTGATGGGGAACTCAAACTTGCGACCGTTCTTGACCGCCTCCTCCAGGATGTTGATACCCTCGGTGTAGGTCAGTCGGACGAAGTCCTCCTTGACTACCGACTCAAGCGTGGCGATGAGCTGCTTATCGATCATCTTGTTGAGGAACTCCAGGTCGTCACGGCAGTTGTCCAGGGCCCAGTTGACGCAATACTTGATGAAGTCCTCCTCGAGGTCCATCAGTCCCTCCTGGTCGAGGAAGGCCACCTCTGGCTCCACCATCCAGAACTCGGCCAGGTGGCGCGGCGTGTTGCTGTTCTCGGCACGGAAGGTCGGTCCGAAAGTATAGATAGCGCCGAGGGCCGTGGCTCCAAGCTCACCCTCGAGCTGGCCGCTCACGGTGAGGTTGGTCTTCGTTCCAAAGAAGTCCTTGGAGTAGTCCACCTCTCCCGCCTTGGCGACACGGTCGAGGTCGAGCGTCGTCACCTGGAACATGTTGCCCGCGCCCTCGCAGTCGCTGGCCGTCACGATCGGCGTGTGGAAATAGTAGAATCCGTGATCGTGGAAGTACTTATGGATGGCGATGGCCATGTTGTGGCGGATGCGGAAGACGGCGCCAAAGGTGTTGGTGCGCAGGCGCAAATGGGCATACTTGCGCATGTACTCGAAGCTCTGACCCTTCTTCTGCATGGGGTAGTCGGCCGGGCAAAGACCATAGACCTCGATCTCCTTACATTGGATCTCGCTGGTCTGCCCCTTGCCCTGACTCTCCACGAGCGTGCCGACCACGCTGAGGCAGGCTCCCGTGGTGATGCTCTTGAGCGTCTCAGCATCCACCGTGGCCGGATCTACCACCACCTGGATGTTATTGATCGTCGAGCCATCGTTGAGGGCAATGAAATCTACGGCCTTGCTGCTGCGATGCGAGCGCACCCAGCCCTTCACATTTATGTCTTTTCCGAAGTCGGTACACTTGAGTGCATCGACCACTTTTGTTCTTTTCATCTCTTGTGTTGTTTGAAGATTGTTGCTCTCTACAAGCATCCCCATCCCCTATTCTCCACAGAGCGCTGGTAGTGTTCATGCGGAACTACAATCCGCACGGCTCCCCGAGGCCCTATATATATAAGGAGAAGACGGGATAAGGGTGTTGTGAGATGAGTACTTATTCGAATGCGCCCATACGCAGCATCTCCACCTCCTTCTGGGTGAGGAAACGCCAGTCGCCGCGGCGCAGATTCTTCTTCGTCAAACCGGCAAACTGCACGCGGTCGAGCTTCACCACACGATAGCCAAGGCTCTCGAAGATGCGGCGCACGATGCGGTTCTTGCCGCTGTGGATCTCGATGCCGACCTGCTTCTCGTCCGTCGGGCTGGCATACTCGATGGCGTCAGCATGCACCTCGCCGTCCTCCAGCTCGATGCCCTCGGCGATCTTCTGCAGGTCCGTGGCCGTGACGGGCTTGTCGAGATAGACGTGATAGACCTTCTTCTTGAGGAACTTCGGATGGGTCAGCTTGCTGGCCAAGTCGCCATCGTTGGTCAGAAGCAGCACACCCGTGGTGTTGCGGTCGAGGCGTCCTACGGGGTAGATACGCTCCTCGCAAGCGTTCTTCACGAGGTCCATGACGGTCTTGCGCTGCTGCGGATCGTCGCTCGTGGTGACATAGTCCTTCGGTTTGTTGAGCAGCACATAGACCTTCTTCTCCATCGTGACGGGCTGGTCGCGGAACTTCACCTCGTCGGAGCGCAAGACCTTCGTGCCAAGCTCTGTGACTACCGTGCCATTGACCAGCACGGCACCAGCCTGGATATATTCGTCGGCCTCACGGCGAGAGCAAACTCCGGCGTTGGCCAGATACTTGTTCAGGCGAATCGGCTCGTTGGGATCGATGTTCTCCTCCTTATATTCGATACGCTTCTTGAGCGAATACTTCGCGTTGGGATTGTAGCCCGGCGTATGCTGCCTGCGGGGCTGTCCGTAGCCGCCACGCTGCTGGTAGCCGCCCTGCTGGAAGCCCTCCTGCTGATAGCCGCCCTGCTGGTAGCCCCGCTGCTGATAGCCGCGCTGCTGATAGCCACCCTGCTGGCGCTGCTGGTAGCCGCCCTGCTGGCGCTGCTGGTAGCCGCCCTGCTGACGCTGCTGATAGCCGCCCTGCTGCTGACGCGGCTGATAGCCATCCTGCTGCTGACGCGGCTGATAACCACCCTGCTGCTGGCGCTGCTGGTAGCCGCCCTGCTGACGCTGTTGGTAGCCACCCTGCTGGCGCTGCTGGTAGCCGCCCTGCTGACGCTGACGGGGCTGATAGCCACCCTGCTGACGCTGCTGGTAGCCACCCTGATAATTGTTTCTCGGACGATAGCCGCCCTGATACTGTCCGCCCTGCGCGCCCTGGAGTCCTGCTCCGAAGCCTTCTGGACGGAAGCCGCCCTCGCCACCTTGGTTGCTGCGGTCGCTGCTGTAAGCGCGCTGCGAGTGGATGCGCGGACGCTGAGGCCGCGATGAGCGATAATCCTTCTGCTCACTATTACCCTGACTCTCAGAAGAGTTGGCCTCGCGGCCACGCTCATCCTGTCCGTAAACGGGTTCCTGCTTGTTCTCTAATTCTTCTGCCATAACAGTATTGTTTTGAATGATAGATATGGCCTCACGGCCAAGTAATATATAAAATTGTCTTGATTAGATACCTGTGTAGTTGTGCGGCGTGATGGCGAGCAGCTCCTTGCGCACCTCGTCGCTGACGTTGAGCGTGGCGATGAAGTCGTGGATGGTCTGCTCCGTCACCTTCTCGTTGCCGCGGGTGAGCTGCTTCAGGGCCTCGTAGGGATGCGGGTAAGCCTCGCGACGCAAGATGGTCTGGATGGCCTCAGCCACGACGGGCCACATATTGTCGAGGTCCTGTGCGATTTTCTCCTTATTTAATATAAGTTTGCGAAGTCCCTTGAGGGTGCTCTGGATGGCGATGATGCTGTGGGCCACGGGCACGCCTACGTTGCGCAGCACGGTGCTGTCGGTCAGGTCGCGCTGCAGACGGCTCACGGGCAGCTTGGCGGCGAGAAACTGCAGCACGGCATTGGCCACGCCGAGGTTGCCCTCGCTATTCTCGAAATCGATGGGGTTGACCTTGTGGGGCATGGCGCTCGAACCGACTTCACCCTTCTTGATCTTCTGGTGGAAATACTCCATCGAGATATACATCCAGACGTCGCGGTCGAGATCGATCATGATGGTGTTGATGCGGCGGATGGCATCGAAGATGCTGCCCAGGTGGTCGTAGTTGCTGATCTGCGTGGTCCATTGCTCGCGCTCCAGCCCGAGTTTCTCGGAGACGAAGCGGTTGGCGAAGGCGCGCCAGTCATACTCGGGGTAGGCGACGTGGTGGGCATTGAAATTGCCCGTGGCGCCACCAAACTTAGCCGTGAACTTGCAGGCCTTGAGGGCGTCGAGCTGCTCGCGCAGGCGATAGACATAGACCTCGATTTCCTTGCCCAGGCGCGTCGGCGAGGCGGGCTGGCCATGGGTCTTGGCGAGCATCGGCACGTCCTTCCACTCCTCGGCATAAGCCTGGAGCTGGTCGATGAGCTCCTCGACCTGGGGATAATAGACCTCCAGGAGCGACTCCTTGATGGACAGGGGCACGCTCGTGTTGTTGATGTCCTGCGAGGTGAGTCCGAAATGGATAAACTCCTTGTAGGCATCCAGTCCGCCGATGGCGTCAAACTGCTCCTTGATGAAATACTCCACGGCCTTGACGTCATGGTTGGTCACCTTCTCGATGTCCTTCACACGGGCGGCATCCTCCTCCGTGAAGTTGCGGTAGATGCTGCGAAGACGGTCGAAGAGGGCCGTGTCGAAGCCCTTGAGCTGCGGCAGGGGGAGCTCCACGAGCGTGATAAAGTATTCGATTTCCACGCGGACGCGATAACGTATCAGCGCAAACTCTGAGTAATAGTCGGCCAGGGGCTCGGTCTTGCCTCTGTAGCGTCCGTCAATAGGAGAAATGGCGGTCAATGTATCCAGCTTCATCATTATATATATTAAACGCTGCAAAATTACGAAATTAATTCCGTTCCGCTGCCAAACGGGTGGCTAAAAGTCCTTAAAATCTCACCTCTTTTCGTCAACGCCTCCTTTCTCCCCAAAAAATATTGAATTTTGCAAGCATCTGTACCAAGCTTCAACACGAGCCCAACACAGACGACAAAACAACAAAGCAAGATGAAGAAAACTACTCGCTTATTAAAATGGCATTTTAAACTTTTGTGGCAAAATATAAAATGCCATTTTAATAATACAGGATAGACAACGGCTATATAGCTCGTTATGAAAAGGAGGCTTGGAGAACCATCACGACCTCAATTGCATGATATCACAAAAAACACTTTGTTGGCTTTGTTTACCACAAAGACCCATCCAAAGCCACGTATTATGACAACACGCAGAAGACGGACGAAGCGGCCTTCTCATTGACAGAAATGCAGGAAAGGGCGAAGAAGATGGGCGCAGCAAGGGCTTTTTGCCTGATTCTGATTTTGTTAAATGAATACGGAGAAATAGTTAATGGGGCGTTAATTCATGCTAATCGGCTTGCACTTGGCTGGACGGAAGGCTATTTTTGTATAGTGGCTGCGCCATGGCAATTTGCAAGCCAGCCATCAATCACATGAATTGCAGGGCGCGTCGAGTGGTTAAAATGTAAAATATAATCAAAAGAAACGATGACGAAAAAGTTAAATTTCTTATCAACATCTTCGGTTGGGAGTCGGAAAAGACCGTTCTCGTATCGGTCTCGTATCAATCACG
>ERZ779799.453-NODE-453-length-13838-cov-22.988754_pt1 | contig 13838 bp, 10 predicted proteins | sample MGYA00511253_ERZ779799 | MGnify/ENA primary metagenome ERZ779799 (study PRJEB29588, sample SAMEA2159541) | human gut metagenome | biome: human gut; feature: human-associated habitat; material: faeces | place: Denmark | collected 2008/2010 ...
AACTTCTATACCCTTTTGTTTTAGGTAGTTACGTTATATTTTATTAACTTGCGAATCACAAATATTTCTTATAAAATATTTGTGATTTTTCGGAATTTATTAGTAACTTTGTCGTGTCGATTAGTTTTCACTCCAACCCACAGACGCGAAACGTCCATGGCAGGAAACCACCGACACGGCGCACGGTCGAACCATGCCGTGCGGGCAAGAAACGATAAAAAACGAACAATATCAGATAACAAAAGACGATTCACCATGCGTATGAGAAGAACAGCATTCATAATGGCATTGATGACGGTCTTCACCGTCTCCCTCTTTGCCCAAAACTCTCGTGGCCGTAACTACATCAAGCAGAACATCTCCGAATGGGGGGGCTGCCGCAACGTGGCCATCACCGACACCGGAGGCGACCTCGCCCTCAACGGAAAGAACGACTATGCCTATACGGCCGGCATCCCACAGGCCCTGGCCGACGCGCTCGAAAAGTATCACGACGATGACGACTACATCGACGACGTGCAGCTGACCGAGGACGGCGAATGGCTCATCCTCGTAGGAAAAAACGGCTGCCAATGGTCCAACATCCCGTCTAAACTGGAGAGCAAGCTCCGCCAGTGGAACGAGGCCGAAGAGACCATCACCTCCGTGACGTTTAACGACGACGGAGACTGGATTGCCGTCTCCACCGACCACGTCGCCTCTTCCAGCACGGATATGGACGACTGGATCAAGGAAGGCATCGAGACTCACGGACAGTTGTGGGCTGCTCACCTGACCAACGATGCCTGCGTGCTCTGCTTCGAGAACGGATACAAGTTTCTCGGCAACGTGCCCCAGAAACTAAAGGATGCCCTCAAGGCCACGAAGTATGACGTGTACCGCATCAAGTTCACGAAGGAAGGATCCTATTTCTTCGCCGACCAAGAGGGACACTACACCTTCTGGATGTAACCACACCCTATCGCAACATTCACCAATCACTACCCTATTATGAACAAAAAACTATTATTCACCCTCACCCTCTCCGCCCTTCTCTTCACATCCTGTGGCCAAAGCGGCAGCAAGCAGGACGCAACCACGACGGACACCACGACCACCGAGGCCGCAGCACCTGAGAAAGTGAAGATAGACGAGAACGACGCCGAATCGCTCGTAGCCGCCTTCGAGCAGTATGCCGACCAGTATGCCGCCATCATCGACAAGCTCAACGCCGCCAAGCCCGGATCCTCCGAGTTTGAGGCCGCCTCCAAGGAGATGACGGAGCTGAGCGAGGAACTGCAGGCCACATCGGAGAAATGTCAGAAACTTGCCCCCAACTTCACCAAGGAGCAGAAGCAGCGATTCCTGAAAGCAGCCATGAAGTTTGCATCAGCTTCCAAGAAGATAAAAATCGACGTGTAAGTAATGCGTGAGCGTACTGCTCATGGAATAGATTGGAAAATAGAACTCCCTATGACTGACGGCCAAAGGCCGCCTGCCATAGGGAGTTTTCATTTGTGCGCCCGATGTATCATCGACTATTCCCACTGATAGATGTCACTGGGCGGCATTTATTTTCTTTATCACCTGTTTCCAAGCCGACCGAAGTCCTGGCGACAACGGTTCGCAACTGATCATGTCGAGGACTTGGCGTAGTTCGCCGAGCAGTTCGGGCCAATAGCGCATCTGCTCGTAAGCAAGTTTGATACACTGAGCCCTGACGGCATAGGCCGACTTCGAGTCGGCGATTCGCACTAAGCAATAGTCCATAAAGTCTGTACGGATGCCTTCTTTGCCAAATGGCTGACGAAGGAGAAGGGCGAGCAACAACCGAAGCTTGGTCGCATCCTGCCCCACGATGCAACGGTCTATCAGATGATGGCTCTTGGCATAGAGCCACTCGTAGTCCGAGGAAGCGAAATGGGTCAACGACCAAAGCGCATTGACAGCCACACGACGATCGTCGTCAAGGGTCAATTGGTATAGTTGCTCCTTAAGATGATCGTTGTGCTTCCCATGGGCAAGCACGCAGATCTCCTTGATCTCATCCTGGGAAAGACGATGAACAAGCATGGATCGAGGTATCATAGACTGTCATTTTATCGGACGTCAACCACGCCCAAAACACCGACAACTTCCGCAAAGTGTGCGAACGATACACTTTGCGGAAGTTTGAAACTTACTTCACTACCTTGCGCGTAGCACGGCTACCGTCGGAGTAGGTAATGGTGCGGACGAAGATACCCTTTGCCGGGCGACTGACCACACGGCCAGAGAGGTCACGATACTCCACACGCTCGATCTGCTTCATGGAAGCCTCGGAGATGTCGATGCCGTCGGGCACACCGTTGGGATAATACTCTGCCACGCCCGATCCGAGACGCACGTCGCCGTCGATATAGAAGGCCTCCATACCGATCTTCTCCTTCACCTCCTTGTAGAAATAGATGGTGCGGTCGTTCTCGTCATACTTATAGAACTCGTAGCCATCGGTGAAGGCATAGGGCACGTCGGTCATCTCCTCCGTCAGGTTGGCATAGTCGTCGGGCGAGAACGTGACCACCTCGCCATCGATATAAAGATTGTAGTAGAGGCAAGACGGGTCGAGATAGTTGAAGTCGGCAGAGTAGTAGCTCAGCGAGTACTGCAGACCGCCCGGGCCTCCCCATGGGTTCGGGTCGTAGGGCTGGTAGGCCGTGAGCTTCGGCGGCATGGGGGCTGCGGGCTTCTTGTCCCAACGGCTGATGAGGGCATAGCGGTAGGCATCGAAGATGTTGGTGCTGCGGTCGTCATCCATGCTCTTGTGGACCATGAGGATACCCTTGGTGGAAAGGGAATTGTTGTCCGCATCGTAGGTGAAGACGAGGGGCTCGCCAGAGAAGCAAGCCTTGTCAAACTCGGTACCCATCTCGTCCTTGCCCTTGCCCACCACGGCAGAAGAGGCATAGACATAACATGCCGTCAGGGTATCGATGCCGACGAATGAGGTGGCGGGGAAGGTGACGGTCGTGCCGTCCATCGTTCCCTTGATCCAGTAGCCCTTCACGTTGGCCGATAGGTCGCCCAGATAGACATCGCTGCCATCGAGGGCATAGCGCACAGGATAGAGCTGCGACTGTCCCTCCATATCCATATAGAGCATCAGACCGTCGTTGACCGTGGCACTTGCCGGCGGTACCATTGTGTTGTTGTCCATGCGCACACCCTTGTAGGTGGCCTCGGCATAGCTCGTCCATGATCCGCTGGCAAGGCACATGCCAATCAACTCGCCCTCGGGAAGCACCATCTTGAGCGAGTCGCCATGCCATACATACTTGAGCACCTGGTCGGCGGGATCCTCGTTGGGGACGAGCGTCTGCTTGCCGTTTCGCTCTCCTGGGCGCACGCGCTCCAAGTATCCATAGCGTGTATCACCAGAGAAGAAGTCCTCCTCGGAGAAGATGGCCTGGGGAAGCTGGAAGGCAATGGTGTCACCCTCCGTACGATAACCTTTGATCCAGGTCTGCGTATAGATGGAGTTGATGGGGTTCTCAAGATAGACCGCATCATCTTCACCGAACACCATCCGCTGCCAGTCGCCCGTGCTCTGGTGGTCCACAGCATAATAATACACCGACTCATAGCCCGTCGTCGTACGATAGAGGTTGATGGTCTCGCCCGGCGCGGGTTGCGTGATGAGCGAGTCTTGCTGCTGTGCCAGCGTAGCCGTCGAGCAGAGTGCGGCGAGCAGCAGGGTTGCGTAACATTTCTTCATAAGCCTGTTTGATTTTGTTTGATAAATGGTTTTGTTTCGTTAGCTATTTGCCGACAAAGATACGGTTTTATTTTATTGTCAGCAAATATTTATAAAAAAATCTTTCCATACCGCATCTTTTCATCATGATGGAGAAAGAAGCGGTGTGGGGAAAATGCAAATTGAGCACAGATTATTGACGTGAAACCAGGTAGAAAATGGAGAAAACGGAAAAAAGTTAAAAGTTTTATGGAAAATACCACCGTTATTCCGAATATTATGTGTAATTTTGCCTCCAAATCAAACCGCTCATGAACCACGGGCGCAACACTGGCGGAAAAGACGCCGGAAGACCGACCCTGGACTAGAACGTATTGTGTCTCACCTTCAAACTGGGGGGTGATTCACAAAATAAATCCAATATCTCCCCAACTTATCTAAAAAACAAAATCTATGAGGAAAAAACTACTCTGGCATTGATCCTGATGATGAACCTTGCCTGTGCCATGGCACAGAAGTCGGGTACCACGGGACCACTCTCTTGGAACTACAACGAGACCAGTAAGGAACTGACCATCACCGGCAACGGCGCCATGCCCAACTACGACTACGGCGCAGCACCGTGGCAGGAGTATCAGGAGGGCATCGAGACCGTGAACGTCGGAAGTGGCGTGACAAGCATCGGCAACAACGCCTTCTGCAACTGCATCTACATGACGACACTCAGCCTGCCCGCTGGCATGGAGACCATCGGCGACAACGCCTTCTCCTACTGTCTGTCCATCACGTCAGCAGAACTGCCCGGCACCATCACCAAGATAGGAGAAAGCGCCTTTGAGGGATGCACCAGCCTGGAGAGCATCGCTCTGCCAGAGGAACTGGAGACCATCGGCGGATTCGCCTTCGCCGACTGCGTGGCCCTGGCTAGCGTGGACTTCCCCTCCTACCTGACCTATATCGGGCGCTGGTCTTTCAGCGGATGTGAGGCGCTCGGCGAGGTCAGCATCCCGGCAAGTGTGGAGACCATCTCCGACAATGCCTTCGCAAGCTGCGTCAACCTGTCCTCCGTGCAGTTGTCAGAGGGTCTGAAGAGCATCGAGGAGACGGCTTTCAACGCCTGTGAGCAGCTGCAGACCATCACGATACCCTCAACGGTGACCAACATCGGAGGCGGTATCTTCGCCGACTGCAAGAAGCTGTCAGCAATCGACATGGCAGAGGGCAACACGGCTTACGTCTCCGTAGAGGGCGTGTTGTACAACAAGGCCATGACGACGCTCGTGCAATATCCTGCGGGCAAGGACAACGACTCATATACTATCCCCGAGAGTGTGACGATGGTGGGCGACTATGCCTTCTGCGGCAACGACTACCTCACCTCCCTTCCTCTGCACGACAAGCTGAAGGTGATCAGCGACTTCGCCTTCGCCCGTGTCAGCGGCGTACCCACCTTTGACGTACCTGCCAGCACGGAGAGTATCGGCGAGTCGGCATTCCACGACTGCTGGAGCCTCACGGACATCAATGTGGCCAAGAGCAATCCCAACTACACGTCGGTGGACGGCGTGCTCTACGACAAGGAGATGAACACGCTCATGCAGTATCCGGAGGGAAAGACCACACCGGAGTATATCGCACCGAAGAGCCTGCGGAATCTCGGCCCATACGCCTTCTTCGGCAACAAGAAACTCACTACGGTGGACCTGCCCGACGGCGTGGCCTCCATCGGCGACTTCGCCTTCGGATGGTGCCAGAACCTCAGCAGCCTCACCGTGCGCGTCGCAGACCCTGCTACTATCGAGCTGGGTCTGATCCCGTTCTTCAGAGGAGCGAACGCCGTGGACTGCACACTCCGTGTGCCGGTCGGAAGCAAGACAAAGTATGAGAATGCCGACCTGTGAAAGGATTTTGCCCCGAATATCGAGGAGCTGACCAGCGACGGTATCGATAGCGCGACGGCAGACAGCCAGCAGGCTGACAAGGCGGAGCGCGTATATAGCCGCGACGGAGTGCAACTGCGTGGCACGCTGAGCCAGCAGCAGAAGGGTGTCTATATCGTCGGTGGAAAGAAAGTCGTGAAGCGATAATCGCCTACCACAAACGAAATAAACTCTAACAACCGATCGAGGTTGAATCTATTTGTGCCAAACTCTCATCATGGGGTTTGGCACATTTTTCTATAAGAGTGGCGAGACCGTGAGAAGTGGAGCTCTCACCCGCGGGCCTTGTCCCTTGCCTCAGAACAGAAACAAAGGGGTGGAGCAACCGTCTGGCTGCCCCACCCCTTGATAATATCTTTCCTTACTTAGAGGTCGTTTTCGTTGTTGGCGGCCTCGCCGTAGTCCATGGCCTGACGCTCTCCGCGGAGCACGGCAAGGGCATTCTCGGTGAGTGCCTTCATCTCGTCCTGGCCCGGGTAGATGGTGACAGGGGCGATGAACTCTACGCGCTCCTTGATGTGGTCAGTGATATACTGAGAGCGTGCCAGACCACCCGTGAGGAGGATGGCATCGACCTTGCCCTTGAGCACTGCGCCCTCGGCAGCAATACACTTGGCCACATTCCAAATCATGGCATTGAGGATCAGCTCGGCGTGCTTGTCGCCATGCAGCACCCAGTTCTCCACCTCCAGCATGTCGTTGGTGCCGAGGTGGGCGATGATACCGGCCTCTCCGCTCACCTTCTTGACAAGCTGGTCCTGCGTGTAGCGGCCAGAGAAGCAAAGACGGATAAGGTCTGCTGCGGGCAGGGATCCTGCGCGCTCGGGAGAGAACGGTCCCTCGCCGTCGAGGGCGTTGTTGGCGTCGATGGCCTCGCCATGGTCGTGGGCAGCGATGGAGATACCGCCACCGAGGTGGCAGACGATGAGGTTGAGGTCCTCGTAGCGTGTGCCATGGTCCTTGGCATAGCGGCGGGCAATGGCCTTCTGATTGAGCGCATGCCAGATGCAGTAGCGCGGTAGCAGCGGAGAACCAGAGATCTTGGCCTCGGGAGCCAACTCATCGACCACACCGGGGTCGGCCACGAAACTCGGGCAACCGATCTCCTCGGCAATCTCGTGAGCGATGATGCAGCCCTGGTCGCAGGCGTGCTGGTGGAGGGCCTTGCGCTGGTCCTCGACCATCTGATCATTGACACGGAAGACACCAGACTTGACAGGCTTGGCAAGTCCGCCACGGCCGATGATGGCGTCGAACTGCACGGGAAGACCATGCTTCTTCACCTCTGCGATGACCAAATCCTTGCGCATCTCATACTGGTCGGAGATACGCTTATACTTCTTCAACTCCTCGCGGGAGTGGTTGATGGTTGCTTCAAAGATCAGGTTCTCGTCGTCGGAAACGGAAATCTTCGTCGAAGTAGAACCCGGATTGACGGCTAATATTCTATACATTTTGGTAGATTATTTCTAAGTTTGGCTTGGTTACACTAATATTACTGGTGTGCCATGGCTGCCATGGCGATGCTCAAGAACTTGGCCTCGGGGGAGTCGCCACGCGACGGGACTACAACGGGAGCGGTCGGACCCTGGAGGATACCAGCCGTGATAGCGCCACAGAAGAGCGTGATGGTCTTGTAGAACACGTTGCCAGCCTCGATGTCCGGAACGATGACGGCATCGGCATCACCCTCTACGCAAGACTCCATGTTCTTCGCTTTCAGGGCGGCGGGAGAGCAAGAGGTCTTCAAGTCGAGCGGACCGTCGATGCGAACGGGACCGAAGAATCCCTCCTCGGCACGCTTCTTCTGCTCCAGATAGTCGGCGGTGCAGGGGAAGTGGCGCTCATCCACATGCTCAGAGCAGTGGATAAGGGCTATCTTCGGCTCGGCAATGCCAAACTGACGGCACAGGGCGGTGACATACTTGATCTGCTCCGTGCGCTGCTCGGGCGTGGGATAAGGAATCACGGCGGCGTCGGTGAAGAACAGAAGCTTGTGGTATTGCGGCATCTGGGCCACGGCGATATGGGTCAGCACGTTGCCCTTCGGCAGGATACCAGTCTCCTTGTTGAGCACGGCGCGGAGCACCTGGTCGGTATTGATGAATCCCTTCATGAGCACATCGGCACCACCCTCGCGGACGAGAGCCACGGCCTTCTGTGCCGCGTCGAGCTTGTCGTCAGTATCGACGAACGTCACGCGGTCCATCAACTCGGCGTATTGCGGGTCGTTCTCCACGGCCTGGCGTGCGCCAACCATAATTGCGGTTACGAAACCAGCCTGCAATGCGCGGGCCACTGCGCCACGCGTGGCATCGTCCTCGGGCCACACGACGGCAAGACGCTTCACCACCTTCTGCTCGGAGAGGTGGCGCAAGAGCTCATCAAAGTTCAGAATGCTATTCATCAGTGCTTGATTTTGTTCTGTTAATAGTGTCGGCAAAGGTACAGATTTTTCTTGAATTAAGAAAATTTTTCGTATATTTTTCTTCTTCTTGGACTACAAGGAATTCTCTACGCCCTACTTTGACACATCAAAACCCGTCGCTAAAAAGGAACCAACGACTGTCAAACAATTAAGAAAACACGCCACATAGATAATATTCAGAAATATTTGACCGTATAAATTAATTTTTCTAACTATGTAACCACTCTTAAGAAAGAAGAGGACAAGGACAGACCTATTAACAACACAACCGATACAATCATGAGGAAAATGAAGTTTATACTGACAATGCTGCTCGCGAAGAAGGGGGAGCTGCCGCACTCGGAGGCACGACAGGGTGAACTTGATGAGCGGACAGATCGATATCGACTTTGCCGTCTTCAACATCTACCAGTATGACAATGCAAACCTCACAGGTCACTACACGGGTCCTATGACGATGGAGTAGCATCACTACCAAACATCCCTCTTCTTCGGTCCTCAGATTGCAGTCCGATATGAGGAAGAGAAAAACCAAAACGGGAAGCCCCCGAAAGTTGACGTTTATCAACTTTCGGGGGCTTGCTTTGATCTGTATTGCGTAAACAGAACTTTTACAGTCCTCTGGCCTTGAGCAGTCCCGAAGCATCGGGTTTCTCCATACCAGTGAAGTCTGTGAACATCAGCATTTGATCCTTGGTGTTGCCACGGCTCAGAATCTTGTCGCGCAACGCCTGGCCGACGGCGGGATCGAGCGCGCCATGCTGCTTGAAGTAGTCGGCGATATTGACCGCCAGGACTTCCGTCCACAGGTAGCTATAATAGCCAGCGGCATAACCTCCGCCCCAGACATGGTTGAAATAGGAGGTGGAGTAGCGCGGGGGAATCTGCGTATTGAGGAGTCCGGCATTGTAGAGCTGCTCCTTCTCAAAGGCACCGGCCATATAGGGCGACGGCACCTCGTCCGGACTGATTTTGTGCCAAGCCAGATCGACCCAGGTCGATGCGAGGTTCTCGCCGAGGGAGTAGGCCGTCTGGAAATTGATGCTCTCAAGCATACGCTCCTTCAGTTCTGCGGGCATCGGCTCTCCCGTTACAGTATGGCGGGCGAAATGGTCGAAGATCTCAGGAATGCTGGCAAAGGACTCGTTGAACTGAGAGGGCATCTCGACGAAGTCGCGGGCCGTAGCCGTGCCAGAGAGGGTGTTGTACTGGCAGTCGGAGAGTATCTCGTGGAGGGCGTGGCCAAACTCATGGAACATCGTGCACACCTCGTCCCAGGTGATGAGCGAGGGCTGACCATCGGGAGCCTTGGCGCTGTTGCACACGTTATAGACCACAGGAAGTTGTTTGCGCTGGCGGCTCTGCTTGGCAAAGGCATCCATCCACGCGCCACCACGCTTCGTGGGACGGCGGAAGAAGTCGCTGTAGAAGAGGGCCAGGGGCTTGCCGTTCTTGTCGATCACCTCAAAGACTTTCGTGTCGGGATGATAGCTGGGGATATCCTTGCGGTCCTTGAAGGTCAGGCCATAGACGCGGTTGGCAGCATAGAACACACCATTCACCTGCACGCTATCGACATTGAAGTAGGGCTTCACCTCGTCGTCAGAGATGTTGAGCATCTCCTTCTTCATTTTCGCCGAATAGTAGAAGCGGTCGTAGGGCTGGAGCTGGAAGTCGCTTCCCTCGGTCTTGCGGGCATACTCCTCTATGGCCTTGGTTTCGGCGTCGGCCTTGGGTGCATACTCCTTGATGAGCTGCTCAAGGAAGTTGTCCACGTTGGCTGAGTTTTTGGCCATCGTGTTCTCAAGTGAGTAGTCGGCATAATTGGCATAACCCATGATCTGGCCTTTCTCGGCACGGAGTCTCGCCAACTCTGTCACTATCGGGAACGTGTTATACTGGGGATTGGTGCCATCGGCACGATGGATGCTTGCCTCAAACACCTTGCGACGGAGCGCACGGTTCTGAAGGCTTGCGAGGATGGGTTGCTGCGTGGTATTGATGATGACGATGCAGTAGGGGGCCTTGCCACCACGCATCTCCGCATCCTTCTTGCACTGGGCAATGTCGGCCTCGCTGAGACCAGCGAGATCCTCCCGGTTATCAACCCAGACCACGGCATGGTTGGTCGCCTCGGGAAGGAGGTTGCCCCACTGCTGCTGCAACTCCGAGATGCGGGAGTTGATTTCCTTCATACGCGCCATCTTCTCGGCAGACAGGAGTGCACCTGAGCGCACGAAACTCTTGTAGATTTCCTCCGTCAGGCGCTGGTCCTCACCCTTGAGATTCGCATATTCGTTATCGTAAACGAACTTGATGCGCTCGAAGAGCTGCTGGTTGAAGGATATCTCGTTCTCAAGACCCGTGAGCAACGGCATCACCTTGTCCTCGGCTTCGGCCAGCACGGGAGTCTTGTCGGCATTGGTAAGGCCGAAGAAGACGCTGCAAACGCGGTCGAGCAGGATACCACTCTCCTCGAAAGCGAGAATGGTATTCTGGAAAGTCGGCTTCTTCTTGTTGTCGACGATCTTCTGAATGTTGTCGCGCTTGATCTTGATGGCTGCCTCGATAGCAGGAAGGTAATCGCTCTCCTTGATGCGACTGAAATCGGGCGCACCGAAGGGCAAATTACTCTTCATCAGAAGAGGGTTCTGTTGACTCGTACCAGAAGACTGGGCCGATACGGTGACTGGAGCCTGCAAGAGCGTGGCGGCCAATCCGATAGCAAAGAATAACTTGTTGTTCATACGAAGGTATTGATTAGGTTGCAAAGTTAAAATAAATTATTCTATAAATCGGCTTATATTTCATCTTTTATGAAATAATTAACAAAATCCACTCTGTTATCGACGTATTTGTGCTAACTTTGCACTCACTGGCATAAGCTAAGACGTAAGTTAAGACATTAGCTAGGCATAAGTTAAGCATAGACTAAGACATAAGCTAAGCATAAGTTAAGACCAAGACAAAAATGTTTATAGTGATGATTTTCATATTCCTTGGCATCGGTACGGGCTACGCACTACGCACAAGGACGGCGTCGGAGGCCCGGCTTCAGGCCATCGGCGCATGGGCTGGCCGTGCCACAACGTGGCTCATCTGGCTACTTCTCTTCATGCTCGGCATCGAAGTGGGTGCCAACGAGCGCATCATCTCCGCCCTGCCCACGCTGGGCGTGGAGGCGCTGCTACTGTCCCTCAGCGGCCTGTTGTGCTGCTGTGCCCTGGCCTGGGTGCTATGGCGGGTGACAAGGAAAGGAGGCGAGGGATGAAAGGCAGTTTGATCGTGGTGGGCTTCTTCGCCCTCGGACTGTTGGCAGGACGCAGCGGCTGCATGCCCACATGGCTCATGGAGGGAGACATCAGCATGGTGGCTCTATGCGCCCTGCTCCTCTTCGTAGGCATCGGCATCGGTCTCAACCCAGACATGAAGAACGAACTCAAAAGCCTAAGTCCCCGACTGGCTTTCCTACCACTCGTCACCATTCTCGGATCATGGATGGGAGCGGCGGTGGCTTACCTGTTCCTCGGAGGTGGCATCTGCACCTTCCTGCAACATCGGGAACTGACGGACTGCCTCGCTATCAACAGCGGCTTCGCCTATTATTCACTATCAAGCATCTTCGTCACCGAATACCGAGGTGCAGAACTGGGCACCATCGCTCTTTTGGCCAACATCATTCGCGAAATGGCCACACTCCTGCTCACCCCGCTATTGGCTCGTTGGTTCGGCCCGTTGGCTCCTATCTCATCGGGCGGCGCGACGAGCATGGACACCACCCTGCCCAGCATTACACAGTCCATCGGACAACGATATGCGCCCTTGTGTATCTACCACGGTTTCGTGACCGACTTCACCGTCCCCTTTCTCGTCACCCTTTGGTGCGCATAAGCGTCGCAAGCCTAAGGCGCATGGTAACTTATCTTCTCACCATGCGCCTTAGGCTTAACTTACGACAAACTCCTACCTCTACCCATTCTTATGGGGAGGGGGTAGGGGGAGGGGAACTGATGGGACTACGAACCATGGTCAAAAAAGGTAACTTCAGCGCGCGTCTTAGCGCGCAAAATCTTGAAAAAAAATACTTCAAAAACGACTTTTCTGAACATTAGATAATCATTAGTATATCATTAGATATATTAGAGGGTCGCGAAACGGTTTGATTATCAATTAGTTAAGTCGGTTATCGTCGACAGATTGGTAACATGTCGTCGACAGATTGGTAACATGTCGTCGACAGATTGGTAGCATGTCGTCGACAGATTGGTAACATGTTGGGCGCAAACTTCGACAGATTGGTAACATTGATAATATTTATTTTTACAAAAACAATTAAATTTGACGCGTTCTTTACATTATTGGGTAAAATGATAGGTATTTCCCTATTTTGTCTTGCTTTAACCCTTTTGAGTGATTCTATTTTTAAGTTTTATAAAATATAGTATATCAGTAAATTAACAACAACTTCGACAAAAAGGTAACATCTTTTGCAATTTCGTTTCTCTCAAAGTACGACATTTAGGTAGTATTTTGAAAAATACATACATGATTTTTATAGTATTTTGGTCCACCATCTCCCTCTCCTATTTTTCCAGTCTGCTCCCTTGTTTCACCCGGCGTAGAATCTATTTTTTCCTACCCTCCTCCCCTACCCTTCCGTCTTTATGAGCTATAGCTTTAGTAGCTTCTGTCGGTCTGTTAGGTGCTGGATAGTGTGCGAGCACAAATCATGAATTATCCTCGATAATGTAAATAAATATGTTGCAAAATAGAAATGCTACCTAAATGTCGCACATCGCTTTTGTCCACGGTTGTGAACCAATGCTACCAAAGTGTCGTACTTCCTGTTTTTGCCGTTTGCTGAAATGTTACTAAAGTGTCGTACTTCAATGAGAATGCTTTCCATAAGATGCTACCTAAATGTCGTACATCGGCGCGACATTGACTGGTAAATGCTACTAAGATGTCGCACTTCCCTCCTTTTTCTATGCCCAACAAGCTACCAAAGTGTCGTTGATGGCCGGAAAAGTGATATAAAGATGCTACTGAAGTGTCGAAGTTGACTACTTGGTGCCCGTAAGAATGCTACTTAAATGTCGTACTTAGGCGTATTTTCTCCTAGAATAGCTTCTGAAAGTGCCGTACTATTTTGAAAAGTAGGGTATAAGATGCTACTAAAGTGTCGAAGTTGGGCGTTTTTGGGTCCTTATTCCGTTTCACAAAATAAATGAAGGATACAAAATAGTAGATAATATAAACCGTAAATAACTTGATGTAATTTGCATTATATACTTAATAATCAATGATATAAAAGTTTGAAGAAGACAATTCACTTGAAAGTAAAAAAATATTTCACTTTTTTGTCGAACTTACATGGATTACCAGGAACTGTACTTTTTCTTGCTCTTTCCTCTTTGCCGCCTACTGACAGTGGTTTGCTTATCATACTCATAGACCCATTAAAATCAACTTATGAGACTTTTGTAGTAGTAGTTTCCCCCTATAGATAAAGCGAACAATGTAAAACAAATTCACTCAATGGAAAGCGCAATATTCAGGCTAAAATCGTCTTTAGAAGGTGTAAACCAGAATAATCCCCTAATTTTCCTTCCTTAGAATAAAAAAGCTTGCGTAGGTTTGTGATTTTTCCAAGGAAATGCTTACCTTTGCAGAGTGCCTTTTCTATTCGTCTGAAGTCTTCTATAGGCTCACCCGATAAACCTGGGGGATTAAGCATACAGCTTTGTAAGTCTGAAAA
>ERZ779799.454-NODE-454-length-13818-cov-8.918477_pt1 | contig 13818 bp, 10 predicted proteins | sample MGYA00511253_ERZ779799 | MGnify/ENA primary metagenome ERZ779799 (study PRJEB29588, sample SAMEA2159541) | human gut metagenome | biome: human gut; feature: human-associated habitat; material: faeces | place: Denmark | collected 2008/2010 ...
GTCAGGAAATGTGTCCAAGGCGAAGCGTTGTTCATTGTTGTTTCCCTTGCAGCAACCCTTGGTCTGCTGGGCCTCGAAGAGGCGATGTCCTGGCGAAGCGTTGTTCCTTGTTGTAAAAGTTGTTCAAGTTGTTTTCCCATGTGTCCACGTAGATTCAGCAGGCGAAAATGTCGGAGACTAATGTCAGAGACCCAACCTACTGCTACCATAATGCTGGAAAAAGCGCGGCTTGTCGATAATCGGCAGGCCGCGCTTTTGGGTTTCGCCCCCTCGGTCATGAGGGGGATGGATGCGTCATGGGGGGATTAGCCCGTGATCTCGTCTTTAAGATGGAACGGACTGTTCACGTCCTCGGGTTCCTCCTCATAGATGTCCATGCGATACTCCTTGTTGACCTCGGGGTCCCACTTCATGCCAGGGGCCGAAGCCGCGAGGAGGCTGTTGGCGGAACTGCATTTGACGACCGTGATGGCCGGGGCCACATATTTTTTCTTGCTCATAAACTGATTCTACTGATTGTTGTTTTGATGCTTGACTTTTCTTACTTCACTACCATCTTCTTGCCGTTGACGATATAGACGCCCGGCTGCACACCCTGCAGGCTGCTGAGGCGCTGGCCCTGGAGGTTGAAGATTTTGAGCTCGCCCTGCAGCTCGTCAGAGGTTGCGGTCTCCACGCCCGTGAGTTCGCCCTGGCCGAAACCGAAACTGAGAGTGGTCTGGCTCTGGCTGGCCGAGGCCCAGGTCGGGGTGAGCCAGCAACGATAGCCCTTCATCGTATGGGCCTTCCTCAGATGGTAGAGGTTGCCCGCGTTCCAGCCGTAGTCGCCAATGGCGAGAGACTGGGCGGGATCGTAGCTGGCCTGGAACTGGAGGCCAGTCAGACCCCAGCTGGCGTCGATGCCCTCGCCGATGACAAACGTCTCGCTTACGGGGTTGAGGGCGGTAGCTTCGTTGTAGGTGTAGCTGACGCCATCGACTTGCGTCTTGTCCACCATATAGATCTCGCCCGTGATGGAGCCTGCGTCGGTCGTTGTGAAGGTTTTGTGCTGATGGTCGCCCACGGTAGCTTGGTCCACCCAGATGATATAGGGTTTGTTGGCCCGGAGATAGACGGTCTGACCGTCCACGTCCGTCTCCTCTACCGCCTTGAATCCGATCACGAGGCTCTTCTCGACCTGATAGACCTTGTAGGCCTCGGAGAGCTTGGCCGTAGCGCCAAAGGCTTCCTCAAACTGCGCCTTCGTGAGGTTGACGGGCAGGATGACGGAGTTCCACTTGCCGGGGACGAACGTGCGCTTGAAGTACATCGTCAGATTGTCCTTGTATCTCTTCTCGCTCTTGTCGGAGATGTGTACGTCCTCGTCGAAGACGATATCGTGCTTGCAGTCCTCGCTCGGCATTTCCGTGTCGGGCGTGCCGTCGCCATCCGCGTCGTTGCGCAGCAGGATGCCATAGACTTTCAAGTCTTCGGCTATCTGCAAGGCTGCGCCCTGGGTGATACTCACCTCGTCGTAGTCCTCGGTCGGGGTGAGGACAATGAAGCCCTTGTTGCCACGGGTGATGAGGTTGGCGCCGAGGATACTCCAGTCGCTAAAGGTCTGCACCACGTCGGAATCGTCCGTCTTCTGAGAATCCTCAGATCCCTGCTCGTCCGCCTTGTATGCCTTGGCTGGATCGGCAGCTGCTTCTTTCTTCTTATAGGTCTTGACGACGATGCCGCTTCCCAGATCTACACCCACGCCCAAGGCGGCCTGATTGACCACCACGACGAGCTGCTTGTTGCGCGTGGCCGTGACGCCCAGCTTCACGGCAAGTATGGAACCCTCTCCTGCTCCCACGCCCATCGGGAACGTCGTGCAGGTCTCGAGCGAGCCGTCGATACAGTTGGTGAGGTCCTTCATACCATTGCCTGCTTTCAGCACACCTGCCGACTGGGTGCGGTCGGCATTGATGCTGGCGCCATTGTTGTCGAAGGAAACGATCTCGGCTCCCTCGGTCGGGTCGTCGAGGATGGCATTCTCGTCGGCCGTATAGGCGTAGTAGATGTTCATGACGCTGAGGTCGGCACCCAGCAGACCCGTGGAGTAGAGACGGATCTCGTCAAACTGCGTGCCCACGGGCACTTTGATAGCATATCTCAACTTATGCGTGTTCTGGTGGCCGATCAGCTTGGCCGCCACGGGAGCCGTGGCCACGCCGCCTTCCACTTCCTTTCCGTCTTTATAGAGTCTGACGTTCATCAGCTTGAGCACGTCTGCACTCAAGGCGCTACCCTTGGCGGTCACGACAAATCCCGCCTGGAGGGCCTTGCTGCCGTCGGAGATCTATCCCTCTTTTTTCTTGATGCTGCATAGATAAGAGTCGCCAATAGAGACGCCACCAAAATAAGAGGCAAAGCTATTGAGCTTGCTCGAAAGGATGTTGGCCGAGTTCTTGATGATGCTCAGCAGGTTGATACCAAAGCTATTGCCGTCGCCCAGCACATAAGTAGGATTGGCGGGGTTATCGTTGACGAGCGCAAACTCCTTCTTCGGCTTCTGCTGGTCGTTGGAGCCACCATAGTTGATCGTGACCTCCTCTTTGCAGCCGTCCGTATTCTTCAACATCATCTTGACCGTCACCTTCTTGCCCGTACCGTAGAGGTAGCTTTCGGTCTTGCCGAAATCGAGGGTGTGGTTGGCCTCGTCAAACGTCACATTATCGTCGGTCGTGCTGAGCATCTTCCAAGAGGCCTTGGGATAGTTCTTCTTGTCCCAGTTGAGGACATATTTCTCGTCGCAACTACAGATGTCGAGGCTGGCCGTGGGGCTCATGTTGCACAGGTGGCCAGCCGTGGTGGGCTCGGGGACGATAAAGGCGTATTTGGCGGTGAGAACTTTAAGTGCTTTAACACCCTCAACCTTCAATTTAATACCTGAGAATTCACATGGAGCCTTGATGGAAACTTTCTTCGCTTCACCTCCCAAATCGAGTGACAATACTTTTGTGTCGATGGCCTTTTGGTATATGTCTTTGCCATTTCTATCAAGGAGATGGATGACCGCAGTTTCCCCAAGGCCCAACAAGCCTCCGGTAGTGTACACAAATCCAGCTTCTGTTCCTATCGGAAAAGTTTCGCCAGAAGTATTACTGTTATCATTTGCAATAACTTGGGCATAACCTGCTCCAAAGCTTAAGAGGACTGCTAATGCCGCACTATTAGTAAGGTTGTCATCTAGGAGTCTTTTAGCAGCTATAACATCAGATGCCTCCGCTTCTAATTTTATGTTAGTACCGAAATTAGTATCATATTCTTTCATGCGAGATTTCGTCAACGTATACTCACCATTACCTACAAAGGCATAGTAAATCTTTAAACCCTTGACAGCATCCACCTTGATACCACTTTGACCGATGAGTGCGATCTCGTCATAGTCTTCTGTAGGTTGTTCTGCGGCAACGATATCCAAGGTGCTACCTGCAGCAATATTACCTATCGACAGGTTGAGCACGGAGAATCCAGCCTGCTCTATCTTGGAATCCTTCAGAATCTTACCATCTTTGTAAAAACGAATACGATAGCTGGTTTCCAACAAACTAAGTTTCAACACGTTGGATTCTGCAGAAATCTTGAAGCCTGCCTTGGTGTTCTTGTCAAAGTAGTGCTTCATGTCCTTGACGGCCACGATGGGCGATCCGACAAGGAGCCCGACGTCTGCCACGCCAGGCAGATCACAATAGTTGTCGAGATTCTCATCGCAAAGATTGGAGAGGTCCTTGACGCCCGTTCCGACGGCCACGCCATCGGGGAAACGGCTGACCATACAGTTATGGCCAACGAGGGCCATACGGGTCTTCAAGACCTGACGAGAGTCAGTAGGGTTTACCCCCCCCCGATCATAATACGTGTTTGCCTGACCTACCGCGCGAAGTGGTAGCAGCAAAACGAGAGCGGCCAAAATCATGGCTGCCTTGTGAATTTTTAACTTCATCATGCGTTAGAAAATTGTATAATAAATTATCTCTATTGTTGATCACTTGCCCAAAGAGATTCGGCCCATTCCGACCGATGTCGGAAAGTTATAGAGAAAATGGCATTTTGGACGCCCTACGGTTCGGGTATGGTTTGGGAAGGGGGCCACAAGCATTCTTCTATGTACCGATTCACACTCATTCCACAGACGTGAACGATGTTATCTTAAATTACGGGTGCAAAGTTACTAACAATATTTGGAATAACAACAAATTATTGAGTACTTTTTTCAAATTCAGAAATGGCAAAAAACTCCCCAATCGTGTTTGCAACAGCCTAATGGATAGAGAAATGGGGGATAAAAGCGAAATCAAGTAATCGAACAAAGCAAGGCTTTAGGATGTAACGTTTTATGATACTAAAAGAAAAGCACAAGAGTAAGAAGACACAGGAAAAATCGAACAAGAAAAAAAGAAAAACAAAGAGTAGGTTGCAAAAAGGAAAGCAAGAATAGCAAATAAGAGAAAAAGAACAAAAGAGCATGATGCGTAATGTAAAATAGACAATATACAAAAGTTCTCTAAAAATAACACAAATCTATATACAGGACTACATACAGAACAGGTTCTCCATCCTCGTGTCGCGCCCCTATCTTTTGCGAACTTTTTTTTTGATCCATCCGAGATTTGGGGCAAAAGATGGCCTTTGTTGCCGGAAAATGCCACCTGGCTGAGTATGGAAAACAACAAGCAACGCTTTCGATAAGCCATGCGCAGAAGCGAGCTCGTTCATGTTTTGCCATGGCGAGAAAGAGTGCCATGAAATGGAACAGCTTCGCCAGGACAACCAGCAGGAAACGTGTTCAAGGCGAAGCGTTGTTACATGTTGTTTCCCTTGCAGCAACCCTTGGTCTGCATGGGCCTCGAAGAGGCGATGTCCTGGCGAAGCATTGTTCATAGTTGTAAAAGTTGTTCAAGTTGTTTTTCTTTATATCCTCGGGATTTCCTCGCAAGAGAAAGGGAAAACTATATGCGGGTTTATGGGTTTTCCTTTGGCCGCATGAGTGGGGAATCGTACTTTTGCAGCAGAAAACGAGTAATAACCCTCAAAAGAAAGTCTGGATTATGAAACGTATTTTTTTAGCAACCGTAGCCGCCCTCGTCGTGATCGTCTCCGCCTCGGCCCAGCGACTGGCCGACGTGCGAGCGGAAGCCACCATCATTACCGACAAGATGATAGCCGAACTGGGTATCGGACCAGGCTACCGCAACAGCATCCTCAACATCAACCTCGCCTACCTTAATAGCATCAACAGCTATCGCGACATCGACTCCTACGGATGGGAGCGCCGCAACCGCGAGATACGCCGCTACCTCTCGCCCGGACAATGGCGCAAATACTGCAACACATACTACTTCTACCGTCCCATCGGCTGGCAGAACCGCACCTACGTCCACCATATATATAGGAAATACCCCACCTGCCGACCGGGCTACCACCATCGCCCGCGCTACGACCGAGGCCACGGCCACCATCGCCCGCGCTTCGACAAGCACCACCATGGGGGCAAGCACGACCGAGGCTATGGCCACAAGCACGGGAAGCATGGCAAACACGGACGCCACTTCGACCGCGACTGACACCCCACCCCTGTCCGTCAAGCCCCACATATATCCCCCTATCTGTAAATGATCATACCCACACGAGGCGAAACAGGACCTTCCCCGGAAGTCTCCCGTATCGCCTCGTCTTGTGGCGGAGGGGAATGGCAGACATGGGGACACGACAAGTACAACATTTTCCAGACAAACCACTATTTGCAGACAATTTTTCGGGAAAAGGCAAGGGATTGGGAAAACACTTCCTCGATTATATTGTGATATTTGCAATCTACAGCTCCGCTTTCAGCAGCTTCATCTCCTCTGCCGCCAGCCCTGTCATATCCATGACCGTTGCTTCATCCATACCCTTTGCCAGCATCTTCTTGGCAATCTCAAAGCTTCGCTGGGACATGCCTTGCTTCATGCCTTGCTCCATGCCTTTTTCCATTCCTTCAGCAATTCCTTCTTCTTTACCCTCTTCCCTGCCCTTCTGGTATCTGTCATCCAGAAGGGTTCTTTCGACACTTACTGAATCCCAGAATTTGTCATAGGCTCTGAGCTCGGCATCCGTGAAGCCGGATATCTCCAGTTCCTCCACGGCTTTTCCTATCTCCGGATCATTAAGCAGGTCGGCAGGAATCTCCTTCGTATTTGAATTGATCTCCGTGAGGAAACGGAGCCATAGCACCATCATACGCTTGTCGGCAATGGAATGAGGAGTGAACTTCGGCAGCTCTATGAAGGTGAAATGCAAGCCTTCAATCACCTTGTTGCTGTCCTTGTCGTGCACGATGCGGTAGTTGTGGATGAAATCTGGAGTGTCATGCTCGAAGACGTCGTTTATCAGATTCAGGGAATACACAGGTTGGAGCTCGCTGTATTTTCCGCCCTTTTTGGCCTGACTCACGTAGAGCTTGGATGCATTAAACAGTACTCGCTGCTGGAAAGCGTCCGACCATTCCATCTGCATTTCCACGCAGAATTTTCTGCCTCGTGAATCTGTGCAGAGTACATCCACAATAGTGTTCTTGCCCCCTTCGAGCTGGGGCACAAGTTCCGTTGGCAGATACTCTATCGCGTGTATCTGCTCCGCTTCGCTGAGTGGCAGGAGTGCGTTCAGAAGGCTGATCAGTCTTTGGGGATGATTGCCGAATATCTTCTTGAACGTGAGGTCTGCCTTAGGATCCAAGTACTTCATCATCATCTGTCTTTTAGATATGCCAATGCAAAGATACTGCTTTTTTTTGGCTTTTCCTCAGTTGCCTGATTTTTGTTTCCTCAGTTGCCTGTATTTTTATTAAAAAAAATGGTGGGCGGGAGAAGGATTTTCCCCAGGAATGTTTGGAGAGACGGGAAAAAACGCGTATTTTTGCATGCGAGATAAATATAAGCGGAATATAAGATAAGGCCCAAAATCGGGCATAACTTATAGCACAATATAAATTAAAGAAAGCCTCATGACGGACTATTACGAGTATGCGATCCCCCAACTGGTGAAGCTCCTTGGCGCCCGCTTCAAGGACTACCGCCTGCGCAGCAACATGACGCAGAAGGAGGTCTCGGAGCAGTCGGGCCTCACGATCACGACCATCCACAAGTTTGAGAGCGGCGCCGCGGACAACATCTCGCTCGCCACGTTTCTCCTGCTGCTGAAGGCGATAGGAGAGATCGAGGCCCTGGACGACCTGCTGCCGGAGCTGCCGCCCTCGCCCTACCTGATCAGGAAGGAAAAGAAAGTGCAACGCATCAGACATAAGAAGCCACGGACCACTTGACCGACGAGCAACTGCGCTCGCTGGTCGAGACCTTCTTCCTCAGCTGACAGGCTTTTTCTGATTTTCAGAGGGAATCCTATATTCCGAGGAATCCATGCCGTTTGGCAAAGGCCGTAGGACCGTCCGTGCGCAAGGGGGCATAAACAAAAAACGCCTCGCACGATTTGAGCATTGTGAAGAGGCTTGGCGAGGACTGATGGTGCAAAGTTAAGAATAATCTTTGGCTTTCCAAAACATTTCTTCGGGAAAAGGCAGAGGATTGGGAAAAATGTAGTACTTTTGTAGGAAATAACACGGAGTACCGATGAGAGAAAAGAGAATGATTTGGCAGGAATTCTGCTACGACCTAATAGAAGCTCGAGAAAAAGATACCACGGAAGACGTCTATCAAGAACTCGTGGAGTCCAACCTGCGCCAGCTGGGCTGGAGCAAGGTAAGGGGCGAGATATGCCCCAAGGAAAGGATCAACGTCGGATCGCACAATCAAATAGAACCCGACATCACGATCAAACTATCGGACCAGCCCGCCTTCGTCATAGAGCTAAAACGCCCACGAAACGCCATCACGCCCCGACAGGAGCAGCAGCTGCTCTCATACATGCGGTTGCGCAAGACCTCGTTCGGACTGTACATTGGCGACGACATCAAGCTATACTACGACACCAACGAAGACCTACCTACCGAGGTATGGCGCACGGACCTCGCCCTCGACGCAGCTTCGGGGGAGGAGTTTGTTGATCTGTTCCATCACGATACTTTTAGCAGACAAAGGATAGAGAGCCTCTGCGACGCGCAGGTACATACCATCAAGACCCGCCAAGCGATGGCTGACTTCCGGCAGTCTTTGGAAACCGACCCAGACGACACTATCCGTCGAGTGCTGACCGACTACTTCGTGCTACAGAAGCGATGCGACCCCGCCATCGTAGAGGAAGCCCTCAACCGCCTGCACTTCGCCACGCAGACGGACAGCACGGGCGACAAGGGCCACGCCACGCCTTTGGCTCAGTCGGCAAAGGGTGGTCGTCTCGCTACCCATCAAGCGAAACACAAAAGAGACACGACGAAATACTCCCTTGACGGAGGCAAACAATTCTTCTTCAAGAGAAAATTTGTCCGAGAGGTCGTGGCAAAGTATATGGAGGAGAACCCAAGTCTGACCTACGAGCAGCTTACCCAAATCTTTTCCCGTAACCTACAAGGAACATCTTATGGCGTACTGCGCACCCTGCAAAGTATAGACTCATCAAAACAAGACAAGAAGGACCTCTACACGCGCTACGTGCTGGACGACGGCCTCACCCTGACCAGCGCCGACGGCACGACCTTCGCCGTCTGCACTCAATGGGACGTAAACAACTTCCCCAACATCCTAGCCCTGTTGAACAAATGGGGATGGAACATCGTGACCAACCATGCACAAGAGACGAATCCATAGCGCCCCACACGGCCACACGACCCTGCGAGACTGGCGCCTCGGCAGGACCCCCGCGCCACGCAGGCGGAGGATGAGCAACTACGCCATCAACCTCGCCTTTCTCGAGACCTACGCCCGGGAGAGCGGCTACGCCCTCAGCCCCCAGCAACTGGCCTCGATGGCGCGCAGCTTCACGCGATGGGAGGTCCGAAACGTCTTTTGCCACAAGAACGGCTACGAGGACTTCCGCGACCAGATCATCTGCCTCGACTACGACGAGCTGCTGGAAATGTATGTGGAGGAGACCGTCCACCCCGCGGTCAGGCCCCCATGGCAAAGCCCTGGCAACTACGCCTACTTCCAAAGCGAGGTGATGGAGAAGAACACCAGAACCTTCGGAGTACGAAGCGTCGCGCGATAGAAGCCGCTCCCACATCCCAACGGTATTACAAAAAGACTACAAAACCACAGATCCTCTATCAAGACAACAGACAAGAAGTTGCAAAAGCTAGCACAACGACGCCTGTAACCTTCTTGTAACAATCTCCACGAAAAAGAAAATCTGTAAGGACTTTTGGAAAAATCGCCAACAATCACGCCAGTTTCACCCCTTTGCAAAAAGGCCAAAGAAAGTAGATTTGTATTTTTTAACACGATTTGTGCGAAAATTCAAAAATATTATTCATAACTTTGAACGCAATTTCCCCCCGATTCAAAATCGACAGTAGGAGAGATTGTAGGACCATAAACATAAGTACTATGGACTGGAAAATTTGTAAGTTTTTTAGAAAGAAGGGCGAGCCGAAGTCTGGATCGGTTCGTCGAAGGCAGCCTTCGTCGCTGGACAAGATTTGGGACGCGATGGCTGACGGTCTTGGCCTCATGCGCCATCAACTGTCGAGGCAAGACGATCATTGGCCATGTAGCGCAGAAGTCTACTCCTCGCAGACTTTGCCGCTCGACAAAAGCAGCTTTGGCTATCGGACCGACCTCGAGGTGTGGAGCGTGGACAGCACCCTGCGTTCCTGTCGAGAGCCGCCGCGCCAAGCGGATTTCGGATGGCCGACGATGGACGAATTCGTCGCCATCATTTCCAAGGTCATTATTTATCAATTATTACAAAATTCTTTTTTCGGCATGGAGCAAGCAGAGAAGTCGACGAAAATTATTTATCAAATCCAGGGATGTAATATCACAAATGTTGGTGGAGAGATTCAGACCCAGAACAACCAGATAGCCAACGACTTACGCAAGCAGACCGCCCATGTTGGCGGCGAGGCGGAGGAGACAGCATCCACTACCCGCGGCAAGGGGCGTGGCGGACGCCAACGTCCCCTCTTCAAGGACCATTCGACGCTTCTTCGCGAGCGCGCCCGGTTTCTCGACTTCTTGCGCTTCCACCATCTTTGCGGCCGCAGCTTGACGTGCAAGCGCGACGACTTCTTCAACGACGTCACGGTCTGCTGGCTACACACTTGGCGAGAAGAAAACGTCTTGGCAGAGGACACGCCAACGGGGGGATCGATTTATCGTTTTCTGACGGCGGACTGCGGCCTGAGGAGCGGAGTTACCGAAAAGTCTTTCTCCAACAAGATAAAACTTCATTACAAAACAAAACATTACACGCAAGACACTTTACGCCAAGTCAGGGCGTTTTTCCACCGCCGTAGTAGCGGTTTGCCAGGTGAATAAAAGAGTTTTTTCTATTCATCTACCATTTTTTTGATTTTCCAGCTATCGCATAGCAAGCAAAGCATCCCACTCTCTGGGGTGCTTTTTTCGTTGGTGCGCACCCACCATTCACCCCATGCCCCTCCACGCTTTCTCTCTAATTTTGCACTCGTCGTTCGGGATCTCCCGCGGCTACCCGCCCTTTTGCGTTCGAAAGCACGGGCGGGGAATGATGGTACTAAAGCAGGGTGGCACGGAAACCTCTTCGACTGCCATCCGTACCAGAGAGGTGCTTTTTTAAGTTTAATAAATTATGACAAAGAAAAGAACGGTTCTGCGCGTCAAGCAACAGACGGTGCGGACTCAGGAGCCTCGGCTCATGAATGACATCATCAACGACCTTCTCAACGGACAGGCGCCCTTCGCTCGGGCCCGCCGCCACCGCACGGGCAGGGCGTGGACGAGCCAGGCTGGCGCAGGCAGCGCTTGCTCAGGCTGCACACGCTCGGGCCAGGATGGCACGGGAAGCGCAGGCGCTGGCAGCACATGGGCGGAAAGCGCAGGCGCTGGAAGGGCGTGGACGGGCCTCTACCCCAACACGGAGCTGGACGTGGACCTGAAACTCGTCACGCAGGAGCAGGGGCGCATGGAGCTGGGCGAGTATCTCGACGGGATGATCACGCGCGACGGCGAGGACCACTTCACCTTCGTGGAGAATGCCACGGAGCAGAGAAAAGCCGAGCGCCGCAACCCAAGCATCTACATGGGCCAATGGATCAACGTCAAGCGCAGAGCCGACGGCACGGTCTATCCGACCTTCAAACGGACGAAGGGCATCGGGGCCGGGAAACTTGGCGACTATGCCGTCAGTACGACCTGCGAGCTACTGATGGTAGCGGGCAAGCACGAGGCGGCTATGGCCCTGGCGGAGGTTGAAGGCTTCGACCTCAGCGAGCTCTTCGCCTCGGACGGAGGCCTTGGAGAGGAGGACTTCGGGGAGGAGTAAAAAAGGGCGAGCGTTCCAGTTGTTCCAGTTGTTCCAGTTTTTTTGAGGGTCTGAAAATTCCGGTTACCCCTATATATACTATATAACTAATTAATTATTAAGTAGTTATATATAAGAAAAGAAAAATTGGACCATCTCGAATTTTAATTGGAACAACTGGAACAACTGGAACGCTCCCACCCCGCTTCTCTCTAAAAGGCTTAGAATCAAGATGTTACAAATTTCAAACAAGACAATATGAACTACGATATCACGCTCAACACGGCTCCGCCGATGCCCAAACTGGGTCGCGGAGTGGAATGTCTGGCGCTTTTGCTCTCGCAGGTGTCGAAAGACATGCGCCAACCGCTTTTGCCGATGATCATCCCTGCGCTCGCTGCGCACGTCAGCGGCGCCCAATTTATCTATCCCGACCATACTTTGAAGGAATTGTGCGGCATGATGGCCAATCTTGTGGCGGACAGCGGAGCGGGCAAAGGCCAACTGTCCGGACTGGTGGAAGCCATGTGTGGCGACTTCCGCGTCCACGACGATGGCGAGCTGGAGAAGCTCGTAGAGTGGCAGAAGATGGTAAAGTCGAAGTCTGCGAATAAGGAGAAGCCCGTGCGTCCCGACATTTCGTTTTGGTATCCTCCAGCCGATATGACGAATGCCGCTTTTGTCCAAAACGCCATGGGATGCGAGAAGTTGGGCGCGCGCACCATGTTTATCAACATGCCCGAGGTGGAGATGGCTGACCGCATGTGTGGCGGCCACAAGCAGATCTCGCAGACCCTGCGCAACATCTACGACTGCCAGCGCTCGGGAGCGCTGCGTGCCACGGCAGACGGCGTCACGGGCAATCCCGTGCTGCGCGTCAACATGACGATCTCCTCCACGCCCTACGCCGCCCGCTTGTTCTACAAGAAAGATCTCTTCAACGGCACCTTCGGCCGTATGGTCTTCTCCTACAAGGCGCGCCAGGGCCGCGACGGCCACATACCCCGCCAGGGCACCTACCCCGAGGAGTTTTACGAGAAGCTCGCCACCTACCTCCGCCGCCTCGACAGTTGCAAGGGCCGCTTCGAGATCCAGCAGCTCAACCGCCTCATCGACAAATTGGCTGCCGACATGGCGAAACTGGCTGACCTGACGGACGACGACGTGCTGTGGGACATCTCCAAGCGCTCGCTGGTCTCGGCATGGAAGGCGGGATGCGTGCTCTGGATACTCAACGGACTGGAGTGGGCGCCGACGATCGGGCGCGTGGTGGAGTGGCTCGTCTATCACGACCTGTGGTCGAAGATGCAGGTCTTCGCCGACCTGCTCGGGCAGGACACCAGCACAAGCGAGGCAGCACGACGCGGGCCGAAGAATCTGCTCGACGACCTGCCCGATTCGTTCAACGAGGCCCAGCTCGAAGCGCTCCGCTTATCGATCGGCAAAGACAAAGAGGGCACAAAGGCACAGATACGCAAGTGGGTCTATCGCCGCTTCGTCGCCTACTCGGCCCAGACGGGGCTCTACAACAAGACGGAGGAGTATCTGACGGGCATGCCCGCCTCATGCAAAAACCGCCGCCCATGCTCGACCGACTGACCCTCCACCCGCTCCGCGACCTGCCCATAGAGCAGGTGGCGGAGCGGGTGGGGCTCCACGTCGAGCGCCACAAGAGCCTCTGCCCCTTCCACGACGACCATCGCCCGAGCCTGACGTTCCACACGCGCAGCAACACCTTCCGTTGCTTCTCCTGCGGGGCGCGGGGCGGCCCGATCGACCTCGTGATGCGGCGGCTGGGGATGTCCTTCCCCGAGGCCTGCCGATGGCTGGACGGAGACGTGAGGATCGACCCGCTGCCCCTCTCGCGCCCGCGGCCCAGGGAGGAAGCTTACAAACCCTTCGACGCGGCCCGCTACGCCCGCTTCTTCGAGCACCCGTGGCTCAGCGCCCCCGCCCGCCAGTTTCTCTTCCAGGAGCGACGGCTGGACCCAAGGGTCGTCGCCTGGTGCCGCCTCACCTCGTGGACCGACCGCCACGGCACCCATTGGCTGCAGACGCCCTACTACGACCCGCACATGCGGCTCGTGGGACTGCAGAACCGCAACCTCGACTACAAGAAAAGCGCGCCCGCAGAGGCTCAGACGACCGCTCGGGCGACCTCGGGAATGGTCTCTCAGATAGATTCTCGGACGGACGCTCAGCCGACTTCGGAGAAGGAAAATCGGACGACCTCGGGAAAGGTTTGTGGACCGACCGCGGGCGGACCCGCCCAAGAGAACTCCGTGTGCCACATGGCGCCCGCGACGGCCTCCTCATCCGAGCCCATGGCCCAACCGCGCTTCCGATTTCCGCAAGGGTCGCGATGCGGTCTCTACAACCAGCCCGTGCTGCTACGCCTTCGCCCTGGCGAACCGC
>ERZ779799.457-NODE-457-length-13751-cov-3.168881_pt1 | contig 13751 bp, 9 predicted proteins | sample MGYA00511253_ERZ779799 | MGnify/ENA primary metagenome ERZ779799 (study PRJEB29588, sample SAMEA2159541) | human gut metagenome | biome: human gut; feature: human-associated habitat; material: faeces | place: Denmark | collected 2008/2010 ...
AAAAGATAATAAAAAGAAAACAACAAAAACATTAAAAGATATATTTATTGGTAAAAATAAAAAATTTAAAATATTAGGTACTATTTTAAGTGGAGGATTCATCTTAAAAGTATTCCTAATTATAATAGTAGCAACTGTATTTTCAATGGTTGTACAAAACTTAATGATTAAATTTGGTTTAACAGGAAATGATTCATATGAAGTATTTAATAAAAAATATAATGAATACCTAAGTAGAGAAGATATAGATGACATATTTGATGAAAACGTAACTGACCCATGTGGACCAGTAAGTTGGCTAAATAAATTAAAACATTTTGTAGGAATATATAACCTATCTAATAGACAAGACTTATGTTTATATATAAGGAAATCTCTTGAAAAGAAAGAAGCATTACCAGGCATAAGTACTTTAGGACCAGGTTACTTCTTTAGCTCATTCTACTATGCATATGATACTCAAAACATTGATAAAGATGGACATATGTTTATAGAAGTAAAACAACCTGATGATAATACAGTACAGGCTACAGACTTAGATGCAGTAGCAACTCTTTTTGAAACAGGTATATATAAAAAAGAAGATATAGATTACTTACTTGATAATTATATATTAGAATATAACTTTAAACAAGAAGATGTTCACTATTACCAATGGATAGTTGATGAAAAAACAGGACTAGGTGCTTGTTACTCATTTAATGATTATGTTTATAACGAAATAAGTGAAACTAAATTTCAAGCATATTTAAGATTTGGAAGTAATGTTGCTAGTTCTTTCCAAAGAGATAGTAATGTAATAAAAGCGTATGGAATGACTAGTAGTGAATGTTTAGAAGAATTAGAGAATGATTTAGGACCCAAACCTAGTCTAGCAATTTATAGTACTAAATTAGATTTAACAACACATGATGAAGAAATCCCTACAATTGTTATAAATAATCCATATTACCCAAGATATGATGGAACATATACATATCAAGATGGATTTATTTATAAAACATATCCTAAATATAAAAAAGAATATACAATAGACTTTATCGAAGTACCATTTGATTACAAAGTAAATAGAAATATAGAAGAAATAATGGAATATATTAGATCAAGACAAGACTATACTAATTATGTATTAGGTTATCCAAATACTGTAGTAACAGATTCAAATTCAGGAAGTACTACAAATTGTACATATACAGTAAACGGAACAAACATGAGTGGTATAAAAGTAAAACTAGTACATGCTAAAAACTCAGCAGTTCCAGGAGTAAATACTGGAGATGAAATTGAAGGACAAGAATTAGTTGATTTTGAAAAATATATTTTAGGTGTTGTATATGCAGAAAATGGTTCTGCTCCCGAAGAAGCAATTAAAGCTCAAGCAATCGCGGCCAGAAATTATGTATTAAATCGTGGACATTTAATGGAAGAAAATGGTCAAAAAATACTTAGAATAACAAATTCCACTTATGATCAAACTTATTGTGATCCAGATGCTGGATGTGATAGATGTATCGGAGAAAGAGGTGTTGTAAGTTTATATAAAAGTGGTACTACTCCTAAAGGAAGCACATGTGTAAGTGTAAGTCCTTTACCAAATGATTCATATGTTAGAAAAGCTGTTAAAAGTGTAAGTGGTGTAGTTTTACAAGATAATAATGGAAATACAATAAATACTCCATATACAAGTACCACACAACATGCTTGGAATAAAATGGCAAAAGAAGGAAAGGATTATATAGAGATGCTTCGTCTAACTTATGGAGAAAGTTCTTTATCAAATCCTAGTTGTACTTTTGCAAGTGGAGACTGGGATAACTGGAGACAAGGTGATCCACAATGGGGTAATAAATCAGTAGGAAGTAGTAATATGGCTAGCATAGGATGCTTTATAACTGCACATGCAAAAGCCCTTGCAGCAAGTGGTGCTCAGTTAAAAGTAAATAATTTTAATCCAGGAGTATTTATAGATGTAATAAATGCTAATCATTGTTTAAGCGGTAATAATCTAGATGCAACATGTGCATTAAACGCAGTACTCGCTAATGGTTATAATAGACAAACTGACAGAGTGGGTGTAAGTTTAACAGGAAGTATTGGACAAAAAGCTCTAACTATAAGTAACTATTTAAATCAAGGGTACCAAATAATCTTAAGAGTAAAAGCAGAGCCTAATCAACACTGGGTATATGTAACGGGAGTAAGTGGAAGCACAATTTACATGTCAGATCCAGCAAGCAATGGAAAAACAGTATTACCTACATACAGCGATAAAGGAGTTGTATACATGATAGGTTATAAATTTAGATAAGGGGTAAATTTATGGAAAAAAAGAATAATTTTGAAATAATGATTATTATGTTTTTACTACTATTTTCATTCATAATGTATGGCTTATACTTAGTAATAGAAAAATATTATGAAAAATATACTTATACTTTGATACTTGATCCACTCACTATTTTAGAATGTAAAAAATGGAAATGTATTGATAAAACTAGTAATATAAATGAATATAATAATAAAGAATACAATGTAAGTATTGATGGACAAGATATTGGTAAGTATACATTATATTATGATAATAATTTATCCAAGTTTTATATATTTGATAACAATAATAATAGTATAAAATATGAAGATAGTTTATATGGTTATAATGGTTCAAATATTAAATCTTATATGGTAAATAGTACTGATATTGGTCAAGATGAAATGTATGATATATTAGGTAAAAATAAATTATCTGTTAATATAAATGATATAAGTTATAGTAAAAAAATAATAGATGATTTTGATAATGATGGAAAATATGAAGAAATCTATACAATTATGAGTTCTATAGAAAGTAGTAATTATTTTAATTATTTAATATATAATGATGAAGGAAAATACAGTATAATCTTTAAACAAGAAAATACTGACTCATTAAAAGTAGGGTCTGGAATTATTAGTAATGTTATGGATATATTTAATGATGGTAAAAAAGAATTTGTTTATAGATTAATATATTATGACAAATTAGGTGAATGTAATATAGTATACAGACTTAAGGGAAACAAATTTGTAAGCGTTAATGAATGTAACCTTAAAAATAATTAGAAGCATATGCTTCTTTTTTAATTATCACTTGACTTTATTATAAATATTTTGTAAAATTATTTTAGAATAGAGGTGGCTGTGATGAAGAAATCACAAATTGATATATCCTTAATTAGTCAAGTAGTTTTATCAGTACTAGTTATAATTATGGGTATTGTTATAATGATATTTAAGAGTTTTGGTTTATTAGATATGATACTTTATACAAGTATATTATTCTTTATATTTTCTTTCTTTTCAGTAATATGTTACTTTATTAAAAGAAAAGAAGGAGACTATGAAATACTTCTTTTAGCATTAATAAATATTATAACTGCAACTTTTATGTTTGCACTTAAAAGTTATGATAACGAAGTAGTTTTAGGTACCGGAATGGTTATATTTACAGTTTTAATGCTAGCTAATAGATGTTATAAAATATTCACATTAAAAAGTGAAAACAATTATATGTGGACAGTTAAATTTATTTGTACTTTCCTAATTGGATTTTTAGGAATGTTAACATGCATTAATTTATATAAAGCTGTTACTGTTCCTACTTTAATGTTTGGATATTATTTTATTAGTCTAGGTGTAATACTAACTATAGAGAGTGTTTTTGAGTTATGTGTAACACAAGATATGTTTGATAAGTTAGTTAATAGTGTAGTAGATAGTGAATATAATAATTTAGAAATGATAGATGCAATTAAAAATGAAGATGAAGTAAAAGAAGCTAGTATTAGCATGGAAAAAATGCCTGGTAAAAAAGTTTCTGTTAAGGTAAATGGGAAAGATGTAGGTAAAGAAGTTAAGAAAGAAGTAAAACCTATTGAAAAGAAAATTAAACGTGAACTTAAACCAGTTAAGAAAGAAGTAAAAAAGAAAGTTGCACCTGTTAAAAAAGAAATTGATAAAAAGGTTAAACCAGTAAAAAAAGATATTGAAAAAAATATAGTTAAACCTATTAAGAAGGAAGTTAAAAAAGCAAAAAGAGAAGTAGAAAAAGAAGTAGTAAAAGAAACTATTAAAAGAAAAGTTGGAAGACCAAGAAAAGAAAAATAATTGGTCTTTTTTTCTTATAAAAAAATATATTTTATTAAGGGGGAATATATTATGGATATTATTAAAGTATCTAGTAAAAGTGCACCACAAAAAGTTGCAGGAGCGCTTGCAAATTTATTTAGAGAATCCAATGATTCAGTTGAAATGCAAGCAATAGGAGCAGGAGCACTTAATCAAGCAATTAAAGGTATAGCAATAGCAAGAGGGTATGTGGCACCTACTGGTAAAAATTTAATTTGTACCCCAGCATTTAGTGATATAGTACTTGATGGTGAAGAAAGAACTGCTATTAAATTAATTGTAGAGGCTAAATAATTTGAGTTCCAGTAAAATTTGTTGATAACTAAAAAAAGAAGAAGAAAATTATAGATTCTTCATCTTTTTGCTTTAAAAACGAGGTAAACAAATCCAAAATTTAGTATAATTTAATTGAAGTCTAAAATTAGTACTAAACAAAATAACTGTAGGTGTTTACATGAATAATTGTGCCAAATTTCTAACGAAAAGTCATTAGTATACCATTTACACATTTCAATAAATACAAAAAAAGAACAAATAATGTTCTTAATATTTTATTAAAAATTATTAATTATATTTGTTTGCAGTTGTTTGCGGTTGTTTGCAGTTGTTTGCAGTTGTTTGCAGTTGTTAACATTTATTAACAGCTATAAACATTTGCATACATTTTATTTTTTTGATATCCATTTTGGTTTGTTTTTTGTGCCTTTATTATGAATTAAATTTCGTTCTTTCAAGAAATATATAATGTATCTGGTTTTATTGTTTAATTCGTTTTCATCTGTTGTATCGAATAAAGGATACATATAATCATTAATTTCTTGACGACTTACACCATTACTATTCTTAATATAATTGAATAGTTTAATTTTCAATTCATCCATTTCTTCAATAGCATCCAGTACTATACCTGTAACTTTTTCAGTTAGTGGAATAGTTACAGTAAAAATCTCATCATCTTTAAAACTTGGAACTCCACGACTATATATTTTATTATATTTTGTTATTGTTTTTATTCCGGATCCTAATTCTTCTGCTAAACCTATTTCTTTAAAAAAGTTAGCTATTTTTGGGTTCTTAGGATATGGAGAATAATTATTAAGGTCAATATAGCCAATATTTCTTGGTCTATTTGCATTTTCAGTCATTATTGATTCTTTTGTTATTATCAATCTAGCAGGGATTGGATTTGCATATTCTCTATGGATTAATAAATTTACACATAACTCACGAGCTATTACATCTCTAATATTAATTCTTTGATTACCATCCATATAAAACTTTTCATTTAAATGCTTCTTAACAAAATTAATTAATCTTTCATAACTTTCTATTAAGTTAGTTCTAATATCATCTCTATCATCATATCTATCAACATTGTCAACTTTTAATATTGCATCTGTCTTATAGTAAGACAATGCTGATGCTATTACATCGTCTTTACCAAATAATAGCAATCCAGCAAGGTTGATTCCTTCTTCTCCTGTCTGTAAATTTTTCTCGTATAAAGAAGCACTTCTTAACATATCCAAATCATTCATTTTTGCCCATGGATGATTTGCTACTCTATTTACAGCCATATTTCTAGCTTTATCAATTAATTCTTTTCTCAAATCATCAATTGTAGCGAACGGATATATTTTATTTTCTATATAAGTACTACTTTTTCTTATGTATAATTGTGAAATTAGTGATGTATTTCCTGTAATCTCAAAATCGCCATCTTCATTTCTATCGAATATTCTATTTGATGTTTTATGCACATCAGAGCTTTCATACACATATATGTATAATATTTCTTTTTCACTATACATATATTCTTTTATTTCAAGATGAGCAGTTGGACTTATCTTCTCGCTATTATTACATAAATTAGCGAAATCCTTTTTCATATTTTTAACATAGTCTTTATATACACCTATAATTTCTCCATCATCTTGAACACCTAAAAAAATATGTCCACCATTTCTGTTTAACATTGAACAAACAGTTTCAAATAGACTATCTGGAAGATTCTTTTTTGCTGTTTTAAACTCAACTATTGAAGATTCCCCATCTTTAATTAACTTTAAAAGATTTTCTGGAATTTTATCTATCATAATATCATCTCCTTTTATTTATTGTACTAAATTTCTAACGGAAAGTCATTAGTATAACATAAATTTATGTTTTTTTCTGAATTTTCAGAGTAAAAAAACGAAACTCAAACTAAATAACAAACCGAAACTCAAACAAAAATAAGCCTTTTTTTTCTTTTATAAATGTGGTATCATTATACTAGGGTGTAAATAATATGAATAAAAAGAGTGGTTTTACATTAATAGAAATATTATTAGTTATAGTTATTCTCTCAGTTTTAACAGTAGGTTCCATATTTGGAATAGATGAAATACAAAAGAAAAGTGAAGAAAAAGCTATGAAGGAATTATATGAAACTGTAGAAGAAGCAACTGATACATACATTAGTCAATATGAAGGTTATGTTAAAGAAATACTAAATGGTTCTATGACTGAAAAGTGTACTAGGTTATATACTTTACAAAATGAAGGACTTCTTAATTTTGATTTAGTTAACCCTAAAACTAAGAAGACAATTAGTGAGAATGCATGTGTAATATCTTATTTGAATGAAAAAGGTGAAATAGTTAATTTTTTTGATATAGATAATACACTTAGAAGTACTAGAATAGAAGTAAAAGTTAACAATGGGATAAGTGATAGAAATGTTAAATATGCTTTTAGAACTGCTATTTTTAATATAACACCAGATAATGGTTATATAGTAAGTAGTGTAACATGTGATAATGGAGCAGTAGGAAATGTTGACGGAAATAAAGTTATTATTACTAACTTTAACAAGAATCAAACATGTGAAGTTATAACTTCATTAAATAGTCCTGGAGAAAATAGTACTCTAGTTGATGCTATAAAGTATTATAATTCAAGAGTTAGTACTAGAACAGAGTTTAATACGCCATTTTATAAGAATACAGTTAATACTATATATGAGGGAGAAGAAAATAGTAAAGTTGTTTATTATTTTAGTGGGATAGATACCGAAACAGTCAAAATAAATAACTGGGTTAAGTTTGGTGGTTTCTACTGGAGAATAATAAGAACAAATTCTGACGGAAGTGTAAGACTAATATATAGTGGACAAAATGAAAATGATAAAAATGATTTTATAAGTAAAGACTGTTATTATAAAGATACAAATGGCAATTGTTTAAAAAACAATGTAGATTATTTTAATTATAATACTTCTAACATTAAAAGTATTTTAAATACATGGTTTAATAATAACTTAAGCAGTTATAATAGTTTTATAAGCACTACTGCAAATTTCTGTAATGATACAACTAGTGTGTATTCATCAAATGGAAAAATTTATTATGGGTCTTATCAAAGATTACAAGGTTATTCTCTTATAAATGGAGAATGGTTAAATAATGAAGATAACATTAAACCAAATTATAATTGTACTGGAAGTAATTTAATAACTAATCAAAGTGTTGGTTTAATAAATGCTGATGAAATAGTTTTTGCAGGAGGAAAAGTATTTACTACAATAGAAAATATTAAATTTTGGTTTACTGGAAGTGGTGAATACTATACAATGAGTCCATTTTCATATAATGGAAGTAATGGTGTAATGTTTACTGTAACAACTGATAGATTATCAACTAACTACATGAGTGAAAAACTAAATATAAGACCTGTTATTAATTTAAAAGCCAATGTTAAATGGGTAAGAGGTACTGGTAAAAGAGATTATCCTTTTGAAGTAAGTTTATAAAAAATATAAACTTTTTTCATATGTTCGCTTGACATATGAAACTTTGTTTGCTATTATATTAATGTTCTTGAATAAAAAGAATAATTTAGTGAATATTAGATAGTGAGGTAATGCTATGGATAAAATAATTATTAAAGGAGCAAGAGAAAATAATTTAAAGAATATTGATATCGAAATACCAAAAAATAAGTTAGTTGTTATGACTGGTGTAAGTGGAAGTGGAAAGTCTAGTTTGGCTTTTGATACTATTTATGCTGAAGGACAAAGGAGATATGTTGAAAGTTTAAGTGCATATGCAAGACAATTTTTGGGAGGAAGTGAAAAACCTGAAGTGGATTCTATTGAAGGATTAAGTCCTAGTATTAGCATTGATCAAAAGACTACTAATAAGAATCCTAGAAGTACAGTAGGTACTGTTACAGAAATATATGACTATTTAAGACTATTATTTGCAAGAATTGGTGTACCTTATTGTCCTATACATAAAAATCCTATTAAGAGTCAGTCTATTGAAGAGATGGTTAACAAGATAATGGATTACCCAGAGGGTACTAAGTTAGAAATAATGAGTCCTATTGCAAGAGGAGAAAAAGGAACATTTAAAGATTTATTTGAAGATTTAAGAAAAGATGGTTTTTCTAGAGTTAGAGTTGATGGAGAAAATAGAGATTTAAGTGAAGATATAGTTTTAGAGAAAAATATTAAGCACGTTATTAATTTAATAGTTGACAGAATGGCTGTAAATGAAAAGTCAAGAAGCAGACTATTTGAAGCAATTGAATTATCATGTAAGATGGCTAATGGAAAGGTACTTATAAACATACTTGGAGACAAGGAAATACTAATGAGTGAAAACTATGCTTGTCCACTTTGTGATTATAGTTTAGAAGAACTTGAGCCTCGTATGTTTTCATTTAATAGTCCTTATGGAGCATGTCCTGAGTGTAAAGGCTTAGGTGTTAAAATGTCAATAGATGAAGACTTACTTGTACCTGATAAAAATTTATCAATATTAAACGGTGCAGTAACTAGTTTCCAAAGTGGTGAAACATTAAGCATATATTTTAAGAAATTAGATAGTGTATGTAAATACTATAATATTGATTTAAGTAAACCAGTTAAAGATTTAACTAAAGAAGAATTTAATACTATATTCTACGGTTCTAAAGATAAGATACACTTTAATGTTCATACAAGAAGTGGTAGTATTTTAAAAAGTTATGATTATTTTGAAGGAATAATAACGAATTTAGAAAGAAGATATATGGAAACAAACAGTCCTAGTATTAGAACTTGGATAGAAAGTTATATGAAAGAAAATCCTTGTCCAGTTTGTAAAGGTAAACGTCTTAGTGAAAAGATATTAAATGTATTTATTGATGGAAAAAATATATATGACATAACTAATTATAGTATTGGGGACTTAGTTACATATTTTGATAATATTAAATTAACTAAAGAACAAGAGAATATTTCATTCTTGATATTAAAAGAAATTAAAGAAAGATTACATTTTTTAAAGAATGTAGGACTAGAATATTTAACATTATCTAGAAGTGCGTCAAGTTTGAGTGGTGGAGAAAGTCAAAGAATAAGATTAGCCACTCAAATAGGTAGTAAATTGAGTGGAATACTTTATGTATTAGATGAACCTAGTATTGGACTTCATCAAAGAGATAATGATAAATTAATTAATAGTTTAAAAGAAATGAGAGACTTAGGTAATACTTTAATAGTAGTCGAACATGATACTGACACCATGCTTGCAAGTGACTATTTAATTGACATTGGTCCAGGTGCTGGAGAAAATGGAGGCTACGTTGTTGCTGCAGGTACTCCTTTAGAAGTGATGAAAAATAAGAATAGTTTAACAGGAAAATATTTAACTGGAGAACTAGGTATAGACATTCCTAAAAAGAGAAGAAAAGGAAATGGAAAGTTTATTGAAATTAAAGGATGTGAAGAACATAACCTAAAAAAGGTTAATGTTAAATTTCCTAAAGGAACATTTACATGTGTTACAGGAGTAAGTGGAAGTGGTAAATCTAGTTTAGTAAATGAAATTCTTTATAAGAAACTGGCTAGTACAATTTATCGTTCCAAAGAAACTCCAGGTAAATTTAAAACAATTAAAGGAATAGAAGATGTTGATAAAGTAGTTTATATTAGTCAAGACCCAATTGGAAGAACACCAAGAAGTAATCCAGCTACTTATGTAGGATTATTTGACTTAATAAGGGATGTATTTACAGAAACTAAAGAGGCTAAGTTAAGAGGATATACTAAAAGTAGATTTAGTTTTAATGTAAAAGGTGGAAGATGTGAAGCATGTCAAGGTGATGGAGTTAAAAAGATAGAAATGCATTTCTTACCCGATGTGTATGTTCCGTGTGATGTATGTCATGGTAAAAAGTATAATAAAGAAACACTTAATATTAAATTTAAAGGTTTAAGTATAGCAGATGTTTTAGATTTAAGAGTAGATGAAGCATTAGAAGTATTTGAAAATGTTCCTAAAGTTAAAAGAATATTAGAAACTATGCATGATGTTGGTCTAGGTTATGTTAAACTTGGTCAAAATGCAGTAACGCTTTCTGGTGGAGAAGCATGTCGTGTAAAACTTGCAAAAGAACTTCAAAAGAAACCTACTGGTAAAAGTGTATTTATACTAGATGAACCTTCAACCGGACTTCATATAGATGATATAAAGAAACTTTTGGTTATATTAAATAGAATAGTTGATAATGGAGATACTGTTATAGTAATTGAACATAACTTAGATATAATAAAAGTAGCCGACTATATTATAGATTTAGGTCCTGAAGGTGGAGACAAAGGTGGAGAAATAGTTGTATGTGGTACACCTGAAGAAGTAGTTAAATGTAATGGTAGTTACACAGGAATGTATTTAAAAAAATATTTAAAATAGAAAAATTACTTGAAAAAAGTAGTTTTTTCTTTACTGAAAAATAAGTGAAATATTTAGTTTGATATTGTAAAACTTTAATTTATTTAATATAATAATTATGGAAAGAGAGTGAATGTAATGAATAAAAAAGTTAGAGAAATAGTTAGTTTAATATTAGAACTTTTAACAGGTGCTTTATCACTTATGTTAGCAAGTTATTTATTTAAAAGTTTTTATGTAGAAAGTTTTTGGTATGCATGTTTAGCCAGCATACTAATAAGTGTATTTAGTGTTTATTTAAAACCATTATTTGAATTTTTAACTTTACCAATTAATATGTTAACATTAGGTCTTAGTAGTCCATTAATAAATGTTTTACTACTTAAGGTAACTAGTTTAGTTTTAGGTAATAAATTTATTGTAAGTGGATGGATTATACCATTCTTTATAGCTATATTTATTAGTATAGTTAATGTTATATTAAACAATTTAATTGTTAATCCTATTAAAGAAAGAAGGTAATTTATGAATCCAGTGGCATTTACAGTTGGAGGTTTTGAAGTTAGGTGGTATAGTTTATTTATTTTATTTGGTATTATTATTTCATGGATGCTTATAAGTAAAGAAGCAAAGAAGTTTAAAATAGAAAATGATTTTATAACTAATATGCTTTTTTGGGTAATTATTTTTGGAATAATAGGTGCGAGAATATATTACTGTATATTTGAAGATTTTAGTTATTATAGTAAAAACATAATAGAAGTATTTAAAGTATGGAAAGGTGGACTTGCAATACATGGAGGAATATTAGTTGGTGGAATAACATTAATTTTATATTGTAAAAAATATAAAGTATCAGTTTATAGAATGCTTGATATTTGTGCACCATATTTACTTTTTGCACAGGCAATTGGTAGATGGGGTAATTTCTTTAATGGTGAAATTTACGGGTCAGTAACTAGTTATGAAAAACTTCATAGTTTAAAGTTTATACCAGAATTTGTTATAAATGGAATGAATAATGGAGGAGTATATTATACACCCTTATTCTATTATGAATCTCTTTGGTGCTTACTTGGGTTTATTATACTTTTAATAATTAGAAAACTTAAATACACTAGATTAGGATTTACAACTGGTGGATACCTAATTTGGTATAGTATTGGAAGATTTGTTTTTGAAGGAATGAGAAATTCCACATTTAATTTAATGCTTGGTAATATCAAAGTAGCGCAACTTGCTAGTGTAATTATGTTTATTATAGGATTTATGATTATTTTACTTCAGTCAAGAAAGCCTAAACTTACTGAAATGTATAATAGTAAAGAAAAAGTGGAAGTTATTAATTTCTAAGGGGGGTGAAATATATGTATGATGTTATTATAATAGGAATGGGGCCAAGTGGAATGAGTGCAGCTCTTTATGCAAAACGAAGTAACATGAATACTTTAATAATTGAAAAAAATAGTCCAGGTGGATTAGTAAATACTACAAACAAAGTTGAAAATTATCTAGGATTTGGCAGTATAAGTGGACCAGACCTTGCATTCAAAATGTTTAGTCATATAAAAGAAGCAGACATTCCATATAAAATAGAAGAAGTTATATCTATTACAAAAGAAGAGAATGTATTTAAAATAATTACATCTAAAAACGAATACACTTCTAAAACTGTTATTTTATCAAGTGGTAGACAACCTAAGGTGAATGATTTTGAAAAAACTATTAAAAACTTAAATATTAGTAGATGTGCAATATGTGATGCACCACTTTATAAAGGAAAAGACGTATTAGTAATTGGTGGAGGAGATTCTGCCGTTGAAGAAAGTATTTATTTATCTAGTATAGCAAATAAAGTATATATAGTTAATAGAAGTGATATTAAAAGAAAAGAAGAATTAACTAGTTTTAAAAATATAACAGTTTTAGCAAATAGTATAATAGATGACATTTCGTTTGATGAAGTATATACTGTTAAAATAAAAGAAAGTTTAATAAAAGTACATGGAATATTTAGTTATATAGGTTTTGAACCTAGTAATAATTATTTAAATGCTTTAAATTTGAAACAAGATAACGGATATGTTGTTACAAATGATGGTGTTACAAATATTGATGGCTTATTTGCATGTGGTGATATAATAAAAAAAGAAGTTTATCAAATATCTACTGCAGTTAGTGAAGGTGCTATATGTGGACTTAAAGCAGGTAAATATGTTAGGAGTGTTAATAAATGATAGTATGTGGTAAAAATGTTGCAAGAGAAGTAATAAATAGTAATTACAATATTAAAAATATTTATTTAAATGAAAACTTTAATAATGGTGAAATACTGAAACTTATAGAAAAAAATCATATTAAACCAGTTTATAAAAGTATGCATGATATGGATAAAATGACTAGGGATGTACATCAAGGAATAATTATTGAATTAGAAGATTATAAATACTTAGATTTCAGTAGTATAAAAAATGATAATGATGCTAATTTTGTTGTAATTTTAGACCATATTGAAGACCCAAGAAATTTTGGGGCTATTATTAGGACGTGTGAATGTGCTGGGGTTGATTATATAATTATTCCCAATAAAAGAAGTACTTTAATCACTAGTAGTGTTATGAAAACTTCAAGTGGAGCACTTATAAATAGTAAAATAGTAATGGTTGCTAATTTAAAAGATACAATTGATAAACTAAAAAAACTTGGTTTTTGGATTGTAGGAAGTGATGCAGATGGTGAAGATTATACAAAAATTGATTACAAAGGAAAAACTGCATTAATAATTGGAAGTGAAGGATTTGGACTTAAAGAGATAGTAAGAAAAAATTGTGATTTTATTGCAAGTATTCCTTTAAAAGGTAAAGTAAATAGTTTAAATGCATCAGT